>Ga0066388_100001694_pt1 | contig 12702 bp, 14 predicted proteins | sample PanSoiMetaGPlot6_FD_64539 | JGI IMG/M metagenome (GOLD analysis project Ga0066388, IMG submission 64539) | Tropical forest soil microbial communities from Panama analyzed to predict greenhouse gas emissions - Panama Soil - Plot 6 (Hybrid Assembly) | ecosystem: Environmental > Terrestrial >... | reverse complement strand
CGCGGCGCCGATCGCGAAGATCGAGATCATCTGCACGAAGTTCGACAGCGCGGTCGGATTCTCGAACGGATGCGCCGCATTGGCGTTGAAAAACCCGCCGCCGTTGGTGCCGAGCATCTTGATGGCGATCTGCGATGCGACCGGACCGACCGCGATGGTCTGCTTGGCGCCTTCGAGCGTCATCGCATCGACATAGGGGCCGAGTGTCTGCGGAATCCCCTGCCAGACCAAGAAAAGCGCGTAGACGATGCAGATCGGCATCAGGATGTAGAGCGTGCAGCGGGTGATATCGACCCAGAAGTTCCCGACCGTGCGCGCCGATGCGCGCGCAAAACCACGAATCAACGCGACCGCCAGGACGATGCCAGTGGCCGCCGACAGATAGTTCTGGTGCGTGAGGCCGAGCATCTGCACCAGGTAAGACAGCGTGCTCTCGCCACCGTAGTTTTGCCAGTTGGTGTTGGTGATGAAGCTCGACGCGGTGTTGAACGTCAGATCGGCCGGAACAGCCGACATGTCGGCCGGGTTGAACGGCAAGGCTCCCTGGAATCGCATCAGGGCGTAGAGAATCAGGAAGCCGCCGACGTGAAACAGCAGCATTCCGATCGCATACATGAGCCAGCTTTGCTCGCGCTTCTCGTCGACGCCGCCGGCCCAGTAGATCGCGCGCTCGACCGGCTGCAGCACCGGCGACAACCAGGTGCGCTCGCCATTGAAGACATGCGTCATATAGGCGCCAAGCGGCTTCACCAGCGCGACCACGATGGCGCAAAAAAGCAAGATTTGAATCCAACCGATGATGGTCATGGACGTGCGCCTCTCAGAACTGTTCAGGTCGCAACAGTGCGTAAGTGAGATAGATCAGGAGTCCGAGGCTCACGACGGCGGCGAGCGAATAGTCGAAGGTCATGACATGCCTCCTAGAGCCGATCGCAGGCGTAGCAGTAGCCGACGGACAGCACGAAAAAGACCAGTCCGATGGACAACATGATGACGTCCATCATGGGGTGCTCCTGATTTTGTGCTCCTGGATTTCGGAGCCCGGAGAGGCGCTTAGCGTAGCGAAGACGGCGCTGCCGCCCTCGCGATTTGTGGTGCGACGATTACTTGCCCGTCAGGGCATATGATTTCGAGACCGCCGCGCGCCCGTCTTTATAAAAATTCCATATGGATCGGTCGCACGTCGCCTTTATGAAATCTCTATATCGGCGGGCGTCTTCACGTCTCGTTTTTATACGCGTGTCTGCTCATTTTGCTGAAGCGAACCTGCGCTCTTAAGCGCTTCCGCAACCTGACTGGAAGCTCAAATGAGCAATCATGACGATGCAGAACGGGGCATGACGCACGCGCTCGATCGCCAACAGCTGATCTGGAAGGGCGCGCTGGTCCTGCTCTGCCTTGGATTTTTCGCGCTCGTGGTCTGGGCGGGCGAAAATGGCGATAGGACCGCCGACCGATGCGCCTACGAAAATGCCTTCGCCCGCACAGCGTGCACCAACGCGACGCAGGCGCAAGCTTCGCCGCTGCCTGCAAAAGGGGGGCTCGCACCGGCGCTGGCCGCGGACCGCCCGACCAAATAGGCATTGTCCTCGGCGACCGAGCGGATACGCGGGCAGGCATTGTCGCCGCGCATGGAAGGGCCGCCATGCGCCGCGTTGCAGTTGTTGCGCTTCCTCTCTAGCCTGCCCGGCAGTTGTGGGGAGGGCCCATGAAGGCGGCGCTGTTTTCTCCAATGCGGTACCAGGGGCCGTCGAGCGGCACCGGCTGGCCAATTCCCGGCACCACCTATTCGGTGGAAGCGGCCGAGCAATCCATGCGCTCGAGCCTCGCCCAGTTCCGGTTCGCGGACGAGGTCGGCTTTGACTGGGTCACGGTCGCCGAGCACCACTATTCGCCGTTTTCGCTCAACCCCAATCCCATGCTCACGGCGGGCGCCCTAACCCAGATCGTGCGGCGCGCCAAGATCGCGCTGCTGGGGTCGACGATCCCGATTCTCAACCCAATACGCGTCGCCGAAGAATTCGCCATGATCGATACCATGAGCGGCGGCCGGGTGATCGCGGGCATGCTGCGCGGTACGCCCAACGAATACGTCACCTACAACATCAACCCAGCCGAATCTCGGGAGCGCTTCGAGGAGGCGCTCGCCCTGATCGTGGCGGCCTGGACGCAAACCGAGCCGTTCGGCTGGCAGGGCCGTTACTACGAGTACCGCACGATCTCGATCTGGCCGCGGCCGGTGCAGCAGCCATACCCGAAGATTTACATGTCGGGATCGAGCCCGGAATCCGGCGAATTCGCTGCACGCAACCGCGTCGGGCTGGGCTTTGCATTCACCAATGTGCCGCTTGCGCAAAAGGCGGCTGCGCACTACCGCAAGCAAGCCACCCGCGCCGGTTGGACGCCAACCGCGGACGACGTGATCTATCGGGTGCTGGTCCACGTCGCCGACACGGACGAACAGGCGCTCGACGACATGACGAACGCCATGAAAAACGGACCGCGCACCGGACTCACAATGGCGAACCGCACGCTCGAAGGCGCCGTCGCCGACGCCGGCTATTACGGGCGTGACCGCGAAGAACAGCGCCAGCGCCTGATGCCGCGCGGACTCAAGGAGAGCATCGACGTCGGCCAGGTTGCGCTCGGCAACCCGGACACGGTGCTGCGGCAGGTCGAACGGATCGGGCGCGATCTCGGCGCCGGCATCATCGATTTCACCATCGCCCATGACATGGGGGACAAGACCTTGCATGCGATCGAGCTTCTGGGAACCAAGGTCCTGCCGCGCATGCGCGAGATGGTGTTCTGATGGACACGGCGATCAAGCGAATCTCCCTGCTCGAGGCGGCTGGAGCGGGCGCGACCATCGTGCTGCTGCAAGTCGATGCAGCACCCTCGCGCATCGCGCCGATTTTGGCGCAAAATTTCCGTGTCCTTCGTTATGCCGTCAATGATCCCGAGGCCGCCTCAAGCACCGAGCTTGCCGCGGCGCTTGAGTCGCAGAGCACTGACCCGGTTGGTGTGATCGCCGGTACGGCGATAGCGCACGTTGCGTTTGCACTCATGGCGACACGGCCGGAGTTGATCAGCGCACTCGCGCTGCTGGCGCCGCCAGTTCCTGATCGCGCATTCGCCGAGCTCAAAACGCCGGTGCTTGCGCTGTTCGGCACCCGCGCATTACAGCCGCAGATCGGGCGCCGGCTGCGCGAAGCGATCGCAAGCTGCCACGTGATGCTGGTCTATGACGCGGACGACGACATGGCCAACCAGCGCCCGGAAGCGGTCGCAGCCGCGCTGCGCGAGTTCATGCTGGCAGGTGACCGCTTCCTGGTCACCGGCAAGAGTGGCAAGCTCTACCCTTGACGTGGCGGCGGCACGTATTCTGAACGAATTCGAGAGGAACATGGCGCGTCGTGGGTACACTGTCGTGGTGGCGCTCGGCTTGGCGTTTGCCGGCGCGGTGCCCGCGCTTGCCGAAGATTATCCGGAACACGAGCTTCATTCGATTGTGAACTTTCGGGCCGGCACCCCGATGGACATCCTGACACGCTGGTATGGCGCCAGGCTCTCCGAGCTCGCCGGCAAACCGGTGATCGTCGAGAACAAGCTGGGCGCGCAAGGCGCCATCGCGACCGATTATGTGGCGCGTTCAAAACCCGACGGCTACACCTTTATGATCACGCCGGCGAGTGCGACGCTCGCGGAGGTGGCCTTCATCTTCAGGAGGGTCGGGTTCGACCCGGTCAAACATTTCGACCCGGTCTTGCTGATGGCTAAGTCCGGCTTGGTGGTGGTGGTCGACGCAAAGAATCCCGTCAACACCATCCCGGAGCTCACCGACGCGCTGCGCAAGAAACCTGGCAACGGCGCTTACGGCGCTCTGAGCAACATCAGCGTCGTTGCGTCTGAATTGTACAAGACCAAATCCAAGCTTCTGACCAATCGGGTGCTCTACGACGGCCTCTTTGAGAACCTGCTCGATCTTTACGGCGGCCGGACCGACTTTACGGTGCTCGATCCCGCCGCGGCGTTCGAGCCGATGCGCGCTGGCAAGCTCAAGGTGCTCGCGGTTACCTCGGCAGCGCGCCTCGGGGCGCTTCCGAACGTGCCGACCATGCAGGAAGCGGGACTGGCGAACTACGACCTGACGCCATGGGTTGGTCTGGTGGTCCCGGCTGGAACCCCGCAGCCGATCATCGATAAGCTGGCCGCCTGGCACCGCCAGATCAACGCCACCGACGACGCCAAGAAGGCGCTGCTCGCGTTCGGCATGGATCCGTTGCAGGGCGACGCCGCTGCGATGGCGGCGCTGCTCAAACGCGACATCGCCCGCTGGGCGCGGTTCGTCAAGTTCGCGAGGATCGCCCCGATATGACGGCGCCTCACGTCCACCCGCTCGACCACTTCATGCTGGCCGCGCCCAACCTCGAAGCGGCGACAGCCGATTTCGAACGCCACACCGGCGTGAGGCCGAGCGAAGGCGGGCGCCATCCCGGTCAGGGCTCGCGTAATGTACTCGCCGCGCTGGGAGGGCGCTGCTATCTCGAGATTATCGGCCCAGACCTGGCACAGGACCGCACCAACAACTTCGGCGAAGCGCTATCGCGCTTGGCATCGCCGGAGTTGTTGAAATACGCGGTGCAAACGAGCGACATCGACGCCACTCACACGCGCGCCGTCGAGCTTGGTCTATGGCCGTTGGCTTCCAGCGGCGCCCGCGCGAACGGACCGTTCGCGATGAGTCGCGCGCTTCCGGACGGCGGATTGCTGAACTGGCGCCTGCTGCTGCTCGGCTCCGACACATACGAGGGGTGCGTGCCGTTCTTCATTCAATGGGACAGCGAACCGCATCCCTCGCAAACCGCGGCAGCGGGCTGCACGCTCGCGAAATTCTGGGTCGAGCATCCGGATGCAGCCGGATTGGCGAAGCTCTGCTCTGGGCTCGACGTTGCGGTCGACGTGGTTGCGTCCGCGCGGCCAGCGCTGCGACTCGCGATCAATACCCCGAAGGGCGAGATCTCGTTCTAGTTCAGCGAAATGTTCGCCGCCTTGATCACCGGCTCCCACTTTTCGAGCTCGAGCCTCACGAATGCGGCGACCTCCTCCGGCGTCCCGCCGCCCGCCTCGGCGGACTGACGGGCAATGAGGTCCTTGCCCGCGGTGCTTTGCAAATAGCGGTTGGTGACCGCGTTCACCTTCCCCACGATGTCGGCCGGCGTCCCGGCGGGCGCCATGACCGTGAACCACGCGGTCGCTTCGAACGGCGCGCGAAGCAGTTCCTGCACCGTCGGCACGTCGGGCAGGTTCCCCGTTCGCCGGCCACTCGCGACGACCAGCAAGCGAACTTTCTTATCCATGGCGAGTTGGACGAAGTTCGACAGCAGGTCCGAGCTCAGCGGGATGTGGCCTCCCAGCAGATCCGTGACCATCGGCGGACCGCCCTTGTAAGGCACGGCTGTGAGCACAATACCGGCCCTCTGCTGCAAGAGCTCAAGGGTAATGTGCGCCATCGACCCTACACCCGCGTGGCCGATGCTGAGCTTGCCTGGATTGGCCTTGGCATAGTCGACCATGGCTTGGAAGCTGCCGATGGGCGCGTCGAGACCGGCAACGATGGTTGTCGGTATTTTGATGACCAACGCGACCGGGACCAGGTCGCGCGTGGGATCATACGGCAAACTCTTGAACAAGAATTTGTTGAGCGCAGCGAGCGAACCCGACGCGAACAGCAGAGTGTAGCCATCGGGCGCGGCTCTCGCGACAGCGGCAGCGCCCGTGTTACCGCCCGCGCCGGCGCGATTCTCCACCACGAACTGTTGGCCGAGGTCATCGCTGAGGGCTTGCGCTATGCCGCGAGCCAGAAGGTCGGCGGTGCCTCCGGCAGGAAACGGCACGACCATCGTCACCGGCCGACTCGGCCACGCTTGCGCGAACCCGGCGCACGGCGACAACGCTAGCGCTACCGCCGCGGCGGCGATGAGCCGGATGCCGGGCATGAGTGCCGACCGCGATCAGACCTTGGCCGTTTGCGGCGTTATCGGGGCTTGCGGCTTGCCGTGCGCGGATTTCGGCTTGCCGGTGGCGCGGCGGATCGCCTTGCGCACGCTTTCCGGATCCGCGCGTTCGACGCCATCCACAGACCCGCCCTTGATGGTCACGCGCTCCATGTAACGGCGTTGCGGGAAGTAATCGTTGACCGCGTAATGCTGGGTCGCGCGGTTGTCCCACATGATCAGCGTGTGCGGCGCCCAGTGGTGACGGAACTGATATTCGGGAATCTGAGCCTGCTGGAACAGGATGTCGAGCAGCGCCTTGCTCTCCCGCTCGTCCATGTTCTTGATCGCGACCGTGAACTGTGGATTGACGAACAAGACCTTGCGGCCGGTGACCGGGTGAACGCGCACCACCGGATGAACCGCCGGCGGGTACAATACCTCCCAGCGCATGACGTTCTTGCGGTCCTCCTCGGAATCGTCGAACAGCTCACGGAACGGCTTGAAGTCGTGGATCGCCTCGAGCCCGGAAATGAATTGCTGCATCCGGTCGCTGAGCCCGTCGAACGCCGCCGACATGCTCGCGAACATCGTGTCGCCGCCGATCGCCGGCACTTCCTTGGCGACCAAGATCGTGGCTTTCGGCGGCTCTTTGCGGAATGTCTCGTCCGAATGCCAAACGTCGGTGCGAAACGGCGGATTGGTTTCGTCATTGCGGAACTTGATCAGGACCGAGACATCTTTGTCTTTGGGTGCGAACGGATGCACGGTCAATTCGCCGAACCGGCGCCCGAAGTCCATCAGGTTCTCGGAACTGATGTCCTGATTGCGGAAGATGAGTAACTCGTGCTCGGCCAGTGCGTCCTCGATGGCGTCGCGCACCTGATCGGACATCGGTTTGCCAATATCGACGCCGGTCATCTCTGCGCCGAGGTGAGCGCCGACTCGCGTGACCGTGACGCCGGCATACTGCGCTACGATGGGACGGCCTCGGAAACTGCCGGTGGGCTTGTTCACGATAAAATCCTCCCTCGAAGCTCCGTTGCGCGCTTTGCAAAACAATAGCCGCGTTTGGCGCATGCCGAAAAGGGGGCTCGACCGGACGACGACATGCCGGCGTTACCAGACATATAGCCCGGCTAGACGGTTGACGGATCGACCACGAAATTGCTGAAGCCGCCGTTGCGGGTGTGCATCGCGGCGATCGCTTCGTTGACTTTGGACAGCGGCGACACCTCGTGCTGCAGCACCGAAAGATCGAGTGTGCCGGCCTTCGCCATCGCAGCCATTTCCTCGCCCTCCGCGGTCGTGAACCACACCGATCCGGCAAGGCCCAGCCGATTGGTCATCAGCCAAAACGCGTTGAGCGGCAGTTGATCCATCACGGCGCCGACGTTTATGGCCTGCCCGCCGCGCCGCAATGTCCGCAGCGCGCGCATCATGGCTTCGCCGGGCGCGCCCGGGGGCAGGCAGTCGAGCACGGTGTCGAGGCCTTCCCCATTGGTCGCCTTACGGGCCCAGTCGAGCAGCGGATCGCTCCCGCCTGGCCCCGTTGCGGCGCCCTCCTCGGTTGCCGAAAACACGTCGATACGATCTGGTGCGATGGCCTTGACGCGTCCGAGCAGCATGCGATTGCGGCCGACGCCCAAGATCGTGGTCGCGCCCATGGCGAGTGCAAGCAGCGCCGCGCATAGGCCGAGCATGCCGCTGATGCCGTTGATCAACACCGAATGGCCGGGCCCGACGCCGAGCTTCTTGAGCGCCGAATAGGCGGTGCCGAGATAGCCGAAGCGCGCGGCCGCGTTGAAGCTCAAGCTGTCGGGCAGGCGCACGATCGCACTCGCCGGCGCGGTGATGAATTGCGCGAGGCCGCCGTACGGATAATCCTTCATGATCTCGAGCGAGCGCCCGAAATAGCCCTGCAGCGTGAACTTCGGGCAGTCCAGGATTTGTCCCGCCCGGCACATCCGACAGTCGCCGCAGCCGCGCACCGGGTTGACGTAGACCCGTTCGCCCACCCGCAACCCGCGCACCTGCGCGCCAACCTGGGCGACTATGCCGGCTGGATCGAGCCCGAAGATCGCCGGCAGCGGCAGCGTCGGGCGCGGTTCCGGGCTCTTGGTGGCGAAGAAATTGGCGATCACGCGCTGGAGATTGGGAACGATGCCACACGCCTTCACCTCGACCAGTACATCGGTCGGGCGCGGTTGTGGAATCTCGATCCGGTCGAGCTTCATCGGCTCGCCGTATTCATGCAGGCGGGCTGCAATCATCGTTGGCATGGCGTTCATCCGGGCAAACGCGTTAGAGGCGACTGATGATCGTCAGCATGGCGACAAATCGCAAGAATGCAAAGGGTGCCGCCGCACCGGTCATTGGCGCGGCACGACCAGGCGGCAGATCGTGCCCCCCTCACTCGCGATCGAGATCGTGCCGCCCAGTTGCTCGGCGAGTTGCTGCACGATCCGCATGCCAAGCCCACCCTTCCCGGTCGCGGACGCATCAATCCCGACGCCGTCGTCCCAAACCGTGACGATGAGTTCCCGGTCCGTTGTTGCGAGCTTCACCTCGATAGTTCCGGAGCGGTCCGGGAATGCGTATTTGAGCGAATTGCCGACAAGCTCGACGACGATCAAACAGATATAGAGCGCGCGATCGGGCGCCTCGATCACGGGCTCGGCCGCGACATCGAGCTTGACCTTGCGGCTCGACGCATCGACCAGATGGCGGCAGATGTCCCGAATGGCCGGCGCGAGGTCGAGCCGTTCGCGCTGGGTCTTGCCGAGCCGGCGATGGATCTGGCCGACGATCTCGACGCGCCGCAGCGCCTCGCCCAGCGCCTCGCGCACCATCGGGTCCTCGGCATCCCGCTGCTGCAGCTGAAATAGGGCGGCCAGGAATTGAAGGTGATTGGCGACGCGGTGCTGAATTTCGTCGAGCAACACGGCGCGCTCGCCGGCCAGCCTCTCCGCGCGGTCGAGCGCGCGGTTGAGGAGATGCACCAGCGTCACGTCCATCGCGGCGATGAGCCAGAATACGACAAGCGACGCGGATTCTTTTTCGCCGAGTTCGAAGCTGAACGCCGGAGGAAGAAAGAAATACCAGGCAACGAGTCCCGCTACGACCGCCACCGCCGAACCGGGGCCAAGGCCGCCCAGAAATGTCGTCAGGATGATCGCAGGAAAGAACGTAATGAACGGGAGACCGGCAGTGACATGCGGTTCCAGTGCGTATCGCAACCCGATCGAGATCAGGAGCGCCGCGATCGCAATGCCGTAGCCGATCGCCGGATTAGCCCGCCAGCGACGGATGTAGGCGAGGCTACTCCACACGGTCACCGCTGCACCACGGCCGGCATCCAGTTGACTGCGCGGCGCGCAAGGCGCGCTGCGTTCGTTTCGCCCTCGTAATCGGGGGTCGCGGGTTCTTGGATGAACTGAGCACGGTCAGCCAGGCAATTCACATTTACCACTGCGCGCCAACCGGCCGCGGTCTCGCACACCGCCCCGACATAGACGCCACAATGCCGGCACACCAGATAGTCGGCCGTGCGAGAACCGAAGCGGTACCGCTCGACCAGCGACCAATCGTCGGCGGACACTTCAAACAATCCCTCTGGATCCGCAACCGTGCGGGTTTGGTGCGCGCGACAGAACGAGCAGGTGCAAGCTCGCAAGGGGTTGTCGCGCGGCGCCCTGGTCAAGCGCAGCCGCACCTGGATATTACCGCAGTGACAACCGCCTGAGTGGTCCATGACCCCAACCAAGTGCCTGGTTACCGAGAGTTTGGTAGACTGCGGCTGACCGGTCAACGCTGCGTGGTCGCCGCGTATTACCAAATTGACATTTCGCATTCAGCCGCGGTTCATCGCATGGCGTCGATAATTGTCACATCAGGGGCGACTTCATCGGAGACCCGTTCATGAGGCGCAGCACGCTTATCGCCCTCACGCTCACGGCCTTCACGCTCGCTGGCGGACCTCTGGTCGGCGCTGCGAGCGCCCAGTCCACCCCGCCGCCGGCCGCCGCACCGGGTGACACGTCCGGCCCGCCGCCCGCTTCTCCGGGCGGACAGCTCAATAGCGGTCCGCCGATCGCCGGCACGCCGCCGGCAGGAGCGCCGGATGCGCGCCGGCAGGCGATGCGCGAACAGATCAAGGCTGCGCGCGACGCTTGCCGGGACGAAGCCAAGGCGCAAGGGCTCACCGGGCCCGACCGCAAGCAGCATGTGCAGAGCTGTTTCGCCGCCAAGATGCCGCAAGTCGCGAAGCGGATCGAATGCCGCCAGGAAGGCATCGCGAAGGGACTGGTCCAACCGGCACTGCGGGACTACGTGCGCCAGTGCGTTGGGGCCAAAGGCTGAACGCCGCACAGCACCCTGCCCTCGGTTCGTCATGGCCGGGCTTGTCCCGGCCATCTCGCTTGTGAGGGCACGGCCGTGCGTTGCTAATCGAGCTCGCCGGGACAAGCCCGGCGATGACACATGGAGAGTAATTCAAATCGATCAGAATCAGCTCTAGATTTTCGCGGCGCCCAGCGTAACGAACGGCCGGCCCGACTCCAGGTGCGCCTCGATCGCCTCGAGTGAGTACCCCGTTGTTTCGGGCACTCGCGCGAGCGTGAAGGCGATGCCGCCGATGCAGATGATCGCGAAAATCGCGAACGTCGCCGCGAGGCCGATTCCGGCGAGCATCAACGGAAACGCGAACACCACCACGAAGTTGAAGCCCCAGTTGCTGATCGAGGCCATGCTCATCCCCGGGGCGCGCACGCGCAGTGGAAAAATCTCCGACATCATCACGTGCGGCAACGGACCGATGCTGATAGCGAACGAGGCTATGTAAAGGAGCAGCGCCACGATCACGACCCATGACGGCACCAGCGCGGGATTGATCACGGCGAACGCGATCGTGAGCATGGTGGCGGCGGTTCCGATGAACCCCAGCACCAGCAAAGGGCGCCGCCCGAGCGTATCGATCAAATACATGGCCAGGATCGTCGTTACAAAATTGACCGTGCCGACGCCGACCGTTGCGAGCGTCTGGACCTTGCCGCTGTCAAACCCTGCGTGGGCGAAGATTTCCGGCGCGTAGTAGATTACCGCATTGATGCCGCTGAGCTGCTGCAGGAAGAACAACGTCATGCCGACAATCAGCGCGGGTCGCACCTTTGGGCTCCAAAGCACCGAATAGTCGAGCTTCGTGCTGGCTTCGGCGTGTGCCGCGTGCGCGATATCCTGAAGTTCCTCGTTGACGTTTGCGCCTTCACCCCGCAATCGCAGCAGGCTCGCGCGCGCTTTGTCGGGATATTGCTTGAGCATCAGCCAGCGCGGCGATTCCGGCAGGAAGGCGAGGCCGATCAGGAACAACAACCCGGGCACCGCGCCAAGTCCGAACATGAGACGCCACGTTCCCTCGCCCTCGATCGCGAGCCCGGTGAGGTACGAAACCAGGATCCCGAACGTGATCGCGAGCTGATAGGTAGCCACCAGACCGCCTCGGATCGACACCGGCGCCGCTTCGGAGATGAACAACGGGGCGGTCACCGCGGCGACACCGATTGCCAAGCCGAGCACCAGGCGCGCCGCGACCAGAATCCAGGTCGCCGTCATCCCGGCTGCAATAAACGCCCCGACCGCGAACAGCGCCGCGGCCGCCATCAAAACGCGTCTGCGGCCGAAGCGGTCGGTTATGCGACCCGCCACGCTCGCCCCGATCAGCGCGCCGAGTGGAACCGCCGCCGTCATGAAGCCGCCGACGAGCGGCGTCATCGGGAAATCTTTGTCAAGCAGCGGACGGGCCACTGCGATCACGCCCTCGTCATACCCGAACAGGAATCCCGCAATAGCGGCGATGCAGGCTAGAAAATAAATCATGCGAGGGCCCCCGGTTGGCCGCATGGATTGCAGATGGCCCGCTTCGTACGCAATCGAGCGCGACGTTCGTCGAGCGAATTGCAAGAAAACGAGCGGGCTTTTCGTTGTGCTTGTAGCCTGCAAAAGTATGTCTCTGCTGCGCTCGGCGCGTCAAGCATCGCGCAATCGGCGTTCAAGGCGAGCCGGCTTCGAGCGTTCCAACTATTGCGCGGGCTTCAAAACGGAACGGCGAAACCGCCTTTGAATTGCCGTTGCGGGCCGAGGCCGCCGCCTTTGTCCACCCCAAACCCCGTGTCGGGGGTCAGCCGCAGCCCGCCCGCCGGCGCACCGGGCGGTTGGTTGGCTTTTTTGGAGCCGGCCGGCTTGGTCTGGTCAGCGCTTTTATCGGCGGACGGCTGCGGCGTGCATGGCTGACTGATCGTCGGCTGGCAAGACGGCTGCGTCTGCGCGCGCGCACCGATGAATGCGAGGATGCTCGTCGTCATTGCAAAGAAAACAACGCGCAGAAGCGTCATTGCGGCGGCCGCTGGTGGCATCTCGGCCAGATTACCAGCCTGATCAGGCGTGCTCCACCGGGGATTCGCACGGTTCGGGATTTGCGAGGTGCGAGTGCTCGACGCTGCGATCGTGCCCCACCGGCCTAGGGGTGGCTGCGCAAGTCGGATAATGTGAGCTGATAGTAGGTCAGAAACAGGATGACCGACCACAACACCTCCCACGCCGCCAGCGCTCGAAAATGTGCGCCCGCGCATCCCAAAACGATCGCCGTGAAGAGCTTGACGGCAATGCTCGACCAGTTGGGCCAACGATAGAACAGGGGGTTATGCAGGCC
>Ga0066388_100001693_pt1 | contig 12703 bp, 9 predicted proteins | sample PanSoiMetaGPlot6_FD_64539 | JGI IMG/M metagenome (GOLD analysis project Ga0066388, IMG submission 64539) | Tropical forest soil microbial communities from Panama analyzed to predict greenhouse gas emissions - Panama Soil - Plot 6 (Hybrid Assembly) | ecosystem: Environmental > Terrestrial > Soil... | reverse complement strand
TGCCCAGCGCCGCGAACATCGACGCGTACTCGATGCCGATCACCCCGGCGCCGACGACGACCATCGACCCGGGCAGCCGGTCCATCAGCAGGATCTGGTCGCTGTCGACGATCGTGCGGCCGTCGAACTCCACGCTCGACGGCCGGGCCGGCCGGGTGCCCACCGCGATGACCACCTTCTGGGCGGTGACCTTGCGCTCGCTGCCGTCCTCGCTCGCGACCACCACCGTGTGCGGGTCCGCGAACCGCCCGGTCCCGACGAGGATCTGCACGTGGTTGCGGGCGAGCTGGCTGCGGGTGACGTCGACCTCCCGGCCGATCACGTGCTGGGTCCGGGCGGTGAGGTCGGCGACGGTGACCTCGTCCTTGAGCCGGTAGGCCTGCCCGTAGAACTCCCGCTGCGACAGGCCAGTCACGTACAGCACTGCCTCCCGCAGCGTCTTCGAGGGAATCGTGCCGGTGTTGATGCAGACACCGCCGACCATGTTCCGGCGCTCCACGACACCGACCCGCCGACCCAGCTTGGCACCGGCGATGGCCGCCTTCTGGCCGCCCGGACCCGACCCGAGGACGAGAAGGTCGAAGTCGTACATCGCCATGACACCACCCCCTTTCGTCCGCCGGCGGGAACCTCGAAACCCCGGACCAATCGTGCCCCCGCCCGAGCCCACACGCATCCCTTGGCCGCTCCTGATCCGGGCCGGATGCAGCGCGCCCGACCACACCACGGCATATGGTCGACAACGATGGCTGAGGACGCGCGCTGGGTGCGGCTGGACGGGGCGGTGAACGTCCGCGACCTGGGCGGCCTGCCGACGGCGGACGGCGGGACCACGGCACTCGGCCGCGCCTACCGCGCCGACGACCTGCAGGCGCTGACCCAGGCCGATGTCCGGCGGCTGGTCGACCAGCTCCACGTGCGGACCGTGGTGGACCTGCGCACGTCGATCGAGGTCAAGCGGGAGGGCCCGGGGCCACTGACCCACGAGCCCGCGGTCGTGCACCGGCACTGCTCGCTGTTCCCAGAAGGCGGCCGGATGACCGACGTGGACGCTGACACGCTGCTGCCCTGGCATACCGGTGACACGGCTCCCCCCGACACTGCCGAGGCGTTGCACCCGTCCATCCGCTACTACCTCGGTTACCTGCGGGACCGGCCGGACAGCGTCGTCGAGGCGCTCCGCGCCCTGGCCGAGCCGGACCGCAACGGCGCGGCGATCGTGCACTGCGCGGCCGGCAAGGACCGCACCGGCGTGGTGGTCGCGCTGGCGCTGGCCGCCGCCGGCGTCACCCGGGCGGCGATCGTCGAGGACTACGTGGCCACCGGCGACGTGCTCGACGCGATCCTCGACAAGCTGCGGCGCAGCGCCACATACGCCGCGGACCTGGACAACCGGCCCGCGGACACCCACCGCCCCAGGGCATGGACGATGCAGCGATTCCTGGCGACCCTCGACGAACAACACGGCGGCCCGCTCGGCTGGCTGGACGAGGCGGGTTTCGGGGCGAACGACGTCGCCACCCTCCGCGCCCGCCTGCGCGGCTGACCACCCGGCCTCCTCCTCCCAGCGACAGAAGCACGCAGACCCGCATCGACAAGATGCTACTCTTCTCCGCCGTGATGCATGACGTGGACGAAGACATCGTTGCCTTCCTCCGGCTCGTCGGCCGCCGGGTGCGGGCCAGCCGCGAGGCCGGCGGCCTGAGCCGTGCCCGGCTCGAGCGCGATGCCGGCCTGCGACCCACCACCATCGCAGCACTGGAACGCGGCGAGCAGGATCTGGATGTGTACGACCTGTACCGGGTAGCCGGCGCTCTCGGCGTCGAACTGCGCGCTCTCCTTCCCTCCGACGAGGAGATCGTCCGCGAGGCCCGCCCGCAGGGATGAACCCCCTGGGGAACGAGCTCGTCAGCTCCAGACCAGTGCAAGTGGGGGATCGTGCAGGATCGCCGCCATGTCGGCGAGAAACTCCGAGCCGAGCTGGCCATCGACGATCCGGTGGTCGAAGGACAGGCCGAGTTGGGTGACCTGGCGCACCGCGAGCTGCCCGTCGACCACCCACGGCATCTCCCGGACCGCTCCGAACGCGAGGATCGCCGCCTCCCCCGGGTTGAGGATCGGAGTGCCGGTGTCGACGCCGAACACGCCGACATTGGTGATCGTGATCGTCCCACCGGACATGCCGGCCGGCGTCGTCCTCCCCGAACGCGCGGTCTCGGTGAGCTCGGCCAGCGCCGCCGCCAGGTCGGGCAGCGAGAGGCGCCCCGCGTCCTTGATGTTCGGCACGATCAGTCCGCGCGGGGTCGCCGCGGCGATCCCGAGGTTCACGTACTCCTTGACCACGATCTCCTGGGCCCGCTCGTCCCAGCTCGAATTGATCATGGGATGCCGGCGGACGGCGAGCAGCAGCGCCTTGGCCACGAACAGCAGCGGGCTGACCTTCACCCCGGCGAACTCGGGCCGCGCTGCCACTCGCTGGCGCAGCTCCATGGTGGGCGTCACGTCGACGGCGACGAACTCGGTGACGTGCGGCGCGGTGAACGCGCTCGCCACCATGGCGGCGGCGGTGTGCTTGCGGACGCCTCGGATCGGCACCCGCTGCTCCCGCGAGGCATTCCACACCGGCGCCGACGCACCGGTCTGCCGCGCCACACCCGCAGCGGGGGCCGCCATCTCCGGCTCGGCGCCCGCCGCCGTCGCCGACTGGGCGACCGCCTCGACATCCTGCCGGGTGACCGCGCCGTTCGGCCCGGTCCCCGGGACCGACCGCAGGTCCACCCCGAGGTCCCGGGCGAGCTTGCGCACCGGCGGCTTGGCGAGAACCGCGACATCGCCGGCTGACAGGCCGGCGGCGGGCCCCGCGCGGCCCAGCACCGGCGGTGGGACGGTCCGCGCGCCCGGGTCGAGCGGTGGCGGCGCTGCCACCGGGGCGGCCGTGACCTGCTCGCTGGCAGCAGCGCCACCGCTGGCACCGGCGTGCGCGCCGGAGGTGGTCCTGCGCGGCCGCCGCTTTGCGACCACCGACCGCGGGCCGTACCCGACCAGCACCGACGTCCGGCCGCCCGGCGCCGGCCCACCGACGATGCCGGGCTCCACCGGCTCGTCGTCGCGCGGCCGCGACACCTCGGGGGCGAGGTAGTCGGCCGGCGGCGGGGCCTGGGCTGGCTCCCCGCCTGCCTCCCCGCCTGGCTCGGCTGCAGGACCGGAACCGCCGCCCGCGGCCGCCGGGCCGGCCGGGTCCACGTCCACCGTGATGATCGGCGTGCCGACATCGGCGGTCGCACCCTCCGGCACGAGCAGCTCGGTCACCACGCCGGCGTACGGGCACGGCAACTCGACCGCCGCCTTCGCGGTCTCGATCTCGACGATCGTCTGGTTGACCTTCACGGTGTCGCCCGGCTCGACGAACCACTTCAGTATGTCGGCCTCGGTCAGGCCCTCGCCGACGTCGGGAAGCTTGAACTGTTTGTACTCGGGCACCGGAGGACACCCCCTAGTAAGCGAGTGAACGGTCGACGGCGTCCAGCACCCGGTCCAGACCGGGCAGGTAGTCCTCCTCGAGCCTGGACGGCGGGTAGGGCGTGTCCATGCCGCCGACCCGCAGCACCGGCGCCTCCAGCGAGTAGAACGCGGCCTCGGTCACCCGAGCGGCGATCTCGGCTCCGAGGCCGTGGCTGACCGGGGCCTCGTGCACCACCACCAGCCGGCCGGTCCGGCGCACGGAGCCCAGCAACGTCGCCATGTCCAGCGGTGACAGCGTGCGCAGGTCGATCACCTCGAGCGCGCGGCCGTCCTCTTCCGCCGCTGCGGCGGCGTCCATCCCGACCTTGACCATCGGCCCGTAACCGGCGACTGTCACGTCCCGGCCCGGGCGGACGACCCGGGCGGCGTGCAAGGGGTCCGGCGTCATCGCCGGGTCGACCTCGGCCTTCTCCCAGTACCGCCGCTTCGGCTCCAGGAAGATCACCGGATCGTCGGTGGCCACCGCCTGCTGCAGCATGAAGTAGGCGTCGACTGCGTTGGAGCAGGTCACCACCTTGAGGCCGGCCGTGTGGGCGAAGTAGACCTCCGGTGACTCGCTGTGGTGCTCGACCGCCCCGATGCCGCCCCCGTACGGGACACGGATCGTGACCGGCAGCCGCACCTGCCCCTTCGACCGGTAGTGCACCTTGGCCAGCTGGCTGACGATCTGGTCGAACGCCGGGTAGACGAAACCGTCGAACTGGATCTCGCAGACCGGGCGGTACCCGCGCATGGCGAGGCCGATCGCCGTCCCGACGATCCCGGACTCCGCCAGCGGGGTGTCGATCACGCGGTCCTCGCCGAAGTCCTTCTGCAGCCCGTCGGTGACCCGGAAGACCCCGCCGAGCTTCCCCACGTCCTCGCCCATCACGAGAACCTTCGCGTCGCGCTCCATCGCCTTGCGCAGCGCCTCGTTCAGCGCCCGGGCGATCGTGTACGTAGGCATCAGTGCGCCACCTCCTCGAACGAGTCGAGGTATGCCCCGAACTCCCGCCGCTGCTGCTCCAGCTCCGGCGGCTGCTCGACGTACACGTTGTCGAAGATCGTCAACGGAGCGGGGTCGGCCATGGTGAGGCAGCCGTTGCGAACCTGCGCCGCCAGCTCGTCGGCCTCTCTGTCCAGCGCCGCGAAGAACGTGCTGTCGGCCATGCCGCTGCGGGAGAGGTATGCCTTCATCCGCTCGACCGGGTCTTTCAGCTTCCACGCCTCCAGCTCGCGGGCCAGCCGGTAGCGGGTCGGGTCGTCCGAGGTCGTGTGCGCGCCCATCCGGTAGGTGAACGCCTCGATCAGGGTCGGGCCCTGCCCGGTCCGGGCCGCCTCCAGCGCGGCCCGGGTGACCGCGAGGCAGGCCAGCACATCGTTGCCATCTACCCGCACGCCGGGGAAGCCGAACCCGAGGGCGCGCTGGTACAGCGGGATCCGGCTCTGCTTCTCCAGCGGCTCGGAGATCGCCCACTGGTTGTTCTGGCAGAAGAAGACGATCGGCGCGTTGAAGACGCTGGCCCAGACGAAAGACTCGTTGACGTCGCCCTGGCTGGACGCTCCGTCGCCGAAGTAGGCGATCACAGCGCTCTCGCTGCCGTCCTTCTGCACGCCCATCGCGTAGCCGGTGGCATGCAGGGTCTGCGAGCCGATGACGATCGTGTAGAGGTTGAAGTTGTTTTCCTTCGGGTCCCAGCCGCCGTGGTTGACGCCGCGGAACAGCCCGAGCAGCCGCAGCGGGTCGACGCCGCGGCACCAGGCCACGCCGTGCTCACGATAGGTGGGAAAGGCCATGTCATCCGGCTGCAACGCCCGTCCGGAGCCCACCTGGGCAGCCTCCTGGCCGAGCAGCGAGGCCCAGATGCCCAGCTCGCCCTGCCGCTGCAGAGCGGTGGCCTCCAGGTCGACCCGGCGCACCAGCACCAGGTCCCGGTAGAGGTCGCGGTATTCCTGCGGGGTGAGGTCGACCGAGTAGCCGGGGTGGTCCACCCGCTCGCCCTCGGGCGTGAGCAACTGGACGAGCTCGGACCCACCGCTCGCGTCCGGCCGAGTGCCGGGTGCCCCGTTGTCACCCAGTATCATGCGCTTCTCCTCGCTCTGACTCCATGCGGGGTCGCCGCGTGGCGTGGGCCGACGACCGAGGGCGCAGCGCCGGGGGTGTTGACGCCCACGCCTTCGTCGCCGGAGCGTGCGGAACGAACGCTGTGTCCATCGTCGCAGACCGGCGGGCCGGGCGTGTCATGATGCCAGGTGGAGCCGAACGCGCCCTCAGGCGGCCAGTTGGTCCGGCAGCGGCCGGGCGTGCACGACGACGAGCCGCGACACCGCCCGGGTCAGCACCACGTACAGCCGGCGCAGCCCACGCGGCTCCGCCTCCACGATCGCCCGCGGCTCGGCCACCACCACCGAGTCGAACTCCAGCCCCTTCGCCATGCCGGCAGGGACGACCGACACCCGGGGTGGGTCGGCGACGTCGTCGGGATCGTCCCCGGCCGCGTCGTCGCTCGCCGCAGGCGCACCGTCGGCACCGAGCACCGCATACTCCACGTTCGCCACGTCCAGCGCCCGCCGCACCGCGCCCAGCCCCGAGTCGGCCACGATCACGCCGACCGAGCCCGGCTCGGCCAGCGCCCGGCGCACCTCGGCGACCACCGCCGCAGGCAGCTCGCCGGTCACCTGGCGCACCCGCAACCCGCCCTCGGCGCGCCGTACCGACGTGGCCGGCGCCAGCCCGGCGGCCAGGTGTGGCAGCAGCCGGTTGGCCAGCTCGATCACCTCGGCCGGCACCCGGTACCCGCGGGTGAGCGGCTCGACCCGGGCCTGCGCCTTGCCCAGGTGCGCCAGGGTGGTCTGCCAGTCCGAGCTCGCCCATGGGGTGGTGCCCTGCGCCAGGTCGCCCAGGACGGTGACCGAGCCGAGCGGGCAGCGGCGGGCGACCGCCCGGCACTGCATCGGCGAGAGGTCCTGGGCCTCGTCCAGCACGACATGGCCGTACGTCTCCGGGCGCTGCAGCAGTCCGTCGACCTCGTCGACGAGCACCCCGTCCGACGCCGACCAGCGGGCCGAACGCGGGCCGCGGGCCGGCCGAGCCCAGCGCAGCAACGCCTGCTCGTCCGGGTCGAGCACCCCTCGCGCCGCGGCGGCCAGATAGTCGGCGTCGCTGAGCAGCCGGAACACCACGGTGGCGGCGTCCAGCGCGGGCCATACGCCGTCGACGAAGGCGCGGACCGGCGCCGAGCGGGCCAGCCGGGCGGTCTCCCGGTCAGACGGCGCGCCGCCGCCGTACTCCCGCTGCCGGCGGACGTCCTCGGCGACCAGCAGGGCCAGCCGCTCCCGCGCCGCGGCATAGCGGACCTCGCCCCGGCGCAGGTCGTCTACATAGCGGCGCAGCCGCTCCGGCGGCACCCGGTACCGCCGCGACACCACCGTGACCACGACCGGCTCGTCCGGCCGGCGGATCTCGCCGTAGACCGCACGCCAGAGCACCTCGGCCATCCGCTCGTCGCCCTTGAGAACGCCGACCTCCGGCGGGTCGGCGCCGCGTACGGGCACCGGCGCGAGCAGCTCGTCGATCGTCGCCTGGCGGACGCCGACCTCGCCGAGCGCCGGCAAGACCTGGCCGATGTAGGCCAGGAACGCGCGGTTCGGGCCGACGACCAGCACGCCGGAGCGTTTCAGCCGCTCGGGGTAGGTGTAGAGCAGGTACGCGGCGCGGTGCAGCCCGACCGCGGTCTTCCCGGTCCCGGGGGCACCCTGCACGCAGATGCTGTCGTCCAGCGACGCCCGGACGAGGTCGTCCTGGTCGGGCTGGATCGTGGCCACGATGTCGCGCATCGGCCCGACCCGCGGCCGCTCGATCTCCTCGAGCAGGATCCGGCTCTCGGCCAGGCCAGCGGCGCTGCCGACGTGCGGTGGGCTGCCGACGTGCAGTGGCTCGTCCTCGTAGGAGGTGAGCGCACCGTCGGCGAAGCCAAACCGGCGGCGCAGCCGCAGGCCCAGCGGCTCGGCGGCCGACGCCCGGTAGAACGGCCGGGCCATGGGTGCCCGCCAGTCGATCACCATCGGGTCGCCGGCGTCGTCGCGCACGTGCCTGCGTCCGATGTGGAACGTCTCGCCGGCCGGGTGCTCGGGGTCCGGGAGCCGGTCGACCCGGCCGAAGAACGGCGGCACCGACGGGTCGTCGGCCAGCGAGGCGAGCCGGCGGGCCCGGACCTTGCCGAGCCCGTAGCTGGCCAGATCGTCCACGCCGTAGTCGGCGATCCGCTCCGCCCGCGCCCGCATCCGGGCCAGGCACTCGCGAGCACCCGCCATGTGGGCGCGTTCGGCGTCGAGCACGGGGTCGGTCAGCGTCAGTGGCACGGGTGAGCTCCGGCGGTTGTCGGGATTCCCACTGCCCAAGGAAACGGCGCTCGGCCAGGAACGGGTGCGCGGGGTGTCACCCCGCACGGGCAGACCAGGCTACGCCCGGCCTCGGCGCCGGTCGAAGGAATAACCAGGCGGAGGGCGCGAGCCCGTCGAAGGAATAACCAGCGCGGTCAGGGCCCGCGGTCAGGGCCCGCCGTGTGGACTGTCGGCGAGGGCGTCGAGGCGGGCCCGGTACTGCGGCAGGCAGACCGTGCCGGTGTCGCCGAGCAGCAGTGCCCGGTAGCTGGCCAGCGCGGCCTCCTCCAGGTTGACCGCTCGCTTGTGTGCCAGCTCGACGGTGTCGGCGACCACCGAGCAGCCGTGGTGGGACAGGACCACGCAGTTGCACCGGCCGTCGGCGAGCAGCGCGGCCGCCTCCGTGGCCAGCTCGGGCGTGCCGCTGTGCCGGTAGGGCGCGACCCGGACCTCGCGGACGTAGTAGACGTGATCCGTGGTGATCAGGCGGATGGGATGGCCGAGCGCGGCCAGCAGCACCGACAGCTGGGGGTGCAGGTGCACCACCGCGTTGACGTCCGGCCGGACCCGGTAGCACGCCAGGTGCAGCAGCAGCTCGACCGACGGCGCCGGATGCCCGCCGAGGACGGCACCGTCGGCGATCCGGACCACCGAGAAGTCCGCGGGGGTCAGCTCGTCCAGCCAGGTCCCGGTCGCGGTGACCACGGCCGCCGGCCCGCCCGGCAGCCGGGCCGACAGGTTCCCGCCGGAGCCCTGCACCAACCCGGCGCCGACGGCCTTGCGCCCGAGCGCGGCGAGCTGCGCGATCATCACCGCGTACGGCGGCGCCGCCGGATCCGACTCCGCTGCCGGTCGAGCGGCGAACGCAGGCGCGGCGACCGCGCCACGGCCGGCGGGCGACTCGGCGGCGGCGGGCCCATCGGGGCCGGTGGCGCGCATCACGCTACCCGGCGGCGAGCCGGGCGGCGGCGGCTTGGACGCGGTTGCCGGCTTCGGCCAGGTCGACGGTGGTGCACTCGCCGTCGTGGACGACGAGACGGCCGGCCACCCAGACGTCGCGGACCAGGCGGCGGGAGGCCGACCACACCGCGTGCGCGACCAGGTCGTGCTCGGACAGCACCGGAACGAACCCGGGGTCGGCAGTGTCGAGCAGCACCATGTCCGCCCACCGGCCGTCGGCGAGCGTGCCGATGTCGTCGCGGCCCAGCGCAGCCGCTCCGCCCCGGGTGGCGAGGGCGAGCGCGTCGTTGGCCGGCAGCGCGGTGGGGTCCCTCTCCTGTTGGCGGGCGAACAGCGCGGCCAGCCGGATCTCCTCCCACAGGTCCAGATCGTCGTTGCTGGCCGGGCCGTCGGTGCCGAGCCCGACCCGCAGGCCGGCATGGATCATCGGGACCAGGCGCGCGCAGCCCGAGGCCAGCTTGGCGTTGCTGCCCGGGCAGTGCGCGACCGCGACGTCGTGCCGCGCCAGCAGCGCGATGTCCGCGTCGGACAGCCAGACGGCATGTGCCGCGAGCACCCGGTTGCCGGCGAACAGGCCCAACTCGGCGAGCACCTCCGCCACGCTCGCCCCGCCGTGGCGGGCCGACACCTCGGCGCCCTCGTGCTCGGTCTCGGCCAGGTGGGTGTGCACCAGCGCGCCGAGGTCGCGAGCCACCTCGCCGACCGTGGCCAGCGCCGGCTCGGGCAGGGCGTACGCGGAGTGTGGGCCGAACCCGATCTCGATCCGCGGGTCGCCCTTCCGCGCCGCGTACAGGGCGGTGATCCGCTCGATCTGCTGCTCCCAGCCGCCGAAGCGCTCCCAGCCCGGTGCCACGACCACACCCGGGGTGAGCACGCACCGTGCGCCGGACGCCTCGACGGCGGCGATCATCTCCGCGTCGTGGAAGTACATCTCCACCGTCGTCGTGACGCCGTAGCGCAGCAGCTCGCCGCTGGCGAGCAGCATTCCCCAGTAAACGTCGTCCGGGCTGACCCGCGCCTCCCGCGGCCAGATCACCTCGGCCAGCCACCGGGCCAGCGGCAGGCCCTCGCCCTGCCCGCGCAGCAGCGTCATCGGGGAGTGGCAGTGCACGTTGACCAGCCCTGGCAGCAGCAGGCCCGCTCTCCTGTGGACCGTCCAGTCCGGACGCGGTGGCGCATCGGCCTCGGGTCCCACCCAGGCGATCCGGCCGCCGGGTTCGACGTCGACCACGCCCGGGCGCAGGACGGACATGGCGGCGTCACAGGGGAGGACGGTGTCGGCGACATAGCGGGTGCCGGTCAAGGGCGCTCCTGGTCGGTACGGTCCGGGCGGACGGGCGTGACGGGCATGAGTGGCGCGACGGGGCGGGTGGGGCGGATCGTGCGGCGGTCGGTGACGATAGCGGTGACCAGGTCGTACGGCGTCACGTCGAACGCCGGGTTGTAGGCCGGGATCCCACTCGGCGCGACCTCGGCAGGATCGCGCTCCTCGATGGGGATGTCCGCGCCGGTCGGTGTCGCGACGTCCACTGTAGACTCAGGCGCGGCGACCACGAACGGGACGCCGGCTCGGGCCCCGGCGAGCGCGAGCGGGTAGGTGCCGACCTTGTTCGCGACGTCGCCGTTGGCGGCGACCCGGTCGGCGCCGACCACGACCGCGTCGACCAGCCCGCGGGCTATCAGGGACGGCGCGGCGCCGTCGACCACCACCCGGTAGTCGGCGCCGAGGCGGGCCAGCTCGTACGCGGTCAGCCGGCTGCCCTGCAGCAGCGGCCGGGTCTCGTCCGCGTAGACCCGGCCCAGCCGCCCGCGCTGCTGCAGCGTGGCGACGACACCGAGCGCGGTCCCCCACTCGACCGCGGCCAGCCAGCCGGTGTTGCAGTGGGTGAGCACCCGCAGCGGTCCGGGCGGGCACAGTTCGCCGAGCAGGTCGGCGCCGCGCTGCCCGATGGCCTTGCTGCTGGCCGCCTCCTCCGCCACCACTGCCTGCGCCTCGGCCAGCACCGCGGCCGGACCCTCGGCCAGCCGGGCCAGCGCGCGGTCCACCCCGCGGGCCAGGTTGACCGCGGTCGGCCGGGCGGTCCTGATCCGCTCCGCGGCCGCGGCGACGCTCGCCGGGTCGGGGGCCTGCGCGACGGCCAGTGCCACCCCGAGCGCCCCGGCCGCACCGAGCGCCGGTGCCCCGCGCACGGCGAGCCGGGCGATGCAGTCCACCAGCGTGTCGACGTCGGGCACCCGCAGCCACCGCTCTTCGCCCGGCAGCAGCGTCTGGTCGACGAGCAGCACGGCTCCGTCCTGCCAGTCGATGCACCGGACCATGCCGCCAGTCTCCCCGATGCCGCCCATCCCGTCCGACGACCGGATGCGGATCGACTCTGCCACCCGCCGGTAAAATCCGAGATCATCGCGGAGAGTGCGCAGGACGGGCCGCACGGGCGGCCCCAGTGTCGGCGAGCCCACAGTGTCGGCGAGCCCCACAGCGCCGGCGAACGAGGTGGGTCAGGCCTCCAGGAAGCGGCGGAGGGTGTCCAGCTCGTTCCGCATACTGGACGGGAGCTTGTCGCCGATCTTGGCGAACCACTCCTCGATCAGCGGCACCTCGTCGCGCCACTCGTCGAGGTCCACCCGCAGGGCGGTGGCCAGGTCGGCCGGGTCGACGTCGAGACCGGCCAGGTCCAGCGCGTCCGGGGTCGGGACGTAACCGATCGGCGTCTCGACCGCCGCCGCACTGCCCTCGATGCGCTCGATGGCCCATTTGAGCACCCGGCTGTTCTCGCCGAATCCCGGCCATACGAAACGCCCGTCACTGTCGCGACGGAACCAGTTCACATAGAAGATTCGCGGCAGCTTCCCGGCGTCGGCGTTCTTGCCGATGTCGATCCAGTGCTGGAAATAGTCTCCGACGTGGTAGCCGAGGAACGGCAGCATCGCCATCGGGTCGCGCCGGACCATCCCGACCTTGCCGGTGGCGGCGGCGGTGGTCTCCGAGGACAGCGTCGCACCGAGGAACACCCCGTGCTGCCAGTCCCGGGACTCGGTCACCAGCGGGACCGTGTTGCGCCGCCGGCCGCCGAAGAAGATGGCCGAGATCGGGACACCACGCGGATCTTCCCACTCCGGCGCGATGATCGGGCACTGCCCGGCCGGCGTGCAGAACCGGGAGTTGGGGTGCGCGGACACCTCTGCAGCGTCCGGGGTCCAGTCCCGGTCCTTCCAGTCGGTCAGGTGGGCCGGCGGCTGTTTGGTCATCCCCTCCCACCAGACGTCGCCGTCGTCGGTGAGCGCCACGTTGGTGAAGATCGAGTTGCCCCGCTCGATCGTACGCATCGCGTTCGCGTTCGTGTCCCAGCCGGTACCTGGCGCGACGCCGAAGAACCCCGCCTCCGGGTTGACCGCGTAGAGCCGCCCGTCCTGGCCGAACCGCATCCAGGCGATGTCGTCGCCCAGCGTCTCCACCTTCCAGCCGGCCACCGTGGGGGCCATCATCGCGAGGTTCGTCTTGCCGCAGGCGGACGGGAAGGCAGCCGCGATGTAATAGACGTTCTGCTCCGGCGAAGTGAGCTTGAGGATCAGCATGTGTTCGGCGAGCCAGCCCTCGTCGCGCGCCATCACGCTGGCGATCCGCAGCGAGTAGCACTTCTTGCCCAGCAACGAGTTGCCGCCGTACCCGGAGCCGAAGGACCAGATCTCCCGCGTCTGCGGGAACTGGGAAATGTACTTGGTCTGGTTGCAGGGCCACGCCACGTCCTGCTCGCCGGGCTGCAGCGGCGCGCCGACGGAGTGCAGCGCGGGCACGAACACGGCGTCGTGGCCCATGCGCGCCAGCACGGCGGCGCCCATGCGCGTCATGATGCGCATG
>Ga0066388_100001692_pt1 | contig 12704 bp, 12 predicted proteins | sample PanSoiMetaGPlot6_FD_64539 | JGI IMG/M metagenome (GOLD analysis project Ga0066388, IMG submission 64539) | Tropical forest soil microbial communities from Panama analyzed to predict greenhouse gas emissions - Panama Soil - Plot 6 (Hybrid Assembly) | ecosystem: Environmental > Terrestrial >... | reverse complement strand
CTACCTCGTCACCCCGCACGCCTCGATCAGGGCCGCCGCCGATTTCGCGGCGCCTTGCAACGGGATCTCCTCGACGCCGTCCTGCACCATCACCGACAGCGTCTTTCCCTCCGTGAGGATACGCCGCAGCGCCGGGCTCAGCGTCGTTTTCGCCTCCAAGAAGAAGATGTCGTATGGCTGCACGCGGTGCCCGGCGGCATCGAGCGTGACGCGCCCACCCTCGGAGAACAGTTCCATGCCGATGCGCATGCCCTCCTTGGCCCCCACCGGCTCGTGTCCGAACACAACCGTGAGCTGCCGCGTCGCCCGCGTGCACGTGAAACTGATGACCGCGTCCTCGCTCTCTGGCGTGCCGTAGATCAGGCGCGTCACGTTTTTGTCGCTCCACGCGATCCAGGAACGGCCCGTATCGGCCCCCAGGGCGGGGGAGACGGTCAGAGCTGAAATGAGCAACACTGTGCCTAGCCGCATTGCATCCTCCATGTCATGTAACGATCAATGAACCGACGAACCTTCAACCCGGGCATGCGCGCGGTCAAGCTTTCGCGGGCGCTTCCCCCAGGGCCGCGCGCAGGCCGGCTTGGGTCTCCTCGATCTCGGCGAACACCCAGTCGCGGAACGCCTTGATGGGCGCGCGCTTCTCCTGCCCCCTGGCGCACACGAAATAGTACGCCCGCCCCGGCACCGGCATCTCCGGCCCGAACGGCGAGACGAGGCGCCCCAGCAGGATGTCACGTGCGGCCACCAGCTTGTAGGCCAGCACCACGCCCATCCCTTCGCTGGCCGCGTCGAGGGCGTGGTCGGCGACGTTGAGGCGCAGCCCGCGGGTCGCATCGATGCCGTCGACGCCGGCCATGCCGAGCCAGTCGGCCCACGTCGGCACCAGCCCCGGCAGGTCCACCTGGATCAGGGGAAAGCGCGCGAGGTCCCGCGGCGAGCGCAGCGGCGCTTGGCCGTCAAGCAGGCGCGGGCTGCACAGCGGCAGCAGCGCTTCCTCCGACAGCTTTTCGACGTAAAGGTCGGGGTGCACCCCCGGGCTCAGGCGAATGCCAACGTCGATCCCGTCGCTCGCGAAGTTGGCGTAGGCGATGCTGGCGGAAATGCGCGTCTCGATGGCCGGGTGCCGGGAGAGAAAGCGGTAGAGGCGTGGCACCAGCCACTTGGCCGTCAGCCCGGGTGCGGAGCTGACCACCAGGACACGGTCTTGCTGGGCGCGGTCGAGGCGCTCGACCGCCTCCCTGATGGTCTCAAAGCCGCTGCGGATGCCCGGATAGATGGTGCGCGCCGGCTCTGTCAGCTCGATCGCCCTGGCGCGACGGTGGAACAGCTTGAGGCCCAGGAGCGCCTCCAGCCCGCGGATCTGGTGGCTGAGCGCGGCCGGTGTCACGTGCAGTTCGTCGGCCGCTTTGGAGAAGCTCAGATGCCGCGCGGTGGCCTCGAAGGCCCTGAGCGCGTTCAGCGGTGGCAGGGGGCGGCGCATAAGGCTTTAGGTTCTCTCATGTGTGGGGCGAGATAACGTCGTTTGTACCCCCGTTTTGTTCAAGCTACCCGTGCTTTCGATCCCAACCTTGTGATTGAGCAGAGCTCAAAGCCGGCGGAACGCGCCGGCGACCATTCGAGGAGTTGAGCCATGACACGTGCCGAGTGCCTGCCGGGCGCGCTCACGCCCAGGCCACGGCGGTCCCCGCCCCGGTCCGCCTCTCTGAGGTGGCGCATCCGCCACGCCGTCCAGGACGTGTGGCGCGGCTACTGGCGCCGCCGCGCCCAGCGCGCCACGCTGTTCATGCTGCAGTCGCTCGACGACCGCACGCTGAAGGACCTCGGCATCGACCGCAGCGAGATCGAAGCCGTGGCGTCCCGGGGCCGCGAACGCCATCCCGACCGCTACCGGCCCACCTGGAAGGACGACTACCGCGCCAGGTCGAACTTATAGGAGAGCGCGACGCCCGCGTAGAACTGGCTCTCGGTCTCCACGATCGGGCTGTCGGCGGCGTCGCCGATCAGGTGCGCATAGCGACCCATGAGCAGAAGCGACCAGCGGTCGCTGAGGTCGATGGTGGCGGTGGCGCCGACGAACACGTCCTTGAACCCGGCATCGGCCGTGAACAGCGGCGTGCTGAAGAAGGCCGTCATGTACTGCTCGGTGGCGTAGTTCGTGCCGGCGCTCGTGACCAGCTTGATAGTCGGCGACAGGCGGCTGGTGTGCTCGACGGCAAAGCGGACGAGCCCGCCCGTGTCATCGCCGGTGACCTGGTGATGGTAGGAGACCGAGTACGCCAGTGGCCCCGTGCGATAGGCGGCAAACGCGCCCAGCACTAGGCCGTCATCCACGTCGTCGAGCCCCGGCACGTGGGACACATCGTCCGCGTCGCGGTCGAAGCGGTATCTGGCCAGCGGCCAGAACTCCAAGCCGTTGGCCTGGAACAGGCGCAGACGGACATCGTCAACGCCCTTGATCTGCAGAAAGCCGTCGCTGCCGACACTGGCGGGCAGGATGAAGGGAAAGGCGATCGCCTCGTACGACCTGGAGCCTTCGAAACTCGGGGAGACGTAGACGAAGCCGCCCACTTGCCAGCGGTCGCCGAACAGGTCCCGGTCGCCCTCAGCGGCGGCCGGGCCCGCGGCCAGCGCCATCAGCAGCGCAACGCCAGCGCAGCGTCCCCTCAGGGCGCGTCCAACGGGCATCAGATCCCCCACAGCTTCCATCGTCCAGCGCGGCCCACTCTAGGGCAGCCGCGCGCATTGGCCAGCGGGGAACCTCAGCACGAGTCGTGAACCGTGAGCGGCGTTGCCGGGCGGGCACACCCGCCGCCGCGCACGCCAGCGAGCCCGGCTACTTGGCCCGCGTCGCCTGCCACTTGCCACCCGAGCTCACGGTGCCCTCCATGGCATTGCCGCTCACCTGTCCCGTGTAGGTTGTGCCCCCGGCGGTGAAGGCGATCTTGTTGCCGTCGAGCTTGCCGTCGGTGATCGGCGCAATGACATTGCCGGTGGTCAGCTTGCCCGTGAAGGCCTGATACTTCTGCTCAATGCTGAGTTGGCTCTCCCCGACCTGCCAGCCGCCCGCGACATCGGCCGGCACGATCCACAGGCTCGCGCGGCAGAACGACTGGCAGCCTTCGGGGGCCTCCACCATCTGGTCTGGCTGCCAATCGCCCATGCCGAAGGTGTTGGAGACCACGCGCGTGCCGGGCTTCATCTTCAGGATGGTCGGGCGCAGCTTGAGGTTGAGGTCGGTGAGCAGGAACAGGGTGAGGACGGTGGCGCCCGAGAAATCGCTCTCGAAGATATCGGCATTGGCGAACGTGGCCTTGCCGGTAACGCCTTCCTTCTCGGCGTTGCGCGTCGACAGCGCCACCATCTCCGGGTTGAACTCGATGCCGTGCGCCTTGGCGCCGCGCTTGGCCGCCGTGATCACGGTGCGGCCGTCGCCCGATCCCAGGTCGATGACATAGTCGTTGGGCGTGACCTGGGCCATGTCGAGCATCTTGTCGACCAACGTCTGCGCGGTCGGCACCCACACCACGTCCTTGCCCGGCTGCCCGACGCGCGGCTCAAACGCCGGCTGCTGCGCCAACGCGACCCCCACGCTCCCGACAGCCACCAGAGTCAGCACCGCTGGCAAACGCGACAGGTACTGCGGCATGGTCATGCTACTCTCCACTCGGTGAGCTGGGCTCGCTCTTCTACGCGCCTTCCACGACGGACAAAAGACCGCTTTCGTGGGGTTCCATCATTTTTGGCGGGTCGTCTCCTGCGCAACGCCCTCCTTCGTGGTTCTCAGAGCCAGCAGGAGGTTCGACTCGTTCGGCCGCCATCGGTACCCGACGCCGAAATCCAGGGGCGGCGGACTGGAGTGCCGGAAAATGTCGTTGAGCCCTTTCTGGTAGGTATACGACCCGAATACAGGGATTGGGCGCAGATACCTCCCGAACGGCCGAAGGCGCCATTCCTCGGTCTTGAAGTAGCGCGCGGGAATCCCGGAGTCGTCCTGCACGAGGGCTCTGGCGCGGTCCAGAAGGAAGCCGCGCAGGCGGCCGAAGTTGTCGGAATGCAGCAGATACGAGGCACTCTTGATGAAGGCGTCGAAGATGCCGAGCCGCTCGCAGAACTTGAGGAAGCCGCTGCGGTTCAGGCCCTGGTTGGAGAGGTCGGTGCGGAAGTAGTAGAGGGTCTGCCTGCGCCCGTCGGGCCCCGAGAACACGATCTTCACGCCCGGTATCGCTTCACGGGTGCCGGCCGCCACGACCTCCCCCTCCGCGTCGACCGCTATCAGCGTGACCTCGTGGATGGTCTTACCCGAGCGCGCGAGGAACAGGTAAAGCACGGGCAGCACGCCATTGAGCCTGCTGCTGCGCAGGTCGTACCCCATGTTGCGCGTAATGAAGAAGCTGTAGTTCAGCGCCGAGCCGACCGACGCCCGCAATCCCGCCAATGACGGGGCCAGTGAGCCGCGCCGCGCCGTGGTGATGGACGGTATTTCGCCAACCGGCTCGAGGCCGCTCAGCACGTAGGTGGTGCGGTCCGGGAAGAAGGCGTCGACGTAGAGGAAGTCGGGCCCGCTGAACATGTAGAGCACCGTCGGCTTGGGCTCCGTCAGGTTCGCCGCCGACCATGTCCTGATCTTCGACAGGCGGTCCTTCTCCAGCCGGGACCAGGCCGCATCGAGCGACCTCGCGTGGTACTGCCAGGCCGGGTCGCGCGTCAGCGCGGCGAGCGGCGAATCCTCGGCAGGCTCCAGACCGGCGATGAACCGGGCCACATCGTTGGCCTTCTCGGCCTTCTCGACCTGCTGAGCCCAGCAACCCGGCCCGGCCGCGACGCAGAAAAACGCAAGCAGGAGCAGGCCGGTCGGCTTGGAAGTGCGGATTGCAGTCATGACTCTTACTTTCTCCCAGTCTTGCTGGGCACTTTTCCCAGCGAGATGGCGTAGATCAACAGCCCCGAGAGCATAATGCCGACGCCGGCCAGCGACTGTACCGGCCGCTCGATCAGAAGATTGATCATCATGAAGAGAGACACGGCCAGAAACAGCAGCGGGGTCAACGGGTAGCCCCAGACCTTGTAGGGGCGAGGCAACGTCGGCTGGGTATAGCGGAGCACGATCACACCCAAGACTGCAAGAAACGACGAAATCGTTAAGCTGAACTGTATGAATTGAACGATAGACTGGAAACCCTGCGTCAGCAGTAGCAGAGTAACCACAGCAAGTTGGAAAAGAATCGCCACTGCCGGCGCACCGTTCCTGTTCTTGTACGCGAACGCTGACAGCAGCGGAAAATCCTCGCCCATGGTCATGGTCACGCGCGGGCCAAGCCACAGCATGGCGCTGATCGAGGGTATGAGGCCGATGCAGATCACGGCCCCCACGAGGCGCCCGCCGGCTTCGCCGAACACATGCAGCCCCGCGATCAAGGCCACTTCCTCATGGCCCTGCAGCCGTTCGATCGGCGTCGTGTAGAGGAAGACCGCGTTGACGCCGACGTAGAGGAGCGTCACCAGGACGACGGCGGCTAAGATCGAGGAGGGCAGCGTGTGCTTGGGGTCGCGCACCTCGCCGGCGATGTAGGTCGCCGCGTTCCAGCCGGCGTACGAATACATCACGTATGCCAATGCCACGGCGAACGCCGGGCTGGCGATGAGGCCGAGATCGGCCGGTGTCGGTGCGAACGATATTTGCGCCGGGCCGCTGAACGCGAAGGCCGCAGCGACGAACACGACGATAAGCGCAACCTTGAGAAGCGTCGACACGTCCTGGAACACGCTGGTGAGCTCTCTGCCCCACAGGTGAACCGCGGCAATCGCCCAGACGACGGCCACCGCGAGCAGCACCCGCGGAGCACCCGGCCAGGCGCCGGCGAAGTAGCTGCTGAAGGCCATGGCGGCGAGCGCGGTCGGTGCCGAGAACCCCACCGTTGCCGACAGCCACCCGGCGAGAAAGCCAACGGCGCGATGATAGATCCTCGACAAGAGGTTGTACTCGCCCCCCGACCTGGGAAACGCGGTGACAAGCTCGGCATAGGACAGCCCGCCGCACAGCGCGACGATGCCGCCCACCACCCACAGCATCAGGAGGGCAAAGCCCGACGGCAGGCCCTGGACCTGGAAGCCGAGGCTGGTGAAGACGCCGATGCCGATCATGTTGGCCACGGCGAGCGCGGTCGCAGTCAAGGGCGTGACCGGTGCGGCTGCCGCCTCGCCGTTCCCAGGCCTCCCGCTGCCCGAGTTTTCCGTGGTCATGGTTAAGGTTGTTAGACGAACGGCGGTGCGGCAACAAGCTCCAGGCGCAGCGGCGCTGCGCCGGCCTATGCGGTTGGCCGCGTCTCCACGCTTCGGACACGATTCAGGCCTAGCTCGGCACGGCACCCCATCTGCCCTGCCGGTGCGTGCGCGATGCAGATGGGGTGTCTACCTTTGCCGCACGAGACGGGATGGGGTTCCAGGGACTGCAAAGATTGGGCGGTAGCGGCCTGCGTGCCCTCGGGTGCGCCGCGGCTGTGCTTCTCGTCGCCGCAGGGCAGTGGCTGCCAAGTCGCGCCGCCGGCGCCCAGCCGGAACGGCTGGTGGCGGCCGACCCGGTGCCGGTCCCCTACCGGGTCCATGCGCGCAGCGGGCCGCTGGCGCGGGGGCGCTCCAAGCTTGTCGAGTTCGACACCGCCCCATTTCCGTATGACGGACTGGTGCCGCGGACCAGCAGGCCGTTTCTCGATGTCGAGGACAATGGCCGGCGCGGCCACAAGACCGGGGCCGGCCGCATCTACTGGGAGGACGAGACCTACAACGACCGCCAGGTGCTGCTGCACCTCCCCAAGGGCTTCGACATCCGCCGGCCCAGCCTGCTGATCGTGTTCTTCCATGGCCACGGCGCCAAGCTGGCGGACGACGTATATCTGCGCCAGCGCGTGCCGACCCAGCTCTCCGCCTCCGGTGTCAATGCCGCCCTGGTGGCGCCTCAGCTTGCCCTCAACGCCGCCGATTCCAGCGCCGGCAAGTTCTGGCAGCCCGGCGCCTTCGCCCGCTTTCTCGGCGAGGCGGCGCAGCATCTGGCGCAACTGCACGGCGACCCGCGCTCGATCAGGTCCTTCGCCAGCATGCCGGTGGTGATCGTCGCCTACAGCGGCGGCTACCTGGCCACCGCTTGGAGCGTGCACCATGGCGGCCTCAGCAACCGCCTGCAGGGCGTGGTGCTGTTCGACGCGCTCTACGGCGAGATCGGGACTTTCGCGGATTGGATCACGCACCAGAAGTCGGCCTTCTTCATCAGCACCTATTCGCACTCCACGGAAGGGCGCAATACCCAATTGCAGAAACTTCTGACGGATCGGCAAATTCCCTTTACCGCGGAGCTGGAGCCGCGCCTCAAGCCAGGGAGCATCGCTTTCCTGCCGGCGCCCAAGGAAGCGCTGCACAGGGATTTTCTCACCTCCGCCTGGGTCGATGCCCCGCTCAAGGATCTGCTGGAAAGGCTCAGAACCTATACGCGCCGCTGACGGGCGCTCTTCGTACGGAGATATAGAGCCATGAGCTTCGACGGACGGTGGAGCACCTCCTTCGGCCCCATGACCCTGCGGCAGGACGGCGCCCGCGTGAGCGGCACCTACGGCAGAGACGGCCTCGAGAATACCATCGACGGCGAGGTCGCCGAGGGCCGCTTTGCGTTCCGCTACGAGGAGGCCAACGAGCGCGGCACCGGCTGGTTCAAGCTGCGGCGCCCCAGCAGTTTTGCCGGCGAGTACCTGGTAGACGGGAATGCGCGCACGCTGCCCTGGCAGGGCTGGCGCGGCTTCGACGGCCTGTGGGACACCTCGCTCGGGCGGCTGCGGCTCCTCCAGGAGGAGGGGCGCGTCTGGGGCAGCAGCGAGTTGCAGGCCGGCGTTCGCCTGGAGGGTGACCTCGACGGCGGCTCGCGCCTGCCGTTCCGGCTGGAAGGGCCCACGTTCAGGGGCAGCGGCCACTTCGAGCTCGACTCGTTCGGCTACGCGCTCGATGGCGAGTGGATCGAGGAGGGGCAGCCGGCGCGCGTCCTCGGTGGCCGGCGCGCGATGCCGAGGCCGGGCCTCACCTGGCTGGTGGTGGTCGAGGCGCACTGGCAGCGCGCGCTGGACGACAGCGAGTTCGCCTTCGGCCACATGCTGCGCGAGCTGTTCGCGCGGCAGCCGCGGGCGCAGGTCCGCCACCGCTTCTATAGCGACGAGGCGAGCCTATTGAACTGGTGCCGCCAGCTGGTCTACCTGCCCGAGCCGTCCGTGCTCGTTATCACCGGGCACGGAGAGACGACCGGCCTTGCGGTCGGCGGCAAGATCATCGCCTTGAGCGGCATCATCGACACCCTGCGGTTTGCCGACGGCCTGAAGCTCCTTCACTTCTCCTCCTGCCTGGTGGGCCAGAACCTCGGGCAGACGCTGCGCGAGGCGCCGTTCCCCGTATCCGGCTACACGACCAGGGTCGACTGGGCCCAGAGCGCCCTCACCGAGTTCATCTACCTCGACATGATCCTGGATAAGGGGCTGGCGCCCGCCAAGGCGGCGGAGGAGCTGCCGCGCCTCGTGCGTTTCGCCGGCACCGAGGACCTCGCGGGCTCGCCCTACCGCCCCGCCGGCTTCCGTTTCGTCGGCCCGGATGCCGATCTTGCCGAGCCGATGCTTGGAACCGCGCCGGGGCCCGCAAGCCGCTTCAGGTTCCACTGAGCCCTGCTGCCCGGGCGAACCACGCCATCGGATGTTCTGCAATGATCACTGCAGCGAGATTTGCGCCGACTTCGCAAGCTCGCGCCACTGCACGATCTCCCTGGAGATGCGCGCCGCGAACTCGGCCGGCGTGCCGCCGACGGCTTCGACGCCGTCGCGCGCGAGGCGCTCCTTGAGCTGAGGCGAGCGCGTTGCCGCCACGCTCGCCGCCACCAGCCTGTCGACGATCTCCTGAGGCACGCCGGCCGGTACCATGAGGCCCATCCACAGCACGCCTTCGTAGCCGGGAAAGCCGAGCTCGGCGATGGTGGGCACATCGGGCATCAGGGGCGAGCGCTCCCTGCTGGCAATGGCGAGCGCGCGCAGCTTGCCGGAGGCGATGAGCTCGCTCGCCGTGGCGAAGGTGTCGAACTTTATGTGGACCACGCCCGCCACCAGGTCGATCAGGGCCGGCGCCGCACCCCGGTAGGGAACGTGCGCGATCTCGATGCCGGCGAGGCGCAGCAGCAGCTCCATGGTGACGTGCGGCAGGGTGCCGTTGCCGGCCGAGGAGTAGTTCAGCTTGCGGGGGTTCTGCCGGGCATAGGCGATGAGGCCCGCGAAGCTGTCGAAGGGCGCGCCCGGATGGCTCACCAGCAGCTCCGGCACCTGGGCCACGATCGACACCGGGATGAGATCGCGCTCGGTATCGTAGGGCAGCTTGGCCTTGAGCGCGCCGTTGATGGTGTGGTTGGGCGTGGTGATGAGGAGCGTGTAGCCGTCGGCTGCCGCCTTGGCGGTCGCGTCCGCGGCGATGACGCCGCCGGCGCCCGCCTTGTTCTCGATGATGAAGGTCCAACCGCGCTCCTCCTTGATGCGGTCGGCAAGGAGGCGCGCAACGATATCGACGGTGCCCCCCGGCGGGAACGGCACGATGAGGCGGATGGGCCGGTCCGGAAATGCGCCCTGGGCGTGCGCCTTGTCCACCGTGCCGGCCGCGAGCACCCAGCCCAGCAGCACGGCCGGCAACAGCCTGACAATCAATATCCTGGTCATAGAGCACCCCCTGCCGATGCGGACCATGCATCGGGCGGCTGACGCTGCGCAGAGAAGCTCTGAGCATTGGCGGCGGTCACTGCGCGGGCTCCTTGGGAGGCGAAGACTTGGGCGGAGCCGTCTTCGCTGCCGGTGCGGCCTTCGCCGCCTCGGGCGCCGCCTTGGCCTTAGCAGCGGCTGGAGCGGCCTTCGCGGTCGTCGGGGCGACCTTGGCGGTGGCCGGAGCGGCCTTGCCTGGAGCGGCCTTGGCTGGAGCGGGAGCGGGCTTCGCCGCCGGGGCGGCTTTGCCGGCCGCCAGAGGCGCCGGCTGCGCCGGGCCCTCCGCCTGCGGCTCGGCGAAAGCCATCCACGCCGCCAGCGAATAGTCCCACCGGTCCTCCAGGAAGCGCTGCAGCCGCATCTTCTGGATGGGATTGTAATTGGTCGCGCTGGTGTTGATCTTGATGTACGGCAGCAGCATCGGCACCTCGAGGTCCTGCAGGTCGGAGGCCTGTTTCATGATGTTGGCGCGCGTCAGGTCGTCGCCGCAGCGCTCCAGCACTTCGACCAGCGTGGCGGTGACTGCGTAGGCATAGACCACGAAGGCGTCCTGCTTCGCCACCCCCGGCATGTACCCGTCCATGAACGTGTGCCATGCCTTCACGTCCGGCCACTCGGCCCACTGCGGCGCGTTGGGGTCCTTGAGATAGGTGATGGTGATGAGCCCCTGCGAGGCCGCCAGGCCGGCGGGTCGCAGCACCGCGTTGACCGAGTTCGACACGGCGTTGAGGTAGTGCAGCGGTCTCCAGCCCAGGTCGGCGGCCTTCTTGATGGCCTGGGCCGCGAACTTGGGTGTGGCGATGTTGAAGAATACGTTGGCGCCTGTGCTCTTGAGGTCGGCGATCTGGGTCTCGACGCTCTCGTCGGTCACCTTGTAGGTGGCCACGCGCACGATCCTGCCGGCATCCTTGCCGAGCGCCGCCTTGAACGCGTCCAGGTAGTCCCTGCCGTAGTCGTCATCCTGCATGAGGACGGCGATCTTGGGGTCCTTGCCGTAGGTCAGGGCGTCCCCGGCGTACATGGCGGCCTCGTCGGCATAGTTGGGCTGCCAGCCCATCGTCCAGGGGTACTCCTTCGGGTTCGCCCACCTCGTTGCGCCGCTGGCGACGAACAGCTGCGGCACCTGTCTGTCGTTCAGGTACTTCTGGATGGCGGCATTGGACGGCGTGCCGAGCGTCTGGAAGAGCAGGAGCACCTTGTCCTCCTCCACCAGCTTCTTCGCCAGCTCGACCGTCTTCTTCGGATTGTAGCCGTCGTCGTAGGTGACGAACGTCACCTTGCGGCCCCTGATGCCGCCCTTGTCGTTGACCATCTTGAAGTAGGCGGCGATGGTCTTGCCGAACACGCCGTAGGCTGAAGCCGGCCCGGTATAGGGGTTGGTGTGGCCGATCCTGACCTCCGTGTCCGACGCCCCCTCGTCGTACTTCTTCTGCGCCGCCGCCGGCGTGACGGCGAGCGCAAGGCCGAAGGCCAGTGCACCGGCAATGAGCCCGTGCGCGATGCGCAACACCATGTCGATCCCTCCCCCTAATGTCGGCTGTGCGAGAGGTCAGACCCCCTCGCCACTGTCCCCCCGCATAGCCCTTCCAGCAGCTCGTCACGATGCGATGGCAGGCGGCGGATGATAGCGTTCAGCTCGTGCGCGCGAAACCGAATGTTGACCGGCACGCCGAGCTCGTGGAGCCAAAATTTGGCGTGCTCAGATCGTTGCCCCCCGCAATTAGGCCCTGCGAGCCTCGCATTTGGCCGCTCGCGGGCGATCCCGTGCCTCCCCTGCCCCGCGCGATGCCGAAGGCCGCCACCAGGCCCGCTGCAGAGCTGTACGGGCAGCCATGGACAGTCGGCAGGCCGCGACACTCAGGGCTGAAGCTTCGCTGGTGGATTGCCCTTGCAAGAAACGTCCGAGGCCAGAGTTTGGAACGATTGAAGGCATCAGACGTTGCGTGAGACGGTCTTCTTTGGGACGCGGGGAGGCCTTCTAAAATGAATTCACGCGAGAACGACGCACGACACTGGCCACTGATGGCAGAAGAGGCGGTCGCCGTGGCCCAGCAAATGAAAGATCCACATACTAAAGGGATCATGCTGGACGTCGCCGCTGGGTTCGATCGACGGGCCGAACAGGCAGCGAGGCACGCCAAGGTGATTGCCCAGACACTGCCGTCGAGGAAGCAAAAGTGGGGAAGCATTAATCGCTGGGCCAGGCCTGCAAGACGGAAGCTTTGGTGGCGACAAACGATGGGGGAACAATAGAACGCGCCATTTGTTGAAAACGAGAGGTCTTTTTCGGGAGGTGGGGAAGCCCCCAATGCGTGCACGCGAGAGCGGCGTAAACCGCCTGCGACTTCTGGCGTTGGAGGCGATCGCCATCGCGGAGCAGATGACGCATGCCGAGGCAAAGGCGTCCATGCTGAGCGTTGCTACTGGGTATGATCACCTGGCCGAGTTGCTGGAGAAGCACGCCGAGCTGATGGAGAGGCTCGGGCCGACCCGGTCGCCTTAGGAAACATTGCGTTGCCCCTGGCGTCAGAAGTCCACGGCCTCCAGGAACTCCTGGGTTGGCTTTCTGATCGCATTCATGTCAACCCCTCAAAGAGCCGTAGCCTGGATTCATAGTTGTCCTGGCTTTTTTGCGGCCTGTCGCTCCTCGTATTCCTCAAGATCTTCCGTGCCCTCCATCTCTTTGCTAGCTTGTGCCGGGTCGGGGGCGATGACATCCTCAGCGAAGCCTCTCCCAGTACGTCCCGGCGCTTGGGGAGGTCTCTGATCGACTTGCTGCCGGTCCGAACGTGGACGTGCGGGGCTCCCCTCGCTCATTCGGGTAGCATAACGCTCGATAGGGACAACGCAGGACGGCGGGCACATTTCAACCTGCATGACAGAGGCGCAAGCTGGGTTCGCCCGACAGCACTTAAGACTAAGCAGTGCTTCCTCGCCGGGCCC
>Ga0066388_100001691_pt1 | contig 12704 bp, 9 predicted proteins | sample PanSoiMetaGPlot6_FD_64539 | JGI IMG/M metagenome (GOLD analysis project Ga0066388, IMG submission 64539) | Tropical forest soil microbial communities from Panama analyzed to predict greenhouse gas emissions - Panama Soil - Plot 6 (Hybrid Assembly) | ecosystem: Environmental > Terrestrial > Soil... | reverse complement strand
GCCTGCGCCACGTCGTCGTCACCTCGGTCGACCGCGACGACCTCGAGGACAAGGGCGCGGGCCACTACGCGGCGACGATCCGCGCGCTCAAACACAAGGTTCCGGAGGCCTCGGTCGAGGTGCTGACGCCCGACTTCCTGGGCTACGAGGAGGAGGCGCTTCGGATCGTCCTCGCCGAGCGGCCCGACGTCTTCAACCACAACATCGAGACCGTGCGACGCCTGCACGCGCGGATGCGCGGCGCGAAGGCCTCGTACGACAAGGCGCTCTGGCTCCTGCGCCGGGCAAAGGAGCTCGCCGACTACCCGGTGCTGACGAAGTCCGGGATCATCGTCGGGCTCGGCGAGACCAACGACGAGGTCGTCGACACGATGCGCGACCTCCGCGAGAACGGCGTCGACGTGGTCACGATCGGCCAGTACCTGCAGCCGAGCTCGAAGCACGCGCAGATCGACCGCTGGGTGCATCCGGACGAGTTCCGCTGGTTCCGGGAGCAGGGCGAGGCGCTCGGCTTCGGCTCGGTCTTCTCCGGGCCGCTCGTCCGGAGCTCATACCGCGCCGACGAGCAGCGTCACGCTGCCGCGACGGCCCGCGGCGCAGTCGCCTACTAGCGGATCTTCGTGTCGATCACGAAGTCGATGCGGCGGGTGCTGCCGCGCTTCACGCTCACCTGCCGAGGCCGAATGGGCGCGCCGGTCACCGTCACGGAGTAGCGGCCGGGCGGGATCGCGACCCCGTAGCTTCCGTCCTTGCGAGTCTTGATCCGGAAGACGTCGCCGCCCTTCTGGAAACCGAGGGACACACCGGGAGCAGGCCTCGTGCACGACTGCCCCTTGACGCAGAACGGCGTCGTCGGCCCCCGCAAGACCCTCCCTCGAAGCGCCCCGAGGTTTCCGGCCGGATGGCCCGCGCCGCCGCACGAGCTAAGGAGCGGGACGGCGGCCAGCGCAGCCAGTCGTCTCATTCCCGGATCGTAGAAAAGGAAGAGGGCCGCCCGAAGGCGGCCCTCTTCAGCCCTTGATGCTGAGTCGCGGGCTAACCGAGATTCATCTTCCAGATGCCCTGCGAATGCGTGGCCGCGTACAGGACCCGCTTGCAGGGGCCGCCGCCCGTGCAGACGGGATCGCGGTTCGAGGGCTGGATCGCGAGGTGCATGATCTCGTAGCGAGGCATGCCCCTCGTGACGTGCCACTGCGCACCGTCGTTCGTCCCCTGGAGGACGCCGAAGTCGGTGCCGACGTACAGCGTGTGCGTCGCGTCGTCGCGGACGACGTCGCTGACCGGAAGGTCACCGTCGCCGAACGGCGTGTCGAACGCCTGAGCGCCGGCCTCGACGTTGAGGTTCGTGAACGTCCCGTTCTCGAGCACGCTGAACACGTGGCCCGGCGTGGCCGGAGTGACGGCGTTGTAGCCCGAGTAGCTGATCCACGCATGGCCCGGGTTATCCGGGTCGATGTAGATGCCGCTCGGGAACCTCGTCGGCGAGTTGCCCGACGTCGAGCTGTCGATGCGCGTCCACGTCGTGGTCGCCGGATCGGACGCATCCGCGTTGTGGGACACGAAGATACGGCCCGCGGAGGTCGCCACCCACATCGTGCCGTGGTCGGCCCCGTCTCGCGCCATCCACGAGATCGAGCCTCCGCCCCGGTCGGCTCCGTAGAACGTCCCGGTCAGGTCACCGGCGGTGTTGGCGCCACCGCCGCCCAGCGCCTGGAAGTCACCGCAGCTCGGCTTGGCACCCGAGGTGACGAACTCCGGACAATTCGCCTCGTAGAAGGCGATGTCGGGCGTCGTCTGCTGCGGCACCGAGACGTGGCCGGCGCCGAACGCCCAGCTGCGCCAGACATGCGTGCCGCCCTCGTAGAGCGGGTGCGTGCCGGGCACCGGGTTCGGATCGCCGGTCTGCGGCCAGTAAAACGCGAACGTGTCGCCCTGCGCGACGATGTTGCCGGTCGCGATCACCCACTTCGTGGGCTCGCCGTTCTCGAAGTTCACGTCGCCGAAGCCGCTCGTGAACTCGTTGGCGCGCCAGGTCGGTTGCGTGGCGTCGTACACGGAGTTGCCGCCGTCACCGTAGATCACCTGCGAGAACGTGTTCCGCGAGTTGCCGATGTTCGACCACGTGCCGTTGTCCTGGGTTCCGCCCATCACCTCGCGCCAGTTCCCGGGGTTGATGGCCACGTTGATGAACTGCAGCGTGCTGCTCAGCTTCTTGTCGATGTGGTCCAGCTGGACCGGGATCCGCGACAAGAGCCGCCGGCAGGCTGCGTAGCTGCCCGAGGCCGGAGGCAGCGGGTGTCCGCCGTTTCGGAACGGGCTGTCGCAGTCGTTCGAGGCGTCCGTGAACGTGCCGCTCGTGCGGATCATGCCGCCGTCCGACCCCTCGAAGATCTGGGTCGGATTGCCCGGGTTTACGGCGATCACATGCTGGTCGGGATGGATCCCGCCCCACGCGTGGAGGCAGCCGTTCGGGAAGTACGGCGCGTACGCGCACCACGTCGCGGTGCGCTCCGTGTGGTCGTACGACAGGTCGGTGAACGTGCGGCTGTTCGCGGTCCCGTCAGGATCGCCCGCGGTCGTCGAGTAGAGCACCTCGCGGCCGTTCGAGCGGCCGTTGCCGCACCCGACGCCCTTCGTGTCGCACGGCTGCTCGCCGTACTCGTTGGAGCCGATCACGTACACCGTGTCCGGCATCCCGGCCGGGGTGTAGATGTCCTCGTCGTACCAGCACTGGCCGGTGCAGAAGTCGTCCGTCGCGAAGTACGGACTGATCGTCATCTTCGACGTCAGGTTCTGCCAGCCGTTGTAGGTCTGCGGGTAGACCGTCGCGTCCGGCGGAGGTGTCGCTCCCGCCGCCTGCGACGCCAGTAGCGCAGCCGCGGACTGGTTGCCGTTGTCCGTCCGCCAGAAGTTCGAGGCGTTCGGGCCGGAGATGCCGCCGCCGTTGGCGGTGCCGTCGGTCAGGTAGATCCGCGTATGCCCGTTCTTGACCGTCAGCGCGAACATCGTGCGGTCGGTGCCACCGCCCGGGAACTGCGGTGCGAAGACTCGCTGGAAGTTCGTCGAAGCGGCCCCGGAATCGCGTCGCCACAGGCCCTGGTCGAACGCTGACGCGTAGACCGTGCCCGGATCGAGCGGGTCGAGGCCGACCTTCGTGACGCCGAACGACGCCGACGAGTTGCCGTTCCAGACCTCGGTGAAGTGCGCGCCACCGTCGAACGACTCGTACAGACCCGGGGCGTTCGCGCCCGGCTCGAGCCGCGTCGTGCCGCCGTTCCCGATCACGTGCGAGAGGCCGCGGACGGCCAACGCCGAGCCGACGTAGATGTGGTTCCGATCCGTCGGGTCGACCACGATCGAGCTGATACCGCGGCCCAGGAAGGAATCCTGGCCGGGGTTCACGCAGGTGTACGTGGCGTTGTTGACACAGGCATCGCCGAGCTTGTGCCAGCTCTGGCCGCCGTTGGTCGACTTGTAGATGCCGACGCCAGCCTCGCAGCCGGACGAACAGCGGTTCGACTCGCCCGTGCCGAGATACAGCGTGTCCTGACCGTCATTGCCATGGCCGTGATGCCCGCCCGGAACAAGCGTGAGCGCGCCGACCGAGTTCTGGTTGAGGTCGTTCGGGCTCAGCTGCTGCCAGACGGGGTCCGGTGCGAGTGCGTTTGCGGTCGTCCAGACCCCGCCGCCCGAGACGCCGGCCCAAAGCCGGCACCGCTGCGCGGTGCAGTCCGGATCGGCGATGAGCGCCGTGACCCGGCTCGCGGTTGTGTTCTCCGCTCCGGAGAACGAGGTGATGCCGGGCTGGACACTGTCGGTCCGGGGCCCAAAGAGCTTCCACTCGTCTTGGCTCCAGAGCAGATGGCGCGACCCCTGCCGCTTGAGCGCGCGCGCGTCTGCGCGGGCGATCTTGTTGAAGGTCGCTTTCGCCCGCTTCGAGAAAGACAGCGGGATCGTGTTCGCCGGATAGGCACGTGCAGCCTGGAGGTAGGCCTCGTAGCTGTTGGGCCCGAGGCCCGGCTCTTCGGCCGCACTCTCACTCTGGGCGGACTTTCCGGTGAAGACCGCGCCCGAGCCCGACGATCCCCTGGTCAGCATGACCAGGGACAGTGCGAGCGCCGCGGCGAGCAGAACCATCCCCGCCAGGACGCTTGGGCGTGCTCTCGTCATTTTCTCCCCTCTCCCTTTGCCGCTGGTTTGCGGGGCGCTCTCGTACGCCGGCCCCTTCGATTCGTTCTTGGCCCACCGGGCCTGTGCCGCCTTGCGTGCGCCCTCGACTCGCTCTTCCTTCGTCATCTTGACGGCGCGTGCCTTGCCGCCCCTTCAAGCCGCCGCGACGACCCAACTCGACTGCGAGCGGGTCTCGTTTGTCCTCGGAGTTGCTGGAGCGCTCTGCATAGACCGGAGGTAGCCGCGGGTTTATATGACGTCCTACATCACCCTGTCAAGCCGGAACCGCATGCGAAAGCGGTCTCGGACGATGCGTGAGCGGTCTGGAAACGGCTTGGTTAGTGGCCGACGGCGGCGGCCGCGTCCACCAGGCCCGCGCCGTACGCATCCGCGAAGGGCAACGGGTCGGCCTGGTCGATGTGGCAATAGCCGGCCGGGCACGGCACTCCAGAGAGCGAGGGCGCGAGGTTGAACGGGTCGTTCGGGCCCATGAAGTTCACCGGGCTCTGGTTCGCGGTCGACTGCAGGCGCGCGAGCAGCGCGTCCGGCCGGCCGACCAGGTTGTGCCGCGCCGAGAGCGTCAGCGCCGCGACCCCGACCGCGTTCGGCGAGGCCATCGAGGTGCCCTGGAGCCAGCCGAAGCCCTGGCCGGCGAGCTTGAAGCAGGCCGAGTTGAAAAGGGCGCCCAAGACGGGGTCGGTGCAGATGAGGCCCTTCTCGTCGAGCGCCCCGAACGAGCCCCAGCCGCCGTAGAGGATGTCGCCGTCGCCGCCGTCGTAGAGCGGAATCTCGTAGCGTCGCGCGCCGCCGGGAGCGGCAAGGTCGACGCGGGAGCCGTAGTTCGAGTAGTAGGCGAGCTGGTCGCGTGCTCCGACGTGGGCCTGCCAGCGCAGCGGAACCCAGTCCGGCGCCTGGCCGATCGCGTTCGCGGTGGACGAGACCATCGTCACGCCCGGGATGCCGGCCGGCACCTCGAGCAGCCCGCGCAGGTCGAAGGGCTCGAGCGGAGCGCCGGGAGTGACGGAGGCGATGCCGTCGCGGCCGAGCGAGACGCGGCCGACGCCTTCCAGCGGGCGCCCGCCCACGGTCATGTCCACGCGGTCGATCCGGACGTGCTCGTTGCCGGCGGCCGCGAAGACCGCGATTCCGCGGGAGCGGCAGTAGGAGACCGCGTCGGCAACGAGGTCGTACACCTGGGCGTCGACCGGGTCTGACGGGTTGAGGTAGCCCTCGATCGACATGTTCACGAGGTCGACGTCGTTCGAGGAGCAGGCGCTGACGAGGCCGGACAGGATCCAGCTCGCAAGCCCCCCGAAACCGGCGGCGAGAACCTTGTAGGAGGCGATGCGTACCCCGGGCGCCACGCCGTTGGAGGCGAAGCCGTTCACGGCGCCGGCGATCCGGCTCGCGACCCAGGTGCCGTGGCCCTCGAAGTCCCCGTCGTGGCAGTCGCGCAAGCCCGAGTGGTCGATGTAGCCGAGCCCGAAGAGCGCGCGCAGGTCGGAGCAGGGAATGAAGTTGCCGCCGAGGTGCCGGTCGAGGACGCTGTGCAGCTCGCGGTGCTCGGCATCCACGCCGGTGTCGAGGACCGCGACGACGATGCTCCGGTCGCCGTGCGTCGTGCGCCAGGCGCCGGGCACCTGCATCCGGTTGTCGTCCCACTGGAGGATGCCCTCGGGGTTCGTGACGCCGAGGAACGAAGGAAGGTCATGCCAGGGATCCGGGAACGAGCCCCCCGTCTGCCCGTCGCCCTCAGGGGCGCGTCCGCCGCCGTTCTGGTCGACGTCGCCGCGGTCGCTGACGAGGAACGCGTCCTGGAACGCGGCGGCAACCGCCGGGTTCTGCCGGATCCGCTGCGCGAAGCCGTCCGCGCTCGAGGCGGCCGCCAGCGTGCCGATCTGGCTGAGGTCGTCGACGACGACACCGCCGGCCGAGCTGACCGCCGAGCGCATCTGCGCCGGGGGCGTTCCCGGCACGAAGCGGACCATGGTGATCCCGTAGGGGTTCGAGGCCGACGCCGGTCCCGCGAACAGCAGCGCACCAAAGATCGCCGCAAGGAGAAGGCCGCGCCGCTTGACCATGAGGACGGTTTCGGCATGGCCGCGGGACTCCTCCATAACTCGTTCAGGGAGCGGAAAGGGCCGCCTCCCGGCGGCCCTTTCGCGCAGCGTCTAGGTGTCGGGCTACTTCCTGCCGATCCGGCCGTGGCCGTGGTGGCCCTGGCCGTTGGGCAGGCCGGTCTTGGTCGTGAAGACGTCCTCGTCGTGCACGACGCCGTTCAGCGGGAACGGGTTGGTGTTCCGCGTGTCGGACCAGATCGGGTGCGCCTCGTTGCCTTGGTTGACGGTGAGGCCGCTGTAGTCGCCGTTGAAGCCGCTCTGGATCCCGTCCGGCGGGGGGAAGACCGGCGAGACGACCCGGAAGTCGTACGGGGTGCTGTCGCCGCGGCCGCCCGCCAGGGCGTAGTCCGAGTCCTCCTCGCCCACGCCCGGCTGGACACCCGGCGTGAACGGCGTGCAGTTCGGCGGGCTGAGCCCCAAGAGGCACCCCACGTTCGGGTCGTTCTGACCGGGAACGCGTCCGGTCCGGTAGTAACTGACGCCGTTCCGATCGGCGTGCCCGTTGCCTTGGCCGTTCTGCGGGCTCTGGTCGGTGGCTGCGAAGTAGTGGTCGAGCCCGCGGTCCGGGTTGACCGTCCCGGCCTCGTGCCAGGTGACTCCGCCGTCCGTCGACTGCGAGAGCTGGATGTCGAACTCGCCGTTGCGATAGTCCTGCCAGACCGTGTAGACGTGATTATTCTGGGTGTTGTCCTTGGTGATCCGCGGGAAGTCGTTCGTGCGGATGAAGGCGCCCGGGATGCACTCCTCGGGGCCGCGGCCGAAGTTGCACTGCGGCTCGCCGACGACCACGTCGTCGCCGACCTTCGACGGTGTGCCGCAGTTGAAGTGCGCCGTCCCAGCCGGGGACGAGCCGGTCGGGTGGCAGTGGACGCCGAGGATCTGCGCGTTCGGGTTGCCCGGAGCCGTGTTGCCGTTGTTGAAGACGACCTGCAGGTCGCCGTTCGGCATCGCGACGGAGTACGAGCCCTGATCGAAGTTGCAGTCGTTCGGCGCGCCGCCGTTGAAGAAGTCGCCGAAGAAGCACAGCCCCGGCGCGTTGCCGCTGATCTTCTCGGGCGTCGACCACGTCTGGCCGCCGTCGGTGGACATCGAGCCGAAGATCGGCGACTCGCAGAAGTTCTCGTCGCCGTTCGGCGGGTGACCGCAGCTCGGGTTGAACCGGAACACGGTCCATGTGACGTAGACGTTGCCCGCGTTCGGGCTCGACTGGTACCGGTCGGCCGAGATCATGTTCTTGTCGTGGACGATCTCGACGGTGTTGTCCTCGACCGCCATGAAGAGCTTCGACGGCGGGGACGGAACGTTGTAGTAGAACGAGCCCTTCGCCTGCGCCGGCGACTGCGTCACGAACACGCCCTGTGCGAAGCTGAAGACGTCGAAGACGACGCAGCTGAAGTACGAGCGGCCGAAGGCGTCGACCGCACTCGCTGGGTCGCTCCCCACATCGTAGGTGTGGAAGGTCCCCGGATCGCCGTTGATCGTGTTGTTGTTCGGGTTGGACGCGGACGGGCCCATGAACTCCGGCGCGTTCAGCCGCTGGCGGAACGGCGGCAGCATGTCGCCCCAGCTCGACCCGTTGCTGGTCGACCAGTCGATGCCGCACTGGTTGAAGCCGACGCGGCTGTCGTTCTGGCCCGCGACCAGGTTGTTCGGGGACTTCGGGTTGTAGGTGATGTCCTCCTCCGCCTGGCGGCGGTAGCTGCAGTCCTGGTTGACCCGGACGTTGCCGTCTGAGTTGCGGTTGCTGCAGCCGAGCGTCCCGCGGGTCCCGTCTCCGTGCGCCGGATTCTGGATCTCGGCCCCGGAGTCGGCGCGCTCGCCGTTGACGTCGTTGGGCTTGATCGCGCCGTACGTCGCGGCGAGGATCCCGGCCGAGAAGAACGGCACCTTCCGTTGGACGGTGACCGTGCGTCCGTGGCTCCGGACCCGGATCGGGATGCTCGGGGCGTGCAGCTTGCCGAGCGCCGCTTGGACGAGGGCGCTGCGATGGTGAACCGGCCGCGCGAGTTTCGAACCCGATGCGATCCCGCCGAAGAGCAGGGATCCCGTCAGGCCCGCCACGAGTGCAGCAAGCACGTAACGCTTCACTTCTTTCCCCCTTTCCTCCTGGATGTCGCTCCGTAGATCGCCGAAAGGCAATCCGTCTAAACGGACATTAGCCGTGCGGTTTTGCCATGCGACGATAGTCGAGCGCCTCGTCGAGCGTCTGATCGTCGACGCCCGCCTCCCGCGCGACCTCGCGGAGCGGCCGGCCCGAGCTCGCCGCCGCCCTGACGATCTCGGTCGCCTTGTCATAGCCGATGAACGGGTTGAGCGCCGTCGCCGCCGAGAGCGTGAGCTCCGCGTAGTGTTCTGCGACCTCGCGGTTTGCCTCGATCCCGTCGACGCACTTCTCCGCGAAAAGCCGCGACGCGCTCGCGAGGAGCTTGATCGAGTCGAGCAGGTTCCGGGCGAGGAGCGGGACGAAGACGTTGAGCTCGAAGTGGCCCTGGAGGCCGCCGACGGTGATCGCCGCGTCGTTGCCGATCACCTGCGCCGCGACCTGGGTCACGACCTCCGGGATTACCGGATTGACCTTGCCCGGCATGATCGAGCTGCCCTTCTGGAGCTCCGGGAGGATCAGCTCGCCGAGCCCGGCGCGCGGGCCCGACCCGAGGTAGCGGATGTCGTTCGCAATCTTCGTGAGCGAGACCGCGACGGTCTTGAGCGCGCCGCTCGTCTCGACGAGCGCGTCGCGCGCCGCCTGCGACTCGAACGGGTCTGCGGGCGGCGAGATCTCGAGACCCGTCTCCTCCTGTAGACGCCCGCGCACGCGCGAGGCGAACTCCGGGTGGGTGTTGAGGCCGGTCCCGACCGCCGTCCCGCCGAGCGGGATCTGGCCGAGGCGCGGCAGCGCGTCCTGAACCCGGGCGATCCCCTGGCGCACCTGGGCCGCGTAGCCGCCGAACTCCTGGCCGAGCGTGACGGGCACGGCGTCCATCCAGTGCGTGCGGCCGGACTTGACCACATCGTCGAACTCACGTGCCTTGGCCTCGAGGCGCTCGGCGAGCCGCTCCAGCGCGGGGAGCAGGTCGGCGGTGATCTCTCCGAGGGCGGCGAGGTGCACGGCCGACGGAAAGACGTCGTTGGACGACTGGCCCATGTTGACGTCGTCGTTCGCGTGGACGTCGTCGCCGGCCAGCGTTGCGATCACCTCGTTGGCGTTCATGTTCGACGAGGTCCCCGAGCCGGTCTGGAACACGTCGATCGGGAACTGGTCGTCGAGCTCGCCGTTCGCGATCCGGTCGCCGGCGGCGCCGATCCGCTCGGCCTTGTCCGCGTCGAGCAGCCCGAGCTCGGCATTGACGTGAGCGGCCGCGGCCTTGATCCGCCCGAGCCAGCGCGCAACCGGCGCGGGAATCGGCTCGCCGGAGACGCGGAAATTCTCGACGGCCTTCATGGTCTCACCACCCCAGAGCTGCTCGCGCGCTTCCGTCGCCACGCGCCCGAGTGTACTCAGGCGGGATAGAGCCGGCGACGCTCCAGGGGACGCACCCGCACCCGGCGGCGGAGCGCCTCGTCGAGCGCCTCCGACGGCGCCCACCCGACGTACTTGCAGCGTGGACATTCATTCGCGTCGACCTGCCGCCGCGACGGCCGTTCCAGGGTTCGCTGCTCGCCACACCCGAGGCACTCGACCCGCATGCCTCAGGGATCGGCGCGAAGGGTCAGTCGGTTGAGTACTTCGGCTGGACCTTCTCGCCACGGATCTGGGCGATCGCGTTGTTCGCGGCGATCGCGGCCTCGCCCATGCCGATCGTGATCAGCGTGATCTTGCCCGGGTAGCCGGCGACGTCGCCGGCGGCGAAGACGCGCGGCTGGCTCGCCTCGCAGGTCGTCGGGTCGATCTTGAGCTGGCGCTTGCCTTCGAGCTCGAGGCCCCACTCGGCGATCGCGCCGAGGTGGGAGTGGAAGCCGAGCAGCGTGATCAGCGCCGTGCACGGAACCTGCTCGGTCGCGCCGGTCTTCGTGTTCTCGATCGTGACCGACTCGATGTTCCCGTCGCCGTGGACCTCGCGGACCTCGCAGGGAGTCATGATCCGCACTCGCCCCTCGCCCTCAAGAGCGCGCGCTTCGCTGACCGAGGACTCCAAGGCGCGGAAGTTGTCGCGCCGGTGGACGAGCGCGATCGGCGGCTCGGCGGTGTCCTGCAGGCCGAGCGTCCAGTCGAGCGCGGAGTCGCCGCCCCCGATGATCACGCACGTCTTTCCCTGGAACACGGCCTTCTCGCGCACGAAGTAGTGCAGGCCGCGGCCCTCCCAGTCGTCGATGCCGTCGATCCCGAGCTTGCGGGGCTCGAAGGCGCCGTGGCCGGCGGTGACGATCAGCGCGCGCGAGAGGTACGGGCCGCCTTTGTCGGTGCCGACCGCGAGCAGCTCCTCGCCGTTCTGGCTGATGCGCTCGAGGGTCTGGACCTCCTCGCCGAGCAGCACCTCGGCACCGTACTGGAGGCCTTGCTCGGCGCAGAGCTCGACGAGCTTCGTGGCGAGGATCTTCGGGTGGCCGGCAACGTCGTAGACGTGCTTCTCCGGGTAGACCGCAGCCACCTGGCCGCCCAGCTGTTCGAGACTCTCGATGATCCGAACCGATGCGTCGCGGTGGCCCGCGTAGTACGCGGCGGAAAGGCCCACCGGGCCCGCTCCGAGAATCGTGATGTCGACGACGCCGTTCTCGCTCACGGGCGTCGAATGCTAGCCCGCTAGGGAGCTGCCGCAGGCCGGCGAGCTCCCCACCAGGCCTCGAAGGCGATCCGCCCCGAGAGACCGAGGATCAGGAACGCGACGATCGGATGGAAGATCCCGATCGCGGGGACGTCTTCGCCGAAGCCTGCAAGGAGGATCTGGATGATCGTCAAGACGACGAGCGCGACGGTCATCATCACCCGCCGACGCCCGATCCGGCTGCCGAGCGCGAGCAAGAACAAGAGGATCGTCGCCAGAAAGATGACGTAGCCGAAGAAGTCGTGGAAATTGAAGCCGTGGCTGAACTGATCCTCCGTCAGCGGCCCGGGATCAGACTTGTCGGCGGCGTAGAAGGCTCCGTAGCCTGCGGCCCCGATCTGGACGAGGACGCCGAGAACCACCAGCGCGGAGAAGTAGCGGTAAACAGTCCGGAGCGCCTGCAAGGCGGCGCGAGTCTAACTCAGTGACAGGACGAGCAACCTGCCGCGTCGTCCGGGGCGGCGCCCTCCTCCACCTGGAAGGAGTGGCCGCAGCCGCAAGAGGCTGAGACGTTCGGGTTGTTGATGGCGAACCCGGCCTGCAGGCCTTCGACCCAGTCGATCTCGGTGCCCGCGAGGTACGGCGCGCTGAACGGGTCGACCACGACCGGGACGCCGTGGCTTTCGAGCTCGTGGTCGCCCTCCTGCGAGCCGCGGTCGAAGCCGAGGGCGTACTGGTAGCCCGAGCAGCCGCCGCCCTGGACGGCGATGCGGAGGACCGCGGCCTCGCCCTCAGGCTCCTCGGCCATCAGGTCCCTGATCTTCGCCGCCGCGCTCGGAGTCAGCGAGACGAGTGTCAGCTCATGCTCGGTGGTCGCCATCGATCGCATCGTAGCAATGCCCTCCGACCGCAAGAATCACCTCTTCGAGCCGGTCACTTTGTAACAGCTGTCTCACGCTTGGTTGAGCCGTTTTCCTTCTCGCTCGTGCCGCTCTGCGACCTGGTAACTTCCGGTCGCTCGACGCGGGAGGATCGAGGTGCTCCATAGCTGGTTGCCCTTCCTGATCTACGGATTTTTCGCGCTCGCGATTCCGGCGTCGTTGCTCTTCGCGTCCTTCGCGTTCGCGACGAAGCCGGACCGCCGAACGCGCTCGCGCACACTGCCGTTCGAGTCGGGCGTGTCCACCGGCTCGCCGGACATCGACCACTTCACGATCAGCTTCTACCTGACGGCGATGCTCTTCATCGTCTTCGACATCGAGATCGTCTTCCTGTATCCGCTGGCGGTGATCCTCCACCAGCTCGCGTGGTTCGGCTTCATCGAGCTCTTCTTCTTCATCGTGATCCTCGCCGTCGCGTACGTGTACATCTGGCGCAAGGGAGCGCTCGAATGGCACTGAACAAGCGCCTGGCGCAGTACGGGCTGAAGTCCGAGCGCGTCCTCTGGCAGGGCAAGGGCCCCGGTGTCTTCGAGCAGGAGCTCGGCGACCTTGAGTCGCGCCTGGGCCTGACCACCGTCGAGAAGGCGGTCGTCTGGGCGCAAGGGAGCTCGATCTGGCCGGACACCTTCGGCCTCGCCTGCTGCGCGATCGAGATGATGTCGATCGTCTCCGCCCGCTACGACATCGCTCGATTCGGCGCCGAGGTCTTCCGGTCGTCGCCGCGCCAGGCGGACTTGCTGATCGTCTCGGGCCGGGTGGCGCACAAGATGGCG
>Ga0066388_100001689_pt1 | contig 12712 bp, 10 predicted proteins | sample PanSoiMetaGPlot6_FD_64539 | JGI IMG/M metagenome (GOLD analysis project Ga0066388, IMG submission 64539) | Tropical forest soil microbial communities from Panama analyzed to predict greenhouse gas emissions - Panama Soil - Plot 6 (Hybrid Assembly) | ecosystem: Environmental > Terrestrial >... | reverse complement strand
GTTGCCGGGACCGTATCGGCGCGCCGGGCCTACTTCAAGGAATGGAATAGCTATGGAAATTTCGGTGATTGCAGGCTATTGTTCCTAGGAATGCCGTATGGACAGCCGCTGGTGGGGGCCGGGGGCGGCAACTGCGGTAGTCACATGGCCATGTTGACGCATGCGCAGATATGGACTGCGCTTGACCGCCTGGCAGCGCGTGCCGGGCTGTCGCCGTCTGGCCTTGCGAAACGCTCCGGCCTCGATCCGACTACGTTCAACAAATCGAAGCGCATCACGTCCGACGGCCGCGCGCGATGGCCGTCGACCGAGTCGGTCGCGAAGTCACTCGAAGCGACCGGCGTGTCGTTGGACGACTTCGTTGGATTGGTCAGCGACGCGCCGCCGCGCGGCAGCCGGCCGATCCCGTTGATGGGTTTCGTTGAGGCCCGCGGCGCCGGTCACTTCGACGATGCCGGCTTCCCCGCGGGACGGGACTGGGACGAGATCGCGTTTCCGCAGCTCGACGACGACCATGCCTATGCGCTGGAGGTTGCCGGGTCGTCGCTGCAGCCCGCCTATCGCGACGGGACCATCATCGTCGTGTCGCCGGGGGCGCCGATCCGCCGCGGCGATCGCATCGTCATCAAGACCAGGAGCGGCGACCTCAGTGTGGCCGAGCTCCGGCGCAAGACCGCGAAGACGATCGAGCTCAAGCCACTCAACGAGCACGAGGACGAGCGCGCACTGCCGCTGTCCGACCTCACCTGGATCGCGCGCATCCTGTGGGCCAGCCAGTAGATGGTGCTCGGTTTGCTGAAATCGTTGCTCGGGGGCAAGCCCGCGCCAATGCGCACGACGCCGCGGCGCTTTGTGCCGCCGCCGGGCACGGTCGCGGAGCAGTGGCAGGCGTACCACGCGTTTCAGAATCAGGGCGGGGGATATCGCGCGTTATTCAAGCCGGCGCTCGATCCGTTTCGTGACTGGAATCCGGCCGTGTGCTCGAGCTGGCAGGTGGAGCACGACGTCGAGTGCGCACTCGCGCTGAACTATGTTGGCCAGGATCCCGAAATTGCGTCGGCATTGCTCGAACGCGCTCGGGCGGTCGCGGTGCGAACTCGGGACGACAGCCGGCGGACCAAGTTTTCCGCGCACGACATGATGCGGCTCGAGCGCGGCGAGGCCTATGCGCGGTGGATGAGCTCGAGTGTTGTCAACTTGGAAATGCTCGCGCGGGCGTATCGCTTCGCCATGCAGTCGGCCGGGATACGTGCCTACGACGACGAGGATGATCCGCACGACGCCGAGGTGGCCAATCGTTTCGTCCGCAGCGGCGACCTGCTCACTGCGGCACGCATTGGGTTGGTTGCTGGACGACCTGACGACGCGGTGGTCGCGCTCAAGGGCTTCCGACGTGGCGGCAGCGGTGTTCAGGACGCGATGGCTGAGGCGCTCAAGGCGGCGGCGCAAGCGCTTTCGTCGGACGAGTTGGTCGATCGAAGCGCCGCCAGGGAGGCGATCAGCACGATATTCGATCGCTTTCGTCCACCGATGCCGACGTTCGATTACCGTGAGTTCTCGGGCGAGAGCCGGCTCGCGGCGTTTGAGCTCGGCGTCGTTCTGGCCCGGCTTGAGACTGACGGACCGGTCGTGCTCGACACGGTCTATCGCCGGATCGTTGCGCCGTAAGCGTCGGCGCAGCGGCCTGTCACCCGCTCCGCGCCAGCGCGCCGTCGATCATGTCGACAGTGTTCTGCAGGCCGTACACCGCCACGAACGAGCCGAAGCGCGGGCCCTTCTCCATGCCGAGCAGCACCTGGTAGAGCATGTTGAACCAGTCGAGCGTGACGCCCGGCTTGCCGTCCTTGGCCGGCTTCTTCGTGTCGAGGAACGGCTCGCGCCGCCCGACCTCGTAGACCACGTCCTGAATCGCTTCGGCGGTCGCGTCGGCGGGCAGATTGGACAGCGCATCGCGCAAGTCGGTGAGCGCCGCACGCTCGTTGTCGGTCGGCTCGCGGAACTTCTTCTCCGGCAGCACGAAGTCGCGGAAATAGTGGATCGCGTAGCCGACCAGGTCGTTCAGCTTCGGATGCGTCTGCGGCGTGACACCCGGCCGGTAGCGGCCGATGAAGCCCCACAGCGTCTCGGCGTTCTCGGCGTTCGACGCGGTCACGAGGCTGAGCAGCATCGGGAAGGTGATCGGCATGTCGAGCTTCGGTGGCTTGCCGGAATGGATGTGCCACACCGGATTGGTGAGGCGCTGGCGCGCGTCCTGCCGCTCGTAGCCGCCGAGGAACTGGTAGTACTCGTCGACGTGCCGCGGGATGACGTCGAAGTAGAGCCGCTTCGCCGACTTCGGCTCGCGATACATGAACAGCGACAGCGATTCCGGGCTGGCGTAGCGCAGCCATTCCTCGATGGTGAGGCCGTTGCCCTTCGACTTCGAGATCTTCTGGCCCTTCTCGTCGAGGAACAGCTCGTAATTGAAGCCCTCAGGCGGCGTGCCGCCGAGCGCGCGGGCGATCTCGCCGGACAGCTTGACGGAATCGATCAGATCCTTGCCGGCCATCTCGTAGTCGACGCCGAGCGCGACCCAGCGCATTGCCCAATCGGGCTTCCATTGCAGCTTGCAGCGGCCGCCGGTGACCGGGGTCGACATACGCTCGCCGGTCTCGGGATCCTCGTAGGTGATCATGCCGCGCTTGACGTCGCGCGCCACGATCGGCACTTGCAGCACGTGGCCGGTGCGCGGCGAGATCGGTAGAAACGGCGAGTAGGTCTGCGCGCGCTCCTCGCGTAGCGACGGCAGCATGATCTCCATCACCTGGTCGAAGCGCTCGAGCATGGTGAGCAGCGCCGCGTCGAACTTGCCCGACCTGTAGCAGTCGGTCGACGACATGAACTCGTAGTCGAAACCGAACGTGTCGAGGAACGAGCGCAGCCGCGCGTTGTTGTGCTCGCCGAAGCTGCCGTGCGTGCCGAACGGATCGGGCACCTTGGTCAGCGGTTTGTTGAGATGCTGCGCCAGCAGCTCCCGGTTCGGCACGTTGTCCGGGACCTTGCGCAGCCCGTCCATGTCGTCGGAAAACGCGATCAGCCGCGTCTTGATCTTGTCGCCGGTGAGCACGCGGAACGCATGGCGCACCATGGTGGTGCGCGCGACCTCGCCGAACGTGCCGATATGCGGCAGGCCGGAGGGGCCGTAGCCGGTCTCGAAGATCACCTCGTCCTTGGGCTGCTTCTTGAGCCGCGCGACGATCTTGCGCGCCTCCTCGAACGGCCAGGCGTTCGACTGTTCGGCGACCTCGCGCAACGAGGCAGGATCGGCTTCGGCGATGCTCATCGCTGGTTTTTAGGCCGACGGGCCCTGAAGGTCAAAACGGGCTGATTGGGAAATAGCGCAGCCACAGGTCTATGAAACGGCCCTTCTCCCACAGCCGGAACAGCGCCCAGTTGAAGGCGAGCCGGAGCGTGTCATTGTTCTTTTTTACGGCGATGCCGATGCCCTCGCCGAAGTAGCGGCTCTCGGTGAACGGCCCGCCCTGGAACGTGCAGCAATTGCCCGAGTCGGAGCCGTTGACCCAGGAGGCGAGGGCGAAGCCGTCGCCGAACAGCAGGTCTACGTCCTTCCGCTTGAGGGCTTCGCGGGCGTCCTCGTCGTTGCGGTAGCGGCGGATGTCGACCTCGGTGAACAGGGCACGAAGATAGGCCTCGTGCGCGGTGCCGGCGACGACCGCGACCTTGCGGGCCTCGAGCCGCTCCGGCGTCACGGTGTCGAGCGGCGCGCTACGCAGCCCGACGAAGCGGGCGACCGGCCGGTAGTAGGGATCGCTGAAGTCGGCGCGCTTGCGCGCATCGTCAGTGACGGCGATCGAGGCGATCGCGGCGTCGCCGCGGTTTTCGGCGAGCGAGCTGAACAGCATGTCGAACCGCCGCATCTGAACGGTGCAGGCGACCTTCATCTCCTCGCAGATCAGTCGCGCGAGATCGACGTTGAAGCCGAGCGGATTGCCGTCCGGGCCGGCATAGTTGAACGGCGGATAGTCGACCTCGGTCATGAAGCGCACCAGCGTGATGCGCGAAATGTCGGGCCGCTCCGGCCGCCGCCGCGGGTCCCAGAAGCCGGGCACCGGCACCGGGACCGCGCTCTGCACCGCCGTCGCCGGCTCGGCCTGCGCGGACGGTGCGACCGGCGTCGTGGCCAGCAGCGCGGCCGCGATGAGCGCCACGCCGAGCCTTGTGGCGAGCCAAAGCCGCGCGCTGCGCCAGGAATTGTCGGTGGTCTCTGCCTGCATCGAGTCGGTCCGAGTAAGGCCCCGCACGCTTATAGCGAAACTGGCGGGATGTGCCAGCACGCTGGATGGACCCTCGGTGATTAATGGCTCGCGCGCTTCTGCATCCACACCCGGTACATGCGCCCGAATACCGTCGGATCGCTGATCTCGAACTCGCGGCACAGCGTCAGGTCGGTCATGGTGCGGTCCTGCGGATAGGCCCGGTGATAGCGTTGCAGCACGGTCATCGCGACCTCGAGGCCGATCAGCTCGAGGTCGTGGGTGGCGATGAACACGTCGATCTGCGGCAGGGTCGGCTGCTGATCGCTTTGCGAGAACATCAGGTTGCGGCAGCCGCTCACTGTGAAGAAGCCGGGCAGATGCGTGACCGGCTTGAGCGGCGAGTGATCGGGCAGCGCGATCAGCGCGTCGCGGGCGCGGCGGATATCGTCGCCGGTCGCCTTGATCTCGTGCTCCGCCACGAAAGCCCGGAGCGCGTTGAGCTCCCGCCGCGCCGGCTCGCTGAGGAGGCCGACCGCCATGAATCCGCCCGGTCGCAGCCGGTCGAGCAGCACGCGCCAGCCGGCGAGCGGATCGAGCAACTGGTGCAGCGCGCCGGTCGCGTCGATGACGTCGAACGTGCGCTCCAGCGAGTCGAGCCTGGCGGCGTCGGCTTGGACGTACTCGATGTTGTGAAGCCCGAGCGCGATCGTCTTGCGCTTGGCGAACGCCAGATTGGCGAGGCTACGGTCGGTGGCGAATACGCGCGCGCCGGTCAGCCGTCGCAGTGCATCGATCGTATCCTGGCCGGTGCCGCAGCCGGCGATCAGCACGTCGAGCGGCTCGCGACGGCCGAGCGGGCGGAAGAACGCGAGCGGGAACCGGCCGCGCACCATCTTGTCGATCGACAAGCTCTTGCCGACAGGAGCTGCATGGGCCCAGCGTGGATGCGGCAGCAGATCGGCCGCGCCACCGCCGCGTGTCGGGTCGTCGATCGCGGTCAGGCGCGGAATCGACTGTCGCAAGGCCACTTCCTCGCGCGTCTCACGCACCTGCTGATCGAGCAGCGGGCGGATCGCGTCCGGCCAGCTGCGGGTGAGCAGCGCCGCTGCATCGGACAGCGTGTGGAGCGGAGCATAGGCGGCCGCGGCGGGGATCCGCAGCGGCGGGATCGGCGTGCCCGACGCGAGCGCCGCGGCGATGTCGTCGCGCAGGGTCTGCGCGCGGGCGCTCTCGTCGTCGCCGTGGCGGAACACGTAGTCGGTGATGAAGCACTGCCGCGCCAGCGCGCAGTAGAGCGCCAGCATGTCGTCCTCGACCTTGCCGCCGTCGGACGCCTGCGCGGCGCTCTCGAGCAGCGCGTGCCGCATCGCCGTCAGGAAGCGCTCGAGCTTGAGGTCGGCGATCGGCGTCAGGGTGAGCAGCGCGTGCAGCAGCGGGTCGGATGCGACCGCGCCGAGGCTCGCGCCGAACAGGAGGTCGGCCGAAGGGTGTTTCGGCCAAGCGTCGTTGGCGCGCTTGATGCAGTCGGCGACCGCGCCGTCGCGCTTGAGCACGTTGGCGGCGAGGGCGGCGAGGTCTTCCGGCCGCCCCCACGGCTCGGTCATCGCCCGCACGATCACGTGGCGCAGTCCGGCGGTGTCGGGCTCGTCGGCCACGCCCTTAAGGCAGCCGGCCAGCAGGATCTTGGTCTCTTCCGTTTCGCGTGCCTCGAGCGCGTGCACCAGGATGCCGAGCGCCCGCGCCGGCTTGCCGTCGGCGATCTCGGCGCGCGCAAGATTGTTGTAGGCCTCGACGAAGTCGTCGCGGCAGGCGAGCGCGCGCTTGAAGCATTCGATGGCCTCGGCGGAACGGCCAAGCGCCATCAGGACGGTGCCGAGATTGTTGTGGGCTTCGGCCATGTCGGGACGCGCGTCGGCGGCTTTGCGGAAGTGCTCCTCGGCGCCGTCCGGGTTCCCCTGCGCGAGCATCAGCGCGGCCAGGCTGATATGCGCGTCGGCGTTCTCCGAATCGAGCTCGAGCGCGCGCCAGAACTGCGCAGTGGCTTCGTCCACCTTGCCCTGCTCGGCGAGCAGGTTGCCGCGCGTGATGTAGGCCTGCACCAGGCTCGGGTTGAGCGCGAGCGCACGTTCGACATGCGTGCTGACGTCCTGCAGCTTGCCCTGGGCAAGCAGTACGTTCGCGAGATTGTTGTGGGCTTCGGCGAAGTCCGGATCGAGCGCCAGCGCGCGCTGGTAGTGGGCGATCGCGTCGCGCGGCGATTCAGCCGCCAGCACGTTGCCGAGATTGTAGTAGGCCGCGGCGGAATCCGGCCGCAGGCCGATCACGCGCTTGTAGCACTTGGCCGCCTCGGCGAGCTTGCCCTGCCGCTTGAGTGCATTGCCGAGGTTCATGTGCGCCTCGGCATAGTCGGGCTTGAGCGTGATCGCCTTGGCGAAGTGCGTCACCACCTCGCCGAGATAGCCGAGGTCCTGATACGCCAGGGCGATGTTGTAGTGGTACTCGGGATTGCCGTCGGTGAGCGCGATGGCGCGGCTGATGAAATCGACCGCCTGCTGTGGCCGGCCGGCACGCAACTGGATGACGCCGAGATAGTAGAGCGACTGGGCGTGACGCGGGTTGAGCGCAAGCACCTGCCGGTAGAGGCCTTCGGCCTCGGCAATGCGGCCGGCTTGATGATGACGCGCCGCGACCAGGAACGCTTGGGTGACATCCGGCCTGGGTGCGTCGTGACGGTTACTCGGGTCCATGGCCAGTGCCGATCATGTCACGCCGGCAAACGAATGTGAAACGTCCGTTCGGACTAGACTGTTTCCGACTAGCGTCCGGATTCCGGAGTTCGCAAAACTCTGCGGCACCCTCTCATGCGAACTTCGGTGCCCGCATTTTCGATTTGCGCTCAGAGGAATTTGCGCAGGTCGGCGGCGGCCTCCTCGGGCCGCTGCTTGACGTTGAAGGGCCGCACGAAATGGCCCTCCTTGTCCATCAGGTAGACCAGCGCAGTGTGGTCCATCGTGTACTCGCCGCCATCGAGCGGGACCTTCTTGTAATAGACGCGATAGGCCTTGGCGACCGCGGTGATCGCCACGTCGTCGCCGGTCAGGCCCCTGAGGTGCGGGTCGAAACTCGACAGGTAGTCCTTCAGCTTGGCCGGCGTGTCGCGCGCCGGATCCACGGAGATGAACAGCGCGCCGACCCGGTCGGCATCCGGCCCGAGCTTGCGCAGCACCTCGGAGACGTCGAACAGCGTGGTCGGGCACACGTCGGGGCAGTGGGTGAAACCGAAGAACACCAGGAACGGTTTGCCCTTCAGATCCTGCTCGGTTACTTGGCTGCCGTTCTGGTCGGTCAGCCGGAACGCGCCGCCGATCGCCGCCGCCTGCCGGACCGCCGGCGCCGACAGGCTGCCGCCGAGCATCACGATCGCGCCGAGGCACAGCGCGAGGCCGGCGAGAAACGCGCCCAGCACGATCATCAGGCGGGTGCCGCGGGGACTCATCTGGATACGGGGACTTTCAGAAGCATGCTGCGATGCCGGCGAGGATCATCTCGTAGAACACCGCGCTGCCATAGTGTGCCCACAGTGCCACGGTGCCGGCGACCAGCGCGGCCGCAACGACCGCGGCCCCGATCAGGACGAGGCGCGATCCTAGCGGTGGTGACGGAGTCGAGGTGTCTGACATGACCGGTCCTGCCGATCCTATCAGATAAGGCCGTCCCTGCCCGAGGACAACCGCCCCGCACTAGTGTCCCGCTTCCGACGCTCGCATCACTTTGCGGCACAGTCTCGTGCGTGCGTCGGAAGCAAAGGGACACTAGCAACTCTATGGTGCTAGTGCGGTTTTGGTTCTGACGTTGCGATGAAGAGCTTGCCGCCAGACTGATCGGAACGTCAGAACCACCGCACTAGCCGGTTATGCGTTCAGCCGTTGCAGCGGGGAACGTGAGCCGCGAGCTCGTTGCCGTTCATGTAGATCATGTGGCCGTTGAGGCCGCCCTTGCGCTTGATCCAGCGCTGCACCGCCGGCGGATAGATTGCCATAACGCGGCGGGTGCCTTCGCTGGTCATCACCATGCGCCCGGAATCGCTGACGTAGCGGGCGGCATGAAAGCCCAGGTTGGCGCGCTCGGTGGCGCACATGCGGTCGCGCGGGATCACTGCCAGCAGCAGGGTGCAGGCCGACAGGCACGGCCCGTCGATAATGACCTTCTGGCCGGATTGGCGGATCAGGGCGAACTTGTAGAGGTAGGAACCCACCTCGCCGCCGCCGTCGGAACGGATGCGAACCTCAGCCGAAACCGGTGTTGCGAGACAATAAAACGAAAGGCATGCGCCGACGATCGCCGCGCACCACTTCATGCGACCCTCCCCTCGGTGTCCAAACCGTTGCCCCGTACGCAAAGACTAGAACGAGCGGCGCGGATGGTGCAATGCGGCGTTTTGCTGACCCACCGGTTCCATTGTTGGTACATTGCGCTTCGTGGCCGTGGCGGCGACAATCCGGAACCCGCCGCACTGCGATCTGTCTGCCTCGAATGATCACTGAACAACGAGTCTTCATCGCAGGCGCAGGCCCTGTCGGCCTCACCGCCGCCGCCTTCCTGGCACGCCGCGGCGTTCCGGTGACGGTGTTCGAGGCCTCAGGCGAGCTGAGCACCGAGTCGCGCGCCTCGACCTTTCATCCGCCGACCCTCGACATGCTCGATGAGCTCGGCTTCGCCCGCGACCTGATCGCCCAGGGCCTGGTGGCGCCGCGCCTGCAGTACCGCTCGCTGCGCGACGGGGTGATTGCCGCCTTCGACTTCGGCGCGATCGCCGACCTGACGCGGCATCCCTATCGGCTGCAGGCCGAGCAGTTCAAGCTGACCCGCATCATCCATGACAAGCTCGCCGGCGATCCGAACTACGCGATCGAGTTCGGCCGTCGCGTCGTCAGCGCGACACAGGATGCGGACAGCGTAACGGTCCACCTCGCCGAGTCCGGCGGCGCGGTCGAGAAGCGCCGCGCGCGGTTCTTGATCGGCGCCGACGGCGCGCGCAGCGAGGTGCGCGACGCGCTCGACATCGAGTTCGAAGGCTTCACCTGGCCCGAGCGCTTTCTGGTCGTCTCGACGCCGTTCGATTTCCAGCGCGTCGTGCCGGGGCTCGACTCTGTCAGCTACGTCGCCGATCCGGTCCACTGGCACTTCTATCTGCAGATCCCGGGCGGCATCTGGCGCATGATGTTCCCGATCCAGGCCGGTGTGCCGGACGAGCGGGCGCAGAGCCGCGACTACGCGCAGGAGTGCCTGGCGACGCTGGTGCCGGGCATCAATGGCTACGAGATCGTGCACGTCACGCTCTACCGCGTGCACCAGCGGGTGGCGAAGACGTTCCGGGCCGGCCGCACGTTCCTTGTCGGTGACGCCGCCCACATCAACAATCCGCTCGGCGGCATGGGTATGAACGGCGGCATTCATGATGCCGTCAATCTGGCCGGCCGGCTGGCGCGGGTGTGGCGCGGCGAGGCGGCGCCAGACGAGCTCGACGGCTACGACCGCCAGCGCCGCCTGATCACGCTCGAATACGTGCAGAAGCACACGATCCAGAACAAGAAGAACCTCGAGGCGAAGGATCCGGCCGAGCAGGCGCGCTTTCGCGACGAGCTGCGCGGCATCGCGGCGGACCCGCAGGCGACGCGCGAGTATCTCAAGCGCGTGTCGATGATCGCCAGTCTGGAGCGGGCGCGCGAGCTGGGTTGATCACGGCTCAAAAAAGGAAGAGGCCGGCGACGCGCGCCGGCCTCTGACTGTGCATGATCGCTTGCGACGCGATCAGTATCTGCCGACGACCGGACTCTTGCCGAACCAGTCGCCGAACTTGTAATTCAGCCGGGCGCGGACCACGTCGACCGACGGATCTTTCCAGTGGAAGTTGGCGGTGCCGTCCGCGGTCGCGACCGCGGACGAGGTGCCGTCGAATCCGTAGTGCAGATACTCGACGCCGACCGTCCAGTTCGGCGCGAGCGCCCACTCGCCGCCGCCGCCGACCACCCAGCCCGACTTGGTGTTGCTGAACGAGCTGGTTGCCGTCACGCCGGCAAAGCTCGATGTTGCCGCGTAGTCATAATTGGCCCACGCGCCGCCGCCGGTGAAATAGATCAGGAAGCGATCCCAGGTGTAGCCAACGCGGCCGCGCACCGACGAGAGCCAGTTGAGGTCGCGGCTCATCGATACCGTCGCGCCGCCGAGCGCGGCGGAGCCGGAGCTGTTGAGGTCGGCCGCGGAGACGTCGCCTTCGATGCCGATCAGCCAGTTGGGAGCGAGCTGCCAATTGTAGCCGATCTGTCCGCCGCCGACGAAGCCGGCATTGTGGTTGCCGCCGAAGGTGATCGGCGCGACGACGCCCGGGACAGAGAACGTGTCACCGTCGTGTCCGGCCCAGCCCGCGCCGGCATGACCGCCGATGTAGAAGCCGGTCCAGCTGTAGTACGGAACCGGCGCTGCGACGGGCGGCGGCGCCTTGTAGACCGGCCTCAGATCGGCAGCGAGCGCCGGGGTGACGCTTGCCGCTGCCAGCACGCCGAGGACGGCGAGAGTACGCTTCATTGCAGAGACCTCCTCCACCACGAGAACCCCCCGAAGCGGTCATCCCTACAATGTCGCGCGCGCGGTGGCTCTCGGATTTTTTTGATGATGGAACGCAGTTTGGTCGCAATCCAAACGTGGGCCAAAGTTCGTTCACTGCGACGACAAACGCGCGCCGCATTTCGTGGGCCGCGTGGTTGGATGGTACCTGCCCGCGATCGGACGCGACATAATGCAACGAATCTTGATCTGTGCGGGTCGTCGACCCAGACGTCGCTCTGCTTGATGCGCTCGATCAGCGCGCGCGGATCGAACTTGGCGTAGCTCGATGGAATCTCGAACGGGCTCGTGGTTGCTCTTCTCGCGACGCGACGCTTCAAGGCCGAGCTTGCGGCGGAGAGACGCGCTGCGGAGGAGGCTGGAGCGGGCGATGGGAATCGAACCCACGACATACAGCTTGGGAAGCTGTCGTTCTACCACTGAACTACGCCCGCGGCCGGTTCAAACATAGCAAGCGGCTACTGCCAGCGCGAGATGGTATCCTCACCTCATCAGGGCGGGACATGGTCGAAGCCGGCATCATCGTCATCAAGCTGGTGCTCGGCCTCGCCGCGTTCCTGCTGGTCGGCTATGCCGGCAAGGCCCATGACAAGCGTATCGCCGGCGTGCTGCTGACGTTCCCGATCCTGAACGGCATCGGCATGCTGACGGGTGCGGACCCGCTCGCGGTCGCGCAATCGATCTATCCGCTGGTGATCTTCAACAGCCTCTCGTTCTACACGGCGATCAGTCTCGGCGATCGCTGGCCGGCATTTGCGCCGGCGGCGCAACCCAACCGCAAGCTTATCGTGCGGCTCGTCGTCTGGACGGCCATCTGGCTTGCCGGTGCCGTCGCGCTCACGCTGCTGCACGACCGGCTGCCCGGCGCCGCGGTGCTGTTCGTCATTTCGCTCGGCATCGCGATCCCGCTGATGCTGGCTGGCTGGACCGCGCCCCCGGTCGAGCCGCCAGCCGACCCGCACGGCCATGGGCGCGATTTCCTTGCGCTGTGGTCGACGCCAGACGCCATCAAGCGGATCGCGCTGTTCCTCGTCTGCTTCGCCATCGTGCTGGTCGCGTCGTACTGCTTCGCGTCGAAATGGGTCGGCATGGCGAGCGCGCTGCCGCTGCCCGGCTTGTTTGCGCTGGCGACGCTGTCCGTGCTCGAGCCGGCGAAGCGGCTTTACCCGATACGCGACACGGTGCTGCTCGGACCGTTGCTCGTGATCCCGTTCAACTGGATGCTCGCCCGCGCGGTGCTGGCGCTGCCGGAGGATCCGCTCGCACACGCGGCGATCGGCGTTCTCGTCACGTTGGCGTTCTGGGCCATCGCTGGCGTGGTGGTGATCTATGGCGTGCCTGCACTGGCCGCGTACCTCGACCGACGGCGTGCACGCTAGTGCCGCCGATTGGAAGTTCCTGCACCAGCTGCCGCAAACGCGTTCAGGAACTTCCAATCGATAAGCGGCACTAGAATCATATACTTGCTAGTGCCCCTCTTGTTTCCGACGCGCCTGCCAGAGGGTGCTGAAATGTATCACGCGCGTCGGAAACGGGGCACTAGCTCACACGCGGAAGTGCTTCGACAGCTTCAGGCCCTGTGCCTGGTAGTTCGAGCCGATGCCCATGCCGTAGAGCTTGTCGGGATGCGCCAGCATCCGCTCGTAGACCAGGCGGCCGACGGTCTGGCCATGCTCGAGGATGAACGGCACCTCGCGCGACCGCACCTCGAGCACGGCACGCGCGCCGCGTCCGCCGGCGCGTTCGTAGCCGAAGCCCGGATCGAAGAAGCCCGCATAGTGGACACGGAATTCGCCGACCAGCGGATCGAACGGCACCATCTCGGCGGCATA
>Ga0066388_100001688_pt1 | contig 12713 bp, 11 predicted proteins | sample PanSoiMetaGPlot6_FD_64539 | JGI IMG/M metagenome (GOLD analysis project Ga0066388, IMG submission 64539) | Tropical forest soil microbial communities from Panama analyzed to predict greenhouse gas emissions - Panama Soil - Plot 6 (Hybrid Assembly) | ecosystem: Environmental > Terrestrial >... | reverse complement strand
CCGATTCCGAAGTTCGCATCATTCTGCGGCACATTCGTTTGCGAACTTCGGAATCGAAGGACACTAGCAACTTATTGATCTAGTGTGGCTTTGGTTCAGAAGTCCGCATGTTGGACTCGCAGCAATAATGATGCGGACTTCTGAACCGCCACACTTGCGCAAAGGAGAGCGCGATGTTTGACCTGACCGGCAAGTGCGCGCTCGTCACTGGTGCGAGCGGCGGCATCGGCGGCGCGATCGCCCGCGCCCTGCATCACCAGGGCGCGATCGTCGCGATTTCCGGCACGCGGCGCGAGGCCTTGGCGCTGCTTGCCGGCGAACTCGGTGGTCGCGTGCATGAACTGCCTTGCGACCTCGCCGACAAGGCCGCGGTCGAGGCGCTGGCGCCGAAGGCCGAGGAGACGATGGGCAAGATCGACATCCTCGTCGCCAACGCCGGCGTTAACCGCGACAACCTCCTGGTGCAGCTGAGCGACGAGGCCTGGGACGAGGTGATCGCGGTCAACCTCACCGCGACCTTCCGGCTCGCGCGCGCCGCCGTAAAGACGATGATGCGCCGCCGCTATGGCCGCCTCATCGGCATCACCTCGGTGGTCGGAGTCACCGGCAATCCCGGGCAGGCCAACTACACGGCGGCCAAGGCCGGCATGATCGGCCTCTTCAAATCGATTGGTGCCGAATATGCCAAGCGCGGCGTCACGGCAAACCTGATCGCGCCGGGCTTCATCGCATCAGCCATGACCGATCGCCTCAACGAAAAGCAGCGCGAGGCGATCCTCGCGCGGGTGCCGGCCGGCAAGCTCGGGAGCGGCGCCGACGTCGCCGCGGCGGCGGTGTTTCTCGCTTCAGATGAGGCGGGCTACGTCACCGGTCAGACGCTGCACGTCAACGGTGGGATGGCCATGGTGTGAGCGCCTGGGGCGCCCCCGATGCTGCGGCCTTGGCGCACGAGGCTTAACCATGCGCCGCGTAATGCCTATGTTGTGGCCTAAAATCGCGGTTCCGCACTGCATCAAGCGGCGGTCCGGCGTGCTGGTCAAGGCATTTGAAGTATGATAACCGAACCTCGGCTTGGCTGGGAAAGCACGCCAGGGCATCTCGCTCCGGTCCGCTCGGGACCGCAAGTGATTCCGCGCCGGTTGCAACGACAAGCCGATCTCACTGGCTCGGGGGCGCTGACCGATCGAGCCCAATGCAAGGACACGAGGGCGCAGCGATGAGCGACAACATTGCCGAGCGGGTGAAAAAGATCGTCGTGGAGCATCTGGGCGTCGAAGCCGACAAGGTGACCGAAAACGCGAGCTTCATCGACGATCTGGGCGCCGACAGTCTCGACACGGTCGAACTCGTCATGGCCTTTGAGGAGGAATTCGGCTGCGAGATTCCCGACGACGCGGCCGAGACCATCCTGACCGTGGGCGACGCGGTCAAGTTCCTTGAGAAGAACGCAAAAAGCTGAATTCCCGCATTCGTAAACGTTCGCCGAGTTGGTTGCGAGGCTTGGACCTCGCGGCCGCGGGACGTATGATCGCGAGCGCGGGGGCCTGAGGAGCCGCAGATGAGACGTGTGGTCGTCACGGGCCTTGGCATGGTGACGCCGCTCGCGTGCGGGGTTGAGCCCACCTGGCAGCGTCTGCTCAAGGGAGAAAGCGGCGTGCGGAGTGTCGACCGCCTCGACGTATCCGATCTGCCGGCGCGGATCGCGGGCCAGATCCCGCGCGGCGACGGCTCTGACGGCACCTACAATCCGGACCTATGGATGGAGCCCAAGGAGCAACGCAAGGTCGACGAGTTCATTGTCTTCGCGATGTGCGCGGCCAGGCAGGCGCTCGACGACGCCGGCTGGAAGCCGCAATCCTATGACGATCAGATCGCGACCGGCGTCCTCGTGGGCGCTGGCATCGGCGGAGCCGGAGGGATCGCCGACACTGGCGTCGTGCTGAAGGAGCGGGGGCCGCGTCGCGTCTCGCCATTCTTCGTCCCCGGCCGCATCATCAACCTGGCGGCGGGCTATATCTCGATCGAGCACGGGCTCAAGGGCCCGAACCACTCGGTCGTGACCGCGTGCTCGACCGGCTCGCATGCCATCGGCGACGCCGGGCGGCTGGTGGCGCTCGGCGACGCCGACGTCATGGTGGCGGGCGGGACCGAGTCGCCGGTCAACCGGATTTCACTGGCTGGATTCGCTGCCGCGCGCGCTCTTTCGACCGGCTTCAACGAAACACCGGCGCGCGCCTCGCGCCCCTATGACAAGGATCGTGACGGCTTTGTGCTGTCAGAGGGCGCCGGGGCGGTGGTACTGGAAGAATATGAGCATGCCAAGCGGCGCGGCGCCCGGATATATGCGGAACTGATCGGCTATGGGCTCTCGGGCGACGCTTATCACATCACGGCACCGTCGCCCGACGGCGACGGCGCGATGCGCTGCATGACGGCCGCGCTACGCCGCGCTGGTATTTCGCCGGCGGAGGTCGACTACATCAACGCCCACGGTACCTCGACCCCGCTCGGCGACGAGATCGAACTGGGCGCGGTGCAGCGGTTGGTCGGCAATGCCGCCGGCCGCCTCAGTATGTCCTCCACCAAATCCTCCATCGGCCATCTCCTGGGGGCAGCGGGGGCGGTCGAAGCCATTTTCTCGATCCTTGCCATCCGCGACCAGGTCGCCCCCCCGACCATCAACCTCGACAACCCATCTGTGGATACTCCCATCGATCTGGTTCCACACCAGGCCAAAAAGCGCGATATCCAGGTAGCGCTGTCGAATTCGTTCGGTTTTGGAGGCACCAATGCTTCGCTGGTCTTTCGCAGCCTCGGGCACTGAACGCGGGCGCGGTTCCCGGTCCCATGGTTGCCATATTTGCCAATAACTTGACACTATGGGGGGGCTGAGGTCGGCTTTGGCCAGACCTCGGTGGTAACGGGCCAATAAGCTTTACCAGCGTTTGGCCTTTGAAGGTCCGATGGGTGGGTTCCGCCACCTCGGTGATTTGCGTCTGTGTTGGGGGCACGCCCGTGAATCGAAAGGGGACGCCGCCAGGCGGCAGCGGGAATGGCCCGGTGCGTCCGCGCCCCCCCTTTGTCGTACCTAGCCGGCCCGTTGGCTCGTCCACCCGCGGGTCGTACGTGCGCCCGCGCCAGAACCTGATTCCAGAGCCGACGCCGCCTACGCCGCCCGCGGGCCGAAACCAGCGGTCCCACATCCAGGCCAATGGTTCAGTGCAGCCCAATGGTTCGCATGGCGCGCCATTACCAGTTTCCCCACACCGGCATTCCGCGGCGGTGCCGGGCCCAAAAGCGGGTCCGTCGGTACCCACCGGCCACACGCCTCCGACGGTTCGCACCCGTTTTCCGCTGGATCCGCAAACGCGGAGCTCGGCACCGTCGCCGCAACCCCGCCCGATTGGGGGTGCAAGCTACCCAACCGAGGCTGAGCAGCCGATTCGGTCGGAACCGATGTCGGGTTTGGTCGGAACGGGAACGAAACGCCCGCTTTCAGGTCAACGTAATGCGGTTCCTCCTGGTCCGGCTCCGAGCCGCGCGCAGATCGATGCCGGTGACCCCTGTCCACCTATCTCCGGGCGGCCGCAGGATGGTGTCGGCACGTCAGCGATGGACCAGAAACGCATCGCGTCGCGCTCGCCGCGCGCCGCCCTGGAGCCGGAACACGTGAACGTTCCCACCCGCCGTTCGAGGCGCACGCGTAATCCTCTGGTGATCGTTGGGAATGCGATCTTCACACTGCTGATCCTGCTCGCCATTGCCGGCGGCGTTGCCTTCGCAGTCGGCAAGACCCGCTTCGAGGCGCCCGGTCCGCTCGATCAGGAGAAGATGGTCAACATCCCGCCGCGGCTTGGCGTCATGGAGATCGCTGAGCTGCTGCGGAAGGAAGGCGTGATCGACGAGCATCCAGCGATCTTCGTCGGCGGCGTGGTGGCCCTCAAGGCGAGCACCCAGCTCAAGTCCGGCGAATACCTGTTCGCCAAGCACTCCAGCGTCCGCGAAGTGGTCGAGACCATCATCGAGGGCAAGGTGATTCAGCACAGCATCACGATTCCGGAAGGCTTGACCTCCGAGCAGATCGTGCGCCGCCTGCTCGACAACGACATGCTCACCGGCAACATCAAGGACGTGCCGCACGAAGGATCGTTGCTGCCTGAAAGCTATCGGTTCGCGCGCGGTGCGCCCCGCGAACAGGTAATCCAGCGCATGCAGCGCGACCAGCGGCGGGTTCTGCAAGAGGTCTGGGAACGCCGGCTGCCCGATCTGCCGATCAAGACCCCCGAACAGCTGATCATCCTCGCTTCGATCATCGAGAAGGAGACCAGCAAGCCCGAGGAGCGCACGCGAGTCGCCGCCGTTTTCGTCAATCGCTTGAAGCAGCGTAAGCGCTTGGAATCCGACCCCACCATCATCTACGGCTTGGTCGGCGGCAAAGGCTCGCTCGGTCATCCGATCACCAGAAGCGAGAAGGAAACTCCCACGCCCTACAACACCTATATGATCGACGGGCTGCCGCCCGGACCGATCGCCAACCCGGGGCGCGCCTCGATCGAGGCGGCGGCCAATCCGGCGCGCACCAAGGAGATCTTCTTCGTTGCCGACGGCAGCGGCGGCCATGTTTTCGCTGAGACCTTCGAGCAACATCAGCGCAACGTGAGCCGCCTGCGTGTCCTCGAAGCCGGCGAGCGCACTTCGGCGGCGACCGCCTACCAGACCGAAGAGTCGCCGCCCGTCCGCGCTCCGACCTCGGCACGGCCAAAGCGCAGCACGGCCACCAAGAAGCAGTAAGCGCAACTATCGGCCGCATCCACGCCTTGTGACGCCGTTTCGCCGCCGCTAAGGTCGCGGTCCCCGAATCGTTTCGCGCAGGATTGTGCGGCCGATGGCGCTTTCAAGCATGACCGGCTTCGCGCGCAGCTACGGCGTGTGCGGACCGTATGCCTGGGCCTGGGAGGTCAAATCGGTCAACGCCAAGGGTCTCGACCTGCGGCTGCGGCTGCCGTCCGGCTGGGACGCGGTCGAGATCCCGGTGCGCGCCCGCGCGGCCGAAGCCCTGGCGCGTGGTTCCGTCTATGCGACGCTCACCGTCGAACGGCAGGGCATCGCGCCGGTCGTGCGGGTGAACGAACCGGTGCTCAATGCCGTGCTCGCGACGCTCAAGGATTTGTCGGGCAAGGTCGATGCCGAACCGCCGCGGCTCGACGGCATCCTGACGCTCAAGGGCATCATCGAGCTGATCGATGATGACGAAAAACCTGAGGAGCGGACCACGGCCGAGCAGGCGGCGATGGCCGGATTCCAACAGGCTATCACCGAACTGGCCGCGATGCGGCGACGCGAAGGCGCGTCGCTCGGACAGGTGCTGACGCAGCGATTGCAAGAGATTGCGGCCCTAACGGCGCGCGCCGAGGCGACGCCCGGCCGCCGCCCCGAGGCCATCAGGGCGCGCATCGCCGAACAGGTCGCGACGTTGCTTGACGCCTCGGCGCGGTTTGATGCGGATCGGCTCCACCAGGAGGCGATCCTGATCGCGACCAAAGCCGACATCCGTGAGGAACTTGACCGGCTGGCATCGCATGTTGCGCAGGCCGAGCGGCTGATCGCGGATGGCGGGGCGATCGGGCGGCGGCTCGACTTCCTCGCGCAGGAGCTCAATCGCGAGGCCAACACGCTCTGCTCCAAGTCTAACGACGTGGCACTCACCAATATTGGGCTCGAGCTCAAGAACGTGGTGGAGCAGTTTCGTGAGCAGGTGCAGAACCTCGAATAGCATCTGGCGGGCTGCGCCAATGGAGAAATTTCCTGGGGACCTCGACCATGGCGAGAAGGCCGGCGGCTGGAACCGGTAGCAGGGGCGCCGCAATTGCCCGGCGCGGACTGATGCTTGTTCTGTCTTCGCCTTCGGGCGCTGGTAAGACCACGCTGTCGCGCCGGCTGCTCGAGTCCGATCCCGGCGTCGATCTGTCGGTATCAGTGACCACACGCAGGAAACGGCCGGGCGAGGTCGACGGGCGCGATTATCACTTCATCGACCGCGCGGGGTTCGACGCCATGGTGGCCGGCAGCGAGCTGCTGGAATGGGCCGAAGTGTTCGGCAATTACTACGGTACGCCGGCGCGGCCGGTGAACACGGCGCTCGCCGCCGGCCGCGACGCACTGTTCGATATCGATTGGCAGGGCACCCAGCAGCTGCGCGAGAAGGCCGGCCATGACCTGGTCAGTATTTTCGTCCTGCCACCCTCCATTCCCGACCTCGAAAAACGGCTACGCAGCCGCGCCCAGGATTCCGACGAAGTCATCCACGGCCGCATGGCGAGAGCGGCGGACGAGATGAGCCACTGGGCGGAATACGACTACGTCGTGATCAACACCGACATCGACCACGCATTCGCCGAGGTGCGTGCGATTTTGTCCGCCGAACGCCTCAAGCGCGAGCGGCAGATCGGCCTCACGGCGTTCGTGCGCGACTTGCAGGCGAAGCTATAGCTGCTCGCGGTGGCTGCTCGGTTCAGATCGTTCCGGGCGAAGCAAAGAAGCGCGTCCTCACCGTCCACTGGCAGCGCCAGGAGTGGCGGTTGGACAATGCAGCGCTTCGCTGTACGCCGTCCATGCCGGTCAGCAGGAGTCAGGACCTCTCCCTTGCAACCAACGCCCGCGCCAGCGCCACAAAGCCCGCAACCGCTATGTCCTCGGCGCGTGCCGTCGGCTCGATCTGCGCCTCGCCGAGCAGCGCGATCGGATCGACGCCGAGCGATTTGAGACTTTGCCTCAACATCTTGCGACGCTGGCCGAAGGCAGCCTCGGTCACCCGCTGCAGCGCCCGGCTGTCACAGGGCAGCGGCTGCGGGCGCGGCGCCAGTTCGACCACCGAGGAGGTGACTTTGGGCGGCGGCACGAAGGCGGACGCTGCGATGTCAAACAGAATGCGGGCCTGCGTGCGCCAGCCCGCGAGCACAGAAAGTCGGCCATAGGCCTTCGAGCCGGGGGAGGCGGTGATGCGCTCGGCCACCTCGCGTTGGAACATCAGCACGAGGCGATCGTACCACGGCGGCCAGGGCTCCGCGGTGAGCCAGGTGACAAGGAGCGCGGTCGCGATGTTGTAGGGTAGGTTGGCGACGACGCGAGCGGGCCGCGCAAGCTGCGCGCGCGGATCGAACGTGAGTGCGTCGCCGGCAATCACTTCGAGCCGTCCGGGGTAGCGTGCGGCAAGTTCGGCGAGCGCAGCCACTGCGCGTTCGTCACGCTCGACCGCCAGGACGCGGGCGCCCTGAGCGATGAGGGCCCGGGTAAGGCCGCCAGGGCCGGGGCCGATTTCGAGCACGGTGACGCCCTCGAACGGTCCGGCGGCGCGAGCGATGCGTCCGGTGAGGTTGAGATCGAGCAGGAAGTTCTGACCCAGCGACTTCTTCGCGCGAAGCTCGTGCCGCCGGATCACCTCCCGCAGCGGCGGAAGGTCGTCGCTCATGCCCGCAACACCGTCGGTGTCGCGCGCGTGGACGACAGCCGTTCGGCGAGCCTGATGGCGGCAATCAGGCTCGATGGGTCGGCACGTCCGGTGCCGGCGATGTCGAAAGCGGTGCCGTGGTCGGGCGAGGTGCGCACGAATGGCAGGCCCAGCGTGACGTTGACCGCGTGATCGAAGGCGAGGGTCTTGATCGGGATCAGCGCCTGGTCGTGATACATGGCGAGCACGGCGTCATAGGTAGCGCGCGCCGCGGCGTGGAACAACGTATCGGCGGGAAGCGGGCCGCGCGCTTCGATGCCCTCGGCATGAAGGCGTTCGACCGCCGGACCAACGACGGTGCGATCCTCTGCACCGAGTGCGCCGTCTTCGCCGGCATGCGGGTTGAGCCCGGCGACCGCAAGCCGCGGGCGGGCGACGCCGAAGCGCTCCGCGAGACCGCGTGCCACGATGCGGCCGGTGCTGACGATGAGGTCGGTTGTGAGCCGTGTCACGACCTCGCGCAGCGGCAAATGGATGGTCACCGGAACCACTGCCAGTTCGGGTGACCACAGCATCATCACCGGATGGGCGGGGACGCCTGTCATTTCCGCGGCGAGCTTGCCCAGATACTCGGTGTGACCGGGCTCGGCGAAGCCCGATCGGTAGAGAATGTTCTTGGCGACTGGGTTGGTGACGACGGCACCGGCGGCGCCTGAACCCACATCGTGGACCGCACGGCGGATCGCCGCGACCGCGGCCGCAGCGCTCGATCCGTCGGGCCGTCCGGGCTCGGCCGTGACCGTGATGCCAATGTCGACCACCGGCAACGCACGCCCGAACGCGGCGTGGGCCGCGCCGGGCTCGACGACGGCGATCGGGACATCCGGCGCCATGCGCTCGGCGCGCCGTCGCATCAAGGCGGGATCGGCGAGGACGTAGAAAGGGGCGAGATTGAGTTCAGCGCGCCGCCGCCATGCTGCCAGGGTAATGTCGGGTCCGATGCCCGCCGGCTCGCCGAGCGTCAGCGCAAGGGGCATCGAGCTACCTGGGCGCGAATTCTCTGGGCTCGATCAGAGCTTCGCTACGCAACCGCTGCAAATACGCCTTCGATTGCTTTTCGAACCGCTCCGAGAACAGGGCATCGCGAGTCTGCCGTTTGCCCGGCGTATCGGCTCTCGATTCCTGCTTGCCGCAGATCGCGTACATTTCCACGCCGTGCCGGGTGGTCTCGGGCGCGGTCAGTTGGCCGACCGGAACCCCGTCGAGTACCTTGCGCAGTTCTGCCGGGAGCTCGCCGGAGTTGCGAATGACCTGGTCGCGCACGATCGCCCCCATTGCGCGCGCGGTGGGCAGCCCCTCTTCGCAGTTCTTGAACCGTCCGCGCAGTGCTTCTGCCTCCTTGCGACGGCTCTCGGCCACGGCCGGGGCGGACCCCGGCGGGACCAGCAGCAGGATCGGCCGCATGATGTAGTCGACCGTGGCAACCGCCTCCTGCGCCGCGTCACTGCGCGACTGCAACGCCAATTCGACGTCCTTGTCCGACAGTTGCAGGCTTGATTGATATCGTCCGCGAACAAGCTGCTGCCAGACAGAGTCAGCACGGATGCGGGCCTTGAGCGTATTGGCCTTGATGCCACCCTTCTCCAGGCTCTGCGTCAGCTGCTCGGCGGTGAAGCGCATCCGGCTGCCCATGCTCGCGTAGACGTTATCGACTTCGGAATCGCTCACCTCGATTCCCCAGCGCTTGCCTTCGCGCACCTTCAGTTTTTCGTCGATGAGCTCGTGGATTACATCCTGGCGCACGGCCGCCTTTTGGGTCGACAACTGAATGAACTTCATGCGCTGCTCGACGTCGAGCGCGGTGATCGGCTCACCATTCACAACGACGATGACGTGCTGGGCCGACGCCGCTATCGCCGTTGTGACGACAAGGAGTGCGGCGGCGAAAAGCTGGCGGCATGCGACAGCAGGTTTGCTCGTGTGAATCATCGCCATCTCGCCTGCGTCAGAGCTGTCTGTCCCGAGTCGCTAGGCAGCTATCTCGCCAACGCTGTGATACCCTCGTTGAGGGTCGAAGTCGACGGGAGTCCCGTACTAACGGTGGTTCCACCGAGCGTACGCAGGCTGAGCTGGAACACGACCGAGTGATTCTGCTTCTGCGTCGAGTTGTAATTAAATTCTGTCACATAATTAAGGGCCAAGATGAGGCAATCGTCGATATAGCCGACGCCGATCTGAGTCTCGGTGAGTTGTTCAGCCCTCAGGTCGTAGCGCACGGCGCCGAGCAGCTGCCAGTTCGGGTTGACCTTGTACTTCGCGCTCGCGACAACCCCTTCGCGGCGGTCCAGGAAGCCCAGCTCCGGCTGCGCCGCATAATTGCCATAGAGCAGCGAGGTGGTCCATCGGTCGAAGTTTGCCGTCGCCTCCAATTCGGACCGCTGCAGGGTGAAATCGGATTCGCTGATGCGGAACCGCGACGTGAAGGTTAAGGTGGAATTCGGCTGGTAGGAGGCCCGGGCGACGTAATCCGACCGATTGGTATCGAGGCCGCTCTCGATACCGGTGTTGGTCGGACTGACGACGGCAAACGAATTCTGGCCGAACAGATGATAGGATTGCCCGAACAACACGTTGACGAAGCCGCCGCGATTGAACTGTGCCGTATATTGAAGGCCGGCATTCAATCGTCCGCCGCCCTCGACGCGGTCCCAACCGGCGAATTTGTTGACCCGGAACAAGTTGCTGGCATCGAACTGGAAGCTTTGCGAGTCCTCGTTCGGGAACTGTCCAATGCCGGTTTCATTCGGTCGTGCGACGATCTGCGCGATCGGCTCGATGGTCTGGGTGCCCCAGGACTGCACGCTGATGAACGGATAACGATATTCGAGGCCGACCGCCGGCATGACGCGGGTGACGTCGTTCGAGCCGGGCGTGACGTAGTTGGAGACGCCGGGGTCGTTCTGGATCTGCACGTTGGCAAAGTCGCCGCGTGCTGACGCGAATGGTGTGAAGACTTGGCCGAAGGAATCGGTGATGCTGCGCCGCCAATTCAACTCGGTCGACAGGCGCGAATAGGTGCCGGGCGTTCCGCGCAGCAGGCAATTGTTCACTGTCTTGACGGCCGGATCGGCGGTGGTGAGGCAGAGGCCGTTAAGGGCGGCGTTCGCGTTGACCGGATCGAAGGCCGCCGCTTGCCGGCTCAAGCTGGTCAGATTGCTGCGTATGTTGAGCTCACCGCCGAGGATCGGCTGATTGGCGGTATAGTCATGCTCGATCACCGGATGGATGACCGGGATCTGCGTTTGGCTGTCGGCGCTGGAGAAGCCGTAGAAATACATCGCGCGCGCGTCGAAGAAGCTGCGGTCGCCGCGACCCTGGAGATAGGCTTGGGACAGCACGTAGTCTGGGGTCGAAGCCAGCAGGTTGACGTTCTGGGTCCGATAGAGGCCGTAGTCCTGGAAATACGCGCGGTCGGTGATCAGGGTCCCGTCCCAGCCATAGACCCACTTGTCGGTCAATCTGAACTGCCCCTGCGATGAAATGCTGCCGCGGAAATCGCGATTCCCGGCGATATCGCCCTTATCGAGGAACGCCTCCTTGTCGAGCTGGAAAATGCCGCTGCCGCGGATCGTGTAGGAGCCGTTGACGAGGCGTTGGCGCCATTCGGCCTGGACCAGCGGCCCCTGCTTGCTCGTGATCGTCGGCGAGATGGTCGCGTCGTAGTCGGGCGCGAGGGCCCAGTAATATGGGGTAGTGACGCCGAAGCCGTAGACCGAACTCGTGTGGAACGTTGGCAGCAGGAAGCCGCTTTTGCGCCTGGCGGTCGGATCGGGGGCCGAGAAATACGGCATCCACATGATCGGCCAGCCGAAGAATTCGAGCCGCGCATCCTCGAAATACATCATCTTCTCGCCCTGATCGTGGATGATCCGGGCGCCCTTGACCTGCCATTTTGGCGGCTTGCGAGGGTCGTCCTTGCAGGGCTCGCACGCGGTATAGACGCCGTTCTGGAAGATGGTGAGGTTGCCGCTTGTGCGTTCGCCCCGGGTGGCGGCGAGGCGGGTCTGCTCGGGACCGTCGAGCTTCAATGAATCAACGAAGCCATCGCGGAAATCGTCGCTGAGATCGAGGATATCTCCATAGAGGACTTTCCCGTCCGGCTCGCTCAGCCGGACGTTGCCCTCCGCATGGAGCCGTTTGGTTTTCTGGTCGTAGATGACCTTGTCGGCTTCCAGCGTTGAGCCCGAATAGTAGATCTGTACATCACCAACGGCGGAGACGCGTTCGTTCGTGTAGTCGTAGTGGATCTCGCCGGCGCGAACGAGCATCTGCTCCTTGGTGTTCTTCACGTTGGGGTTCGACAAGCCTCCCTGCAGCACGCCCTGGCCGGGTTGAGGCGTTGCCTTCGGGCGCCCCGGGAAGCTGACGATCTGGTTCGTCTGGGCGTAAGACGGCCGTTCGCCGCAAATCCCGAGCGCGAACACGGCAGCAATCACCGCGGCGGGGCACCACCAGCGGCAATGCGGAAGGGTTGGACGAGGGGCGGTCGGCCGCGCCATCACCCGTCCTCCTGATAGAGCAGCATCACCAGACCCGTGAGGCCACCGGCGAGCGGAGGCAACGCGGCGGCGATCGCCGGCGGCATCAATCCAGCCTTGCTCAAGTCCCCAACCACCTTCGACATCACGTAGAGCAGGAAGCCTACGACCACACCGCCCAGGACCATCTGTTGGACCCCGCCGAAACGGAACGGCCGAAGGCTGACAGAAGCCGCGAGCAGAACCATCGCCGCCAGATAGAATGGCTGCGCCAAAAGCTGATAATACTGTACGCGATAGCCGGCCGCAGCCGTTCCTGCGTTCTCGGCCAAGCTAATGTAGTCCGGGAGTTGCCAAAACGGCACAGTTTCCGGTGTCGCGAAATTCTCGCGTACCTGGGTGGGGGTTAGATTGGTCTTGAGGTCATGGGTGGCCTGGTCGAGGGGCGGATCCTCACTCCCGGCGGTATAAATGCGCGCCTCCTCCAACCGCCAGTATCCGGTATGAAGGGCCGCGGTCTTGGCCTCGATTCGCCCCTGGAAATGATCGGAATCGTCGAACTGGAAGACGGTCACGCCCGCAAGTTGAATCCCTTGCTGGCTGCTGGTCTTTGCATTGATGATGGATTGGTGCCCGTCGTCGGTGCGCTGGCGCACCCAGAATCCGGCGCTGCCAAGATCGTGGAAGCTGCGCGTCCCACGGAACAGCTCGGCCTCGAGTCTGGCCGA
>Ga0066388_100001687_pt1 | contig 12715 bp, 7 predicted proteins | sample PanSoiMetaGPlot6_FD_64539 | JGI IMG/M metagenome (GOLD analysis project Ga0066388, IMG submission 64539) | Tropical forest soil microbial communities from Panama analyzed to predict greenhouse gas emissions - Panama Soil - Plot 6 (Hybrid Assembly) | ecosystem: Environmental > Terrestrial > Soil... | reverse complement strand
TTCATCCTCGTGGTGGAGGTGGAGCCCCATCCCTTCTACCGCCGCGAGGGCGAGGACCTCTACTCCGACGTGCCGGTCTCGGTCGTGGAGGCGGCCCTCGGCGCCCACGTCGAGGTCCCGACTCCCGACGGACCGGTCACGATCGAGATCCCCGCGGGAACCCAGAGCGGCCAGGCGTTCCGCCTCCGCAAGCGCGGCCTGCCCCGCCCGGGGCAGAAGGGCCGCGGCGACCTCTACGTCCAGGCGCGGGTGTGGGTCCCGACGGTCTCCGACGACGCCAGCCGCGAGCTCCTGCGCGAGTTCGCCCGCCGGAACCCGGCCCCCCTCCGCCAGGACCTGACCGCCACGGCGGCGCGGAAGAAGGCCTGAGGCCGTGCCCCGCGGTCGGCGCCCGCGATCCGAGCCGGCCTCCGAGCCGGCGCCCGCGCCGCGGCAGGGGAAGTTCTTCATGATCAGCGTGGTCGCCAAGAGCTACGGGATCCATCCCCAGACCCTGCGCCTCTACGAGCGCGAGGGCCTGCTCAAGCCCTCGCGGACGGAAGGCAACACGCGCCTCTACTCCGAGGAGGACCTGAAGCAGCTCGAGCTGGTGCTGAACCTGACCCGCGACCTCGGAGTGAACCTCGCCGGGGTGGAGATCGTCCTCAACATGCGCCGCAAGATGGAGCAGATGCAGTCCGAGGTCGAGGACTTCGTCCGCCACGTGCGGGAGGAGCTCCAGCGGACCAACCAGGAAGGCTGGGAGGAGAAGCTGGAGCAGGCCCTCGTGAAGCTGCCTCCCACGCAGATCGTGAAGGCGCGACCGGAAAAGGGTTCATAATTCCCTCGGAGAGGCCGTGGACAAGCGCCCGCCGAGGAAGAAGAAGACTGCCGAGAAGGATGCCGAGCGCCGCCCGGCCACGGGCGACAGCCTCAACGCGTACATCCGGGAGATCTCCCGCTTCAAGCCGCTGAGCCCCGACGAGGAGAAGGAGCTCGGCCGGCGCATCCAGCGCGGCGACCACAAGGCCCTCCAGCGCCTCGTGGAGTCGAACCTCCGCTTCGTCGTCTCCTACGCCAAGCGCTACCGGGGCCTCGGGCTCTCGTTCCTCGACCTCATCCACGAGGGGACCCTCGGCCTCATCGAGGCCGCCAAGCGGTTCGATCCCAACCGCAACGTCAAGTTCATCTCGTACGCGGTGTGGTGGGTGCGCCAGGCCATCTTCCACGCGCTGTCCGAGCACACGCGGGTCTTCCGCCTGCCCCAGAAGCTCTCCGGCCAGATCTCGAAGGTGGGCAACGCCCGGCAGCGGCTGGCCACCGAGCTGAAGCGCTCGCCCACCAACGAGGAGGTGGCCGAGAAGACCTCGCTCACCCTCGAGGAGGTGGAGGACCTGCTGAAGGTGGCCGGCGACAACCTCTCCCTCTCGACCGCGGTGGGGGACGAGGGCAACCTCGAGCTGGGGGACACCCTCGAGCAGGACACCATCCCCTCGGTGGAGCTGGAGCTCATCAAGAGCTCGTTCGAGGAGCAGGTCCGGCGGGCGATGCTGGAGGAGCTGGACGAGAAGGAGCGCGGGGTGATCCAGATGCGCTTCGGACTCGACGGGGAGGACCCGCGGACGCTCCAGGAGATCGGGGAGGCGCTGGGCCTGTCCCGCGAGCGGATCCGGCAGATCGAGAGCAAGGCCAAGGAGAAGCTGCGCCGCAGCCACCTCGCCCAGGGCCTGCGGGGGGCGCTGAATTGACTTGCGAGCGTTGCCAGGGCACGGGGTTCGAGATCGTCGAGCGCGGCGGGCGCGAGTTCGCCCAGCCCTGCGCTTGCCGGCGCACGGCCGCGGGAGCGGGCGCCGACGTGTTGACCACGCTCCGGATCCCTCCCCGCTACGAGCACTGCACGCTCGCCAGCTTCGATCCCGGCAACGCCTCCCTGCGCGCGGGCCTCGAGAAGGCCATGGGCTACTGCACGCGATTCCCGTTCCTGGGCAGCGACGACGAGGGGCTGGGCCTCCTCTTCACCGGCGACAACGGTGTCGGCAAGACCCACCTGGCGGTGGCGGTCCTGCGGGAGCTCGCGACGAGCAAGGGCGTGCGGGGCCAGTTCTGGGACTTCCACGAGCTCATCCGGGAGATCAAGAACTCCTACAACCCCGAGACGAAGACGACCGAGCTGCAGGTCCTGGAGCCGGTGGTGGAGGCGGGCCTGCTCCTGCTCGACGACCTCGGGGCCTGGAAGATGACGGACTGGATGAACGACACGCTCTTCTACATCCTGAACGGCCGGTACATGGCCAAGCGGCCCACCCTCATCACCACCAACTTCCAGGACGTCGACGCCAAGGCCGCCCTCGCCGCCGACCCCCTCCGCCGGAAGGAGTTCCTCGTGGAGCGCATCGGCTACCGGCTGCGCTCGCGCCTCATGGAGATGTGCCTCGTCATCCGGCTGCAGGGCGACGACCACCGGCAGGCGCGCCAGCAGTCCAACGAGGTGGCCATACGCCGGCCCCGCGCCCTGGAGCCCTGAGACGGGTCAGGGCGCCGGGCGGACGGCGAGCGGCGTTACGCCCCGCGCGATGAGCACGAGACCGACGAGGTCCTCGCGCGCCGCGGACGAGCTCGCGGCGGCCGTCACTCCTCGCGTCGCCGAGGCCGAGCCGCTTCCCGGCGCCACCGCCGCCGCCAGCGCCAGCGCGAACACCGGGATGAGCTCCCAGAGCGCCGCCAGGAGCATGGCGAGGAGGAAGGCCAGGAGCAGGATGATGAGGATGGCCAGGATGAACTCGAACACCGGCACCAGCCTCCGCAGGAGGCACTCGATGAGGCCTCCGCCCGCCAGCCCCCCCGAAATGAGATAGCCGCCGGCTCCCGTCACGTCGTCGCGCACGATGTAGCCGACGCCGCGCCATGGCCCGACGTCGATGTTGCGCTCGGGGACGATCACGTTCTGGCCCTGGCCGACGGCCCGGCTGATGTCGCTCTTGACGGAGGCATTGAGCACGAGCAGGGGCAGCACCGCGGCGGCGTTGGCCGACGTCACGTAGTAGATCGGGATGCCCTGCTGGCTGGCCATGCCGATGAGGTGGACGGCCGAGATCCCCTTGATCGACGGCTGGGGGCCGCCCTCGAGCTGGTCGAAGACCGAGCCCTCGAGGAAGGAGGACTGGATGCCCGCCTGCTTGAAGAACGCGAGGACGCGCGAGGGATCGTCGGCGGCGGCCCCGAGCAGCGAGTGCTTCACGTCCATGATCCGGCTCTGGTACACACCCGACCGGGGCGTCCCGAAGAGGTAGGACACGGTCAGCGGCGAGCCGAAGAGGCCCACCGACGGCAGCCGGAGCTGGCGGACGCCGAAGGTCCGGGCGGCGACCTCGCCGAGCGCGTCGCACTCGAACCAGTAGTGGAGCTGGACCTGGTGGAAGTACTCGGGCGCGTTGTCCGCCGGGTTCGCGGCGAAGCGCTTCTCGAGGACCGGCTGGGCCACGCCGTTGCCGGTGACGCCCACCACGATCTCGTCGCCCGCGACCTGGGTGTAGGGCACGGTCGTGGGGCCGTCCGGCCCGTCGAGGACGACGTCGATCGGGAACGAGCTGCCCATGCGCACGGCCGCGCCCGTGGCCTGGGCGACGCCGTCGAGCTTCACGACGGGAACCACGTTCACGACGTACACCGGGAGCGACGGCGCGTTGGCCGCGCGCGCCGCTTCCAGCGTGGCCGCGTCGGCGGGCGTGGCGGGGTCGAACTGGATCCCGAGCCGCCGGCTGTTCAGGGCGGGCAGGCTGACGCGATAGGAGAAAGAGGTGTCGCCGAAGGCCCGGTCGAAATCCGAGGCGTACCCGTTGAGCGTCACGTAGTGGCGGAGGCTCGCGGGGAGCTCGTCCACTCCGTCCGCCCGGCTCGCCACCCGGTAGGGCAGCGTGGCAGGGAACGCGGTGCGGGTGTCGGGCCGCACCGCGGGTCCGCCGATCAGCCCGCGGACCGAGCGGTCGCCGCCGTGGGCGAGCGAGTACTCGTCGCTGCGCGCCACCCAGGGCTGGAGCGCCTCGGACAGGGCCTCGTCGTTGACGTTGGTGGCCTTGCCCAGCGTCTCGTCGAAGTCGAACAGGCGCGTGCCCGGGGGAACGGTCGCCGTGATCGGGTTGTCCGTGAAGAGCGCCGACCGGGGCGCGAAGTCGTGGAGCTTGAACGAAGCGTCCATGGGGATCCAGGTGTCGCCCACGCGGTGGACGGCGCCCCGGCTGGGGATGTAGTCGATCCAGGCCTCGACCCACACGTGGTCGAGCCGGATCTGGGTCACCGTCCCCCCCGAGACGAGGGCCACCGTGGGGATCCCGCCCTGGCCCATGAGCTGCTGGGCCTGGTTGGGGCTGTCGGCGCCGCCGACCCAGTTGATGACCGACGCCACCGGCACCTCGACGGTCCCCGTCACGTAGCGGGAATGGACGCCCGCGGCCCGCAGGAGGGCGACGAGCAGGCTGGCGGTGTCGAAGGCGTTGCCGCGGCGGGCGTCGAGCGTCATCTGCGCGCCCTGGACCGAGCCGTAGGTCGGGACGAACTCGATGTTGTTGCGGACCCAGTTGTAGATGGGCAGCGGCTGGTTGCCGAGCGACGCGGCCAGGGCCTGGATGTCCGGCGTGATCGGCGCGTCTTCGGTCGGTTCGAGGTCGGCGGAGGAGGGCGGGGCGACCGCGGCCGTGGTCACCGCGCCCGCCGCCGTCGCGTCGGCCTCCGCGCGCGCAGCGGCGCCCTTGCCCGGCTTCCGGCGCGTCGGCGTGGCCGCCCCGAAGGGCAGGTGCGAGGGCTCGAGCCTCTCGTGGGGGCGGGCGTCGGTGCACTTGCGGAGGCTGCGCGCGGCGTTCTCCGCGGCCAGGCGCGCGCGGGGGCCGGTCCGGGCCTCGGCGGCCGCGTCCAGCTCGCGGGAGACGGTGGCCGCTTCGGCCATGTAGTCGGCGACGGCCGCGGCGTGGCGCTGCAGGATCACCGTCGGCACTCCCGCCGCGCGCAGGCGCGCTTCGGATTCGGCGAAGTCGGCGACGATCCGGTCGTGGATGTTCTGCCACCGGCGCCTGAGGTCGGCGAAGGTGGCGGCGCCGGCCGCTTCCGCGGTGGCCGCCGCCCCCGCCTTCGCCGTCAGCCGTTCGAGCTCGGCGACGATTTCCTGGATGAGCTCGGACGGCTCGCTGCCGGGGGGCGGCATGGGGACGGAGTACGCAGGGGGCGCGGACTTCCGGCCGGCGGGCGGAGCCGCCGCCGAGGGTCCGGAAGCCAGCGTCTCCGCGGCCTCGCGCAGGCGGGCCCGCGCGGCGGGGGACAGCGGCAGGCGGGGGTCGCCCGCGAGGCGGGCGAGCGCGGAGGCGGGCGCCGCCTCCGCGGCCCGCACCTCGGCCCAGGCCTGGCCGCCCCCGGTCATCCAGCCGAAGGAGGCGAGGACCAGCGACGCCGTGGCGCGGAAGAGCCTACTCTTCTGGTACCGCATGGGATCGTTCCTCCTCGGTTCCGCCAGAGACCGCCGTCACGCCGTCACCGCCCCAGCTCCTCGTCCGTGAAGAGGGCCCAGTAGTGCTCGAGGGCCGCCCGGGCGTTGTTCTGCACGTATCCGCGCCGGTCGAACTCGTCGGCCAGGAACTCCAGGACGCCGACCACCGCCCGCTTCTCGGCCGGCCCGAGCCGCGCGGAGACGTCTTCGGGGAACGACCACAGGTACGACGCCAGGGTCTCGTCGAGGTCGAACCGCCGGTCCGCGTCGAGGGCGAGCTCGAGGAACGCGGGCAGGTAGTAGGCGAAGCCGTCGAACGTGAGCGACCCGAGGTCGTCCCGCAGGTTGCGCCGCCGGCCGGCCTCCACCACCTGCGGCCACTCCGCTCCCCGGTACAGCCGCCAGACCTCCTCGGCCTCGTCCGGGCCCCCCGGGCGACGGCGCGTGATCCGGTCGTCTCCCGGGTAGGGACGTCGGGAAAAGGCATCGCGGACCTCGCGTCGAAGCTCCTCGACGGGCGGCGCCGTCACTCCTCGGGACAGGGATCGGCGCAACCGACCGGCTGGGGCAGCTTGATGCGGCCGTCGCACACGCCGACGTGCCGGATCGCCTCCGCGGCCTGCCACTGGTGGTCCAGGTCGAAATTGCTCCAGCACCGCGCGTTCACGGTGATCCGCCGGGTGTAGCAGTTCAGCCACTTCTGCTTCATGGCCTGCAGGGCCGAGCAGCCCTCGATGTTCTCGCACGACGAGACGCCCCCGCAGGCGTCGTCGGCGTGGACCGCGTCCGAGAGCAGGATGCATTCCTCCACCGAGCAGATGCGGCCGCTGATGGCGGGGTCCTCCTCGCATCGGCGCTCGGCCACCGCCTCGCGCGCGAGCAGGAAGGCGCCCGCGACGAGGGCGGCGCGCGCCAGCGTCGAAAGCGCCCGTCTCGGCTCTCTCATGACATTCCTCCCTCCGTCGTTCAGTGGTGCGGCGGACGGCACACCGTCGAGTCGAAGAGCGGTCCCCCGTCGATGCAGGCGCACCGGTGGTGGTCGTCGTCGCATTCGTCGTCGTGGCCGCCGTGGTCGGACGAGCGGAGCGCGTCGACGGCCGGGGCGAAGCCGTTGGCGGAACGGCGGCCGTCGCAGCTCCCGTCGTGGCCGCCGCCCTGCGGCCCGTGGTGGCCGTCGGGCCGGGGCAGGCAGATCCCCTCGTCGTCGCCCGGGTGGCCGCCGTCGTCGTCGTCATCGTGGTCGCCGTCGTGCCCGTCGCGCACCGCGTGGCGGCCGCCGTGGCCGTCGTCATCGTCGTCGCCCTGGTCGTGCGGGACGCACACCGTTACCGTCCCCGAGCACGACCCTCCGCGGCCGTCCGCGGCTTCGAAGCGGATGTGGTACACGCGGCCGTCCCCGCTGCCGGAGCGCTCGGCCCGCACCTGGGCGGTGGACGTGCCGATCCCGCGGGCGTCCGGACAGGTGTTGCCGTCCCCCTGGCTCTGGGTGGGCTCGTCCTGGAAGACGGAGAGGATCGTGGTGGTCACCGGGTCGCCGTCGGGGTCGGTAACGCCCACGACGGTGACGTCGACGAAGCGGTGGTCGGGAGGCCAGAGGGCGTCGTGGTGGGGCTTCGCCGCCATGCAGTCGGGCGGAGCGTTGGTGTTCACCACCGTCAGGTTGGCCGAGGCGAGCGTCTGCTCCAGGCCCGACTCCGGCAGGACGGCGATCAGGACCGCGATGTAGACCTTGACCGAGAGTCCCGTGGTCGAGAAGACGCCGGTCGCGCTGAAGGTCGCGCCCGGCGCAAGGGTGGCCGTGTTCAGGATCTGCCCGACCTGCTGGCCGCTGTCCGGGTCGACGAGCAGCACCTTCAGGCCGAGGCCGGCCACGGCCGCGTTGCCCTGGTTGGTCACGGTGTAGTTCGCGTTCGTCGGCGACCCGAGGTTCACCACCGCGGGGTCGAGGACGAGCGTGCCGCGGATGCCCGCCCCGGTCACGGCCGAGCTCTGGATGGTGAAGGCGACGGAGCACACGGCGGCGGTACCCGCCGCGGACTGGACCGTCATCAGCGCGAGGTACTCGCCCGGCTCGCGCGCGGCGGCCGAGAACGTGAACGCGTCCAGGGCCCGCCCGCCCGGGGCCAGGGGCGACAGCGGGCGGGTCTCCGTGGAGACGGTCGGTCCGCCGCTCGGTCCGACGGTGAGCGTGGCCGAGAGGCCCGTGAGGGTGGCGTCCGACGTCAGGTTGGTCACCTCGCTCGCCAGGTTCGCGACGTCGGTCGCGGTGTAGACCAGCTTGTCCGTCCGCAGGCGGCAGGCGGCGGCGGTCGGCGGCATCTCGTCCGGCGTGGCCTCGTTGCAGTCGTCGTCGATGCCGTTGCCGGGGATCTCCGGGACGCCGGGGTTGACGTCGGGGTTGGTGTCGTCGCAGTCCACGTCCTCGGGGAAGCCGTCGCCGTCCCCGTCCGTCGGCGTCGGCGGCACCGGCAGGCAGCCCACCATCACCGGGATCGTCGCGAGCTGGGCGTTGCTCCGGACGTCCACGATGCTGATCGGGAACGTTCCCTGGATGGCGCGGCCGTCCCCGGTGAACGTCACGTCGAAGGCGGCCGAGCCGCCCGGACCGACGTTGGGCACGACCGGCGGCGTGAAGGACACCGACAGCCCGGCGGGGACGCCCGAGAACGCGAGCGAGACGTCGCGCGGGCGGGTGGCGGCGATGGTGACCGCCTGCACGATGGCGTCACGGATCGGACCCACCCCGCCCGAGATGTTGAACACGAGCGGGAGCCCCGTGACGTCGGTGGCGCCCGTCAGGAGGGCGAGGGCCGAGAGCGACGTGCTGGGCGCGATGCTCGGTCCCACGGGGTTGCGGATCGGGGCGCCACCGGGAGCGAGGCCGATGACGGAGATGCCCAGCGCGTTCAGGGCCGCCACCGTCTCCGGGACCGTGGCCGACCCCACCGGCGCCACCGCGCCGGCGACGGTGTTGCCGGAGGTGGACGGTGAGTTGCTCACGAACCCGAAGCGGCTGGAGCCGGGGATGTTCGAGCAGAGCAGCGCCGTCGTGGGCACCGTGGCCCCGCCCGCGCCGGTGATCAGCGGCGGGACGGGCTGGCCGGCCGTGAACGGCGCCACCGGGCAGATGTCGCCCGCGCTGAGGACGAGGTGCAGCGCGCCGGCGCGGAAGCCGACGCCGCCGAGCGTGCCGGAGGACGGCGCCACGTTCGACGAGAAGGGGGGCACGTCGCCGCTGACGCCGGGCGAGGTCTGGGTGAGCGCGGCTCCCGCCGGCCCGCTGTCGAGGGCCGATCCGTTGCCGTTGCCGTCGAAGCCGCTGCCCGTCGCGATCTGCTTGAGCGCCTCGATGTTGCCCTCCGGCCCGTCGCCGCCGAAGCCGGGCGCCGTGCGGTTGAGGGCGGAGGTGATCAGGCCGGTGAAGTTCGCCACGTCGGGGGTGACGATCGGCTGGCCGAGCGTGAACGGCCGCCCCACCGTGCTCTCCTGGCTGAAGGTGGCGCCCGGACCGCCGTAGTCCTCGAAGCGGCCGACCCCGAAGCCGAAGGAGACCTGCGGCAAGGCCGTCTGGAGCTGGGTGACGAGCTGGCTGAAGATCTGGGTGACCTGGGGGACGATGCCGGCAAAGCTGCCGGTGTCGTCGAAGAGCAGGAACACGTCCACCTTGTCGATGATCGAGCCTGCCGGGAAGTCGATCGCCACCGGCACGATCTGCGTCCCGCCGAAGCACACCGGGGCGTCGGGCGCGAAGCTGATCGCCCGCGGGGTGGCCGCTCCCGAGGAAGCGCAGCCCGCGGTCTGCAGTTTGCAGTTCGACGCGCAGGCGAGGGTCCCCCCGCCGAGGCCCAGGCTCTCGCACGTGCGGCCGCCGAGGTCGGTGCGGTCGCACTCCTCGTCGGGCCGGTTGATGACGCCGTCGCCGCAGAAGGGCGTGCCGACGCAACCCGACGCGTCGTAGGTGCAGTCGGGACGGCAGGCGAGGGTTCCGCCCAGGAAGCCGATGTCGACGCACGTCTTGCCGCCGAGGTCCGCTCCGTCGCAGACCTCACCGGGCTGGTTGATGACGCCGTCGCCGCAGCGCGGCGGCTCCGAGCAACCGGTCGTGTCGAAGGTGCACGTCGGGCTGCAGGCGAGGGTGCCGGGGCCGAGGCCCAGGCTCTCGCAGCTCTCTCCGCCGAGGGCGGCGCCGTCGCAGGCCTCGCCGGGAAGGTTGATGACGCCGTCGCCGCAGCGCGGCGGGCCGGTGCAGCCGGTGGTGTCGAGCGTACACGTCGGGGTGCACGTCACGACACCTGTTCCGAGGCCGAGGCCGCCGCAGGTGGCCCCGCGCACGTCGGCGCCGTCGCACGCTTCGGCCGCCGTGTTGGCCGTTCCGTCGCCGCAGAACGGCACGTGCGACAGCGCGGACAGCGCCTGGAGGACGAGCCCGGTCATGAAGGGGTCGCTCTCCCAGCTTCCGTCCGCGAGCTGCTGCCCTTCGAGGAAGCCGCGGATCGACGCGATCTCGGAGCCCAGCGAAGGCAGGCTGGCCAGGGCCAGGCTGGCCGCCGCGGTGTTGATCAGCTCGGCCGGCCCGCTCGGACCAAAGCTGCCGCTCGGGTTGCGCTGGCTCTTGAGGAAAGCGGCGCCGGCGTTCACCTGCGGGTCGATGAAGAAGCGCGTCCGGTAGGCGGCGAGGCCCATCAGCGCGTAGGACGTGCAGTAGATGTCGCTGCCGCCGCCTTCGACGCACTCCCAACCACCGTCGGACTGCTGGGCACTGAGCAGGTAAGAGAGCGCCGGGAAGAGCGTGGCGTCGCCGAGGATCGTCCCCGGCGCCACGGCGACGAGGGCCAGCCCGGTGTCGAGCGGGTCGGGCGCGAAGCCGGGGACGATGCCCCAGCCGCCCGCCGGATCCGCGTCGACCCGCAGCTGATCCACGAGCGCGGTCACGTCGCGGCCCTCCGCCGCCAGGACGAGGATCCGCCGCGCGCGGTCGTCCGTGTCCTCGATCGGGTCCTCCTCCAGCCGGGCCACCGCCGCGAGTCGGCTCGACGGCGCCGCGGCCAGGAGCTGGAGCGCGCGGAGGGCCTCGGTGGTCGCGGTGACCGTGCGCACCTGGGGGCTCGCCCAGCTGCCGTCGGCCGCCTGGTTGTCGGTTAGGTAGGTGACGCCCGACGGGATCGCCTGGGCGAGAGCCGCGACGGAGCCCAGGAGGACGAGGGCGGCGCCGAGCCCGGCGCGGGAGGCGCTCTGCCCGACTCGAGCACTCCGGTTGCGGCTCGACGGAAGCGCCATACCCGCCTCCCTTCAGTGACTCGCTCGCCGGCGTCCGATAGCCGGCGACGGACCTCTCGACGCGGTCCGTGGGCCGGCTTGTCTGAGGGTTCGGAGCCCGGACCATAGCATCCGCCCATGGGCATGTCAATACTTTGATCAGAAAGCGACTATTTAGTGACGGTAGTAACGCTCGGGCTCAGTGTCCGGAGAGGCCGCCAACGCTCCGCGTGGATCGCGACCAGGCCCAACCGCAGAGCAGCAGGCACACGGCCGAGGTGGTGAGACCGGCGGTGACCGCCCACGGCCGGTAGACGAACTCGACGACGTGCGTTCCGGCTGCGAGGCGCACCGCGCGGAAGACCATGTTCGCTCGGAGCACCTCGGCCGGCCGGCCGTCGACGGTGGCCTTCCATCCGGGATCGTAGCCGTCGAGCAGGACGAGGTGGCCGTCCTCGTTCAGCGTGGCCTGCAGGCGGACGCGGTCCGCCCGCCGCTCCTGCAGCAGCGCGGTGCCGGAGAAAGCCGCATCCGGCGGGACGGTGGGCGAATCGGGAAGGATCACCTCGCGCGCCGGGTCGAAGGCCGGATCGGTGACGGTCCGGAGGCCGTCGGCGTCGTCCGCCTGCCTGACCCCGCCCACCACGTAGAAGCGCGGCAGGGGATCGGGCACGCGGAAGACGCGGACCGGCGGACCGAGGAGCGTGCGGAAGCTCGTGACGGGAACGAGGTCCTGGAAGCCCTGGTCGTCGAGGGCCTCCACGAGGTGCACCCCCGCCATGCGCAGCAGCCTCGAGTGCGTGGGCCGGCCCTCCATGTCGCGCAGGAAGCGCGCGAGGCGGACCCGCTCCGGCGGATGGAGGCCGAGCAGGTCGAAGTCGAAGCTCGTCTCCACGGCCCAGGCGCCCATCATCGACGGCTGCCCGTAGTCGCGCAGGGCCAGCGCGAGGGCGATGAGCGGCGAGGTTCCCGGCGGGAGGCCGGCCAGGGTGAGGCCGTTCACGCCGAGATGCTGCCGCGCCTTGAGGGGGAACGTGACGTAGTCGTACACGTAGACGCGCCCGAGGCGGACGTCCGGGCCGAGATCGAGCAGCCGCGGGCGGCCGGCGTAGAGCTCGGCGGGCGCCGTGGGGTTGATGCCCCGGTGCGCCATGCCGGTGTCGGCCACCGCGAGGAGGGCGACGAGCGGCGCGAGCCGCCGCCTCCGTCCGGCCGACGCCTCGCCGACCGACAGCGCGGCCAGGAGGAGGGCGAGGACGCCCAGGGTGGTGGCCGTCGCCACCGCGGTTCGGACGGGCGCGAACGCGTCCGCCACCGGCGTGCCCGGGGGAAGGGGTCCCAGCACGGCCGCGCCCAGCTCTCCCGCTCGCGGCCCCATGAAGACCAGCACCGCCCCGCCCGCGGCGACACCGATCAGCACTGAGCCCAGCACCGCGAGCCAGCGCGATCGGGGAAGCCCGGCGCGCCAGGCCTCGTAACCCATGCCGGCGACGAGGGCCCACGCCTGAGCCACCACGATCAGGGCCTTCGAGGGGAAGCGCAGCAGGCCCAGGGGCGGCGCCACGGCCAGGCTCAGCTCGTAGAACGGAGTGTGCCGGCCGAGGGCGAAGAGCGCGGCTGCCGCCGCGGCGACGACGAGCGTCCGGCGGAGTGGGCGCGGCGGACCGGCCAGGCCCGCGACGACGAGGCCGAGGGCGACGAGGCCCAGGTAGTGCGAGTGGAGGTACGGCTCGCGTGACTCGAACAGGTCCGCGCGGTACTGCGCGGACAGGGGCAGCGTGTCGACGAACGCCGGGAGGACGAGCTGACCCAGCAGCGCGGGGTGGATCGACCAGAAGTCCCGGTCGTAGGCGGACCAATCCCGGCGCGAGGAGTGGCGGAGCAGGTCGGCGGAGGGGAGCCATTGCCCGGCCGAGAGGCCGCCGGCCACCAGCAGCGCGACCGCGAACGCGCGCGCCGCCGTCGCGGAGCCTCGCTCGCGCAGGCGGCGGAGCGGCAGCCTTCGGA
>Ga0066388_100001686_pt1 | contig 12717 bp, 10 predicted proteins | sample PanSoiMetaGPlot6_FD_64539 | JGI IMG/M metagenome (GOLD analysis project Ga0066388, IMG submission 64539) | Tropical forest soil microbial communities from Panama analyzed to predict greenhouse gas emissions - Panama Soil - Plot 6 (Hybrid Assembly) | ecosystem: Environmental > Terrestrial >... | reverse complement strand
TGCCCGGCACCTCGAGGTACACGGGCAGCTCCTGGAAGCTCGGGTGGGCGAGGAAGGCGCCGAGACCCTCGCCGATCTCCCCCTCGAGGATGTTCGCGTGCCGGTCGCGGTTGGAGCCGAGCGGCGCCGCCGCGTCGTTCACGTGCAGTGCGCGGAGCCGGTCGAGACCGACGCTCGTCTCGACCTCGCGGACGAGCGCGTCGACGACTCGGGGATCGGCGACGTCGACACCGGACACGTAGAGGTGCGCCGAGTCGAGGCAGACCCCGAGCCGCGGATGCCCGTCGAGTGCGTCGACGAGGGTCGCGAGCTCGTCGACCGAGCGCCCGATCGTGCCGCCGGCGCCGGCCGAGTTCTCCATCAGCAGCCAGGTGTCGCCGGCGCAGCGCTCGAGGATCTGCTCGAGCGCCGCGACGACGCGGGCGATCCCGGCGTCGAGGCCCGCGCCCAGGTGCGAGCCGACGTGGAAGACCACGGCGTCGGCCTCGATCGCGCACGCGACATCGACGGTCGCCCGCATCGTCGCGATCGACTTGTCGTAGATCTCGTCCTTGACGGTCGCGAGATTGCAGAGGTAGAGCGCGTGGCACACGACACCGCCGATCCTCGCCTCGGCCCGGCGCAGCTTGAAGCGCTCGATCGCCTCGGGCTTGTGGTTCGTCGGCCGCCACATGCGCGGGCTCTGAGTGAAGACCTGCACGCAGTCGCCGCCGATCATCTCGACCCGGTCGATCGCGGCATCGATGCCGCCGGCAGACGAGACGTGAGCGCCGAAGAGCATCAGACTCGCTGGAGGTGAGTGTCCTTGAAGCCGGTCGGATACTTGAGGCCGTAGCCGAGGAGCCGGTCGGCGCCGATGTGCATCAGCCAGATGAGGCCGATCTGCGTCAGCAGCTCCTCGCCGCCGATCGCGCCGGCCACCGCCAGCCCGATCGGCCAGAGCTCGGTGTGCGCGAGGTCGTACGCAAGCGTCCCCGCCGACGTGCTCCACGCATAGCCGACCGCCGAGAGGTCGGGCGCGAGGATGAGGACGACGAGCAGCAACCAGCCGTAGCCGAGATGAAAGTAGAGGGCGACCGCGCCGGCGACAACGGCCAGCCCTTCGAGTCGCAGCAGCCGGCGCGGCAGCGCGGACACGCACCTACGATAGGTCACATGCCCGTCCGCGTCCGCATGGCTCCGAGCCCGACCGGCTTCCTGCACATCGGCGGCGTCAGGACGTTCCTCTTCAACTGGCTGTTCGCGCGCCAGCAGGGTGGCGACTGCCTGCTCCGGATCGAGAACACCGACACGAACCGCGAGGTCGTCGAGTCGGTGGTGCAGATCCAGGAGTCGCTGCGCTGGCTCGGCATCGACTGGGACGGTCCCGTGATGTTCCAGCTCGATCGCTTCGACGCCGCCCGCGAGCACGCCGAGCAGCTGCTCGCGGAGGGCAAGGCGTACGAGGACGAAGGCGCGATTCGGTTTCGCATGCCGCACGACGGAACCGTCGCATGGGACGACGCCGTCCGCGGCCGGATCGAGTTCGCGAACGAGAACCTCGCCGACCCCGTGATCCTCCGTTCCGACGGCCGGCCGACCTACAACTTCGCCAGTCCCGTCGACGACGTGCTCGACGGCATCACGCACGTCATCCGGGGCGACGATCACGTCTCGAACACGCCGACGCAGCTCAACATCCTCCACGCCCTCGGCGCCGATCCGCCGGTATACGCCCACGTGCCGAACATCCTCGGCCCCGACGGCAAGAAGCTCTCGAAGCGCCACGGCGCCGTCTCGGTCGACGTCTTCCGCGCCGACGGCTACTACGCGCCGGCGCTGATGAACTTCCTCGCGCTGCTCGGCTGGAGCTACGACGACAAGACGACGGTGATGCACCGCCACGAGCTGATCGAGCGGTTCTCACTCGACCGCGTCGTGGCGAGCCCCGCAACCTTCGACTACCAGAAGCTCGACTGGCTGAACGGCGTCTACCTGCGCGCGCTGCCCCCCGACGAGTACGCGCTCGTCCTCCTTCGCTACCTCCGCGAACAGGGGTACGAGTGGCCGGAGGAGCGCGTCCGCGCGAGCGCGCCGCTCGTACAGGAGAAGCTCGAGAAGCTCTCGCAGTATCCCGGCCGCGCGCGCTTCTTCTTCGAGCCGGTGAGTCCCGACGGCGCTGACCCGGAGACGTGCCGTGCGGCGTACGCCGCGCTCGAGCCCGTCGAGCCCTGGGAGGCCTCGCGGATCGAGGAGGCGCTCCGTGCGCTCGCAGAGCAGCTCGGTCAGAAGCCGCGTCAGGCCTTCGGGCCGGTGCGCCTGGCAGTCACCGGCTCGAACGTCTCACCCGGTCTCTTCGAGAGCCTGGAGCTGCTCGGGAAGGACGAGTCGCTCACGCGTCTTGCGGCGGCCGCGGCGGCGGCCGGATAGGCATCGGCTTTGGCGCGGCGAGCGGGTTCAGCGCACGCTGGAACTCCCGCCAGGCTCGAAGCCTGAAGCTGTGCGACGGACGGGGCAGATCCTGCTCACAGCGAACCCTTTCGCCCGCGGCACTGCCTGCAGCGGGTCCCTGACGAGTCATCTTGTAAAGAAAACGTGCGAGTGCAGGCGCAGGTTACGGCTTGTAACCGATAAAGGCCGCGCCGACCGCGGTCAGCCCGGCGGCCCACAGCGGCCAGATGTCGAGTGCCGCGCCGCAGAGGAACGCGGCCGCGCCGAGCACGGCAAGCAGCACGGCGAGGAGCGGTGTCCTGACGCCCACCGGCCGTTCCTTGTGCGGCGGCGGCGGATCCGGGGCGGGCACGCTCAGGCGCAGGCGCGCGAGCCGGACGCGGAAGAGTGCGCCGCGCCATTCGTGCAGGCAGAAAAGGGCGCTCTCGTAGCCGTCCTCCTCGAGCGCCTCCACGAGCTCGGCGGTCGCGTCGCGTGCGCCGGCGAGCGCGGCTGCGAGCTCCGCGTGGACGGGCTCGACGCCGCTCGGGGGCGAGATGCCGTAGGCGTCCTCGCTCGCGACGTGGAGCCGGTACTGGAGCCGCTTGAGCGAGTCGAGGGCGTCTTCGTCGTGCAGGCAGGCCGGATCGGCCGCGAGGCGCTCGAGCTGGGCGAGGGTGCGGGCGAGGCCCGTCCAGAGGGCTCCCACCTGAGTCGCATACCGCTCTCCAATGCCCCCTGACGCGCCCACAGGCGCATGCTACTCGTCCGCGGCGGTACGATCGCCCGCCGTGGGCGAGCAGGCGTCCGTCCTCGTCGTCGAAGACGACCCCGCCCTGCGGCTGCTTGCCCGGGTCAACCTCGAGCTCGAGCAGTTCAGCGTCCGCGAGGCGGGGACGCTCGAGGAGGCGCGGGCGGCGATCGCGGCCGAGCGCCCGGGGGTCGTCTTCCTCGACGTCCACCTTCGCGGGGAGTCCACCGACGTGCTCCTCGGCGAGCTTCGCCGCGCAGGCGTCCCCGTCGTCGTCGTCACCGGCAGCGCCGATCCGGAGGAGTACCGCGACCGCGCCGACGACGTGATCGGCAAGCCCTTCGAGCCGTCCGCGCTCGTCGCGGCTGCGCGTCGCTTCGTCGGCTAAGGTTCGGCGGCTTTGGCGGTCACCACGGTGCGCACACCGGCGGAGTTCGAGGAGCGTCTCGCGCGCTACCTGTACGAGCGCTCCGAGGAGGGACGCGCCGTTCGCGTCGGCGAGAAGGAGACCTCGGAGCAGGCGGAGATCGTGCGCCGCTACGCCGATCTCTTCAGTCGGGAGCAGCTCGAGGCGCTTCGCGAGGTGGAGGACGCGGCCGTGGGCGAGGAGCGCGAGCTGCTCTACCGCCTGCGCAAGACGTGCGAGGGCGGTCTCGTCTCGGCCGCGCTCGTCGAGAAGGAGGACGAGCTCGAGAACAGGCTGCTCGCGGAGCGCGTCACGTTTCGCGGCGATGAGATGCCGCTCCGGAACGCGCAGGCGCAGCTCGCTGTGCTGCCGTCCTACGGCGACCGCGAGGAGCTCGGCGAGCTCCAGGCAGACGCCAGCGCGCGCTTCAACCCTGACCGGCTCGAGCTGATCGCGGCCGGCGAGGCGCTTTCCGCGGAGCTCTCGCGCATCGCGGACCCTGTCGAGCGCAACGAGGAGGAGAAAGGGATCTCGCTTCACGAGCTGTCGGCGGCCCTCAAGGCCGCGAGTGACGACGCGACGCTCTCGTTCGCCGCGCTCCGCGAGCGCTGGTTCGAGAAGCTCCTCGGCGCCGACCGCGACGACATTCCCTCGAGCTTCCACACGTCGTACATGCGGCGGCTCTCGCCGCTCGAGTCGACGTACACGAAGGAGCGCGCCACCGAGGTCTGCCTCGCCACGCTCACCGAGCTCGGGTTCGACCTCGCAGCGAAGTCGAACATCAAGCTCGACCTCGACGACCGCCCGCAGAAGTCGCCGCGCGCGTGTGTGATCGCGAGCGACCCACCGAGCGTCGTTCACCTGATCACGAGGGCGCAGGGCGGGCTGCACGACTACCAGGCCTTCCTGCACGAGGCCGGGCATGCACTGCACTACGGCGGCGTCGACGCGTCGCTGCCGTACACGTTCCGTCGCATCTCGCGAGACCACGCGCTGACGGAGATCTACTCCTACATCGTCGAAGCGATCTCGCGCGAGGCCGGTTGGCACGCCCGCCACTTCGACCTCTCCGACGAGCAGGCGGCCGAGAACGCGGAGGCGACGGTGTTCCTCGAGGCGCTGCTCTACCGCCGGTACGAGGCGAAGCTGCGCTACGAGCTCGGGTTCTGGTCGCGCTTCGCGAGCGACGGCGGCACGCCGGCGGGCTACGAGGAGTTCCTGACGGAGGCCACCGGGATCCGCTACCGCCGCGACGGCTACCTCTCCGACATGGACGCGGGCTTCTACTCGGCCGATTACCTGCGCGCGTGGATTCGCTCGGCGCAGCTGCGCCGGCACCTGATCGACACCGTCGGCGAGGACTGGTGGCGCAACCCGCAGACCGGCGAGCTGCTCTCCGATCTCTTCCGCCAGGGGACGAAGCTCTCGAGCGAGGAGGTCGCCGCCCGCCTCGGCTACGACCCGCTCGACACCGCGCCGCTCCTCGGCGAGATCGCCGTCTAGCGGCTGGCAAGTCGGGCGTTCGCTACCATGGCCGCGCCACACGGCCCATTCGTCTAGTGGCCTAGGACACCGCCCTCTCACGGCGGCGGCACGGGTTCGAATCCCGTATGGGCCTTCGGAACGGTTCGTCTCTGGAAATCAGCACGTTGTTGGGATTCGAACCTCCCGCATAGAAGCGGAAAGAACCGGTTAGCGGTGCCGAGTCACGCGAGCCGCCGGCGTTTGTCGTTCGCGGCGTGACCACTCGGTGGCCACTTGAGCGGGCTCCCGTCGCACGCATTGATGTCCGACAGTCTTGTCCGAGGTGGCAACGTCGGGGCGGCGGCGATGGCAGCGCTCGTCGACTGCAATCATCCCCGGCGACGGCTGTCCGGGAGCCGTCGCCGGGGTCTCCCTCGCAGCGGGATCTTCAGCCGGCGAGGTGCACGACGCGCGTGAACGGCAGCTCGTTCTTCGCCTCGCCGCGCACTGCGACCGTCGACCGATAGCGGCTCGCGGCAGATCCGGTCGAGAGGAGATGCAGGTTCGCATTGGTTGCCGCCGGGCGGACGAAGGGCGACTCGTACTTCGGCTCGCCGGCCGCGAGCGCGGCGGGGACAGTCGTGAACACGGAGATGGTTGTGAGGGCGATAGGGAGTGCGCGAGAGAGCTTCATGTCATCCTCCGAGTCGGGCCGGCAGTTGTTCCGGCCGGGTTGGTCCGAGGATCGGCGGCGGCGGTTGCTCCGTCCCTGACGCCGAGTTTCAGAGCGGCAGATCTCGCCGCACTTGGCGCTCTTTACGTCTGCTGTTAACGTCGCCTGAGTCGTGCAGTTCCGTGTGCTCGGACTGCTGGAGGTGAGCGAAGGCGGGCGGCCGGTGAGCCTCCCGCGTGGCAAGGAGAGCGCGCTCCTCGGCCTCTTGCTCGTGCATGCGAACGAGCCGCTCGGCAGCGAGCGACTGATCGAGGAGCTGTGGCCGCGGGAGCGACCGGCGAACGCGGCAAAGACGCTTCAGATCTACGTCTCCCGGCTGCGCGGTCGCCTCGGCCACGAGCGGATCCGCACCACGCCCGCGGGCTACGTGGTGGTGATCGAACCGGGAGAGTTAGACGTCGCCGCTTTCGTGCAGCTCGCGGCCGAGGGTCGTGGGCGGCTCGAGTCGGGTGACGCCGCCTCGGCGGAGACGCTGCTGTCAGAGGCGTTGGGGGTGTGGCGCGGCGAGGCGCTCGCCGACTTTCGTTTCGACGAGTTCGCGCAGCCGGAGATCCGCCGGCTCGAGGAGCTTCGCCGCAGCGTCGTCACGGATCGGGCCGAGGCCCGAATCGCGCTCGGGCGGCCCGAAGAGGTCGTCGTTGAGCTCGAACCCCTCGTGCAGGAACACCCGCTCTGGGAGCGGCCACGGCAACAGCTGATGCTGGCGCTGTATCAGACCCGGCGCCAGGCCGACGCGCTGGCGCTGTACCGGTCAACGCGCAAGCTCTTCGCCGATGAGCTCGGCCTCGAGCCGAGCGCGGAGCTCCAGAGCCTCGAACGGGCGATCCTCAACCAGGCGCCCGAGCTCGCACGGCGGCCGACCCCCCGCACGGCGTCGATGCCAGGAGCGCCTGAGGACGGCGGCGCCTTCGTCGGGCGGCGAGCAGAGCTCGAGCGGCTGGCGGGCGACCTCGAGGCCGCACTCGCCGCGCGGGGGCGGCTCGCCTTGATCTCCGGCGAGCCCGGAATCGGCAAGAGCCGCCTCGCGGACGAGGTGACCCGCCGCGCCCGCAGCCGGGGCGCCGACGTCGTCATCGGTCGTTGCTGGGAGGCCGGCGGCGCACCTGCGTATTGGCCGTGGGTGCAGTTGCTGCGGGCCTGCATACGCGATGCCGAGCCGGAGCTGTTGCGGGCGCAGATGGGTGCCGGTGCGGTCGACCTCGCCCAGGTCCTGCCCGAGCTGCATGAGCTCTTCCCCGACTTACCCGTTACGTCTGCGCTGGACTCGGCAGCCGCGCGCTTCCAGCTCTTCGACGCGACCGTGCGATTTTTGCGCGACGTGTCCGCGCACCGGCCGCTCGTAATCGTCCTCGACGATCTCCATGCTGCAGACGCTTCGTCGCTGCTCCTGCTCCAGTTCCTCGGGCGAGAGCTGGCGTCGAGCCGGATCCTCGTGATCGCGGCATATCGAGACGTCGACCCGATACCGGGAACGGCCCTCATATCAACGATCGCGGAGCTCGTGCGTGAGCCGACGACACGGCGCCTGTCGCTGACCGGGCTGAACGAGCAGGAGGTGGGGGAGTACCTCGAGCTGACCGCGGCGGAGCTCGCCACAGTCGACGTGGCCGCAAGCCTCTTCGCGGAGACCGAGGGAAACCCGCTCTTCGTCGCCGAGACCGTCCGCCTACTGACCCAAGCCGACGACCGAACAGCGACGCACGAGACTCTGGTCATTCCACAGTCCGTCCGTGACGTCATCTCTCGCCGGCTCGCGCGCCTCTCGCAGGAATGCAACCGCGCACTGCAGCTCGCGTCGCTGCTCGGGCGCGAGTTCGCGCCGGCAGCGCTTGCACGTTTGAACCAGTCGACGGAAGACACCCTGCTCGACACGCTCGATGAAGCTGCGTCCGCCCGCGTCATCTCCGAGGTGCCGGGCAGCGTCAACCGGCTGCGTTTCACGCACGTCCTGATCCGAGACACGCTCTACGAGGGGCTGACGCAGACTCGGCGTGTCCAGCTGCATCGGCGGACACTCGAAGCGCTCGAGGCTCTCTATGGCGAGGCGCCCGGGCCACACCTTGCAGAGCTCGCGCACCATGCGGTCGACGGCGGTGACGTCCAACGCGCGGTGCTCTACGCGCGGCGTGCCGGCGATCACGCGCTCGCGTTGCTCGCGTACGAGGAAGCTGTGCGTCTCTACCAGTTGGGCCTCGACCAGCTCGAACCCGGAGGCGGGTCGCAGCGGGAGCGTTGCGAGTTGCTCCTCGCTCTCGGCCACGCGCAAGTGCGAGCCGGGGAGGCCGCCGACGGCAAGAACACTTTTCTCCGCGCCGCGCAGATCGCCCGGAGGCTGGCGCTACCCGAAGAGCTCGCACGCGCGGCGCTCGGCTACGGCGGGCGCTTTGCCTGGGCCCGTGCGGGTGGCGATCAGAGGCTCGTTCCGTTGCTCCGCGAAGCGCTCGAGCTCGCGAATGGGCTCGAGGTACCGCTGCGTGCGCGACTGGTCGGCAGGCTTGCAGCAGCGCTCAGCGACCAGCCAGACGACGACGAGCGCGCGGCGCTGAGCGACGAAGCAGTCGCGATGGCACGTCGAAGCGAGGACGCGCCGACCCTGGCGTACACGCTTGTCGCCCGGTTTTCTGCGATCTGGTCGCCGACGACGGTGCACGAACGCCTGGCGATCGCAAGCGAGGTTGTCGACCTTGCACAGCGGATCGGCGACAAGGAGCGCGCCGTGGAGGGTCACGGCTTTCGGTTCAACGCGCTGATGGAGCTCGGTGAGGTCGACGCCGCAGCCGCCGACCTCGCCGATCGCGGCCGTCTGACCAACGAGATGCGCCAGCCGGCCCAGCGCTGGGTCCATCTCGTCCTCGAAACGGCGAGGAGCATCTTCTTCGGAAAGTTCGACGCCGCGGAGGCGACGCTGCGTGAGACCTTCGAGCTTCGCGAGGCCCGCGGCGCGGGGGCGCTTGACACGTTCGAGCTTCAGCGCTTCCTGCTCCGGCGCGAGCGAGGCGGTCTCACCGAGATCGAGTCGGCGCTCGAGAGCGCAGCGAGCGCGTACCCGATGCGGCCGCTCCTACGCTTCGCCACGGCGAGCCTTCTCGCCGAGCTCGACCGCTCGGAGAAGGCAAGGCGACAACTCGCCCTCACTGGCTTCGGCGGGGTCCCGCTCGACAGCGACTGGCTCGTCGCGGCGGCGCTCGTCGCCCGCACCTGCGCGCTTCTCGGTGAGCGCGCGACCGCCGCCACCGTCTACGAGCGTCTGCTGCCGTATGCGGAGCGGAACGCCCACGGGCCGGGAGACGCGAGTGTCGGCGCCGTCGCCGGTTACCTCGGATTGCTCGCGGCAGCCCGGGGACACGTCGATGCGGCCGCGCGGCATTTCGAAGACGCGCTTGAACGGAACGCACAGATGGGCGCGAGACCGTGGCTCGCGCACACCCAAGACGACTATGGACAACTGCTGCTGCACCGCGGCCACCCGGCAGACCGGAAACGAGCGCGGGAGCTCATGGGATCGGCTCTCGCCACCTACCGCGAGCTCGGCATGAAACCGCACGCCGACCGGCTCGCCCTCAGCCGCGACTCGTAACGCGTGAGCGGTGACCGTCACTTGTCCGTAGTCGTGTACCGCCCGATGTAATTGTGTTCCGCTCGGGCCCGTACGGATGGCGTCCGTTCCGTGGCCACCACGCGCAGGAAAGGAGGCGATTTGCAGGGTGATCCTTGTCCCGTATGGGCCTTAGGAACGGTTCGTTCCTGGAAATCAGCACGTTGTTGGGATTCGAACCTCCTGCATGGAGGCCGAAAGAACCATGTGGCGCTGCCGAGTGGGCCGGCGCGATTGATGGCGTCCGGCACAGCGTGACCACTGGGTGGCCACGCGATTCAGGCCTGGTTGCAGACGGACGTGATTCCCCGCAAAGAAGCCCAACCCGCCACGTGCAGCCGACGACGTAGGCCGGCGTCGGCCAGCGTCCTGTTTCCCGCTCGACGTCTCGTTTGCGCTACGCGAGCGAGAGTCTTCCGTCGATCGTTCCCTCGAAGGTGTTGGTCGCGAAGTCGGCGGTCCCGTCGCATGTTCCCCCGCCCGTCGCACCGTCGAACCGCCCGGTTCCCCCGACCACGATCCAGGTCCCGGTGCCGTGGAGGCTGGACGGCGCGGTCGGGCAGGCGAAGTTCTTCAGCTGAAGGACGAGCGTGTCGCCGTTTTGCGCCATCAGCGTTTCGGTGTGGTCGTTCGGCAGGCCGGGGACGCCGCCGGGGCAGCTGCCCTCGGGTGCGCCGAAGACCGCGACGCCGCGGTCGGTGACACGGCCGACGGACGTCGCGATGCCCTCGCCTGTGAACTGGACGGTGGTCGAGTTCGCGTAAGTCGCCGTGCCCGACAGCCGTGCCGTGAAAGGCACGCCGGGGTTTGCGGCTCGGGCGGGCGTGAGCGCGGGCAGTGCGGCCGCGGCCGTCCCTGTGACCAGGAGCACAAGCCTTACAGCGCCGTTCGATCCGACAAGTCTCATCGTGTACCTCCCTTCCAGATTGATATTTCGCTCGCTTCCGAGAACTGCCGCCTGGAAGTCGGCGTCTCGCTGCGATCTAGTCGTGCGTGCTTTGGAAATGGCGGGCGAGCACGTAATCGGCGGTCCTCAGCCCTAGCTTCGTCCCGTCCTCGACGGCGGAGCGGAAATGGATACCGCCCCAGATACGAGCCGCTGTGACCTCTTCTTCGAGGTCGTTGACGTGCTCGAAGCGACGGTCGCCGAGGCTCGGGTTGCTGATGCTGACGACGGTGAAGTCGATCCTGTCGGTGCCGAGGAAGCGGGCGATCACTGTGCCGAGGGCCGGGGTGAGGCACGCGTGCGCGCTCGGGTACTCGGGGTGGTTCGGCGTCGCCGGAAGCAGCGTCGTCCACGTTGCGTCGCGCACGGTGTCGTCGTTTCCGTCGGTGTCTCCGGCGCGGATCGCCGTGATCGGGCGCCAGAAGGCGAAGTGGTACTTCGCCTCGTAGCAGGCGATCTGGGCATCACCGATCACGACGCCGACCATCGCCATGAAGCGGGCGGCGTCCACGAGGTCGAGCCCGTGATCGCCGACGAAGCGACGCAGCGTGGTATGCAACTGCTGGATCGGCGCCTCCGCCCAGAAGCGAGCCGCGAGCGTCTGCTCGGGCGTTCGGGTCGTGCTCGTGGTCGAGCCGATCTCTTTCACCTCGTTGTAGTCGCGGGCCCACTTCCTGCTCGAGAGCGCCGGCGGCCCGTCGGGTCGGAACTGGTCCGCCGACTCGAGGCTGAACGGACGCATGCCCGGCAGGAACGTCCCTGCCGGCGGCGTCGGCGCCGTCGGAAGCCAGACGCCCGGGATCGGCGGGTTGGGAGGCGTGTACTGCTTAAAGTCGCGGAAGCCGTCGCCGCCACGGACGGCGATGACCACGTCGGCGACCGCCTTGCCCAGGTTCTCGCCGTTCGTCCGCGCCTGGCCGTCGGAGATCTTCTCGATCGACGACGTGTACGCCGTGTCGAGGAACAGCGTCTGGGACGAAGGGAGGTAGTGGACGAGAATCTCGTGCGCTGCGGCTGCCACCGCCGCTTCCTTCGACGTGTCCTCGGGCGCGGCGACGTCGACCATGAACGGCCGGTAGCTCCGGTCGATCGCCATCACCGAGTCGTAGACGGCGATGGCGACGTACGCGAACAGCTCGTGCCCTTCGGGGACAGTCCAGCCTGCCGCGACGTACGCCTGCTGGCCGATCAGGTCCCAGTCGGTGACGAACGTGTCAGCCGGACCGGCCGACCGGGTATGTGCGCCGCTTGTCGTCGCAGCGCCGCCAAGCGCGATGGCGGCCGCTGCGAGGAGCGGTAAGACAATGAAGCGTGCGTTCATGACACTCATCTCCTCGTGCGGATCCGGCGAGGCTAGAAACGCGCTACTGCCGTGACCACCGTGATGCCGGGGGAGTGCAGGGGAGGCTGCCATCCCGTTCCGCCGGGGTGCCGGCCTGCTTGACGCAGCGCGGCTGATCGCGGAGAACTTCACCTAAGCCCACGACCGAGGAGGTCGAGCACGTGGACGCTCGCGACGCCGGCGCCCGGTACGAATCGCCGGAGGCGGAAGAGCTGTGCCTCTCGCGGAGTCTCGTCGTCGCGGCGGACGAGGAGCGTCGCGCGCTCGAGCGCGAGCTGCACGACGGCGTCCAGCAGGAGCTGATCGCACTCTCGGTCAACCTGCAGCGCGCCGCCGGCGACCCGGCGGCAGCGCCGGAGCTGCTCGCCGAGATCGCCCGCGACGTGCAGCGAGCTCTGCACGAGACGGCGCGTCTCGCGCACCGCATCTACCCGCCGCTGCTCGAGGCGGGTGGCCTCGCAGCGACGTTACGCGCGGCCGCGACCGCCGCCGACATCGAGGCCTCCGTCGAGGTCGCGGCCGTCGCCGATCATCACGCGCCGGAGGCGGTCGCGACCGTCTTCTTCTGCTGGCTCGCCGCCCTGGACGGCGTCGCGAAGGCGCGGCCGACAATCGCGGTTCACGACGACGAGGAAGCGCTCCTCTTCGAGATCGTCACCGGCGACGGAGGCGTCGAGCGACTTCGCGGCCGTGTCGAAGCTCTCGGAGGCCGGCTGACGATCCAGGAGGACGGTGACGGTGTTCGAGCCCGCGGCTCGTTGCCGGTGGCGCGATGACGCTAGGCGCTCTCGGCGAGGTAGAGGATCACGGCCTTCACCCGCTTGTGCACCGCCGTCTCCCACGTCAGTCCGAGCTTGAGGAAGATTGAGTGGATCACCTTCTCGACCGACTTCTCGGTCAGGAAGAGCGAGGCCGCGATAGCGGCGTTGTTCTTCCCCTCGGCCATCTCGCGCAGGACATCGCGCTCGCGGGGCGTCAGTTGGTTCAGCGGCGATTCCTCGCCGCGCGCGTTTTCGGCCACGAGCGCCTCGACGACCTTCGGGTCGATCACCGAGCCGCCCTCGGCGACCG
>Ga0066388_100001685_pt1 | contig 12717 bp, 6 predicted proteins | sample PanSoiMetaGPlot6_FD_64539 | JGI IMG/M metagenome (GOLD analysis project Ga0066388, IMG submission 64539) | Tropical forest soil microbial communities from Panama analyzed to predict greenhouse gas emissions - Panama Soil - Plot 6 (Hybrid Assembly) | ecosystem: Environmental > Terrestrial > Soil... | reverse complement strand
GCGGCAGCATCCTCTTGGGGCTGCAGCAGTTCGCCGACGCGCTCGCCGCCTTCGACCGCGCGCTCGCCGTCAACCCCAATCTCCCCGCCGCGCTCAGCTACCGCGGCCATGCGCTGGTGCGCCTCGATCGACTGGAGGAGGCGCTCGCCGCCTTCGACCAGGCGCTCGTGCACAGCGCGGACCATCTGGAATCGCTCATCGGCCGCGGCAACACGTTGTTGCTGCTCAAGCGCCCGGACGACGCGCGCGCGGCCTTCGACCGGGTGCTGGCGCTGAGGCCCGACAATGCCATGGCGCTTGGCAATCGCGGTCTGGCGCTGGCCGAGCTCGGGCGGCACGAAGACGCGCTCGCGAGCCTCGGCAAGGCGCTGCAGATCGCGCCGGATAACTTCCTCTGGCTCAATCATTACGGCAGGGCGCTGCTGCTGCTCGATCGCAGTGACGATGCGCTCGCGGTCTTCGATCGTGGCCTGGCGCTCGCGCCCGACTACCCCGACCTGCTCGCGCATCGCGCCGAGGCGCTGCGAAATCTGCGCCGGCACGACGAGGCGCTGCTCGCCTACGACCGCCTGCTGGCAGTCGACCCGAGCGACGCCAAGGCGATCTTCAACCGCGGCAAGTCGCTGTGGACGCTGGGCCGGCTCACCGACGCCATCGCGAGCTTCGAGCAGGCGGCGGCGCTGGGCGATGCCCGCGCGCTGGGCGAGCTCGCCTTTTCCCGCCTGGCCATCGCCGATTGGGCGGGGGCGCGCGAGCTGACCGGGCGATTGCGCGACGCCGTCGCCGCCGGCGATTTCGTCCACTCGTTCGTGTCGATCGCCTTCGAGTTCCCGGCAGCCGAGCAATTGCGGGTGGTCCGGCGGCTGATGAGCGACGTCGTCGCCGCCGTGCCCAGCCCGTTCGTGCATGCGACGCCGTGCAAGGCCGACAAGCTGCGGATTGCCTACCTGTCCTCCGACTTCTGGCAGCATCCCGTCGGGGCGGCCGTCGTCGAGCTGTTCGAGCGCCATGATCGCGCGCGGTTCGAGATCGTCGGCATGTCGTACGGTCCCGATGACCAGAGCGAAACGCGCGCGCGCATCGTCAAGGCGCTCGACCGATTTCACGACCTGCAATTCGAGACCGACCGCAACGTCGCCCGGCTCATTCACGACAGCGGCGTGCATATCGCGGTGGATCTCAACGGCCTGACCGAGGGCTTCCGCCCGGGCGTGCTGGCCTGCCGGCCGGCGCCGATCCAGGTCAACTACCTCGGCTATCCGGGCACTACCGGCGCCGCGCATATGGACTACGTCTTCGCCGACGCCACCGTGCTGCCGCTCGACCAGCAGCCGTTCTTTGCCGAGAAGATCGTGCACCTGCCGGACTGCTACCACGTCAACGACGCGACGCGGCGGATCTCGAGCTATGTCGCGCCGCGCAGCGACCTCGGCCCGCCCGATCAGGGCATGGTGTTCTGCTGCTTCAACCAGACCTTCAAGCTCGCCGCCCCGATCTTCGACGTCTGGATGCGGCTGCTGGCGCGCGTGCCGGGCAGCGTGCTGTGGCTGTCCGAGCTCAACGAGCTGGCGCAGGCCAACCTGCGCCGCGAGGCGGCGGCGCGCGGCGTCGATCCCGAGCGGCTGATCTTCGCGCCGCGCATGGATTGCGTCGAGGATCACCTCGCCCGCCACCATGCCGCCGACCTGTTCCTCGACACACTGCCGTACAACGCGCACTCGACCACCTGCGACGCGCTCTGGTCCGGGCTGCCGGTGATCACCTGCACGGGACAGTTCTTCTGCAGCCGCGTCGCGGCCAGCATGCTCAGGGCCGCGGGCCTGCCCGAGCTGGTGACGCACAACCTCGCCGACTACGAGGCGCTGGCATTCGGGCTCGCCACCGAGCCCGGACGTCTGCAATCGATCCGGCGCAGGCTCACGGACAACCGGGCGCGCTGCCGGCTGTTCGACAGCGACCGCTTCCGCCGCCACATCGAGGCGGCCTACGAGACGATGTGGGACATCCATCGGCGTGGCGAGCCACCGTGCAGCTTCCGGGTCGAGCCGCAGGGCGAGGTCGCGCCATGACCGTGCCGCTGCCCTTGAGCCATGACGACAAGGTGGTGGCGGAAGCCGTCAGATACGGCGTCACCTTCCACCAGCGCGGGATGTTGGCCGAAGCCGAGAAGTTCTACGCCGCGATCCTCAAGGCCCGGCCCGATCATTTCAACGCGCTGCACCTGCTCGGCGTGCTGCGGCGCCAGCAGGGCAACAGCCCGGAGGCGCTCAAGCTGATCGCGGCCGCGCTGAAAATGAACCCGTGCTCGGTCGAGGCGCTGTGCGATCTCGGTGGTGTCCTGCTCGCGCTCAAGCTCAACGACGAGGCGCTCGCCGCCTACGAGCAGGCGCTGGCGCTGCGCTCCGACTGGTTCGACGCCCTCTTCAACGCCGGCAGGGTGCTGTTGGCGCTCGATCGCTGCGACGCTGCGCTCGCCGCCTTCGACCGCGCGCTCACCGTGAATCCAAAAGACCCCGGCACGCTCGCCGGCCGCGGCGATGCGCTGCTCGAGCTCGGCCGCGCCGACGACGCGCTCGCCGCGTTCGACGCGGCGCTGACGGTCAGCGCCGATCATATCGATGCGCTGGTCGGCCGCGGCAAGGCGCTTGGCCGGCTGGCGCGCGCCGCCGACGCGCTCGCCGCGTTGTCCCGAGCCGCCGAGCTCGCGCCCGATCACGTTGAGGCGCTGGAAAGCCGCGGCACCGCGCTGATGACGCTCGGACGTTACGACGAGGCGCTGGCGAGCTTCGACCGGGCACTCGCCATCGTGCCGCGAAACCGGCCGCTGCTGCACCGCTATGGCAGCGCGCTGCTGGCCCTCGGCCGGGCGGAAGCGGCGCTCGCGGCGTTCGACAAGGCGCTCGCTATCACGCCAAATCAGCCCGACCTGCTCGGCGAGCGCACGACCGCGCTGCAGGCGCTCGGCCGTTCCACCAAGCCAGCTGCCGGCGAGCACGGCATCTCGCCGGCCGTCGCCCGCGAGGCCGAGGCCCACTACGAGCGCGGGCTTTCGCTGTGGGCGCTGGGCCGGCGCGAAGAAGCGATCGCGAGCTACGAGAGGGCCGCGGCGCTCAACGACCCGCGTGCGCTCAGCAAGCTCGCCATCGCCCGGCTGATCGTGGCCGACTGGGCGCAGACCGACGATCTCGCCGACGCGCTGCGCCGTCGCGTGGCAGAAGGCAGCTTCGTCGATCCGCTCACCACGCTCGCCTTCGGGCTCGAGCCGGCGGTCAAGCTGCGCGCGGCGCGCAATTGCATCCGCGTGTTCGCCCCCGTCGCCGCAACGCGCTTCGTCCATGGCAAGCCGCGCCAAGCCGACAAGCTGCGGGTCGCCTATCTATCCGGGGATTTCCGCCAGCATCCGGTCGGAACGGCCGTGGCCGAGCTGTTCGAGCGTCACGACAAGGCACGGTTCGAGATCATTGGCGTGTCGCACGGCGCCAACGACGACAGCCCCACGCGCGCGCGTATCGCCAAGGCGTTCAGCGAGTTCCACGACGTGGCGTCGGCCACCGACCGTGACGTCGCCGGCCTCATCAACGATCTTGGGGTGCACATCGCCGTTGACCTCAACGGCCTGTCGGGCGGCTGCCGGCCGGACATCCTGGCCTACCGTCCGGCGCCGATCCAGGTCAGCTATCTCGGATTTGCCGGAACGACCGGCGCTGAGTTCATCGACTACATCCTCGCCGATGCGACCGCGCTGCCGTTCGACCAGCAGCCGTTCTTCGCCGAACAAATCGTGCATCTGCCCAGCTGCTACCATGCCAACGACGGCACCCGGCGCATTGCGCCGAAAACGCCCGCGCGCGGCGAGCTCGGACTGCCGGAGCGCTGCTTCGTCTTCTGCTGCTTCAACCAGTGCTACAAGATCGCCGCCCCGGTATTCGACGTTTGGATGCGGCTGTTGGCGCGCGTTCCCGTCAGCGTGCTCTGGCTTTCCGACATGAACGACCTGGCGCAGGCCAACCTGCGGCGCATCGCCGCCGCCCACGGCATTGCAGCCGACCGCATCGTGTTCGCGCCCTACCTCGCCGCCGTCGAGGACTACCTCGCCCGCCAGCGCGCCGCCGATCTATTCCTCGACACCCTGCCCTACAACGCGCACTCGACCACCTGCGACGCGCTGTTCGCCGGCCTGCCGGTGGTCACCTGCGCCGGTCCATCGTTTGCCGGTCGCGTCGCCGCCAGCATGCTCAAGGCCGCCGGCCTGCCGGAGCTGGTGACGCAGGATCTCGCGGACTACGAGGCGCTGGCGTTCAAGCTGGCCACCGATCCGGCGCTGCTGCAATCGATCCGGCGCAAGCTCGCCGACAGCCGTGCGAGCTGCGCGCTGTTCGACGGCAAGGGTTTTTGCCGCAGCATCGAGGCCGCCTACACCACCATGTGGGACATCCACCGGCGCGGCGAGAGCCCGCGCAGTTTCCGCGTCGAGCGCAGGGCATAGGTGGCGACGATGACGATGCCGCTGTCCTCGGCGCATGACGCAAGCGTGGTGGCGGAAGCCGCCGCCTGCGCCATCGCGTTCCATCAGCGTGGCATGCTCGCCGAGGCGGAAAAATTCTACACCGCGATTCTCAAGGCGCAGCCCGATCATTTCGATGCGCTGCGCCTGCTCAGCGTGCTGCGCCAGCAGCAGGGCGACAACGACGAGGCGATGCGGCTGATCAGCGCCGCCCTGCGCCTGAATCCGCAATCCTACGAGGCGCTCGGCGCTTTCGGCGGCGTCCTGTTCGCCTTCAAGCGCCACGACGAGGCGCTCGCGGCGTTCGACCGCGCGCTCGCCATCGAGCCGGATCATCCCGAGACGCTCTACAACCGCGGCAATACGCTGCTCGTCCTCGGCCGCAATGCCGAGGCGCTGGCGGCGTTCGATCGAGCGCTGGCGCTAAGACCCGGTCATCCGGAGATGCTGGTCAATCGCGGCACCGCGCTACTGCATCTCGAACGCGCAGAGGAGGCGCTCAGCGTCTTCGACCGGGTGCTGGCGCTGGATGGAAGCCACGCCGTCGCGTTCCGTAACCGCGCGACCGCCTACAAGGTGCTCGAGCGCTACGAGGACGCGCGCGCGGCCTATCGCGAGATTCTAGGGCGCACCCCCGACGACGTCATGGTGCTCGACGATTACGCCGGCACGCTGCTCCTGCTCGGCCGCGCCGAGGAGGCGCTCGCGGCGTTCGACCGCCTGCTCGCCCTCGCCCCCGATCACCGGCGCGTGCGCAAGGAGCGCGCCGACCTGCTGCGCGCGCTCGGGCGCCACGACGAGGCAATCAAGGGCTACGACGCGCTGCTCGCGGCCACCCCCGGCGATGGCGAGGTACTGTTCGGCCGCGGCAAGTCGCAGTGGGCGGCGGGCCGGCGCGAAGCCGCCATGGCGAGCCAAGCGCAGGCCTGGGCGCTTGGATATCCGCGCGCGCTCGCCGAGCTGGCAATGTGCTGCATGCGCGTGGCCGACTGGCCGCGCGCCGCCGAGCTCGTAGGTCCCCTGCGCGCGCACATTGCCGAGGGAAGCGTCATCGATCCGTTCGTGACCCTGGCATTCGGATCGAGTCCGCTCGAGCAATTCGAATGCGCCCGCCGCTACCTCGCCACTCGCGTGGTGGGCGTGGCAAAGCCTTTCGTCCATTCCACCGGCGTTGCGGCGGACCGGTTGCGCGTGGCGTATCTGTCGTCGGACTTGCGACAGCATCCGGTCGGGACGGCGATCACCGAGCTGATCGAGCGCCACGACCGGACACGCTTCGAGATCATCGGCGTGTCGTCCGGCGCGAACGACGGCAGCGAGACCCGCGCGCGCATCTCGCGCGCGTGCGACCGCTTCCTCGATGTCGCTGCCGACAACGATCGAACCCTCGCCACGCGGCTCCACGATCTCAACGTGCACATTGCGGTCGACCTGAACGGCCTCACCGGCGGCTGCCGGCCTGCCGTGCTGGCCTGCCGCCCGGCGCCGATCCAGGTCGGCTATCTCGGCTATGCGGGCACCACCGGCGCCGATTTCATCGACTACATCCTCGCCGACGAGACCGTGCTGCCGTTCGAGGAGCAGCCGTTCTTCAGCGAGACGATCGTGCACCTGCCGGACTGCTATCACGCCAACGATACCGGCAGGCCAATTGCCCCGCAGACGCCGGGCCGCGGCGAGCTCGGACTGCCGGGGCACGGCCTCGTGTTCTGCTGTTTCAACCAGAGCTACAAGATCGCCGCGCCGGTGTTCGACGTCTGGATGCGGCTCCTCGGCGAGGCGCCCGGCAGCGTGCTCTGGCTCACCCGGATGGACGATCTCACCAATGCCAACCTGCGGCGCGAGGCGCACATACGCGGCATCGATCCCGAACGGCTGATCTTCGCGCCGCGAATGGACAGCGTCGCCGATCATCTCGCCCGCCAGCGTGCGGCGGATCTCTTTGTCGATACGCTCCCCTACAACGCGCACTCGACCGCCTGCGACGCCTTGTTCGCGGGACTGCCGGTCATCACCTGCAGGGGCCGATCGTTCGCCAGCCGGGTGGCGGCGAGCATGCTCAAGGCCGCCGGCCTGCCGGAATTGGTGACCGGCAGCCTCGCCGAGTATGAGGCCCGCGCCCGCGCCCTCGTCGCCAATCCCGCGCTGCTCGCGCAGATGCGGGGCCAACTCGCGGCCAGCCGCGCACACTGCCCGCTGTTCGACGGCGACCGCTTCCGCCGCGGCATCGAGGCGGCCTATTCGGTCATGTGGGACATCTATCGCCGCGGCGAGCACCCGCGCAATTTCCGCGTCAATGACGGAGCACCGCGATGACGATGCCGTCGCCCTTGCAGCGGGACGAGTACTTGGTGGCGGAAGCCATCGGTTGCGCCGCCAGGTTTCATGAGCTCGGGCTCCTCGCCGAGGCGGAAAAATTCTACGCGGCCGTGCTCAAGGTCAGGCCTGATCATTTCCACGCGCTGCATGAGCTCGCCGTCCTGCGCCGCCAGCAGGGTGACGACAGCGAAGCGGCGCGGTTGATCGCCGCGGCGCTCAGGACCAATCCCCGGTCGACCGTGGCGCTCTGCAATTTCGGCGCCACGCTGCAGGCGCTCGGTCGCGACGAGGACGCGCTCAAGGCCTACGAGGACGTGCTCGCCATCAACCCTGGCCACATCGAGGCGCTGATCAGGCGCGGCCATCTGCTCGTTCGTCTCGGGCATGACGAAGACGCCCTGGCGAGCTATCGCAGCGCGCTTGAAACCGCGCCCCGATACGTCGTGAAGCTGATGAACGACGGCAATGGGCTGCTCTCGCGCGGCCGCACGGCGGAAGCCATCGCGGCGTTCGAGACGGCGGCCGCCGTCTGCACGGAGCAGATCGACCTGATCGAGCGCCGTGCCGCCGCCCTGCGCACGCTCGGCCGCGCGGCCGCACAGGTCCGCGGCGATGGTCCGCGGCCCGGCATCTCTTACGAAGCGGATGCCCACTATCACCGCGGCGCGGCGCTGTGGGCGTTGGAGCAATATCACGAGGCGATCGCGAGCTACGAGCTGGCCCACGCCGCCGATCATCCCGGCGCACTCAGCATGCTCGCCTATTGCCGGCTGAGCGTCGCCGACTGGGCGCGCGCCGACGAGCTGACCGGGGAGTTGCGCACCTCGATGGGCAAGGGAGCCTTCGTCGATGCGTTCCTGTCGCTCGCGCTCGGGTTCAATCCGCGCGAGCAGATGCAGGCCGCGGCATCCTCGCTGTACCATCTCATGCGGGCCGTGCCGGAAAAATTTCGCCATGCGCCCGCAGCCCCTGCCGACAAGCTGCGCATCGCCTACCTGTCCGCCGATTTCCGGCAGCATCCCGTCGGCTTGGCCGTGGCGGAACTGTTCGAGCGGCACGACCGCGCGCGCTTCGAGATCATCGGCGTGTCGTTCGGGCTCGCCGACCAGAGCGCGACGCGGGCGCGCATCGTCGAGTCGGTCGATCACTTCCACGATATGACGACCGCGACCGATCAGGCCGTCGCCAAGCTCGTACACGATCTCGGCGTGCACATCGCGGTCGATCTCAACGGGCTCAGCGGCGGCTGCCGGCCCGCCATCCTGGCCTGCCGTCCCGCGCCGATCCAGGTCAGCTATCTCGGCTACGCGGCCACCACCGCAGCCGACTTCATCGACTACATCCTCGCCGATGCCACGGTACTGCCATTCGCCGAGCAGCCCTTCTTCAGCGAGCAAATCGTGCAGCTGCCGGACTGCTTCTTCACCAACGATACCACCCGTCGCGTCTCGCCGCACGCGCCTGACCGCAGGGAGCTCGCGCTGCCGGAACGCGGCTTCGTCTTTTGCTGCTTCAACAAGAGCTACAAGATCGTCGCACCGGTCTTCGATGTGTGGATGCGGCTCCTGGCTCGCGTCGCCGACAGCGTGCTGTGGCTCTCCGAACTGACCGCGCCTGCACGTGACAACCTGCGCCGCGAAGCTGCCGCGCGCGGCGTCGATCCCGAGCGGCTGATCTTCGCACCGCGGGCGCCGCAGATCGATGACCATCTCGCGCGTCAGTGCGCTGCCGATCTCTTCCTCGACACGCTGCCCTACAACGCCCATGCCACCGCGAGCGACGCGCTGTTTGCCGGGCTGCCGGTGCTCACCTGCGCCGGCCAATCCTTCGCCGGCCGGGTCGGCGCCAGCATGCTCAAGGCCGCCGGCCTGCCGGAGCTGGCGACGGCAAGCCTCGACGACTACGAGGCGCTGGCGTGCCGGCTCGCGACTGACAGAGCCCTGCTGGCCTCCATCCGCCAAAAGCTTGCGAGCAACCATCGCAGCCGCCCGCTGTTCGATACCGACCGCTGCCGCCGCCACATCGAGGCCGCCTACACGACCATGTGGGACATCCATCGGCGCGGCGAGCGCCCGCGCGCCTTCGCCGTTGAAGCCGCCGCCGCAACTAACGGAGCCCTGACGTGACCAAGCTACGGTACCGCGCGATCGACAGCTGCCGGCTGTGCGGCAACGCGCACCTGATGCCGGTGCTCGACCTCGGCGAGCAGTATCTCACCGGCGTCTTTCCGCGCAGCCGCGACGACGATCTGACCTGCGGTCCGCTCGAGCTCGTCCGCTGCGAGGGGACCGACGCCTGCGGCCTCGTCCAGCTGCGCCATTCCTACGACCACGCCGAGATGTACGGCGCCAACTACGGCTACCGGTCATCGCTCAACAAGTCGATGGTGCAGCACCTGGCCGACAAGGTCGCCGGCCTGCGCGAGCTTGTGCGCCTCGACCAGTCCGATCTGGTGCTCGACATCGGCAGCAACGACGGCACGCTGCTGTCCAACTATCCCGAGCGCGGCCCGGCCCTCGTCGGCATGGACCCGACCGCGGCGAAGTTCCGCGAGTTCTATCGCGGCGACATTCGCGTCGTGCCCGAGTTCTTCTCGGCCGAGGCGCTGCAGCGGCACTTTCACGGACGGCGGGTCAAGCTCGTCACCTCGATTGCGATGTTCTACGACCTGGAGCGGCCGCAGGCGTTCGCCGACCAGATCGCGGGCATCCTCGCCGACGACGGCGTGTGGCATTTCGAGCAGAGCTATCTGCCGGCGATGCTGCGTACCACGTCCTACGACACCATCTGCCACGAGCATCTGGAATATTACGCGCTGCGGCAGATCAAATGGATTCTCGACCGCGCCGGGCTGAAGATCACCGACGTCTCGTTCAACGCCGTGAACGGCGGCAGCTTCGCCGTCACCGCCGCGCCGGTCGCCGCGCGCTATCCGGAATGCACCGAGAAGGTCGCGGCGATCCTGGCCGAGGAGGACCGCATCGGGCTGCGCACGGTCGGGACCTATCTCGCCTTCGCGCAGCGGGTGATGGAGCACAAGATCGGCCTGCTGCAGATGGTGCGAAGCCTCAACGCGCGGCGCATGAAGGTGCTCGGCTATGGCGCTTCGACCAAGGGCAACGTGCTGCTGCAATATTGCGGGCTGAGCGCCGCCGACATTCCTTGCATCGCCGACGTCAATTCCGACAAGTTCGGCCGCCTCACTCCCGGCACCTGGATCCCGATCGTCTCGGAGGCCGACGCCAGGGCGGCCAGGCCCGATTATCTTCTGGTCCTGCCCTGGCATTTCCGCGAAAACCTGGTCGCGCGCGAGCAGGAGTTCTTGCGACTCGGCGGCAAGATGATCTTTCCTCTACCGGCGATCGACGTCGTCGCGGCGCAGCAGCGGCGCGCCGGCGCGTCCGGAGATTGACATGGATCGCGCCCTGATCATCGGCAGCGCGGGACAGGACGGGCGGCTGCTGTCGCAGCGCCTGCAGCGCGAAGGCTCGACCGTGCTCGGCATCGAGCGCGGCCGCCTCGTCTGCGGCCGCGGCGCCGGCCCGTTCAGGTCGCCCGTCGATATCCTCGACGCGCCTGCGCTCGACGACCTCGTCGCCCGTTTCGCGCCCGATGCCGTCTTCTACCTCGCCGCCTATCACCATTCGGCCGAGGACAAGTCGCTGCCCGGCGATCTCGAGCTATACACCCGCAGCCACGACGTTCATGTCCGCGGGCTGATCCATGCGCTTGAAGCGATGCGCCGGCACGCGCCCAAGAGCCGGCTGTTCTATGCCGCATCATCGCACTGCTTCGGCGAGCCGCCGGCTGCCGTCCAGGACGAGAGCACGCCGCTTCGCCCGCGCTGCGTCTACGGCATCACCAAGACCGCCGGCGTCGGGCTGTGCCGCATGTACCGCGCCAATCACTGCATCGCAGCGTCCGCCGGGTTTTTCTACAATCACGAGTCGGCGCTACGGGCGCCGAAATTCCTGCCGACCAAGATCGTGCGCGCCGCCGTCGAGGTCGCCGGCGGCCGACGCGACAAGCTCGTCCTCGGCGATCTCTCCGCTCGCGTGGACTGGGGCTTTGCCCCCGACTACGTCGACGCCATGATTCGCATCCTGCGGCTTGCGGCTGCCGACGACTTCGTCATTGCCACCGGCGAGGCCCACAGCGTCGAGGAGTTCGTCGCCATCGCGTTTGCGCGGGCCGGCGCGGACTGGCGCCGGCATGTCGAGGTCGAGCCCGCCATCATCGGCAAGCCGCGCACGACGCTCGTGGGCGACAGCCGCAAGCTGCGCACCGCCACCGGCTGGTCGCCGTCCGTGAGCTTCCGGCAGATGGTCGAGCTCTTGGTGGACACCGAGATCGCGCGCGTTTCCAACAAGGCATTGATCGATGTTTAGCATCCGTGAAATCCTCAACGAGCCCGTGCCGGTCATCCGCGTCGTCGATGCCGGCGCCGCCGCGTATGAGAGCGATCCGTTCGCCCGCCTGTCGCAGCAGGGCCTGTGCCAGGTGATCGGATTCGAGCCGAATGCCGACAACTGCGCCCGCCGCAACGCCGACGCCAAGCCCGGCCATCGCTATCTGCCCTACGCGCTCGGCGACGGCCGCGTGCGGCGCTTCTACGAATGCCAGAACCCGTTGACCAGCTCGCTCTACCATCCCAATGACGCGATGCTGGCGAAGTTCTCCTGCATCAGCCTGCCAGTCGTCGCCGAGCACGACATCCAGACCCATCGGCTCGACGACCTCTCCGAGATCGAGGACATCGACTACCTCAAGCTCGACGTCCAGGGCGCGGAGCTCGACATCATCCTCGGCGCGCCGCGCCTGCTGCGCGACACCGTGCTGGTACACACCGAGGTCGAATTCATTCCGATGTATACCGATCAGCCGCTGTTCGGCGACATCGACGTGGCGTTGCGCAAGGCCGGGCTGTGGCTGCACAAGCTCGACAGCATCCAGGGCCGGGTGCTGCAGCCTTTGGTGCCCAACAACAACCCGTACGCGCCGCTGAGCCAGATCCTGTGGGCCGATGCCGCCGTCTATGTGCGCAGCTTCATGACCTTCGACCAGGTGCCGCCGGAGCGGCTGCTCAAGCTGGCAATCATCCTGCACGAGGTCTACTCCTCGTGGGACCTCGCGGCCCTGGCCCTGCAGCACCACGACCAGCAGACCGGCAAGCAGCTGTGGAAGGCCTATCTAAGTCGACTCACCGGCGGGTCGGCGGCGTGATCGCGCGCGTTCGCAAACGCCCGGCGGCGGCTGCGCAGTTGTCTTTTGACCGTGCTGGACTAAGGTCGCGATGATGCTCGACAACCGATTCGACCTGGAGCAATTGGCCGGCTCGGCGATTGCCGCCGGCGGTCAGATCCTCGACCTGACCGATCAGGCCGTCGCCGAGCACGTCATTCGGTCGTATTTCCGCACGCTGCCGCCGGCCGGCCGCCGCCACATGGTGGACGTCGGCGCGGCCTACGGCAGCGTCGCCGAAGTGTTCCTCAACGACGGCTGGACCGCCGACCTGCTCGAGCCCGATCCCACTTGTCAGCGCATCCTGCAGCGGCTCACTGCCGCGCACGGCGCGCGCATGCGCCTGTTCCCCTACGCCGCCGCTGGCGAGGATCGGGAATCCGTTCCGTTCCAGCAGAATTCCACGCCCGGTCTGTCGGGCTTTGCGGCCAGCCCTTTCGGCACGACCGTCGCCGCCATCCCGGTGCGGGCCGTTCGTCTCGACAGCTTTCTCAGCTCGCACGCGGTCCAGCGCCTCGACTTCCTCAAGATCGACACCGAAGGCAACGATTTCGTGGTGCTCGAAGCCCACGACTTTGCCCGCCTGCCGCCGGCGCTGGTGTTCGTCGAGTACAGCTATTACTTCCCGGGCCAGGACGCAGCGCTGCTACAGC
>Ga0066388_100001684_pt1 | contig 12719 bp, 2 predicted proteins | sample PanSoiMetaGPlot6_FD_64539 | JGI IMG/M metagenome (GOLD analysis project Ga0066388, IMG submission 64539) | Tropical forest soil microbial communities from Panama analyzed to predict greenhouse gas emissions - Panama Soil - Plot 6 (Hybrid Assembly) | ecosystem: Environmental > Terrestrial > Soil... | reverse complement strand
GGAAGAGACCAATCGCGTTCTCAAAGACTATGAATCCAGTGTCTCTCTCGCCGTCAGTAGCAGCCCTGCCATGTCGGTCCTATCGGGTGATTCAGTTGCGTTGGAAGTAATCGCGGAGCGACTCCAACGGCAAAACATTTTTTGCCAGTATGTGAAAGTAGACGTCGCCTCGCACAGTCCGCAGATTGACCCGCTCCGTCAAGATTTGTTGCAAGCGCTGGAATCCCTTCGGCCCCGGCCGCCGGCCATCCCGATATATTCGACGGTGACTGGGGCGGCCGGCAACGACCTGCGTTTTGACGCTGAATATTGGTGGTTGAACGTAAGGGAACCGGTGCTGTTTTCAACTGTTATACAACAGCTACTTGATTCCAGCCATGACATCTTCCTGGAGGTCAGCCCTCACCCAATTCTCCTCGGGGGGATTCAACAGACGCTTCGCTATAAGGGGGTAGAAGGTTACTTACTGGCCTCACTCCGTCGCGAGGAAGATGGGCGGGCGGTGTTACTGGAGTCACTGGGTATCCTATACGCGGCGGGGTATCCAGTAAACTGGACGGGGTTGTATCGGGATGGTGGACAATGTGCGCCGCTTCCATCTTACCAGTGGCAGAGAGAACGATATTGGTTGGAACGTGAAGACGGCAGAGCCCTAACTTGGTGGGAACGATCGAAGAATATTCTAGCAGGCGTCGAAACCTCCCTAGATTGGATCCATGGGGTCCATGAGCATGAGATCCATGAGAATGAAGAAGTGATAAGTTACTCAGATATACCGGATCAGGCTCCCCCAATGTCGGACCGAGATGAGATCGAGAGTTGGTTTTATCAAGTCAAATGGGAGTCCAGACCGCGGCGCAATGTGGGGAGTGAAAATGGATCGCCGGATCGCCACGGCGCCTGGCTGATATTTACTGACGGTAGTGAGGTGGCAAAGACCCTCCAGTCATCCCTGGAGGCGGACGGCGCAATCTGCTACCTCATTTATCACAGTGAACAGTACTCGGCTCTAAAATCGCATCATTACCAAATTAACCCCGCATGCCCGGCAGACTTCCGACGATTGCTCGCCGAGATCGGTCTCACGCAAAACTTTCGAGGCGTTATACACTTGTGGGGGCTCACAGCCGCGTCGACGCAAGAGATCACAGGCGCCAGCTTACAAGAGGCGCAAACAGTAGGCTGCATCAGCGTATTACATCTGGTCCAGGCGTTGGCCGGAGAGGGACGGACTGAATCACTTCGCTTGTGGCTGATCACCGCCGGCGCGCAGGTTATTGAAGGAGACATGGGATTGGGCATCGCGCAATCCCCGCTCTGGGGGCTTAGCCGAGTCATAGGCTCAGAGCACCCTGAGCTACACTGCGCCAATATAGATATTAGTCCCGTCAGCGCGCCCGAGGAAATCCAATGCCTGTGGCGCGAGATATGCGCGGGAGGCGACGAAAATCAAGTGATCTTGCGTGGCGGCGCGCGCTATGTGGCTCGATTAGTCAGTGGAAATCCTGGCGCCATGAGGCCACAGGACCTATCCACCAATGGAAAGCCTTTAGTTCATGGCGGAGACCAACCTTTTCGTCTGGAAATATCGAAGCCGGGAATGTTGAATAACTTGCGGTTCCGGTCAGCGGAGCGGAAAAATCCTGGGCGAGGCGAGGTCGAGATTCGCGTCCACGCCGCCGGCCTGAATTTTGTCGACGTTATGAAGGCTTTGGGCATGGTTTCCGAGGCGGGAGGTAATCCTGTTTCTGTCGGAGGCGAGTGCGCCGGAACGCTCACTGCCGTGGGGCCGGGCGTCAATGGGCTCAGAGTTGGCCAGGAAGTGATTGCCATTGCCCCGTCATGTTTTGGGAGTTATGTCACCGCCGACGCCACACTGGTGGCGCCCAAACCCGCACATCTCAGTTTCGAGGAGGCGGCCACGATCCCCGTGGCGTTCGTGACGGCATATTATGCGCTACATCAATTAGCCAGAATCCGTCAATCAGAGCGTGTCCTGATTCATGCGGCGGCTGGAGGCGTTGGGCTAGCCGCGGTCCAACTTGCCCGGCAAGTTGGCGCAGAGATCTTTGCCACCGCCGGGAGCGCAGAGAAACGGGAATTTCTCCGCGGCCTGGGCATTACTCACGTTATGGATTCCAGAACCCTGGCTTTCGCTGATGAAATTAAACAGCGCACCGATAACGATGGCGTAGACATCGTGTTGAATTCGCTGGCCGGCGCCGCGATTTCGAGCGGGCTATCCGCGCTGAGGCCCTATGGTCGGTTTCTGGAAATCGGTAAGCGGGACATCAGCCAGAACGGCCAATTGGGTCTTAGCCCGTTTCGAAATAACTTGTCATACTTTGCAATCGATTTGGAACGCATGTGCCATGAGCGCCCGGCCTTTGTTCGCGCGCTTTGGCGAAAGGTGATGAAGCTTTTTGAGAAGGGCGCGTTGACCCCACTTCCGTTCCAGGCGTTTCCGATCTCGTCGATAACCCATGCCTTCCGCACGATGGCGCAAGCGCGGCATATTGGTAAGCTGGTAGCTTCGTTCGAGAGCCGGCAGAAAGCGACGATCGCCGCTCCGGCGGCGGGCGCCGCTCGAATCCTAGAAGATGCGACCTATCTCATAAGTGGCGGTGTTGGCGGCCTCGGATTGACTTTCGCCAAATGGATGGTTCGAAACGGCGCTCGTAATCTGGTTCTGGTCAGCCGTCATGATAATTCGATCGCGACAGCCCTCGATGTAAAGGCGATGGAGGAGGAAGGCGCGCAAGTCAACGTTATGACGGCAGACGTAACCCGGCCGCAACATATCGCCGAATTGCTCAGTAAGGTTCAACAGTCTATGCCACCGCTCAGGGGGGTAGTTCATGCGGCCGGGATACTTGACGACGGGTTGTTACTACAACTTGATCAGCGGCGTTTTAGTTCTGTAATGGCGCCCAAACTAATAGGGGCCTGGAATCTTCATGTCCAAACGCTCGGCCTGCCATTGGATTTCTTCATACTCTTTTCCTCAGCTGCATCACTGATCGGCTCTTCCGGCCAAGGGAACTATGCGGCGGCCAATACTTTTCTTGATGCGCTGGCGCATTACCGTCATGCCCGCGGACTGCCTGCTCTTAGCATAAATTGGGGGCCATGGTCTGAGGTCGGACTGGCCGCGACGCGGGATCAACAAGAACGGCTTTTATTTCAAGGGCTCAGGGGAATTAGCAATAAGCAAGGGATTGACGCCTGGGAGCGGCTGTTCTCATCCTCCCGGGCTCAAGTAGGCGTAATAATGGTGGATTGGGAGCAATGGGGGCAGTGTTACTCGCAAATCGGCCGATCCCCTTTCTTCGCCCAGGTGATCGGGAATGCAACTTCAACTCCGCCGACTCTTATTCATGGGCAAATGCGAATGCGCCCGGCTCACGATGATTTCCGCGCCGCGCCGCCGGAAGCTCAACACAGGATTTTGCAATCATACCTGTCGGATCGGATCAGCCGAATTTTAGGGCTCAGCGGGCCTGCGCCAGGCGTTGATTTGCCCCTTAACCGGTTGGGGTTGGACTCAATCATGGCCGTCGAGTTGAGAAACAGCATCGAGATTGATTGGGGGGTGATTGTGCCGGTTGTGAAGCTACTCCAGAATACGACCCTCTCCCAACTGTCGACATGGGTGTTAAATCGCTTCGCCGAAGATGGACCGTCAGCGGTTGTTTCAGACGACCTGGAAAGCGCTGCGGAGCGCGATCACGTGACGCCCAGCTTCGCCGCCACCATGCGGCGCGACTCGGGCCATCTGGCGAATAACTTTGAGCGCCTTTCGGAAACCGAATTGGATTCAATGCTGGACGCATTGTTGGCCGAGGACGAAGTCGATTCATGACTGATGCGATGGATAAAAAACACCCCCTTTCGCTAGATGAGAAGCGCGCCATGGCTGCGCAGCTATTGCGCGAAAAAAGGCCCGGGGTAGCGTCATTTTATCCGCTTTCTGTCGGTCAGCAGGCCCTTTGGGTCGGGCATCAATTGGCGCCGCAAAGTGGGGTTTACAATGTTAGTTTTGCCGCTCGTGTCCGAGGCCAGTTAGACGTTATACGTTTACGGCGGTCTTTTCAAACATTGGTCGACAGGCATCCTGCGTTAAGAACGACTTTCGAGGCGCATGCGGAACAACACTTTCAGCGCGTTCAAGAGCGACAAGAAGTCTGTTTCAAAGAACTCGACAGCGCGGCCTGGGATTGGAATCGGCTGTCACACTATCTGGCCGAAGAGATGTATAACCCTTTCGATTTGCGCAAGGGGCCGCTGTTTCGAGTCAGTCTTGTCAAACGCTCGGAGCGCGATTATGCGCTCTTGATGACGGCGCATCACATCATTGGCGATTTCTGGTCCCTTGTTATCCTATTGGACGAGTTATGTGTGTTATACGCCGGCGAGCGTGAGCCGGAGGAAGCGGCGCTTAAGCCACTTAACTCTCGCTACGAAGATTTCGTGCAATGGCAGTCGAAAATGCTGAATAGTTCGGAAGGCGAACGGCTTTGGGCTTTCTGGCGTCAGCGATTGGACGGCGAATTGCCAAGACTGGACCTTCCGATAGCTCACCCTCGCCCACAAGTGAGAACATATCGCGGGGCCGCTCATCGCTTCAGGCTGAACGAGTCATTAACGCTTCGACTTAGGTCGTTCGGCAAAATTGAGGGCGTGACGCTCTACGTCATCCTGTTATCAGCTTTTCAGACCCTCCTTCATCGCTACACCGGGCAAGATGAAATCCTGGTCGGGTCACCAAGCGCAGGTCGAAATCGATCTACGTTTGTGGACATAGTAGGTTATTTTGCTAATTTGTTCGTTGTGCGGTCCAGTTTTCTGGGGGGGCCATCGGTTAAAACGCTTCTAGGTCAAGTTCGCGAGAGTGTCTTGAGCGCGCTTGATCATCAGGACTTCCCATTCCCCCTCCTGGTCGAACGACTAGGAGTAACGCGGGACCCCAGCCGCCCCCCTGTATTCCAGGTAATGTTCACGCTAGAGCAATCTCCTGCGCCGTCGCGCCAAGGGGCGTCCCTATTCATTATGGGGCACCCGGGCGCGCGGCTGGCGTTAGGCGGAGTGGCGGTTGAATCGCTCGATTTGAAGCTCCAGACCGCCGAGTTCGATCTAACGCTGATGATGGAAGAGTTCAACGGATCACTATTCGGCATCTGGCAATATAACGCCGACCTCTTTGCGCCGACCGCCGTCGCGCGTATGGCTGGTCATTACCATCAGTTCCTTGAAGCTTTCGTCGGTCAGCCCGATGAGCAGGTGACCTATCTCTCACTATTGACTGAAGTCGAGCAAAGTCAATTGTTAGTAGAATGGAACGACACGACGACCGATCTCTTACCTGTTCACTACTTCAATGACTCCTTCGAATTGCAGGTGAGGCGGAAGCCGGACTCTATCGCTGTAGTCTTTGAGGATGAGAGTCTTAGTTACTGGGAGCTAAATGGACTGGCCAATCAGCTGGCCCATAACCTGCGCCGCCTGGGTGTCGGGCCGGAAGTTCGCGTCGGCATTTGCCTGGGCCGCTCCTTAGAGATGGTTCTCGCCTTGCTAGCGGTAGTCAAAGCGGGCGGGGCCTACGTCCCGCTTGACCCATCTCTTCCACAAGAGCGCCTGGCTTGGCAGATAAAGGACTCACAGTTAAGTTTGACACTGACTCACCGACAGGCTGCCGAGAGGTTGCCTGCTCACGGCGCCGATGAAGTCTGGTTGAACTGTGACGAACTGCGCCTGGCCCGATTTAGTGAGGAGGCGCCACACACCCAGCTCTGGGATCAGAACCTGGCGTATGTCATATACACCTCCGGGTCCACGGGCCGGCCCAAAGGAGTTGAGATCGGCCAAAGGGCGCTGAGCAATTTCCTATGGTCGATGCGGCAGCGGCCAGGGTTGACTGACCATGATGTGCTCTTTGCGGTCACGACCCTGTCATTCGATATTGCGGCGTTGGAACTCTTCTTGCCGCTGATGGTGGGCGCTCGCCTGGTGGTGGTCGGTCGCGACGTGGCTAGTAACGGTGAAGCGCTGATTAGGCGACTGAGTGAGACGGCTGCCACGGTAATGCAGGCGACTCCGGCGACCTGGCGCCTGCTGATCGAATCCGGGTGGGAGGGCGCCCCTCGGCTGAGCGTCTTCTGCGGCGGAGAAGCCTGGTCGCGTGATCTGGCCAGGGAACTGTTAAAGCGGGGGCGGAGCTTATGGAATCTCTACGGGCCTACTGAGACCACCGTCTGGTCGGGTGCCGCGGCGATCGGCTCCGAAGAGCGTGGGCCCGTATTACTGGGCAGGCCGATCGCCGATACGCAACTCTATGTATTAGACCCGCAACATCAGATGACCCCTGTCGGCGTTTGGGGACAGGTCTGCATTGGTGGAGTGGGGGTGGCCCGTGGATACAACAATCGCACAGACTTGACCGCTGATCGCTTCCGTCCCGACCCTTACAGCTCTGTACGCGGGGCGCGGTTATATCAAAGTGGGGACCTGGCGCGCTACGGGGAAGATGGGCGGTTGGAAATGCAGGGGCGGTTAGACTACCAGGTGAAGGTTCGTGGCCACCGAGTTGAGCTATTAGAAGTGGAGGCGGCGCTTAGTCAGCATAGGAGCGTGCGGCAGGCGGCGGTGATGGCGCAGGCGGACGGCAGCGGAGAACAGCGCCTGGTTGCCTACCTGGTTGTGGAGGCGGCGTTATCATATGATGAGCTACTGGAGTTCCTACGGCATAATCTACCAGAATACATGCTACCTTCAGCGTTTGTAACGTTAAAATCCTTGCCATTGACAGCGAACGGAAAAGTAGACCGGCTATCGCTGCCGGCGGCAAGCGCAGTGAGGCAGTGGCGGAAGGAAGAATTCATCGAGCCAAGGAACCAGGTAGAGCGTGAGCTGGCTGAGATCTGGGCAAAGTTGCTGGGAATTCAGAGAGTGGGAATAGAGGATAACTTCTTCGAGTTGGGCGGCCATTCGCTGCTCGCTACTCGTGTCATTTCACGACTTCGGAAAACTCTGCAGGTGGAACTTCCTGTACGGAGCTTGTTTGAGGCTCCGACAATCGCTAAGTTGGCGCCACTCGTTATTGCCGCCGGACGATTAAATCAGACGCCGCCATGTCTCCCACTTGAACCCGTGGCGAGAGGGCATTCATCACCGCTGTCGTTTTCCCAGCAGCGACTGTGGTTTTTAGAACAGTTAAATCCAGGCGGCCCGCTGTACAACATCTCCGGAATCATACAACTCAAAGGCAGGCTCAATGTAGAAGCGTTGGGGCAGAGTCTTCAGGAAATTGTGCGACGACACGAATCGCTACGCACGGTGTTCGAGGCCCATGATGGACTAGCTATCGCTGTGGTAAGACCCGCCGTGAGGCTGCCCTTCCCTACGGCGGACTTGAGCCGATTGCCCGGACAAGCGCGAGAACGCCAACTTCTGCGATTGGCGAATGAGCATGCGCGATTGGGATTTAATCTGGCGTCAGGCCCTCTGCTGCGAGTGGAGTTGTTGCGGTTGACAGAGACCGACCATGCGTGCGCGATAACGATCCACCATCTTATTTCCGACGGGTGGTCCATCGGGGCGCTCATTCAGGAACTTGGGACGTTGTATGAGAGTTTCATTGAAGGGCGAACATCGCCATTGAAAGAACTAACCGTCCAATACGCCGACTTTGCCCATTGGCAGCGGCGGTGGTTCGAGGAGGATTTACTCAAAAGCCAGCTCGCTTACTGGAGGGAATACTTGGGAGCTGCGCCAGGGGTTCTCCCATTGCCTACAGACCGCCTGGCGCCTGCGATTCAATCATACACAGGCGCTATAGAATCATTCGCCATCCCGGCGCATTTATCCGAAGCCATAAAGGCGCTCAGCAGTCAGGAAGGAGTCACATTATTCATGGCGTCGCTGGCGGTCTTTCAAAGCTTACTTTACAAATACACCGGGGAGGACGATATCATCATTGGCACGCCTATTGCCGGCCGCCGTCATGCTGAGATCGAAGGTCTAATAGGCTGTTTTGTAAACACGCTGGTCTTACGCGCCAATTTCGCTAAAAATCCTACTTTTAAACAACTCCTGGCTCAAGTTCGTGAAGATTCGCTAGAGGCTTATGCTCATCAAGATCTACCCTTTGAGCAACTAGTAGAGGCCTTGCGGCCGGAGCGCGATCTTAGCGGAACGCCGGTAGCGCAAGTAATGTTTATCCTTCAAAATGCGCCGATCCCGGCCATCACGTTTCCAGGAATGAGGTTATCCGCTCATGAGGTTCATACCGGAACCGCAAAATTTAGCCTGACGCTGGCGATTGCGGAAGCTGACCAAGGTCTGAAAGGTTCGGTGGAATACAAAACGGACCTTTTCAATGTGACAACAATCAGACGACTGGGGGAACATTATCGTCACTTGTTAGAAGAAATCATCATGGCCCCTGGGGCGCGTATGAGCCGTCTGGCGCTTTTGACCGAAGTCGAGCAGGCGCAATTACTGGTGGAGTGGAACGACACGGCGCGCGACCTGTTGCTGGACGAGAGCTTTCCTCAGGCGTTTGAGAGACGGGTGAGCTCGTGCCCTGACGTTATTGCTGTTGTTTTTGAGGATGAACACCTTAGCTATCGAGAGTTAAATCGGCGATCAAATCAGCTGGCGCATCACCTGTGGGGGTTAGGGGTGACGCCTGAGGCGCGAGTGGGAATCTGCATGAAGCGTTCGCTGGAAATGGTGGTAGGGTTGCTCGGGATACTGAAGGCGGGAGGGGCCTACGTGCCACTCGACCCATCGTATCCGAGAGAACGATTGGCATGGCAGGTGATGGATGCGCGGTTGGCGGGCATCGTGACTGAGCACGGTGTCGGAGAAGGATTGTTGGACAATGGAATCCATGAGGTAAAACTGGATCTTGATTGGGCAAGTATCGGGCGACAGGATGAGGAGAATCCATGGCCTCAACTGCGCGGCAGCAATCTCGCCTATGTAATCTTCACGTCAGGGTCAACCGGCAAGCCCAAAGGTGTAGAGATTGAGCATAGAGCGTTGAGTAATTTCCTGAGGTCGATGGAGAGAGAGCCTGGATTGAGCGGCCGAGATGTCATGATCGCCGTGACGACCTTGTCGTTCGATATAGCGGGATACGAATTGATGTTACCTTTGTTGGTGGGCGCGCGTGTGGTCGTGGTAAGTCGAGAGGCGGCTGGCGATGGGACGCGGCTGATGAGGATACTGCGAGAGAGCGAGCCGACGGTGATGCAAGGGACGCCTGCGACTTGGCGGATGCTGGTTGAGGCAGGCTGGGAAGGTGGTGAAGGGATGAAAATCCTGTGCGGAGGGGAGGCCTGGGGGTGGGATTTGGCCAAAGCATTGCAGGAGCGAGGGGAAAGCTTGTGGAATATGTATGGACCGACTGAGACGACGATTTGGTCGGCGGTCAAGGCAGTGGGATATGAAGAGGAAGGGGTAATGTTGGTCGGAGGACCGATTGCCGGTACCCAGCTATACATCTTGGACAGGGATGGTATGGAGGCCCCTGTGGGCATATGGGGGCAATTGTGGATTGGGGGAGTGGGACTGTCTCGAGGATACAGTAATCGGGGAGAACTAACAGGGGAGCGGTTTAAACCGGATCCGTATAGCAAGGTGGGAGGAGAGAGGCTATATCAGACGGGAGATTTAGCAAGGTATCGATGGGATGGACGAATAGAGTTGTTAGGGAGAATAGATCATCAGGTAAAAATAAGGGGATACAGAATCGAATTAGGAGAGGTGGAGGAAGCGCTGAGCCAGCATCCGGACGTGATGCGCACAGTGGTTACAGCGCAGAGAGACGGCAATGGGGAGAAGCGCCTGGTTGCGTATATCGTGCGCGCAGAGGGCGCGGCCTTGGAGCGCAGAGAGCTAAGAGAATACATGCGCGAGCGATTGCCTGATTACATGGCGCCGCCGGCATACGTTTTCGTGACAGCCTTGCCGTTGACCCCCAACGGCAAGGTGGATCGGCTGGCCTTATCGGCTCTAGATCAGGCGTCAACAGATCTGGAGGGCGCCCATGTCGCGCCGAGGAATCAAGTGGAGCGAGAACTCGCCGCCATCTGGTCAACTCTGTTAGGCGTCGAAAAAATAGGCGTCTATGACAACTTCTTTGAATTAGGCGGCCATTCCCTTCTGGTTACGCAAATGCTCTCACGGTTGCGCGAGACCTTCCAAGTAGAATTGACGGCGCCTCAGATCTTTGAGGCGCCGTCAATATGCGGCATATCTATTTCGATCGCCCGGCGACAGGCCATGCAAATTGACGAAAAAACATTAGCCAAGGTTATAGCGGAAATCAGGCAATTATCAACGCAAGAGATCGAAACCATGTTGTCGGTTGGTATGGACAATTAGACCAACAATGAAGACGTTTGGACATGGGATCCAAAAATATTATGGCTCACACAAACGCACGACCCATCGCGAACCCTCCATCAAACGATGTGGAGGAGAAAATAATGCGTTTATTTGCGCTTTCCGATGACGCATTGTCGGAGGAGGCTGAGCGTGAAGCGTATATTTCCGATTTAGGCCTGGAGTTTCTTAGAACCACAGACAAATGCGCCACATCTGATTACTCCACTTTGGCTGAACGATTCAAGGCCAGCAGGATTCCTGATACGCCATCCGAGCCGATGGGGTATATCAATTATTTAGCTGAACATGTTATACCTCACTCGATTAATACCTCATCGCCGCGATTCATTGGACACATGACCACCGCGCTGCCACATATTATGCGCTCCCTTGGCAAACTCGTGACAACGCTGAATCAAAACCAAGTCAAAATGGAGACTTCCAAATCCCTGAGTTTCTGTGAGCGCCAAGCGTTGGCCATGATGCATGGCATGCTATATGGCCTTCCGGAAGAGTTCTATCAACAGCACGCCCAGGATCCTGACAGTACGCTGGGCATGGTTGTTTCAGGGGGTACGTTTGCAAATATCGCCGCTCTCTGGTGCGCCTGCAATGCTTCGTTAGGGCCCACGGATGATATTCCGGGCGTAGATAAAGTCGGCTTACAAGCGGCTCTAACGGCCAGGGGGTATGCCAAGGCCGTGATTATTGGGTCCGGTCTTATGCATTACTCCTTGGAAAAAGCAGCGAGCCTGCTGGGGCTCGGCACGGACAATCTAATAAAAGTTCCAGTAGATAATCGTCATCGCATTAACTTGACTGCGCTAAGAGAGGCGGTCGCCGCATGTCGGGAGCTCAACCAACACATCGTTGCGATTGTGGGAATTGCTGGCACGACGGATTCGGGGGCGGTGGACCCCCTCGCCGAAATGGCCGAGATTTCGCGTCAAGCTGGTGTGCACTTCCACGTTGATGCGGCCTGGGGCGGGGCGATCGTTTTCTCCCGCAGGCACAGGCACAAGCTGCGAGGGATTGAGTTGGCCGATTCAGTAACAATCGATGGACATAAACAGCTCTATTTACCTATGGGCATCGGGATGGTTCTGTTGCGTCACCCGCGTTTGGCAAAGGTGATAGAGAAGAACGCCCGCTATATTGTGCGCGCCAGTTCTATCGATTTGGGAAAACGCGCGCTGGAAGGGTCTCGGCCCGCGATGGTTCTGTTTTTGCATGCCGCTCTTCACCTTTTCGGCAGCCGGGGATATGAATTCTTGATTGATGAAGGGATACGCAAGGCGCAATATATGGCTAAGATCATCCAATCCAGGCCCGAGTTTGAATTGTTATGTGACCCTCAGGCAAACATCATAAACTATCGTGTGATTCCAGAGCCACTACACGTGCGCGCGGCGCAGGGCGAGTTGACGGTGTTCGACAATCAGTCAATCAATGAGTTTAATATTCAGCTTCAGAGACTACAGCGTCAAACGGGCCGGACATTTGTCTCGCGGACAACATTGGATGTATCAAGGTACGGCCGAGACCTTCCCATCGTAGCTCTTCGCGCAGTGATCGCAAACCCCCTCACCACCGAAGCCGACATCACAGCAGTATTGAATCACCAAATCGCGATTGCCGCCGATTTAAAACAAGTATGATCTTCAAATTGGTCTTTTGAGGCGCATGAGCGATCTGGCAGTACTTATGGCTTCCCTCACCCCTGAGCAGCGAATGCTGTTTTTGTCGCGGCTGAATCAAATTCACACGAGGAGCGGGAAATTCAGACCGCTTGAACCTCTCCCTCGCCAGCCGGCGATAAATTCATTTCCACTATCATATGCGCAAGAACGGTTATGGTTTATCGATCAGTGGGCGGCGAGCCATCCACTATACAACATTTCAGGCGCCCTTCACTTGATCGGCTCTCTCAATGTGGAGACACTTCGGCAAAGCCTCAACGAAATCGTTCGGCGGCATGAGATCTTGCGAACTACATTCACGGCTACTGAGGCCGGGCCGATCCAGGTGGTTAGCCCTGTTTCGGGGGTGAATCTTCCCGTAACAGACCTCAGTGACGAATCCGCCCTCAAGACGCCCTGGTTGGCGCAATATGCGCAGCGGCATGAGGCGCAGCGTCCTTTCTCTCTAGCGAGAGGCCCACTCCTGCGATTAACACTGCTGCGGCTACGCGAGCAAGAGCATTTGCTGCTGGTGATAATGCACCACATCGTCTCTGACGGGTGGTCTTTGGGCGTGTTCATTCGCGAGTTGGTCGCCCATTACGAAGCTTTTTACGCAGGCGAACCAACGCCACTACCCGATCTTTC
>Ga0066388_100001682_pt1 | contig 12724 bp, 9 predicted proteins | sample PanSoiMetaGPlot6_FD_64539 | JGI IMG/M metagenome (GOLD analysis project Ga0066388, IMG submission 64539) | Tropical forest soil microbial communities from Panama analyzed to predict greenhouse gas emissions - Panama Soil - Plot 6 (Hybrid Assembly) | ecosystem: Environmental > Terrestrial > Soil... | reverse complement strand
AACCAGACCGAGGCGCTGGTCTCGATCGACGTCAACTCGGGCCGCGCCACACGCGAGCATCACATCGAGGACACGGCGCTCAAGACCAACCTCGAAGCCGCCGAGGAGATCGCGCGGCAATTGAGACTGCGCGACCTCGCCGGCCTGATCGTCATCGATTTCATCGACATGGACGAGAAGCGCAACAACCGGCTGGTCGAGCGTCGCCTCAAGGAGGCCCTGAAGCACGATCGCGCGCGCATCCAGGTCGGCCGCATCTCCCATTTCGGCCTGCTGGAAATGTCGCGCCAGCGCATCCGCACCAGCGTGCTGGAAAGCTCGACCGAGACCTGCGTGCATTGCGGCGGCACCGGGCACGTCCGATCGGTTTCGTCGGTCGCGCTGCAGCTCCTGCGCGTGCTCGAGGAGACGCTGTTGCGCGGCGCTACCCACAATCTGATCGTACGCACGCGCTCCGAGGTCGCGCTCTACGTCCTCAATCACAAGCGCGCGCACTTGCGCGAGCTGGAAGCGCGCTTCCGCGTTGCACTGACGGTCAACGCCGACCCGACCATTGCTGGCCAGCAGCCGTTCGTGATCGAGAAGGGCGAGCAGGTTCACACGCTCGAACAGGCGAAGGCGTTCGTCGTCCAGCCGATGACCGTCGCGCCCGAGGCCGAAGACGACGTCGAGGACGCGATAGACGAGACGGACGAAGAGGAGAGCTTCGCCGACATGGAAGCCGCGCCGGGAGAGCATGGCGAAGGTGTCGAAGGCGGCGATCGCTCGTTCGGCGAGCGCGGTGAAGGCCAGCGCGGCGAAGGCGGCCGGCGGCGCCGACGGCGGCGGCGGCGCGGCGGTCGCCGCGGCGAAGGCACCGAGGGTGGCGGCTTCGCGCAGGACACCGTCGCCGAGCACGCCGTCGCGCACGAGACCGACTTCAACGGCGGCGAGGAGGCCGAGCCGGCCGACGCGGCCGCTGGTCCGCATGAGCAAGAGGGCCTCGAAAATGGCGACGCCGGCGAAGGCGGCGAAGGACGCCGGCGACGCCGGCGCGGCCGCCGCGGCGGGCGACGCAACCGGCGCAATCGTGAAGGCGAAGCAGCACCCTACTCTGCCGAGGCCGGCGACGCGATCGAACCGGAGGTCGGCCGCGCCGTCGCGGATTTTGATGCCGCGCCCCCGGCATTCGAACGGTCGGAGGCCGAGCCGTCGGATCGCACGCCGACCTACGAAGCCCGGCCGGAGGTGGACCGTCCGGTCGAGCCGGCGCCCGAGCCGCATCAGGCCGAGCCGCATCAGGCCGAGCCACATCACAACGAGCCGCACCACGCCGAAGCGGACGCGACGCGGCGACGCTCGACCGTCCGCGAACGCGTGTCGTTCGGCGGCGAGGGAGGTTCCGACGCCCCGCCCGCTCCGCCCGCCGACATTGCTCCGCCGGCGATCACCGTGGTCAGCCCCGAAAAGACGGAAGATCCGAGCCAGCCGCGGCGTGCCGGCTGGTGGTCGCGACGGTTTGCAGGCGGCGACAAGGGCTGAGCGTCAACGGATCGGGTGCAGGCAATGCAGAACCGCTGGGTGGATGCGGATGCCGAAGCCATGGTCGCCCGCTACGGCGAGGCTGGCATTGGCCGCGATCTCGCGTTGCGCGTCTACACCACGCGGCTCCTTGGTGGCGATCCGAAGCTGGTGCTGCACGGCGGCGGCAACACATCGGTGAAGACCCGCGTCGTCGATCTGGGCGGCATTGAAACCGACGTTTTATGCGTCAAGGGCTCCGGTTGGGACATGGCGACCATCGAACCGCCCGGCCTCCCCGCCGTACGGCTCGATCCGCTGAAGCAGCTGCGTTCACGCGAGGTGTTGACGGACGAGGACATGGTGCGCGTGCAGCGCGCGAACCTGATCGATCCGATGGCGCCGAATCCTTCGGTCGAAACGCTGCTCCACGCCTTCCTGCCGGCGAAGTTTGTCGACCACACCCATTCGACCGCCGTGCTGAGTCTGGTCGATCAGCCCGAAGGCGAGGCGCGCGCGGCCGATCTCTACGATGGGCAGATGGGAATCGTGCCCTACATCCCGCCGGGTTTTGCTCTGGCGAAGCACGCAGCGGCTGCGTTCGAGGCCAATCCGGGCGTGCTCGGCCTGATTCTGCACAAGCACGGCATCTTCACGTTCGGCGACACAGCCCGCGACGCCTACGAGCGGATGATCGACATGGTGAAGCGCGCCGAAGAGCGCCTGCGGACAAACCGTCGTGCCGTGTTCGTGACCGCTCAGCTGCCGCAGCGTGCTGCTCCTCTCGCTGCTGTCGCGCCGATCGTGCGCGGAGCATGCAGCCTCAAGGACGCGGCACAAGGCGCGGCACGGCGGCTGGTGCTCGACTTCCGCACCGGCAACGCAATCCTCAATTTCGTCAATGGCGAAGACGTCGCGCGCTATAGCCAGGCCGGCGTCGTCACACCCGACCACACCATCCGCACCAAGAACTGGCCGCTGGTCGTTCCGGCCCCGGCTGACGGCGATCTCGACGCGTTCAAGCGCGGCGTCGCCGAGCAGGCGGCGGCCTTCGTCGAGCGCTATCGTGCCTACTTTGCCCGCAACAACACGCGCTGCGGCGGCGTGAAGAAGCCGCTCGATCCGCTGCCGCGGGTCGCGCTGGTGCCGGGGCTCGGCCTGTTCGGGCTCGGCCGCTCGAAGAAAGACGCGCGCGTCGCCGCTGATCTTGCCGAAAGCGCGGTCGAAACCATAACCGACGCGGAAGCGATCGGACGTTTCGAGTCGATCTCGGAAGCCGAGATGTTCGACATGGAATACTGGTCGCTCGAACAGGCGAAGCTCGGCTCCGCGCCGGAAAAGCCGCTCGCCGGTCAAGTTGCCGCCGTGACCGGCGCCGCCGGCGCGATCGGCGCGGCGACCGCCAAAGCGCTGGTCGGGGCCGGCGCCGAGGTTGCGATGCTCGACATCAACGAGAGTGCGGCGAGCGCAAAAGCCAAGGCGATCGGCGCCGGGCTCGCGGTAGCTTGCGACGTCACCGATGCAGCATCAGTGCGGGCGGCCTTCGACAAGGTCGCCGAGACGTTCGGTGGCGTCGACATCCTGGTGTCGAATGCCGGCGCCGCCTGGCAGGGCCGGATCGGCGAAGTCGATGAAGCGACGCTGCATGCGAGCTTCGAGCTGAATTTCTACGGTCACCAGCGCTGCGCGCAGGCGGCGGTGCGGATCATGCTGGCGCAGGGCACCGGCGGGTGTCTCCTCTTCAACGTATCGAAACAGGCGGTCAATCCCGGACCGAATTTCGGGCCTTACGGCCTGCCCAAGGCGGCGACGCTGTTCCTCGTGAGGCAATACGCTGTCGACTACGGCGCCGACGGCATCCGCTCGAATGGCGTCAATGCCGACCGCATCCGCTCGGGCATCCTCACCGACGAGATGATCGCTTCGCGCTCCAAGGCCCGCGGCCTGAGCGAGAAGGACTACATGAGTGGCAATCTGCTCGGCCGCGAGGTCACCGCCGACGACGTCGCTCAGGCATTCCTGCACCAGGCGCTGGAGCTCAAGACCACCGGCGACATCACCACGGTCGACGGCGGCAACATCGCCGCGGCGATGCGATAGAACGCGACGAGCGTTCAGTCGCTCGCCAGGATGACGTTCTTCAAATTCGGATAGACTTGGTTTTCCCAGCGCTTGCCGCTGAACACGCCATAGTGGCCGACGCCCGGCTGCAGGTGATGGCGCTTGAGATGGGTGCGCAGCCCGCTGCACAGCTCGTGCGCCGCTGCGGTCTGGCCGACCGCGCAGATGTCGTCCTTCTCGCCTTCGACCGTGAGCAGCATCGTCCGCCTGATGGCGCGCGGGTCGACCTTCTCGCCCCGCCAGGTGAGCGTGCCGAGCGGCAGCGCATGATCCTGGAATACAAGGCGTACGGTCTCGAGGTAGAACTCGGCAGTGAGGTCGAGCACCGCGAAATACTCGTCATAGAATGCCTTGGTGGCCTGCGCCTTCTCGTGCTCGCCCTTGATCAGGTTGTCATAAAGGTCGCGATGCGCTTTCACGTGGCGCTCGACGTTCATGCTCATGAAGGCGGCGAGCTGGACGAAGCCCGGATAGACACGGCGGAACGCGCCGCCGTGGCGGATCGGCACGCTGGCGATCAGGTTCTGCTCAAACCATTCGATCGACTTCGACTTGGCGAGCTCGTTGACCTTGGTCGGGTTGACGCGGGTATCGATCGGGCCGGCCATCAGCGTCATGCTGCGCGGCTGGGCGGGATTGCGGTCCTGCGCCATCACCGCGACGGCGAGCAGCAACGCGACGCACGGCTGGCACACCGCAACAGCATGCGCGCCCGGCCCGATCACCTCGATGAACCGGATCAGGTGGGCGATATAGTCGTCGAAGCCGAAGCGGCCCTGCGCGAGCGGAACGTCGCGCGCGTTGTGCCAGTCGGTGATGTAGACGTCGAACTCCGGCAGCAGGGTCTGCACCGTCGAGCGCAGCAGCGTCGCGAAATGTCCCGACAGCGGTGCGACCAGAAGCACGCGCGGCTGCTCTGCCGCGATGTCTTTGCGGAACCGCAGCAGCGTCCCAAACGGCGTGATGTGGACCGCCTCCTCGGTGACCGTGACTTCCTCGTTGCCGACCGTCACGCTGGCGATGCCGTAAGGCGGCCGCGTGTGCGAGAGGCCGGCGCGCGAAATCAGCTCGTAGGCGGCGGTCAGATTGCGCAGGAATCCGGGTGTCACGCCATTCATGTTCGATGGCGGACCGATCGTCTGCATCGCCGCGCCCGCGAGCGCGCGAACGGGCAGCATGATATCGGAATGTGCTTGATAGGCCTGATAAAGCATCCGGGCTCGCCCGCGCGGACAAATGCCGCGCGTTCCACACTCGACCATGAGGGCTTCCCGGATTCCCCCGCGACGAGCAGCCTAGTGCATTAAATGCTGCACCGCGAGAGAGAAAATGCTACTCTCCACTTGGGGACGATTGTGCTGCGGCCGCCTTGCAAACGGCGCGGCGCTGGCGCCCCCAGTCAGTGGGTACCAGTGTCAAACTGGTTCAGATAACGTCGATTTTGACCGAACCGCGGGGTGCCGGGCCGCTGCGGAGGAGGATGGCACCGCTATGGCCCCGGCTACGCTCACCATCAACAGCAAGAACTACGGCTCCTGGTCCCTGCGCGGCTGGTTGCTTTGCAAAATGGCCGGCCTCGACTTCACCGAACAGATGGTGTCGAGCGACGATCCATCGACGCGGGCCGAGCTCCTCCTGCTGGCGCCGTCGTTCCTGGTGCCGTGCCTGACCCACAACGGCATCCGCATCTGGGACACGCTGGCGATCGCCGAGTACCTCAACGAGATCAAACCCGATGCCGGACTGATGCCGGAGGACCGCGCTGCCCGCGCGCGCTGCCGCTCGATCTCGGGCGAGATGCATTCCGGTTTCAGCAATCTGCGCTCGGCCCTGCCGATGAACCTCAAGGCCGGGCATCCGAATTTTCCGGTATGGGCTGGCGCGCAGGCGGACATCAATCGCGTGTTCTCGATCTGGCGCGAGTGTTTCTCCGCCTACAAGGGTCCGTTCCTGTTCGGCGAGCGCGCCTGCATGGCGGACGCGATGTATGCGCCGGTGGTGACGCGCTTCCTCACCTACGACGTCAAGCTCGACTCCGACTGCGCCGCCTACTCCGCCGCGATCATGGCGATGCCACACATGCAGGAATGGGTGGCGGCGGCTAAGGCCGAACCGGAAGAGGTGATGGAGCTCGATGTCGAGTTCTGAATATCCGGTGATCACCCGCCGATCCATTTGCCGATACGCGCCACCGCCTCGTGCATCTCGGCGGCCGAGCCGGCATAGCAGAACCGGACGAACTTGCCGCCGTTGAGCGGATCGAAGTCGAGGCCCGGCGTCGCGGCGACGTGGGCCTGCTCCAGCATCTGCTTGGCAAAGCCGAGGCTGTCGTTCGAAAAACGCGACACGTCGGCGTAGAGATAGAACGCGCCGTCGACCGGCAGGAATCGCTCGAGTCCGGCCTTGGGCAGGCCTTCGATCAGAATCCTGCGATTGTCCTCATAGCCGTGCTTGACCGCCTCCATCTCGGCGCGGTCGTCGAACGCGGCTTCGGCGGCGATCTGGGACAGCGTCGGCACCGAGATCGCCAGGTTCTGCTGCAGGCGCTCGATCGGGCGGACCAACGTGGATGGCACGACCATCCAGCCGATGCGCCAGCCGGTCATGCAGAAATACTTGGAGAACGAATTGATGATCACCACGTTGGGCGACAGCCGCGCCGCCGTTTCGGCCGGGAACGCGTAATCGAGGCCGTGATAGATCTCGTCGGAGATCACACGGATGCCGGCCGTTTCCGCCGCGCCGACAAGGTCGGCGAGCACCTCGCGCGTCATCATCGTGCCGGTCGGATTGGCCGGGCTGGCGACCAGCACGCCCTTGAGCGGCGTCTTGCGGTGCGCGGCGATCAGCGCCTCGCCAGTCAAGGCGAACCGCGTCGCTGCGGTGGTCTCGATCAGCACCGGCTCGCAGCCGAGCGCGGTCAGGATGTGACGGTACGGCGGATACCCCGGCACGGCGACGGCGACACGATCGCCCGGCTCGAACATGGCAAGGAATGCGAGGATGAAGCCGCCCGAGGAGCCGGTTGTCACAATGATGCGGTTCGGATCGATGTCGGCACGGTACATCTCCGCATAGTGACGCGCGATGCGCGAGCGCAGCGCCGGGATGCCGAGCGTCTCGGTGTAGCCGATACGTCCGGCGTCGAGAGCACGTCGCGCTGCCGCGATGGCCGTCGAAGCCGCCGGCGCCGCCGGTTGGCCGACCTCCATGTGCACCACCTGCCCGCCCGCGGCCTCGATGCGGGCGGCCGCCGACATCACGTCCATCACCATGAAGGGCGGAACGTCGCTGCGTCTGGAGGCCGACATGAGCGCTTTGGCGGCGTCGAGCATTCTTTCCCAAGTTCCTTTGACTACAGGTAGTTTGTCCACATCAGGTCTGCCCCGCTGTCGCCGCATTTCGCGGGTTTGTGGCCGCCGCTCCCAACGCACCAAGACGTGAGCGCGGGTCGGTTGACCGCGCGAAAGCGCGTCCCTAGCGTGCAAAATCAGGGCGGACGAGACCCGGTTTCCCAATGATTGCAGGACGTAGACCTATCAGGCAGCGTCTGACGGCGCCAGCGGTGCGGCTGGTCGCCTGCCTTCTGGCGGGCGCGCTGGCGGTCGGCGACACCCCCGTCCGCGCTCAGGGCCGGGCCGCCGGCCCACCTATTCTCCGCGATGCCGAGATCGAGCAGCTGCTGCGCGACTACACGCAGCCGATCCTGCGCGCAGCCGGGCTCCTCAAGCAGAACATCAGCGTCGTCATCATCAACGACCGCGCCTTCAACGCCTTCGTGATGGACGGCAAGCGCATCTTCGTCAACGCCGGCGCGCTGATGGATTCGCAAACGCCCAATCAGATCATCGGCGTGCTCGCACACGAGAGCGGGCACATTGCCGGTGGACATCTGTCCAAGATGCGCGAGGAGATGTCCAACCTGCAGACAATGGCGGTCGTCGCCATGCTGCTCGGCATGGGTGCCATGGCGGCGGGCGCCGCCACCGGCGCGCGCGGCGCAGGTGACGTCGGCATGGCGGCGATCACCGCGCCGCAGTCGATGATGGTGTACTCGATGCTGTCGTATATCCGCGCCCAGGAGGAGCAGGCCGATCGCGCCGGCGTCAAATTCCTCACCGCGACCGGCCAGTCCGCCAAGGGGATGTACGACACGTTCAAGCGCATGTACGACCAGACGGTGTTCCAGTCGCAGCGCATCGATCCCTATCTGCAGTCGCATCCGATGCCGGCCGAGCGCATTGCGGCCCTCACTGAGATCGCCAAGACCAATCCGTACTGGGAGAAGCAGGACCCGCCTGAGCTGCAGCTACGTCACGACATGATGCGGGCGAAGATGTTCGGCTTCCTCGACCAGCCTGACACGCTGTACCGCCGTTATCCGATGAGCGACAACAGCATGCCGGCGCGCTATGCACGAGCAATCGCGAACTACCGGCACCGCGACATCCGCAGCGCGCTGCCGCAGATCGATGCGCTCATCCAGGCACAGCCGAGCAACCCGTATTTCCAGGAGCTGAAGGGCCAGGCGCTGCTCGAGAGCGGACATCCCGCCGAGGCGATTGCGCCGCTCCGCTTTGCGGTCGCCCATGCGCCCAACCCGACGCTTATCCAGGTCATGCTCGGCCAGGCGCTGATCGCCACCAACGACACCAAGCTGGCCGACGAGGCCGTCAACCATCTGCGAACCGCGATCGGCCGTGACCCCGATATCCCGGACGCCTATGCGCAGCTCGCCATGGCCTACGGCCGAAAAGGCGATTACGCTCAGGCCGATCTGGCGTCGGCGCAGGCCGCCTTCTCGCGCGGCGATTATCCGACCGCGCGTCAGTTGGCGACGCGCGCCAAGGGCCGTTTCGCCATCGGTACCCCGGGCTGGGTGAAAGCCGACGACATTGCGAGTTATAAACCGCCGAAAGCGAATCGTCGCAACTGACGTAGAGAGAGAAGGATCGACCCCATGTCCCTGCTTCGACGCGCGTCCGTCATCGTCGCAACCGCCGCCCTCTTGGCGGCCATGGCGGCGCTGCCCGCCCGCGCCCAGTCGTTCAACGACGAACAACGCAGCGACATCGAACGCATCATCAAGGAGTACCTGCTCTCGCATCCGGAGGTTCTGCAGCAGGCTGTCGCCGAGCTGGAGAAGCGCCAGCAGGCGGCCGAGGCGGAAAAGGCGCGTACAGCAATCAAGAATAATTCGGAAGCGCTGTTCAACTCGCCACGCCAAGTGGTCGTCGGCAACCCGAAGGGCGACGTCACGTTGGTCGAGTTCTTCGATTACAACTGCGGCTACTGCAAGCACGCGCTGGCCGATCTTCTCGAGATGATGAAGACTGACGGCAATCTGCGCGTCGTGCTCAAGGAATTCCCGGTCCTCGGCCCCGGCTCCGTCGAGGCGGCGCAGGTCGCGGTCGCGGTGCGTATGCAGGATAAGACCGGCAAGAAGTATCTCGAGTTCCATCAGAAGCTGCTGGGCGGACGCGGCCAGGCCGACAAGGCACGCGCGCTGGCGGCGGCGAAGGACGTTGGCCTCGACGTCGGCCGCATCGAAAAGGATCTCGCCAGCGACGAGGTCAAGCAGTCGCTCGAGGAAAGCCTCAAGCTCGCCGAGGCGCTCGGGCTCAACGGCACGCCGAGCTACGTGACCGGCGGCGACGTGGTGATTGGCGCGGTCGGCGCCGCACAACTGCGCGAGAAGGTCAACACCGCCCGTTGCGGCAAGGCGACCTGCTGACCCCCACATCGCGAGGACGTCAGCTCGGGAAGGCTTCCCCTTCCCGAGGCTGGCCCGTATAAACGCGGGCCGACCAGTTGGCGAGCCACCGGGGCCTCGCCGAGCCATGGTCACACCCCGCGTCGCGGACATGCCGAAGACCATCTACGTTCTCAACGGCCCGAACATGAACCTGCTCGGCACGCGCGAGCCGGAGAAGTACGGCCGCGCGAATCTCAAGGACGTCGAGAAGCTCTGCCGCAGCACCGCCAAAAAACACGGCATCGACGTGGAATTCCGCCAGTCGAATCACGAGGGCGAAATCGTCGACTGGATTCAGGAGGCGCGCGAGAAAAAGGCCGTCGGCGTCGTCCTTAACCCGGCGGGATACACCACGACCTCGATCGCCATCCTCGATGCGATCCTCGCCGTCCAGCTGCCGGTGATCGAGGTGCACGTCACCAATATCCATCAGCGCGAGACGTTCCGGCACAATTCCTACGTCTCCAAGGGTGCCAAGGCCGTGATCTGCGGCTTCGGCATCGAGGGCTATCGGCTCGCCATCGACGGGCTCGCCGCCATCACCGGCAACGCGAGGACCTGAGTCGTGGCGCGTGGTCCGCAAAAACCCGACGCCGCCAAAGCCATCGTCCCTATCGACGAGGACGCCATCCGCGCGCTTGCGAGCCTGCTCGACGAGACCGGCCTCACCGAGATCGAGATCGAGCAGGACGGCCGCCGCCTGCGCGTCGCGCGTGGCGTCACGGCGACCGCAGTAAGCGTCGCGCCGGCGGGCTCGCGCGGCGTCGACACGATGGCGGCCGCGGTCCCTGTTGCAGCCTCGTCCGGCGCAGTCGATCCCTCGCTACATCCTGGCGTCGTCGCCTCGCCGATGGTCGGTACCGCCTATCGCGCCCCCGAGCCCGGCGCGAAACCTTTCGTCGACATCGGCAGCACGGTGAAGGCCGGCGACGTGCTGCTCATCATTGAGGCGATGAAGACGATGAATCAAATTCCCGCGCCGCGCGCCGGCACGGTGACGCAGATTCTGTTCGAAGACGGCCAGCCGGTCGAATTCGGCGAGCCGCTGGTCATCGTCGAGTGACCTGTTCCGGAATGTGAGCCGGGCCGATGTTCGACAAACTGCTGATCGCCAACCGGGGCGAGATCGCGCTTCGGGTGCTGCGGGCCTGTAAGGAGCTCGGCATCCCGACGGTCGCAGTGCATTCGACTGCGGATGCCGATGCCATGCATGTGCGGCTCGCCGACGAAAGCGTCTGCATCGGACCACCGGCTGCCAAGGACAGCTACCTCAACATCCCCGCCCTGCTCGCCGCCTGCGAGATCACCGGCGCCGACGCCGTGCACCCAGGCTACGGGTTCCTGTCGGAGAACGCACGCTTCGCCGAGATCCTCGGCGAGCACGGCGTGCAGTTCATCGGACCGAAGCCCGAGCATATCCGTCTGATGGGCGACAAGATCGAGGCGAAGCGCACCGCCAAGCGGCTCGGCATTCCGGTCGTGCCCGGCTCCGAAGGCGGCGTTGCGAGCGAAGCCGAAGCGCTGGCGATCGCGCGCGACGTCGGCTTTCCGGTGCTGATCAAGGCCACCGCCGGTGGCGGCGGCCGCGGCATGAAGGTCGCACGCACGGAAGCCGATCTGTCGCTCGCGCTCGCGACTGCGCGCAGCGAGGCCAAGGCCGCATTCGGCGACGACGCGGTCTATCTTGAGAAATACCTGGACCGGCCGCGCCACATCGAAATCCAGGTGCTCGGCGACGGCGAAGGCCGCGCCATTCATCTCGGCGAACGCGACTGCTCGCTGCAGCGCCGTCACCAGAAGGTCTGGGAGGAAGGCCACTCGCCCGCGCTCAACGCGACCGCTCGCGAGCAGATCGGCGAGACGGTCGCCAAGGCGATGCGCGACCTCAAATATCTCGGCGTCGGCACCGTCGAGTTCCTCTATGAGGACGGCGAGTTCTATTTTATCGAGATGAACACCCGCATCCAGGTCGAGCACCCCGTGACCGAAGCGATCACCGATATCGATCTCATCCTGGAGCAGATCCGGGTCGCGACCGGCGGCGGGCTGCCGCTCGAGCAGAAGGACGTCAAGTTCCACGGCCACGCCATCGAGTGCCGCATCAACGCGGAGAACCCGGTGTCGTTTCGGCCTTCGCCCGGCAAGATCCTCTACTACCATCCACCGGGCGGCCTCGGCGTGCGCGTCGATTCGGCGGTCTATCAAGGATACGCGATCCCGCCCTACTACGACTCGCTGCTCGGCAAGCTGATCGTGCACGGCAAGACTCGCGCCGAATGCCTGATGCGGCTGCGCCGCGCGCTCGATGAGTTCGTGGTTGACGGTGTCGACACGACCTTGCCGCTGTTCCGCGCGCTGGTGCGCGAGCCGGACATCATCAACGGCGACTACCATATCCACTGGCTGGAGCAGTTCCTCGCTCGCGGCGGCCTGATTGAGTAGATCGGACTGACCTCGCTTGCCGCACCGCGTGCTTGCAGTGATCGCTACTCGATGACCTGGTCCGCGCGCGCGAGCAAAGCCGCGGGGATAGCGATTCCGAGCGTCCGGGCGGCCCTGGAGTTGATCAACAGCTCGAACTTGAAAGGCACCTGCACGGGCAGATCACCGGCCCGTGCTCCTCGAAAGATCTGATCAACAAGCCCCGCCGCGCGCCGATACAAGTCCGGCAGGTCGACGCCGTACGACATCAGCCCTCCGGCGGCCACAAACGATCTGAAGCCATAGACACTTGGCAATCGGAATTTGTTTGCCAATGCGACGATCAGTTCCCGATGCGCAATCGTGACGCCACCGGGAACAATTGCCAGCCCGCAATCGGGTGCTTCGGCACACTTCGTGATTGCGGCTTCGATTTCGGCCGCCCTGCGAACAGAGACCGGGATTTTTTCTATGTCGGCGCGAGGACCAGTCGTCTCGACCGCGCGTTGAAATTGTTTCATCCCGGCGTCATCGGAACTCGTCAGAACGAAGACGCGCTTAACGTTCGGCGCGATTTCGGCGAGCGCCTCGATTGAACCATGAACGACGGAATCGGCGAAGGTGGTGAAGCCGGTCATGTTGCCGCCCGGCCGCTCCATACTCTTGACCAATCCGAGGCCGACCGGGTCGATCGTGGCAATGAACACGACAGGAACGTCCTCGCTGATTCGCTTGACCGCCGTTGCGGCGCGCGAATCATTCACGATAATCACATCAGGACCGAGCGCGATGAGTTCGGCGGCATACACCTGGATGCGGACCTCATTGCCGGCCGCCCAACGTTGATCGACGAGCAGATTGTCTCCCTGCGTCCAGCCCGCCAGCTGGAGCCCGTCCCGCAGCGCGCCGATCCGCTTCTGGGCCTCC
>Ga0066388_100001681_pt1 | contig 12732 bp, 11 predicted proteins | sample PanSoiMetaGPlot6_FD_64539 | JGI IMG/M metagenome (GOLD analysis project Ga0066388, IMG submission 64539) | Tropical forest soil microbial communities from Panama analyzed to predict greenhouse gas emissions - Panama Soil - Plot 6 (Hybrid Assembly) | ecosystem: Environmental > Terrestrial >... | reverse complement strand
CAGAAAATCGAGCGCGATCTGGCTCCGCTTCTCGAAGGGGAGGTGCGGACCGACCCGATCGCGCTCGCCTTGTTCTCGACCGCCGCCTGCATCTTCCGCAAGAAGCCGCTCGCCATCGTGTCGCCCCGCAGCGAATCGGACGTCGCGCGGACGGTCGCGTACGCCGCGGCGAGCGGCATTCCCGTCACCCCGCGCGGCGGCGGATCGAGCCTCGCCGGGCAAGCGGTCGGCGCGGGCATCATCCTCGACTTCTCTTCCCACATGAACCGCATCCTGAGCGTCGACCGGGACCGGAAGCTCGTGCGCATGCAGCCCGGCGCGATCCACAGCCGCGTGCAGAAGGAGGCGCGCCCGACGGGGCTTCGCCTCGGCCCCGATCCGTCGAGCGGCGACTTCTGCACGATCGGCGGGAACGTCGGCACCAACGCGGCCGGGGCGCACTCGCTGCGGCACGGATCGACGAAGGACCACGTGCTCGGGCTGAACGTCGTGCTCCACGAAGGCTCCCTCGTGGGGCTCGGGGAGCACGCCGGCCCGGGGCACGAGATCGAAGCGGCCGCCCTCATGGGGATCGGCGCGCCCGCGACCCCCGGCGGCTCGGGGGGGCTGCGCTGGGCCTCGCTCTCCCGAGAAGTGACGGAGATCCTCCGCCTGGGAGCGAGCGCGTTCGGGCCGGAGCGCCCGCTCGCGAACAAGAACTCGAGCGGGTACGACCTCTGGGGCGCCTGGAATCCGGGGGACCGGGTGAGCGGAATTCCTCCGCGGTTCGATCCGCTCCGGCTCTTCTGCGGCTCCGAAGGGACCCTGGGGGTCGTGACCGAGGTCACGATGCGGCTCGTGCCTCGTCCGGCCGCGACCGCGGTCGCGCTCCTCTATTTCGCGTCGTGGGAGGATGCGACCGAGGCGGTGCTCGAGGCGAGGCGGCTCGGCGCGTCCGCGATCGAGGCCATGGACCACACGTTCCTCAAGTTCGTGCGCTCCGACCGGCCCGATCTCCGCCCGCTCATCCCCGAGCGCTTCGACTCCGCGATCCTCGTCGAGTTCGAAGGGGATTCGCTCGAGGAAGTGCGCGCGGGGATCGCGTCGGTCGAGGAGTGGGCGGCATCGCGCCGCGGCAAGGTCCTCGACTTCCGCGCGGCGCGGAACGCGGAGGAGCAGGCGGCGCTCTGGGGCGTTCGCAAGGCGGCGCTTCCGCTCGTGTACCGCGCCTCTCCGGTCGAGAAGCCGATGAACTTCATCGACGACACGGCCGTTCCCGCGGAGCACCTCGGCGACTACGTGAACGGCCTCCGCGCGATCTTCGCGAAGCACCGCTGCCGTTTCGTGATCTTCGGGCACGCGGGGAACGGCAACGTCCACGTGATGCCGCTCCTCGATCCGCACGAGAGCACGTTCGCCCAGCGTATGGCGGCGATGGCGGAGGACGCCTTCGAGCTGACCTGGAGCCTGGGAGGCACGATGACGGGGGAGCACGGAGACGGCATCCTCCGCGCGCCCTACCTCCCGCGTCAGTATCCGAACGCGTATCCGATCATGGCGCGGATCAAGGCCGCGATGGACCCGAGCGGGATCCTGAACCCCGGGAACGTCATCTCGGACTCGCGCCGCTTCGCCGACGACTGCCTCCGCTACACGAACGAGTACGTCACGACCGGCACCGTCTTCGACGAGCCGGACTACCGCGACATGGTGGAGATGTGTCACGGATGCGGGACGTGCCGCGATTACTGCCCGGTCGGATCCACCACCTCGCTCGAGCCCCACACGGCGCGCGCGAAAGCGAACGTGCTCATGGAGCTCCTGCGGGGCGAGCTGAAACCCGGGTCACTCGCGGAGAAGCCGCTCAAGGAGGTCATGGACTCCTGCTTCAACTGCAAGCTCTGCCTGAGCGAGTGCCCGAGCCAGGTCGACATCCCCGGGCTCGCCATCGCCGCGCGCAAGGAGTTCGTGGAGAAGCACGGGATGCCGGTGCGGAACTGGATCCTCGGCCACGCGGACCGGGTGGCGAAGATCGCCGGCGTGGCCCCCGCGGTCGCGAACCTCGCGATCGGGAGCGCGCCCGAGCGGGCCGCGCGGGAGAAGGTCGGAAAGGTGGCGGGGAAGCTCGACCTGCCGCGGTTCCGGCGGCCGTTCGGGACGGGGGATGCGGGCTCCAAGCGGGCGCTCGCGCTGCCGCTCGCGGCGGCGAACGATGTGCCGGCGGTGGGTGCGGCGGGTGCGGCGCACGGGGGCCACGCGCGTCTCGGTCCCCTGCCCCCGCGCGACGTGCCGATCACGAAGCGCGTCGCCTACTTCGCGGGCTGCTTCGCGCGCTTCCACGATCCCGAAGGGGAAGCGGAAGCCACCGTCAAGGTTCTCGAGGCGAACGGCATCGAGGTCGTCGTGCCGGAGCAGCGATGCTGCGGCATCGCGCTGATCACGATGGGCGCGGAGCGCTCGATCGTGGCGGACGCGAAGCGCAACGTGGCGACCCTCCTGCCGCTCGTGGACCGCGGCTTCACCATCGTCGCGAGCGCCCCTTCGTGCGGCCTGGCGCTGATCGAGGACTACCCGCGCATCCTCGGCACCGAGGAGGCGCGCCGCGTCGCCGCGCACACCCTGGACATCCACCAGTACCTCTGGGCGCTGCACCAGCGCGGCGAGCTGCGGACCGACTTCCAGCCGGTCCCGATCTCGATCGTGTACCATAATGCCTGCCACTCCCTGGCCCAGGGGATCACCGAGGAGCCGATCCGGCTGCTCCGGCTGATTCCCGGGGTCGAAGTCCGCCCGATCGAGGACTCCTGCTGCGGCATCGCGGGCACGTTCGGAATGAAGGCGGAAAACTACGAGCGCGCCCAGGAGATCGGCGCGCCGCTCTTCCGTGAAATCGAGCGCACCCGAGCCGAGGCCATCCTGACCGGCTGCGGCACCTGTAACATCCAGGTCGCGCACGGCACGAAACGCCAGGTCGTGCACACGATGTCCATCCTGCGCCGGGCGTACGGGGTCTAGAGAAGCAACGAGCCCCGTCGGCGCCCGCGCACGAAGAGGGGGACCGATGTTCGGGTTGGAGCTTCACCCCGCTGTCGTCCACTTTCCCATCGCGCTCGGAGTGACCGGGGCTCTCGCCGAGATCGCCTACCTCGCCGTCCGCAAGCCCTGGCTCCGCTGGTTCGGTCCGCTGCTCCTTTCCGCCGCGCTGATCGGCGCGGCGGGGGCGTACTTCAGCGGCGATGCGGCGAGCGACCGCGCCGAGGACAAAGGAATCCCCAAGGCTCCCATCGAGCAGCACGAGGAGACGTGCGTCTGGTCGATCGGGGCCCTCGCTCTGACCGTGATCCTTTCGTGGGCGACCCACGCGCGCGGGAAGGGAGTGGTGTTTCCCGCGATTCTCGCGCTGATCACGGCGGGGTTATTTCTATATACCGGGTACCTGGGAGGGAGGCTGGTCTACATCCACGGCGCGGGGAGGGTGAGCGCTGCCGCCGTGCGCGAGGGGGGACACTGATGAGGAGAAGGCCGCTTGGGGTCTGGACCGTGATCGGGATCGGCATGGGGTGCGGGCTCGGTGTCGCGATGAAGCAGATTCCGATCTACACCGGATTCGGTGCCGTGATCGGGCTTCTGATCGGGTCGATCGTGTCGATCGCGAGGAGAGGCGCCGCAGACGATTGAGATCTCCCCATCCGAACATTTACGTACCACTGGCCCCGGGGCCAGTGGTACGTAGTGATCCCGAGTGAACCTCAAGTATCTCCTCCGCGAGCCGATCGCCCCTCCAGATCTGCACCGCCTCCTCCGCGAATCGTGGGACCACGCTCCTGCCGGCTACCCGCTCGTGCTCTCGCACAGCTTGACCTGGGTCACGGCCCGCGACGGAGAGCGTCTCGTGGGATTCGTCAACCTCGCCTGGGACGGCGGATCGCACGCCTTCCTGCTCGACCCCACCGTCCATCCATCGCTGCGACGTCGCGGAATCGGCACCGAGCTCGTCCGGCACGCCGTCGAGGCGGCCCGTGCGTCGGGTGTCGCGTGGATCCACGTCGATTACGAGCCGCAGCTCGAGCCGTTCTACGCGCGATGCGGGTTTGGTCCCACGAGGGCGGGCCTCATCCGCCTGCGGGTTGAGCCAGAGCCCTAGATCCGCTATACTCAGCGGCTGCCGATCGAATTCCCAACGAGGGGGGAGATTTCGCTGTGATTCCAGCCACTCAGATCAAAGTGGGAATGGTCATCCTTCACGACAGCAAGCCGTGCCGCGTGACCAACGTGCTCCACGTGACGCCGGGGAACTGGCGCGGGATGGTACATGCGAAGATGGTGAACCTGGTCACGGGCAGCCAGGTCGAGTACCGGTTCCGCTCCGAGGACAAGGTGGATCGCGCCGACCTCGACCACCATCCCCTTCAGTATCTCTACCGCTCGGGGGACGAGTTCACGTTCATGAACACCGAAAACTACGAGATGGTGAACGTCCCGCGCGAGCACCTCGGCGACACGGTCAACTTCCTCGTCGAGGGAATGACGGTGGAGATGAGCTACTTCGAGGGAAAGCCGGTCGCGGTCGACGTGCCGATGTTCGTCGAGCTGGAGATCGTCGAGACCGATCCGGTCATGAAGGGCGCCACCATCTCCTCCTCGCCCAAGGCGGCCAAGATGAACACCGGGCTCGTGACGAAGGTGCCGCAGCACATGAGCATCGGCGATCGCGTGAAGATCGACACCCGCGACGGGAGCTTCGTCGAGCGGGTGTAGCGGTGCGGCTGGGTCAGGCCCTGACCCTCCCCAGCATCCTGGCAATCTCCCACGCCGCGACGGCGCCTTGCCCCGCAGCGTTCGCGATCGAAGGCCAATCCGGAGAGCACACGTCCCCCGCCGCGAAGACACCCCGCACACTCGTCGCGCCCCCGATCTTCACCCGGACGTAGCCTTCGCGGTCCATCCGGACCTGCCCCCGCACGAGCTCCGTCCGCGGATCCCATCCGATCCGCACGAACACGGCCTCCGCAGTCACCGCGCGGGTGGCTCCCGAGCCCTTCAGCCGGTACCGGACCTCCTCGACCCGGTCCTTGCCGACGATCTTCGTGACGCGGGCGTTCGGCACGATCCGGATCCGCGCCTCCTTCCGGGCGCGCTCCAGAAAATCGCTCCGGGCGCGGAATCGTGTGGAGCGGTGGAGCAGGGTCACGTCCGAGCCGACCTCGGCACACAGGAGCGCGTCCTCGACCGCTGCCGTTCCCCCTCCCACGACCACGACCGGACGCCCCAGGAATTGCGCGCGGTCCCGGTTCGCCGAATGGCTCACGCCCCTTCCCATGAGCTCGCGCTCCCCCGGCACGCCCAGCGCGCGCCGACGGAGCCCGGTCGCGATCACGAGCGCCTGCGCGCGGAACCGCTCCTTCCCGCGCCACGCCGAGCGAAGCCGCGCCGAGACTCTCGTGACCGCGCCCCCCACCAGGATCGAAAGCCCCGCGCGCCAGGCGTCCTCGAGCGCGCGCGCCGCGAACCGAGGCCCGTCCATGCCGTACCCCAGCGGGTAATCGAGGATCGGCGCGTGGATTTCGTGGAGCTGGCCGCCGGGCTGGGAGGATTCCTCGAGGATCAGCGCGCCGAGCCCGAATTCGCGGAGCCAGAGCGCGGCCGTGAGCCCCGCGATCCCTCCGCCCAGGATCAGCGCGTCGTGTCGTTCGTCTCGGGGCACAGCGAGCCCGCCACTTCCCAGAAGGTCTTCGGCTCGATGGGCGGGAGCCCGTAGCGCCGCGATAGGAGGTCGAGGCAGCGCTGCCGCTCCGCGAGTCGGGCAGCGCCGTTGAGCTGGCTCATGCCTCCCTCGTGGATGCGCACCGTGACGCTCGCGCCGGGAACGCGCGCGATGCGCCCGCGGCCGAGCGCGACCCGCAGGAGCCAATCCCAATCTTCGGAGTAGGGAAGGCCCTCGTCGAAGAGCCCGAACCGCTCGAAGGCGCTCCGCCGGGCGAGGATCGAGCTGGGAGGGATGAAGCTGTCGCGCGAGAAGACCGCGAGGTCGAAGTCGCGCGCGAGCGTCCGGCGCCGGTCCAAGATCTCGTTCGCGATCACCGCGTCGCTGTACACGAGGTCGAGCGATTCGTCGCGGTCGAGCGCCTGCGCGAGACGGGCGAGGTGGTCCGGCTCCCAGAGATCGTCGTCGTCGAGGAGCGCGATCGCCCCACCGCGCGCGGCCTCGATTCCGCGGTCGCGCGCGGCCGCGAGCCCTGCCGGAGGATCGTCGTGCTCCAGCACCTGGGCGGGGAACTCGAGCTTCGCGAGGCGATCCTTCACGTCCTCGCCCAGCGGCTCCCCTCCGTCGCGCACGAGCACGAGCTCGATCTCGAGGTGGGTCTGGCGCGCCACGCGCTCGAGCGCTTGCGAGAGCTCGACCGGGCGGTTTCGGGTGGGGAGTACGATCGAGACCGAAGGCACGTCAGCGTCGGTGGGTCGACCGGGCCGGCGTGGCTCCGCCGCCTTGCGGCGCGCCGTCTCCCGAGCCCGCCGGCGCGCCGCCGCGGCGGGCCTCCGTCACGAAGAGCGCGCGCTGCTCGACCCCGCGCATCTCGAGGCAGAGATGGCGCGCGCGCACGACCACCTCGACGGAGGTCGGCTCGAGGTCGCGCTCGAGCACGTCGGCGATCGCCTGGGTCAGGTTCTCTTGCAATCGCGGAGCGCAGGAGAGGTCGCGCACCACCCGCGCGATGGCGCCGATGCCACAGATGCGGTCGCTCGGGGTGTAGCGCACCGAAACGTGCCCGAAGTAGGGAACGAGATGATGCGGGCAGAGGCCGTACACCGGAATGCGCTCGAGCCGCACGGCTTCGCCGGGATGTCCCCGGTAGCGCGAGGGGCGGATGGGACTGGGCACCTCCCGGAGGCCGGCGGTGCGCTCGAGCAAGAAGTCGGCGGTGAGCTGCGCGGTGACGGTGAACTCGGGATCGCGGCGCGACTCGATGCCCAGCGAGCGGAGGAAGCTCGCGAATGCGGAGACCGCGTCGGCCGGGGCCGCGAGCGGCTGGGCCCCGCGCTCCATCGCCGCCTCGTGGAGCCGCGCTTCTTCCTCGAAATCCTCGAGCGTGGAGGGCGCCGGGCCCCGCTCCGGCACGCCTCCCGTTTCCGGAGCCGCGGGCGCCGTCGGGGGAGTGTTGGGCCGAGCGCCTCCTCCTCCGCCGCGACCTCCCCGGCCGCCACGTCCGCCCCGTCCGCCCCTGCGTCCCCGCGGGCTCACAGCCCCAGCTCCTCGGCGCGCGCCTGGAGCGCCGCCAGCACGACCGCGACATGCTCCTCGAGCGGAACGCCGAGTGCCTGCGCTCCCTCTTCGATCTCGTCGCGGTTCACGGAGCGCGCGAATCCCTTCGTCCGCATCTTCCTCAAGACCGAATCGGGGGTGACCTCCGCCAGCTTCTTGTTCGGCTGCACGAGCGCGGTCGCCGTGATCAGCCCGCACAGCTCGTCCACGGCGAAGAGCGTCTTCGCCATGGGGGTGACCCGCGGGGTCCCGGTGTAGGTGGCGTGGCCGAGGATCGCATCGAGCATCGTCTCGGGGTACCCGCGGTCGCGAAGGATGGCGCAGCCGAACCGGGGGTGTTCGTCGGGAGTCGGATGCTTCTCGTAGTCGAAATCGTGGATCAGACCGGTCGCGCCCCATAAGTCGGGGCTCTCGCCGAAGCGCGCGGCGTACGCGCGCATCGCGGCTTCGACGGCCAGCGCGTGCTTGCGCAGACCCGGAGTCTCGGTGTGCTCGTGGAGCAGCGCCAGCACTTCGTCTCGGGCAGGTACCACATCGAAATGGTATGCTTTCCGCCTCGTTTCGACAACCCACGCCCGTCCCTTTCGTCCCGGAGGCTTCCCATGAGACGCGCGTCCCTTGTCCTGCCGCTGATTCTCGTTCTGGCCCTTGGACGCCCGTGCGCCGCACACGAGCACGAGGGGCACGACCACGAAGCCATTCCCGCCGAGAAGCTGGGCACCGTCCAGTTCACGATCTCGGCCGCGCCCGACGTGCAGCGCGACTTCAATCGCGCGACCGCGCTCCTCCACTCGTTCCAGTACGAGCTGGCCGAGCTGGCATTCCGGATGATCGCGGACGCGAAGCCCGACCTTGGCATGGCGCAGTGGGGGATCGCGATGTGCAACTACCATCCGATCTGGGCCGCGCCCAACGCGGCGGAGCTCCAGCGCGGACGGGAGGCGGCGGAGAAGGCGGCCTCGCTCGGTGCGTCCACGGACCGCGAGCGCGCCTACATCGAGGCGATCGGGGCCTTCTACAAGGGAGACGGCGTCGAGTACGCGGCGCGCAAGGGGGCGTACGAGGACGCGATGGCGAAGCTCCACGCCCAGTTCCCGGACGACATGGAGGGCACGATCTTCTACGCCCTCGCCCTCCTCGGCACCGCCCCCGCGACGGACAAGACCTACGCGAAGCAGAAGCAAGCGGCGGATCTCCTGAACGGCGTCCTTCCCAAGGCTCCGGATCATCCCGGCGTGGCGCATTACCTGATCCACAGCCTCGACTACCCCGCGCTCGCGACGCTCGCTCTTCCCGCCGCGCGGGCGTACGCGAAGATCGCCCCCTCTTCGGCGCACGCGCAGCACATGCCGTCGCACATCTTCACCCGGCTCGGCCTCTGGGACGAGTCCGTCCGCTCGAACCTCGCCTCCGCGAAGACCGACCGCGAGCTGATGGCGCACATGCACCCCGGCGCGACCGGATTCAACGAGCTCCACGCGCTCGATTATCTTGAGTACGCCTACTTGCAGCTCGGGTCGGACGAGAAGGCGAAGGGGGTCGTGGCCCAGATCCGCAAGGTCGCCAAGGTCAACGAGCCGCAGTTCGCGGCCGCGTATTCCCTGGCCGCGGTGCCGGCGCGCTACGCGCTCGAGCGCCGTCAGTGGAAGGAAGCCGCAGCGCTCACCGTGAGCCCCGCGTGGTTCCCCTGGAAGGAGAACCAGGAGGCCGAAGCCGTCACCCACTGGGCGAAGGCGGTCGGGGCGGCGCGGTCGGGGGACGTCGCGTCCGCGGAATCGGAGCTCGGCGTGTTGAACGGGATCCACGACGCGCTCCTCACCGTGAAGAAGGGCTATGACTGGGCGGGGCAGGTCGAGGTGCAGCGTCTCTCGGCGCAGGGCTGGATCGCCCGCGCGAAGAAGAACGACGAGGAGGCGGTGGCGAAGCTCCGCGCGGCAGCCGATCTCGAGGACTCGATCGACAAGCACCCGGTCACGCCCGGCGCCGTGCTCCCGGCGCGCGAGCAGCTCGCGGATCTCCTGGTGGAGCTGGGCAAGCCCGAACAAGCCGTATCCGAGTACGAGGCAGTTCTGAAGAACGCGCCAGGGCGGCGGAACAGCCTGCGCGGGCTTGAGTCGACGAAACGGGCGGAAGCGCCGGGAAATCCGGCGGCAGCTTCCGCGGCTACAGATCCTGCTTCAGCACCACGATCGCGGTGAGCTCGGTCAAGGTCTCCGTCCCCTGAATGGGGAACGTCGTTCCGGTGAAGATCATCCGCACCGCCACCTTGGCCCGGTCGTGGGTGAGCGCGTCCGCCAGGATCGGGGACGCGTTGATCGTGGTGTTCACGTTGGTCACCTGACCCGGCAGGAGCTGCACCGGGAGATCGGCGATCGGCGGCACCGAAAACGGACTCGCGGCGGTCTCGGGCGCGACGTAGACCTGGAATTCCACGTTCGCCGTCCCGCTCGTGTTGTCGAAGGAAGCTCCGACCTTGAGGCTGGCCGACGCGACTCGCGAAAGGTCGCCGACCCCCTGGAGCAGGCTCAAGCTGTCCTGGAACACGGTCACCGTCTCGACCGGGACCCCGGAAGGAATCGGCCCGTAGCTCGTCTGCCGGCTGGCCGGATCCATGAAGCTCAGGACGTCCACGGTCAGGATGAGATTGCGGTTGCCGCAGCCGGCGAGCGGCAGCGCGGCCAGGATCGCGATCCAGAGGAAGCGGCGCACGGGCGTCTCCTAGTAGATGGAAAGCGAGGCGGAGAGCTCCGCTCCGCGCTCGCGCTCGATGTTTCGGCTGTGTGTGGCGATGGCCATGTCGATGCCGAGCTTGCCCAGGCGGATCCCCGCGCCGGCGGTCCCCTGCCAGATCTTGTTCGCGTCGCGATAGGTCCCCGCGCGAAGCGCCCACATCCCGAGCCAGAACTCCGCGCCCGCGTGGAGCGTCGTCCTGAGCTCTCCCGCGACCGCGTCCGCGGCGATCGTGGTCTCACCCATCCGCTTCGCGACGTTGATCGTCGCGGTCACCGGGATCCGGCTCACGTAGTGCTCGTCCGTCGCGACCTCGGTCGTCGTGAACTCGTTCGTGGCGTTGTCGTAGACATGGCGGCGCACGGTGGTCTTCCAGGAGATCTGGCTCAGGAAGTCGTTGAGCCCGACCCCGACTTCGACGTTCTGGTGGTAGAGCACGGCGCCCACGTCCGACCCGAAACCGTGGCCGACGCCGCCGTCCCCGCCGATCGTCGCGTGCCGCGTCTGCGCGACCATGTCGAAGGTGACCGGGTTGCTCGACGCGAACAGGGTGTCGCCGGTCGTGATCCCGGCTTCCGACTGCGCGTCGCCGTAGGCCAGACCGAGGAGGTACTTCGGCGCGGCGCCCAAGTAGATCGCCGTGGCCCCGTTCCGGCGCGGATCGGGGTTTTCCTTTTCGTTCTCGCCCGGCAGGTGGAAGGCGCGCAGCGCGAGCCCCGCCTGGAAGGCGATGGCCGCCTGGGCCCGGGCGTCGTCCGAGACTCCGTAGCGGGTGTCCCCGGTGAAGGGGACCGCGTCCTTCAAGGCGTCGCGGAGGCGGTCGCTCAGCGTGAACTCGTTCTTCACGTGAACGATCGGACCGACCTGGACGAAGAGGTTGCGAATCCCGGCGCCGAAGCCGCCGAGGTGGTAGACGCCCCCCTGCGCCATCGATCCGTCCGGGATCACGCGCTTCACGTCGGCGAGGTCGATCTGGAGCGAGTCCTGCGCGATGTAGACCGAGATGTCCCCGGACACGTCCTTGGGCTTCACGATCTGGATCGTGAGCGGCGGGTTCGTGAGGACGTTCAGGGCATCGAAGATGTTGAACGTCGAGTCGCTCGAATCGAACGTCGGGTGGTCCGCCGCGTACTGGATGAGACCGAGCGGGATCGGAATCGCGGAGCTGCCCATCGTCCCCTTCGGCACCGCCCGGAACGCGATGTTCGAGCTGCTGTGGTCGCCGTTGTCGCTCGTGACCACGCCTCCCATCCCGAGCCTGCGGGCATTCAGCATCTGCGCCGGCGCGGAACCCGGGAGGAGGCCGAGCAGCAGCAAGGCGAGAGCTGCGACGCAACGTACTCGCAACATGAACGTTACCTTTCGTGCAGTGGTGCGGGTGAGGTGCCTTCGCCGCCGACCGACTGGAAGGAGATATCGGCATCCGCCGGCCCGTGCTTGAGCCGTCCCCGGTTTGACCTCGAAGGGCCCCTGTGATAGCCTTCATTCGCTTGGTATCCCGACAGTTAGGCATCCCGTCGCGCGACCCCACACCCCATTCCGAGACGAGGCTCACCCGATCACGATGAGCGAGATCGAGCTTCCCAAGGTCTACGACCACACCGAGGTGGAGCGCCGGTGGTACGACCACTGGCTCGAGCGCGGCTACTTCCGCCCCAAGGAGGGCGCTCCCTCCTACGTGATCCTGATCCCTCCCCCGAACGTCACCGGGAGCCTCACGATCGGGCACGCCTTCAACCACACCCTCCAGGACGTCCTCACCCGCTGGCAGCGGATGTCCGGATCGGCCGCGCTGTGGCTCCCCGGGACGGACCACGCCGGCATCGCCACCCAGAACGTGGTGGAGCGGAGGCTCGCGGCGGATGGGAAGACCCGGCACGACCTCGGGCGCGAGGCGTTCGTGGGCGAGGTGTGGAAGTGGAAGGAGCACTACCACGCCCGGATCACGGCGCAGATGCGCCGCATCGGGGATTCGGTCGACTGGTCTCGCGAGCGCTTCACGATGGACGAAGGGCTCTCCCGCGCGGTGCGCGAAGTGTTCGTGCGGCTGCACCGGAAGGGGCTCATCTACCGCGGCAACCGGATCATCAACTGGTGCCCGCGCTGCCTCACCGCGCTGTCGGACGAGGAAGTGGACCATCAGGAGACCGACGGCAAGCTCTATCACATCCTGTATCCGATCAAGGGGACGCAGAAGCACATCACGGTCGCGACCACGCGTCCGGAGACGATGCTCGGCGACGTGGCGGTCGCGGTGCATCCGGGGGACAAGCGCTACGCCCCGCTGCGTGGGAAAACGGCGATCCTCCCGTTCCTGCGCCGCGAGATCCCGATCATCCAGGACGAGAGCGTGGATCCGAAGTTCGGCACCGGCGCGGTCAAGGTGACCCCGGCGCACGACCCGAACGATTTCGAGCTGGGGAAGAGGCACAACCTGACCCCGATCACCGTGATGGATCCTTCCGCGGTGATGAACGAGAACGCAGGCGACTTCCGCGGCCTGAGCCGCGAGGAGGCGCGGGCCCGGATCGTGGAGGCATTGCAGGATCGCGGACTCCTCGCCCGCGTGGAGCCGCATCGGCACTCGATCGGCCACTGCCAGCGCTGCGACTCCGTGGTCGAGCCGTATCTCTCGCTCCAGTGGTTCGTGAAGATGCAGCCGCTCGCGAAGCCCGCGCTCGCCGCGATCGAGAAGGGGGAGCTCACGATCCTGCCGCGGCGGTGGGAGAAGGTGTACCTCCGCTGGCTCGAGGGCATCCGCG
>Ga0066388_100001679_pt1 | contig 12736 bp, 10 predicted proteins | sample PanSoiMetaGPlot6_FD_64539 | JGI IMG/M metagenome (GOLD analysis project Ga0066388, IMG submission 64539) | Tropical forest soil microbial communities from Panama analyzed to predict greenhouse gas emissions - Panama Soil - Plot 6 (Hybrid Assembly) | ecosystem: Environmental > Terrestrial >... | reverse complement strand
GGGAATGGCGATCAAATACAACGGCAACACCGCGATTGTGCTCGAAGTGCATCATCGAACTCCGGGAAACAAGCGCGCGTTCGTGCAAGCGATCATTCGTTACATCAACACTGGCAACAGCGCCGACGTGCGACTTGGCTCCACTGACAAGGTCGACCTGGTTGAGATTGAGCGGAAACAACTCGAGTTCAGTTACCAGGATCACAACGGCTACCATTTCATGGACCCGGAAACCTACGACACGATCACGCTGCAGGAGAATTTGATCGGCGCTTCCCAGGATTACCTCGTCGAAAACACACCGGTTCAGGTGCTCTACGCCGATGGCAAACCGGTCCAAGTTGAAATGCCGGCCTCGGTCAGTTTGAAAGTGATCGAATCGGCCGAAGGCGTCCGCGGCGACACCGCCAGCAACGTGACCAAGCCGGCCAAGCTCGAAACGGGCAAAACGATCAACGTCCCGCTTTTCATCAAGGAAGGCGAAACCATCAAGATCGACACTCGCACCGGCGCCTACATGGGCCGGGCGTAGCGATTTTCGTCTTCCTCTTCCTCTTCCTCTGCGATTTGCGCTAAGATCACGTCGTTCATGAATCGACGGCCTGGCATGGTTGGCGTGCGGAAAATGTCGCGCGGCGTGAAAGTCGCGCCTTACGTCGTCCCAACACGCCGCGGCTCAGCCACCATGACCTCACTGATGGTGCCGACACGCTGGGTAAAATTTGTGGTGGCGATTTTCCTTTTGCCGATCTGCGCGATTTTGACCCAAACATTTTTTACCGTTTTCGCGCGCGCGACAATGACGCAACGACTTTGGGCCGGACAGGAATTCTGGTTTTTTGCCTTGGGCGCACTTCTCTGGTTGATCGCCTTCATTGGCTTGCCCCGGCCGATTTTGCTCTACGTGTTCGGGCACGAACTGACTCACGCGGTTTGGGTTTGGTTGATGGGCGGACGCGTCAGCCGATTTCGTGTCGGACGCGAAGGCGGGCACATCGTTACGAACCTGACCAATTTCTGGATCGCGCTCGCGCCGTATTTTTTCCCTTTCTACAGCATCCTCGCGATCGCAATTTACGGAGTACTCAGCCTCTTTTACAACATGCAGCCGTACGGCCGGCTGCTCTACGCCGTCATCGGGGCGACCTGGGCGTTTCATCTCACTTTCACTTGCTGGATGATTCCCAAACGCCAAACCGACCTGCGCGATCACGGAACGTTCTTCTCGCTCGTGTTGATCTATCTGATGAATCTCGCGCTCTTGAGTGCGATGCTGATTGTCGCATCACCGCACATCACGTTTGCAACCTTTGGAGCCGATCTCGCAAAAAATCTCGGCCACTTTTCCCAGTGGATCGGTGATCTAACCGACAAATTCGTCCAGGGCGCGCATCATTGATTCGCGATCATCGCGAACGGCAGTATCGACATCGCATCGGCCAGGCGAATCTGCCGATCCTTGATCCACAATTCGTGTCCATTAAAAATCTGCCGCCAGTGTTCGAGGGGGAATCCCTCTGGCAATTCGATGCTTGTATCTTTCCATTTGTCGCCAATCGGTGGAAAACCTACGCGCGACGATAGTCTGGGAACGATTAGAATAACCGATTGCCGATCCAATGTGCGCGCGAACGCGATGACACAGTCCGCAAACGCGCCGCTCGCCCGCAGCGGGAGATAATCTCCGTTTCGGAAAAGATCGGCACGTTCGCTCCGGAAATGGAGCGAGCGCTGGGTGAGAAACATTTTGATGCGGCCGTCGGCCCAGTTTTGTAAAAGTTCTTCCGGAGTTTTGGTCGATAAACAGGAAATCATTTCGGCGCGGAGCTTGTAATCGACCGAGCGGCGATTGTCGGGATCGACCAGCGAGAAATCCCAAATTTCATTGCCCTGATAGATGTCGGGTACGCCGGGCGAGGTCAGCTTGAGCAACACCTGCGCGAGCGAATTGATCGCACCCAGCCGCGCAATCTGCTCCGCGACCGGAAGAAAGAGCGGCAAGAATTTATTTCGCGATGTTGGCTCGAGAATTTTCGCGACGAATTCGCGCGTCGCGGCCAGCCATTCTTCGTTCGGCTGAATCCAGCTCGTGTTCAGTTTGGCTTCATTTAACGCCTTCGTCATGTAATTCTGAATTCGCTGGACGTAATCCGCGCCAACTTTTGGTTCGGGCGTTCCGTTCGTGTTCATCGGCCAAGTGCCGAGCAATATTTGGTAGAGCAAATATTCCTCGTTCGCGTCGGGCGCTTCCGCTTCAGCCACCATTTTCTTCCAGCGCCGCGTGGCTGTTCTCCATTTCGGCAGCGAGCGCCGCCACTCTTCCGCGATTTCAGAGATCGCAACCATTCGGGCCCGAACGTCCTGGCTGCGTTTAGTATCGTGAGTGGACGTCGCGAGCAACGTCGCCGGCCAGTTGAGATGCCGATCCAAGTTACGCTGATGAAACGCGTCGATGCTCAGCCCGAATTGCTGCGGCTCGCCGCCGACCTCATTGAGCGCGGCCAGACGGTTGTAAATGTAAAAGACCGTGTCCTCAAGGCCCTTCGCCATAATCGGTCCGGTGAATTGCTGAAACTTGAGAACGAAATGCATATGCTCTTCGCGGGCTGGCGCATCGAGATTCTCGGGAAATCGGAACAGCAAAATGTCGCGGACGAAATTGAAAATCGATTCTTCGATCGCCGGGTTGCGACGCTTGGCCGCAGCGATCGCGCGTTCGATGATTTGTCGATCTTCTTCGCTCACCGACTGGCCGGGCGTGAGATAAGTCCGATACACCGGAAAACAGGCGATCGTTTCGCGGACCGCGCGGGCGAGCGCTTCCAACGTGAAATCACGATACCAACGATTTTTTTCCGACAGGCGATCGAGCATGCTGCCGAGCACTTCCACTTCGTTGGCGAGGGCGATCCGCATCACGAGTCGCTTCTTCGCGTAGACAAGATGGCCAAAATGCATCGTGTGGCCGATGAAACGATGAAATGCCTTGGTGATCGCCGCTTCCGATGAACTATCGACGAGCACGCCGGCCAGTTGATTTGCGAAATCGTATCCAGTCGTGCCGTGCACCGGCCAATCGGCGCGCAATTTCTCGGTGCCGGTCAGAATTTTCTCGACGATCATGTAAACGGCTCGGCCGTCTTTCGGGACAGGAAATCCGAGCGCCTTGGCGCAACGCAACTGCAGTGTTTCCAAATATTCCTTTGGCAAATAGAGACCGTCCGGGTGGTCGATCCGCAATCCGGTCACTGCTTCGCTGCGGACAAGATCGACAACCAACTGGTGCGCGGCTTCGAACACTTCCGGCATCTCCATCCGGATCGCGGCCAGATCGTTCACGTCGAAAAAGCGGCGGTAATTGATTTCTTCGGCAGCGACGCGCCAAAACGCGAGTCGATACGACTGGGCATTAAGAAGTTCGTCCAACTTGTCGAAGCTGCGCGGATCGCCCGGGCGACCGTTCGTTTGCGCAAGCGCCTTTTCAATCGCACGCTGAACTTGCGGCGCTTCCTGGCAGCGCCGTTCGAGACGGCGTTTGACGATTTCCTTTTCGCGCGTGCGCTCGGCGATTTTCTCCGGGTCCGTCTCGGTGCGTCGTGGCAAATATTCGAGCGCGGTCAGGATGCTCTGAAACTCGGCGTAGAATGGTTCGTCCTTGTACTCGGCGAGATATCCGAGCGCGAGCTCGAGGATGAAACGGTACGTGCCCGGCGCGATCGGCAATTTTTGGTTCGCGTACTCGAGATAAAAGGCGCCTTCCTCGAAACGGACTTTGAATTCACCGCGCTCGAGCACGCGGCCGTATTGATCGGTGAGAATCGGCAACAAGACCTTGTCACGCAGATCTTCTTTCTGCGGGAGCCAATCAATGTCGAAATAGGGCGCGTAAATCGAGCTCGGCCCGTTTTCGAGCACGTCCATCCACCACTTGTTGCCCGGCTGCATGACCCCCATGTGGTTCGGGACAAAATCGAGAACCTGGCCCATCCCGTGGTTCCGCAGCTCCGCGATCCATGCGTCATATTCTCCGCGTGAACCGATCGCGGTGTTGAGCTGGTTGTGGTCCGTGATGTCGTATCCATGCATGCTCTCGGGTCCGGCCTGGAAATAGGGCGACGCGTAAACATCGCTGACCCCGAGCGCGCGCAGATACGGCACGATCTCGCGCGCCTGAGCGAATGTGAACCACCGGTTGAATTGCAACCGGTAAGTGCAAGTCGGAATGCGCGGATGTTTATTTTCTGTCATGTCATCCCGAGCGAGTGCGAGGGACCTCTCACAGGAGTTTACATCACACTTTCAAGATTGCGTAATCCAAGCTTCGACTGCGAGATCCTTCGACTCCGCTTCGCTCAGGGTGACCGCCGCGGCGGGTCACATCTTTTCCGGCACCTTAATGCCTAACAAATCGAGGCCGCCCTGCAAAACGCGCCCGGTCAGATCGCATAGCGCCAGACGCGAGCTGCGCAGCGGCTCTTCCGACTTCAAGACCGGACACCCTTCGTAGAAGGCGTGAAAGCTGTTCGCCAGTTCGAAGAGATAATTGGCGAGAACGTTCGGGCGAAAATCGTTCAACACTTGCGGCACGATTTCGGCGAACTGACAGAGTCGCTTGGCCAGAGTGATCTCCGCTGGTTCTTTGAATATGAAGTTGTCGATCTTAGGGGCATTCTGGCCCGCTTTCCGGAAAATCGAGCGGATCCGGACATATGCGTTTTGCAAATACGGCGCGGTGTTTCCCTGCAACGCCAGCATCTTGTCCCATGAGAAAACGTAATCAGTCATCCGATATTGCACGAGATCGGCATATTTGACCGCGCCGATGCCGATGACGCGTGAGATGTCGATCTTCTCTTGCTCGCTTAAGCCCGGATTTTTTTCCTCAATAATTTTGCGCGCGCGTGTGCATGCTTCTTCGAGCAACTGACGCAAGGGGACGTTTTCGCCGGAACGCGTTTTCATCAGCTTGCGATCTTCGCCCAGAACATTGCCGAAGGGGATGTGACGGAAGTCGGCTTGGTATCCTTCGCGCCGCGCGATCTCGAAAATTTCCTTGAAGTGCAAGTTCTGGGGCGCGCCCACCACGTACCAAAGCGTGTCGCGCTTCAGTTCATTGATTCGATATTCCACCGTTGCGATGTCGCTCGTCGTGTAATTGAAACCGCCGTCGCTTTTCCGAATGATCGCCGGTTTATCCGCCAGCTCTGGCCGGTCGCGAAAGAAAACGACGACTGCCTCTTCGCTCACTTCGGCGATTTTTGAATTCAGCAAGCGATCGATCACACCGGACAAACGATCATTATAGAAACTTTCGCCGCACTGAATATCGTAATGAATATCGAGTAATTCGTAAACGTGCTCAAAATCCTGCATCGAAAGCGCGACGCACTCATTCCAAATGCCGGTGTTCTCCTTGTCGCCAGCCTGGAGTTTTACCAATTCCTGGCGACAGGCTTCGCGCACCGCCGGATCGGATGTCGATTTTGCATTGGTCGCTTTGTAAATCCGGACGATCTCAGCGAGCGGATCCCGCCCGAGCGCATCGCGATCGAGCAGGTTTTTCCACCCCCAGATCACCATTCCGAACTGGGTGCCCCAATCGCCAATGTGATTGTCGCGAATCACGTCGTGGCCAAGAAAGGTCGCGATGCGCGCGAGCGCGTCGCCGAGCGCAGTGCTGCGAATGTGACCAACGTGCATCGGCTTGGCCACGTTCGGCGAGCCGAAATCGATCACGATTTTTTTCGGCGCCGCCGATTTGGCAACGCCGAGCCTATCGTCGGCGAAAATTTCCGCGGACTTTTTGGCGACCGCTTCGCCACGCAACTTGAAATTGATAAACCCGGCTCCGGCGACAGCTGCCGTGTCGGACAGATCGGCAACATCGAGATGCGTCACGATTTTCCCAGCAACCGTTCTCGGATTTTCCCCACGTTGTTTACCAAGCACGAGTGCGGCGTTGGTTTGATAATCGCCAAAACGCGGATCAGTTGCCTGCGTCAGCTCGCCGGCATTTGGCAGCCCGGCCTTGGCCAACGCGTCGGTCAATCTTTTTGCAAAAACAGTTTGGAAAGTTTCCACCGTTTGCCACTGTAGCCGCTTCGGTGCGAGCCGCACTGGCAATTCGCGAAGCGAGGGCGTGACTACACCTTTTGCGGCGAGCTTTGAAAGATCGACAAAATTTCGCCGGTCGACTTCGCGGCTGCCAGTCTGTCGCGCGTACCGCGGTCGTTCAAAAATTTCGCGATCGACGCCAGGGTGCGGAGATGAGTTTGGAACTGGTTCTTCGGCACGATGAAGAGCACCACGAATTTCACCGGAGCATTATCGAGCGCGTCGAACTCAATCCCCGCGGTCGATCTTCCAAAGGCGGCGACGACGTTATCGATCCGATCGGAGGAACAATGCGGAATCGCGATGCCGAAACCGATTCCCGTGCTCATCGTTTCTTCTCGTTGCTTGAGCGACCCGAGAATGCTGTCACGATCCTCGGCCTTGATTTTGCCGAGACTCACCAGCAAATCGATCAGCTCAACGATGGCCGGCCAACGCTCGGTCGCCGTCATCTCCGGGATGATTTGCTCAGCCGAAAGTAAATTGCCCAACGACATGCGGATTCGCGATTCGGGAGCGCAAGCTTACCGGGGGCGCTTGCATTGACAAGCGCATTTCAGACTCAAGAATCGCGGACTTTGTAATTCAATCGCCGCGAGAGCAGCCAGCGGACCCCAAACATGTCCATTGTCGCGCGCCAGGCGCGGCTGCCAAAGCCATATTTAGTTTGACCAAACCGCCGCGGCCGATGATTCACCCGAATTTCAACCAACTTGAAGCCCGCCCCGCGAATCAGCGCCGGAATGAAACGGTGCACTCCTTTGAACGGGACGAGCGCGGCCGCGCATTCGTGGCGCATGGCCTTTAATGTGCAGCCGGTGTCGCGCACGTAATCTTTCGTAAACCGGCTCCGGACAAAATTTGCGATCCGGCTCGTCAGACGTTTCGTCACTGTGTCTTTGCGCTTAGCGCGATAACCACAAACCAGATCAGCGCCGCGCGAAATTTCCTCGAGCAACCGCGGAATATCGGCCGGATCGTTTTGCAGATCGCTGTCGATCATGACAATCGTCTGACCGCGCGCCGCTTTGATCCCGGCATAAAGCGCGGCGCTTTGGCCGGTATTGTTTTCGAAGCGAAGCATTCGAATATTCGGCGCGGCTTCGATTTTCTCCGCGCTGCGATCGGTTGAACCGTCATCAATGAAAATAATTTCGTGATCCAACCCTTTGAGCGCTGCCCGCAACTCCGATTGCAAGATCGACATATTCTCTTCTTCGTTGAACACCGGAACCACAACGGAAACCATGGGTGACGTTGGCTCGTTCATAGCGGAAGCGTTCGATAATGGCGGCAAAGGAAAATCTGCCAGTAACGCACGTGATGACCAAAGCGTTTCAATTCGAGCGTGCCGACTGGCTCGGTCGATTCAAACGCCGCCCGAATGTTGTGCGGCGGATTTTTTGCGTAATTGCGAATCAGTAGCGCGCTGCGCCCGACAAAAGGGTTCACGCCTTTCTGCTCGGTAAACGCCTCATCGGGCGACTGGTTTGGACTCGGCGGCGCGTCGACGAATTGATCGTAGCGCGGCCAAAACGAAAACTGGTTGATCAAATCCTGCGATTCCACCAGGTAAACCGGCGGATGTCCCGGGCCCTCAACACGCTTGTCTTTCAAATAAAACGAAATCTCCGAAGCGCGATGACGCTCGTCCGCGATCAGAAATAGTTTCTCGCCGAATTTCGATTCGAGATCGTTGCGAATTTTTTCCACTTCCGCCGTCATCATTTTCCAACCCCGGAGGCGATCGCTCGGATCGCTCCGGAAAAATTTAATGCCGGCGCTGCGGAGCAAATCTGAATCGAGAGAGAAGATGCTGATCCCAAATCCGAGAAGAATCGCTGCGGTGGCAAAGATTCTGGCGCCGCGTTTTTCGATTCGCTCGTTCCAATAATGAACGGCGAGCAACCCAAAGCTGAGGAACGACACCGCGTCCCAGTTCGGCGTGGCAACGTGATTGAGTGAGAGCAGCAAATAAAAAACGAACACCGGCAAACCAAACCAGAACAGAAACAAAACCTTGAACTGGTGATTCACGCGACGCCAGCTTCCGATCACGGCCCAGACCAACGCGCCGAAGAGCAGTGGCGAGTAAAAAATGAAATGCTCGCCGAAGAATTTCAGTGGTTCGAGTGGCCGGAACCCGACGTCTTCGGCCAAACTGCCCCGGGTCCGCAAATGTGTCATCGTGATCCAGGCGTGTTGCGCGTTCCAAACGATCGGCGGAATCATGCACACAACAAAGATTCCGAGCAGCCAATATAAACCGGGACGTTTGAATTCCTGACGCAATCGTGGTGCAAACGCCAAGACCAAAAGCACGCACACGACCTCGAATGCGTTTGTAAATCGACTAAGAAATCCAAGACCGATCAGTAACCCCGTGACCGGCCACCAAAATGAAAAGCGCGGACTCTGTTCGATCGCCAGCCAAAACGTAAACATCGCCGCGATCCAGAAAAAGATCGACAACGCGTCGGTCGTCATCACGAACGCGCCGACATTGAAGATCGGCGTGACGTTAAATGCGATCACGCTCCAAAGTCCGACGTTCTCGTTAGATAACCGCTTCCCAAAATAGAAGAGAAACAAACTCGTGGCGGCAGCGAGGATCGGGCTCCAGAATCGCACGCCGAATTCGGTTGGGCCGAAAATCGCCGTGCTCATGCGAATCGCGAACGCGATTCCGGGACCTTTACTGAAATAACCGGGCGCGAGTCGTTCTGACCACATCCAGTAATGCGCCTCGTCGAATTCGAGATCGGTCGATCCCAACATCGACAATCGCACCAGCGTGAGCGCGCCAATGAAAATCCAGACCGCTCGCGTTTTATTCATGCGCAGGTTGAATCACGAGACCGGGATGACGCTCGTAAATTAACGGCGCGAATTTCCTCGCCCCCCATCGCCAGAGCAATTCCAGTAGCGCCAGAACGAAAAATGTTTCGGCCGCAGTCAAAAATACCGTGCCGATGACGTCGCTCGGCCAATGCGCTCCCAAATAAATCCGCGAGTAGCCAACCAGCGCCGCGAAAATCCAATAGAGCCAGCCGCGCCGATAAAAAAGCGTCAGAATAATTCCCGCGATCGTGTTGTTGGTCATGTGGCCGGAAGGAAACGACGGATCGCCGCGCTTGCGATCGGATTCGTCGGAACGCCGCACCACCGGCTTTTTGAAGATCGACATAAACTCCGGCCGCGCTTTCTCCAATCGCACCATCCGGACCGAATCAACGTGCTTTGGCCGTCTGCGATTGATCGCGGACTTCAGTGTGTTGGTGACCGGCTCGGCGATGACGATCGTGATTAACAAACAGGCGATGCAGGCGCGCGCTCTGAACCCGCCGAAGACGAGCGCAATAAAAATCACTATGATGAGCAGCGGCTTCCAGACGTCGGCGTCGCTAATCGCGGCCATAAACAAATCCAGGACAGGGTTCGTCCATCGTTCGTTGATGAGATGAAAAAGCTGCTGATCCATTTGCGCTTGGCAGGACGATAAGTGATTCGTGAAGCGTTGAAACCCCAAAACCTGCGATGAGAAGACTTCTTCCCTTTGTTCTTTTCGTTGCGCTCGCTCGCTTCGATGCCGCCGCGCCGCCGCCGTCCGCCAAAGAGATCCTCGAATCCGTTCGCATGCTGGAAACGAGGCAGCAGCTCGATCTCGACGGCCAGCTTCGCCAAAACGACATCGTGGTTCCGTTTCATCTCACTCAAACCGGACCGGCGATTCGTTATTCGTTCAGCGATCCCGAGGAGACTCTTGAGCTGCGCTTGAGCGAAAATAGTTCGCGGCTCGATCTGGTAACGAACGAGGGCTCGGAAAAATTTCCGGCCGAGAAACTGAACGAAAAAATTCGCGGCACGGGCGTGACCTACGAAGATCTTGCGCTCAGGTTTCTTTACTGGCCAAACGGTCGCGTCCTCGGCGACGAAACGGTCCACGCACGCAGTTGCTGGAAATTGCAATTGGCTGCGCCAACGGCCGATGCGCAATACGCGAATGTCTTCCTGTGGGTCGACAAAAAAAGCGGCGCGCTGATGCGGATGGAAGGCTACGGCGCGGACGGCAAACTCACGAAGCGCTTTGAAGTTGTTTCTACCCAGAAGATCGACAACCGCTGGTTCTTGAAACAGATGCGGGTCGAAGAAATGGAGCCGGGCACGAACAAAGTGCAGGCCCGCACTTACCTCGAGATTAAAAAATAATTACTTTTCGTCGCGCGCGGCTTGAACGATTTGCGCGAAGCTGCGCGAGTCGAGGCTGGCGCCGCCAACGAGCGCGCCGTCGATGTCCGGCTGGGACAAAAGATCGTGCGCGTTGTCCGGTTTGACGCTCCCGCCGTACTGAATCCGCATCCGGTCGGCCGTGGCGTCGGCCGACATTTCCCGAAGCGTGCTCCGGATGAATGCGTGCGCTTCTTGGGCCTGTTGCGGCGTCGCGTTGCGGCCGGTCCCGATGGCCCACACCGGTTCGTAAGCGATCACCGTTTCCTGAAGTTCTTTTTCGGTAAGGTCCTTCAAACTGCCGCGAAGTTGGATCGATAATATTTTTTCGACATTGCCCTTGTCGCGTTGCTCCAAAGTTTCGCCGACGCAAACAATTGGCCGCAGCGTCGCCTCGTGCGCTGCCCGCACTTTCTTGTTCACGATCTGATCGGTTTCGCCAAACAAACTGCGCCGCTCGCTGTGACCGAGGATGACGTAATGAACAAATAAATCGCGGAGCAAAGCCGCGCTGATCTCGCCGGTGAACGCGCCGTTACGCTCCCAATGCATGTTCTGCGCGCCGACTTTGATGCTTTGCGCCTTGTTCTCCAACAGCTCGGTAACCTTCGCGAGCGCGGTGAACGGCGGAATGATCACAATTTCAACGTCCCGAATGTCGGCGGCGTCGAGCAGAAATGATTCGATGAAGCGAGTCGATTCGCCGAGCGTCATGTTCATCTTCCAATTCGCCGCTATGATTTTTTTTCTCATGACTTAGTCCACCACGAAGATCACGAAGGCCACGAAGCGAAAAGAAATCAAATCCAAACCTTTCTGCTCTTCGTGTCCTTCGTGGTTACTTATTACTTAATGCTTCAACGCCCGGCAATTCCTTGCCCTCTAGGAGTTCGAGCGACGCGCCGCCGCCGGTCGAAATAAAAGTCATCTTGTCTGCGAGTCCGGCCTGCTTCACCGCCGTGACCGAATCGCCGCCGCCGATAACTGTCGTCGCACCGGATTTCGCCAGTGCTTCGGCGATCGCAATCGTGCCTCCGGCGAAATCCGGAATCTCAAAAATGCCAACCGGTCCGTTCCACAAAATCGTTTTCGCCTTCGCGATCTCCTCCTCGAACAACGCATTTGTGGCTTCGCCAATATCGACCGCCTGCCAGCCGTCAGTGATTCCGCTCTCCCGCGAAAGCCGGCTTGTGTTTCTCGTTTTGGCGCCGGGTCTGATCTCCTGCGTTTCCACAACGTCGATTGGCAATAGAAGTTTCACGCCGCGTTTCTTCGCAAGATCGATAAGTTCAGTCGCGAGATTTGTTCTGTCCGCTTCAACCCGACTCGCGCCGACCGGGATTCCTTCGGCTTTGAAAAAAGTGTTCGCCATCGCGCCGCCGATCAAGATCGCGTCGGCCTTTCCCATCAACGCTTTGAGCACGCCGATCTTGTCCGAGACTTTCGCGCCGCCCATGATGACAACGAACGGCTTAGCCGGTTTATCGAGCTCTTCATGGAGATATTTTAATTCCTTCTCCATCAAGAAACCCATGGCGCGCGTGTTCATGAACATCGCGATCCCGGCGGTCGATGCGTGCGCGCGATGCGCCGCGCCGAACGCATCGTTCACATAAATGTCGCCCAGATCCGCGAGCGCATGCGCAAATTTGGAATCGTTCGCTTCTTCTTCCGGCTGAAAGCGCAAATTTTCCAGCAGCGCCACGTCGCAATCGTGCATCGCCGAAATGATTTTCGCCGGAACCGGCCCGATTGTGTCGTGACTAAAGATCACCGGGTGATTGATCAGCGTGTGCAGATGATCGCCGACTGGCCGCAGCGAATATTTCGACACTGGCTTTCCTTTCGGCCGGCCAAAGTGCGACATCAAAATCGTTTTCGCCTTTTGCTCGCGGAGATAATTGATCGTCGGCAGCGCTTCCCGGATGCGCGTGTCGTCAGTGATTTCAATTTTGTCGCCGTCCTCTTTGATCGGGACATTAAAATCGACGCGGACCAGCACGCGCTTGGCGCGAACATCGACATCACGCAGGGTCTGCTTCGCCATTATTTCGCCAGCATTTCGATCATTTCGACGCAACGATTGCTGTAGCCCCACTCGTTGTCGTACCAGCCGATCACTTTCACGAACCGGTTGCCGAGCATAATCGTGAGTTTGCTGTCGAAGATGCACGAATGCGGATTGCCGACGATGTCGTGCGATACCAGGGGCTCGTCGCTGTATTCGAGCACGCCTTTGTAACTTTTGTCGCTGGCGGCTTCCTTGAACGCCGCATTCACGGCATCGACCGTCGCATCTTTTTCCAACACCGCGGTGAAATCGGTAACCGAGCCGTCCGGTGTCGGCACGCGGAACGCGCCACCGTTTAATTTTCCTTTCAACTGCGGCACAACT
>Ga0066388_100001677_pt1 | contig 12744 bp, 11 predicted proteins | sample PanSoiMetaGPlot6_FD_64539 | JGI IMG/M metagenome (GOLD analysis project Ga0066388, IMG submission 64539) | Tropical forest soil microbial communities from Panama analyzed to predict greenhouse gas emissions - Panama Soil - Plot 6 (Hybrid Assembly) | ecosystem: Environmental > Terrestrial >... | reverse complement strand
TGGAGCGCCTGGCCGAGCAAGGGCTTCTGGAACGCGAACGTCTGGGTGCTGTGCCTGACGGCGATGCGCCGGTTGATTTCGATCGGGTCCGCGTCCACAAGCTCCCTCTGCTGCACGAAGCTGCCGGCAAATTCCTGCGCTCTGCCCCGGATGAAGCGCGGCAGCGATACGAAGCCTTCTGCGAAGACAACGAGTGGTGGCTGGAAGACTACGTCCTCTACGGCGTCGTGCGCGACCGCTTCGGCCAGCAGGCATGGAATGCATGGCCGCGTGAAATCGCCCGCCGCGATCCGGCCACGATGAGGCAGTTGCGATCGGAACTGCAGGAGCACTTGGATGTGGAGCGCTTCCTGCAATTCGCATTTTTCGAGCAGTGGCGTGACTTACGCGCCTATTGCGCGGAGCGTGGAATTCGCGTCATCGGCGATGTGTCGATCTTTGTCAGCTACGACAGCGCGGATGTGTGGACCTACCCAGAGCTCTTCCGCCTGAAGAAGGATCTTTCTCCAGCCTTCGTCGCCGGAGTGCCACCTGACGCCTTCAGCGAGACAGGGCAGCGCTGGGGCAATCCGCTGTATGACTGGGACGCGCTTCGTGCGCGCGGTTACGACTGGTGGATCGGGCGGATGCGCTGGGCGATCGAGACCTGCGACATCATGCGCATCGACCACTTCCGCGGCTTCGAAGCGTACTGGGAGATCCCGGCCACCGCTCCCACCGCCGCCACCGGACAATGGGTCAAGGGGCCGGCCGCGGAGCTTTTCGAGGCGCTCCGCTCGGCGCTCGGCACCCTGCCGATCGTGGCCGAGAACCTCGGCGTGATCACCCCCGAGGTGGAGGGCCTGCGGGCGCGCTTCGGCTTCCCGGGCATGGCCATCCTGCAGTTCGCGTTCGGGGGCGACCCCCAGGGCTCGGACTTCATCCCCCACAACTACCCGCGCGACCGCGTGGTGTACACGGGGACCCACGACAACGACACGGTCGTGGGGTGGTGGACGAGCGGCGTCGGCGACAGCACGCGCTCGGCCGAAGAGGTGGAGGCGGAGCGCGAGTACGCCCGCCGGTACCTGCGCAGCGACGGGCGGGAGATCCACTGGGACTTCATCCGCGCGCTTCTCGGCTCGGTGGCCGAGCTGGCGATCGTCCCCCTCCAGGACGTGCTCGGCCTGGGCAGCGAGGCCCGCATGAACGTGCCCGCCCGGCCCAGCGGCAACTGGCGCTGGCGGTTCACCGCCGACGCCCTCACGCCCGAGATCCGCCGCCGCCTGCGGGAGATGACCGAGGACTACGGCCGCGTGGAGCGGAAGCGCAAGGCCCGGCGCAAGCCGAAGCAGGAGTAGCGACGAGCAAGCCGCCCGCCCGGCGCCCGGCCGTCTCCGTCGCTGGATCGCCGGCCCGGAACCGACCATAATCGGCGCCGTCTCGGACGACCGGAGGTGCAGGTATGAGGAGCATCGCACTGGGTGCGGTCGACTACGTCATCCTGGCCGTCTACTTCGTCTTCGTGCTCGGGATCGGGTGGGCGCTGAAGCACCGCCAGAAGACGAGCGAGGACTTCTTCCTCTCGGGGCGCTCGATCCCCGCCTGGATCGCGGGCCTGGCCTTCCTCTCCGCGAACCTCGGCGCCCAGGAGGTGATCGGGATGGCGGCCTCGGGGGCCAAGTACGGGATCGCGACCAGCCACTTCTACTGGGTGGGGGCGATCCCGGCCATGGTGTTCGTGGGCGTGTTCATGATGCCGTTCTACTACGGCTCGCGGGCCCGCTCCGTGCCCGAGTACCTGAAGCTCCGCTACGACGAGAAGACCCGCGGCTTCAACGCGATCTCGTTCGCGACCATGACGGTCTTCTCCTCCGGCATCTCCATGTACGCGCTGGCCAAGCTCTTCCAGGTGCTGCTCGGGTGGGATTTCAGCTTCTCGATCTGGGTCTCGGCCCTCATCGTGCTCGCCTACATCTACCTGGGTGGCCTCACGTCGGCGATCTACAACGAGGTGCTGCAGTTCTTCCTGATCGTGCTCGGCTTCGTCCCGCTCGTCTACATCGGCCTTCGCGACGCCGGGGGCTGGGGAGGGCTGACGCAGCGGCTCGCCGTGGTGTCGACCGCGAACGGATACGGCCCCGGGGCGTGGAGCGACTCCTGGAGGTACCTGGGCTCGCCGACCCAGAACCCGATGGGTGTCGAGTGGTTCGGCATGGTCATGGGGCTCGGATTCGTGCTTTCGTTCGGCTACTGGTGCACGGACTTCCTCGTCATCCAGCGCGCGATGGCCGCCCACTCGATGTCCGCCGCGCGCCGCACCCCGCTCATCGCGGCCGTGCCGAAGATGTTCTTTCCCTTCCTCGTCATCTTCCCGGGGATGATCGCGATCGCCCTCACCTACCAGGGCGGACAGAGCGGCTTCGCCCTGCCCAAGATGGCCGACGGCAGCTTCGACTACACGATGGCCGTCCCCCTGATGCTCGGCCACTACTTTCCCCCCGGCATGCTGGGCCTGGGGCTCACCGCGCTCATGGCGTCCTTCATGTCGGGGATGGCCGGCAACGTGACGGCCTTCAACACCGTCTGGACCTACGACATCTACCAGGGCTACATCAAGAAGGACGCGAGCGACGCCCAGCTGCTCTGGATGGGGCGCATGGCCACCGTCTTCGGCATCCTGTTCAGCGTGGGCACCGCGTACCTCGCCACCCGCTTCAACAACATCATGGACTTCCTCCAGCTCGTCTTCGCGTTCGTCAACGCGCCCCTCTTCGCGACGTTCCTCCTCGGGATGTTCTGGAAGCGGGCGACCGGCCATGGCGCCTTCTTCGGCCTCCTCCTCGGCACGACCGCCGCCGCCCTCCACCACGGCCTCACGCTGCCCGCGGGCGGGGCCGTCGGGATCAAGGGCGGGTGGCTGGCCGCGCCTCCCGTGCACACCTACCCGAGCGAGATGGCCCAGAACTTCTGGACCGCGATCTGGGCCTGGAGCGTCTGCTTCGCGGCCACGATCCTGATCTCCCTCATCACGCGGCAGGTCAAGGGCGACCAGGAGCTCACGGGGCTCGTCTACTCGCTCACCCCCCGCGAGAAGGAGGGCCACCTGCCCTGGTGGGAGACCGCCACCGGGCTCGGCACGATCGTGCTGCTCCTGGTGATCGTGCTCAACATCATCTTCTGGTAGCGAGGGAGAGCCATGGGACTCGACATCCGGACGCCGATGGGGCTCATGTTCGCGATCTTCGGGGCGCTGCTCTTCGTCTATGGGCTCGTCTCCGATCCCGCTCTCTACACGCGCTCGCTGGGGCTCAACGTGAACCGGGACTGGGGCCTCGTCCTGCTCGTGTTCGGGGCGGTGATGCTGTGGCTGGGGCGCCGTGGCCAGGGAAGCGCCTAGGGCGACCTTCTTTCCTGCGGCCGCCGACTTCCGGCGCTGGCTGGAGGAGAACCACGCCCGAGCGGCCGAGCTGTGGGTCGGCTTCCACAAGAGGGGCTCGGGCCGGCCCAGCATCACCTGGCCGGAGTCGGTCGACGAGGCGCTGTGCTTCGGCTGGATCGACGGCGTCCGCTACCGCATCGACGCGGCGAGCTATCGCATCCGGTTCACGCCGCGCAAGCCGAAGAGCGTCTGGAGCCACGTGAACGTCAAGCGCGTGGCCGTGCTGAAGAAGCAGGGCCGCATGGCGGCGGCCGGGCTCGCGGCGTTCGCGAAGGCCGACCCGAAGCGGTCCGGCGTCTACTCGTTCGAGCGCAAGACCGCCCGCCTCGGGCCGCGCTACGAGAAGCAGATCAAGGCCGACCGGAAGGCCTGGGAGTTCTACCGTTCCCAGGCTCCGTACTACCAGCGGCTCGCCGCGCACTGGGTGACCAGCGCGAAGCAGGAGGAGACGCGACAGCGCCGTCTCGCCACGCTGATCGCGAAGTGCGCCGCCGGCCAGCGGTTCGGGGTGCTCGAAGAGAAGTCCTGAGACCCTTCTTCGCGCGATCCCGCCCATTTATGACCGGACCTGACATATTTCCCGGCTTAGCGTGTACTTGAGAATGCCATCGACAAGGAGGCCATCATGACCATTACCGAGTTCTTCAAGGCGCAGCTCGAGCGGGAGGCGCCGATCATCCGGCGGGTGCTCGACAACGTCCCCGAAGGGAAGCCGGACTGGAAGCCGCACCCGAAGTCGATGCCGCTCGGCTACCTGTCGTCGCTGGTGGCCTCGATGCCAGGGTGGATCGCGATGGCGATAACGATGGACGAGCTGGACCTCCATCCGAAGGGCGGCAAGCCCAACACGCCCCCCGTCCTCGGCACCCGCCGCGAGCTCGTCCAGCAGCTCGACGACAACGTCGCCAAGGCCAAGGCGGCCCTGGGCCGCACCGACGACAAGTTCCTGGCCACCCCCTGGAAGCTCCTCGTCGGGGGCAACGTCGTGATGGAGTCCCCGCGGGACAACGTCATCGCCGACACCTTCACGCACCTGGCCCACCATCGCGGCCAGCTCACCGTCTACATGCGGCTCAACGAGATGAAGGTGCCCTCGGTGTACGGGCCGACGGCCGACGACCAGGGGTTCTGAGGGCGGCGGTCGGCCCGGCTCTCAGGTGCCCGTGGGGACTCGGCACGTCCTCAGTCGCGCGAGGGCGCGGTCGCGCATCTTCAACTCGTCCGCGGAGAGCCCGGCCGTGCTGGGGACCGTGGGCATGAGATCGGCCATGCGCCGGTAGTCCGGGCAGGGATCCCGCCTCGACGCCAGGGCGATCTCCCCGCGCAACAGGTTCGCAACTGCGAGGGAGACCGTCGTCGTCGTGTCATGTTCCGGCAATGTCCCCACGAGCGAGACGGACTCCTCCAGGGGTGACGCCGCGAGGCGAGGCCGTCCGGCGAGCACGTGCATCTCGGCAACCTGCATCAGCGTGTGCGCCAGGAAGTGGCGTGCATGGACGTTCGCAGGGTCGGCCGCGGAGATCTCCCGGCGAAGCGCCAGCTGCCGCTCGTACTGTGCCAGGGCTTCGTCGTACCGTCCGCGCCTGGCCTGGACCTCGGCCACCATGCCCAGGGCGATCGTGTAGTCCATCTTTACCTGGGGGTTGTGGGGCTCGGCCGCGAAACGCTCGGAATCCAGCTCGGCGGCCCGAAGCACATGCTGGTAGGCACGCGCCTCGTCGCGATCGTAATAATGCGTTCCCAGGTACTTGTGGCACAGGGCGACGTTGCGTTTGCGGTCGAGGTCCGTCGGCCGGGCCGCGAGCAGCTTGTCGAAGGTCTCGAGAGCCGTCTGCATGTGGACGACGGCCTTGTCCCGATCGGAAGGCGGCGCCTGCAAGAACGCGATGAAGTGCGCGGACGCGAGGCCGCGCAGGTTGTCCTCGTTGGCGGGATCCTCACGCACGAGGGTCTGCCAGATCGTCATGGCTCGTTCCAGCTCCTGGGCTCCAAGGTTGGGGTCGTCCCCTCCCTGGGCGTCGTTTACGCTCAGCAATAGCTTCCCGAGCCGGCGCCGCGGCTCCGGGTCGCCGGGATGCTGCGCGACGACTCCCTCCAGCAGGTCCCGGGCCTTGCCGTAGCTCTTCAACGCGCCTTGCCGGTCGCCGAGGTTCGCGTCGGAGATCCGGCCCAGCACGTCGCCCAGCCGGCTGTACGCTGCCGCCATCTCCATCTGGAGGCCCGTGTCGCCGACCGTTTCCGCGGCCAGCGAGTCGAGGTAGGCGAGGCTTCGCTCGACCATCTGCCGGCGCAACGTCGTGGCGCCTCCGATCTTGGCAACGTCGTCTTGCAGGTCGAAGATGACGTAGTGCGCGAGCTGTCGCACCTGGTCGAAGCGCTGCTGGGCCCGGGCCCGCTCGTGCTCGGCGATGCGGGCCTGCCGGAGGACGGCCGCCACTCCCGCGGCGAGCAGGACGGCGATTGCCGCGGCGACAGCGAAGCCCACCCGGTGCCGCCGGACGAATTTCCGGCCGACGTAGGCGAACGAAGGGTGTCGCGCCTTGACGGGAAGGTGGGCGAGGTGCGCGGTCACGTCGCCCGCCAGCTCCGCGACGGAACCGTAACGGTCGGACGACGCCTTCTCCAGCGCCTTGCCCACGATGGCATCGAGGTCGCCTGAGATCTCGCTCCGCCGCTCTGCCGGCGCCTTCGCGCTGGGCGGCGGCGGGACCGTCTGGCACACCAGGCGGACCGCCTCGGTCAGGCTGCGGGAGCCCACTTCGTACGGCTTCGCTTCGGCGAGCAGCTCGTAGAGGAGCACGCCCAGCGAGTAAACGTCGCTCGCGGTGGTTACCGCGTCGCCGCGAACCTGCTCGGGGCTCGCGTAGTCGAGCGTGAGCGCCCGGTTCAGCGTCCGGGTGGCCTCGTCAGCCGGAGCCCCGGCCATCAGCTTCGCGATGCCGAAGTCGAGCAGCTTGGGCTCGCCTTCGGCCGTCACGAGGATATTGCCGGGCTTGATGTCGCGATGGATGACGAGGTGCTGGTGCGCGTGCTGCACGGCCGCGCAGACCTTCAGGAAGAGGGCCAGGCGCTCCGTTACGCCGAGCTTCCGCTCGCGGCAGTACGCCGTGATCGGGACGCCCCGCACGCGCTCCATCACGAGGTAGGGCACACCCCCCGCGTCGAGGCCAGCATCGAGCAGGCGCGCGATGTTGGGATGATCGAGCCGGGCGAGGATCTCGCGCTCGTCGCGGAAGCGCCGGAGGACGTCGGGCCCGGGCGCCGCGCTGCCCACCCGCTTGACGGCCACCTGGCGCGTGAACTGGCCGTCGCTGCGCTCCGCCAGGTACACGACGCCCATGCCCCCTTCGCCCAGCTCGCCGACGACGCGGTAGGGCCCGAAGGCGCCGGGGCCGCCGGGAACCCGCTCGACGGAAGGCGAGGTCTTCGGCTCGAGGTACTCCTCGCCCCGGCTCATCTCGTCCAGCAGGGCGAAGACCTCGGTCCGAAGCTCCGGCTCTCGGCGCACCGCCTCCGCCAGGAACGGCCCCCGGTCGGTCTCGGGCAGGTCGAGCGCCTCTGAGAGGATCCGGGACACCCGCTGCCAGCGGTCGGCGGTGTTCACCGCAGGTCCTTCAATCGGCGGGCCAGCCATGCCTTGGCGAGCTTCCAGTCCTTCTTGATATCCCATTCCGGGCGGCCGAGGACGAGGGCGATCTCCGGCACCGTCATGCCCGCGAAGTACCGCATCTCCACGACGCGCGCCCGGCGCCCGTCGATCTGGGCCAGCGCCGCGAGCGCCTCGTCGAGCCGCAGGAGGTCAAGCGCGTCTTCGCCTGGAGATGTGGCCGCGGAGGTCGCCTCGTCCAATGTGACCTTCAACCCGCCGGAGCCGCGCTTGAGGGCGCGCCGCCGGCGAGCGTGGTCGACGAGGACCTGGCGCATCAGGCCAGCGCAGACCGCGAAGAAGTGCTCGCGGTTCTGCCAGGACTTGTCCTGCTGGGGGACCAGCCGGAGGAAGGCCTCGTGGACCAGGGCGGTCGGCTGCAGGGTGTGGTCCCGCCGCTCGCGCCCGAGGGCCCGCCGCGCTAGCCGGCGAAGCTCGGCATAGACGATCGGGAACAGCTCGTCGAGCGCCTCGGGCTCGCCGCTGTTCCAGCGGCGGAGCAGCCGGGTCAGGTCTTCGGCCATGGGCCGCCTTCGCTCCATCCGGGCGCATGGGATCCCTGGAACCTGGTGGCCCGGTCGAGAGAGGGGAATTGTTGGGGCGGATTCTAGCGCAAAAAGTCGCTCCGCCCGGCCGGAAGGCTGCGCTTAAAGGGGCGGAGGAATGAAATGACGAAACCGAATACCTGGCTCACGGTCTCCGCCGCGCTGGCGCTCACGGCCACGATTGCCTCCTCGGGTTGGGCCCAGAAACCACCCCCGAAGGACGAACTGATCCGAGGCACCTGGGGCTTCTCCGCGGCCGGGATGGCCGTCGCGCCCGACGCGTCCGCGCCCACGCTGGTCGCCGCCGTCGGCCTCATAACCTTTGCCCCCGACACCCCCGAGTGTGTCATCCACGACAGGGTCAACACCGGCGGTGTGTTCGTCTTTCGGACGTCGGAGTCGTGCACCTACGCGCTGGCTCCGGACGGCCGGGGCGCGATCGTGGCGGGCTTTGCGAACGAATCGGAGTTCGAGTCGCTGCAGTTCGTCCTCGTACGGAAGGGCCGTGAGATGCGGTTCATACGCAAGGACGCCGTCGTCCTGGAGGGCGTGGCGCAGCGTCAGTGAGCCCGCCCGCGGCCCGCCCGAACCGCTGGCCTGGGCGCCGCCGCTGATGTAGAACTAGCGCCGTGATCCCCTCGCTCCCGGGGTGCCTGCTCGCGTTGGCGGGGCTGGCCGTGCCCGCGCCGCCCGGGGCGGCCGCCAGTTACAAGCTGGGCGTGGAGCGGGAGCAGAAGGGCGACCTCGCCGGCGCCGCCGAAGCCTACGAGCACGCGCTCACGCTGGAGCCCGGCCTGGCCGAGGCGCGCGACCGGCTCGGCTTCGTCCGCGGCCAGCAGGGCCGCACGGCAGAAGCCCTCGCCGAGTTCGAGCGGGCGGCGAAGGCGCGGCCCGACCTCTTCGACGCGTGGTACCACCTGGGCGCGACGCGCTGGTGGACGGGGGACGCGCCGGGCGCGCTCACCGCGCTGCAACAGGCGGTGAAGCTCAAGCCCGATCATGCCGAGGCCCGCTACTACCTCGGCCTGACCCAGAAGGGCCTCGGCGATCCGGTGGCGGCGCTCGGCAACCTGCGGAGGGCGGTGAAGCTCGCGCCGAACCTCGCGGTGGCGCACCTGCACCTCGGCGTGACGCTCTACGAGATGGACGACGCCGAGGGCGCCGTCGCCGAGCTGCGCAAGGCGGTGGCGCTGGCCCCCGACCGGACGGACGCCCGCAACAGCCTCGGCCTGGCGCTCGTGAAGAAGGGCGAAGCCGACGAGGCGGTGGCGACTTTCGAGGCGCTGGTCAAGGCCCAGCCGGACGACCTCGTGGCCCGCCACAACCTCGGCAGCGCGCTTCTCCAGCAAGGCGACCTGGACGGGGCGGTGGCGGTCTACCGCGACCTCTCCGTCCGCGATCCGAAGAACGCCGAGGCCTTCTACAACCTCGGCATGGCCCTCAAGCAGAAGGACGACTTCCCAGGCGCGGAGGAGGCCCTGCGCAAGGCGGCGGCCCTCGATCCGGCATTGCCGGAGGCGCACTACACGCTCGGGGTCGTCCTCTGGCAGACGGGCCGGGCCGAGGAAGCGGCCGCCGCCTTCCGGGAAGCCATCGCCCGCCGGCCGGCGGACGCCGACGCGCACTACATGCTCGGCACCGTCCTGAAGCAGGCGGGCAAGACCGACGAGGCCATCGCCGAGCTGCGCCTCGCCGTCCAGAACCGCGAGACGCCCGAGGCGCACCTGAGCATCGGCCAGATCCTGCAGCAGCGAGGCGACCGGGAAGGCGCGGCGGCGGCCTTTGCCGCGGCCGATCGGCTCAACAAGAAGAAGGCCGACGGCCAGGCGGCCGCCTTCGCGGCGAGCGCCGGCCGCGACAAGCTCGGCAAGGGCGACATGACCGGAGCCATCGCGAGCTTCCGGGAGGCGGTGCGCCTCGCGCCGGAGGACGCCCGTGCCCACTACCAGCTCGCGCTCGCCCTGCGCAAGGGCGGCGCGGTTGCGGAGTCGCGGCGGGAGATGACGGAGGCGCGCCGCCTCGCGCCCTATCTCGAGGACCCGGCGGACAAGTAGGAGGAGCGATGGACGGTGGAGAGAAGACCTCGCGACGGGAGTTCCTGAAGCTGGCCACGGCCACCACGGTCGCGGCGTCCGCGAGCACACACTTCCTCGAGGCGGACGAGCCGCCGGCGGCGGCGGAGCCGCGGGTCGGCCTGGCCACCATCGGCCTCGGCGGCCAGGGCACGGGCGACACCAAGGCCGCCCTCAAGACGCCCGGCGTCGAGCTGGTGGCGGTGGCCGACCTCTACGACGGCCGCCTCGCCCGGGCCAAGGAGACCTTCGGCGAGTCGGTCGCCACGACCCGCGACTACAAGGAGGTCCTGGCCCGGCCCGACGTGGACGCCGTCATCATCGCGACCCCCGACCACTGGCACGTTCCGATCGCGCTGGCCGCCCTCGCCGCGGGCAAGCACGTCTACTGCGAGAAGCCGATGGTGCAGCGCTGGGAAGAGGGCCAGTCGCTCATCGACGCCCAGAAGAAGTCCGGCAAGGTCGTCCAGGTCGGGAGCCAGCGGGTGAGCTCCATCCTCTATCTCAAGGCGCGCGACCTCCTGGCCAGCGGGGCCATCGGCGAGCTGAACATGATCGACGCCTGGTGGAGCCGCAACTCCGCGATCGGGGCCTGGCAGTACTCGATCCCTCCCGACGCCTCGCCGGCGACGGTGGACTGGGAGCGCTACCTCGGCCGCGCTCCCCGGCGCCCCTACGACCCGGTCCGCTTCTTCCGCTGGCGCAACTACCAGGACTACGGCACCGGCGTCGCCGGCGACCTCTTCGTCCACCTCTTCTCCGGCGTGCACGTGATCACGGGGTCGCTGGGGCCGACGCGGGCCATGAGCACGGGCGGCCTGCGCTTCTGGAAGGATGGGCGCGACGTTCCCGACGTCATGCTCGGCCTCTCGACTACCCGAAGACCGAACGCCACCCCGCGTTCAACCTCGCCCTCCGCGTGAACTTCGCCGAGGGCGGCGGCGACAACTCGGGCTTCCGCTTCGTGGGGAGCGAAGGCGTGATGACGGTGGCCAACGAGGTCACCCTCACCAAGCAGACGCGGCCCGCGGAGCCCGGCTTCACGATCGACACGTTTCCCAAGGCCACCCAGGAGGCGTTCCTCAAGGAGTACCGCGCGAAGTACCCCGACACCACCGCCCAGCTCCTGCCCACCGAGGTCGAGACGTATCGCGCGCCGCGGGAGTACAACGACACCGAGCACCACTTCCGGAACTTCCTCGCCTCGATCCGCACCAGGGCGCCGATGGTGGAAGACGCGGTGTTCGGCCTGCGGGCGGCCGGCCCGGCCGTCGTATGCAACCTGAGCTATTTCGAAGGCCGGCCCTACGCGTGGGCCCCCGAGACGATGAAGGCAGCGCCTGCGCGGGGGTGAGGCGACCAGGGGCGGACGGCGCCGGCCTGCCGCCGGCAGGAGGATGGACGATGAGGAGACGAGTCGTGCCCAGGAGGACGATCGCGACCCTGGCCGTGCTGGTCGCGTGCGCCCTCTCGACCCGCCCGGCGTCGGCGCTCGACGTACGGGCGATGGCGATCGACCATTTCGCAACCCTCGGAATGTGTGGCGGCGGCGACCGGACGTGGTCGGAAATGATAGGCAATTGGTACTCCATGATGGCCGTCCAGGGTCATACTCTCTCGGGCTTCACGATCGATGGAAACTTCAACCGCGGCCTGCTCTGCGACCCCGACACCGGCCTGGCCGGCTGCCAGGACTTCAACTACGTCGACGGCGCCAAAGCGGTGATGATCGGTCTCCACGGAGCAAGCCGGCAAGGTCGCTGGCGCGGGACCATGCTCTCGAACGGCGGGCCCGCGATCAACGACTGCTACATCGAGGCGCCCGATGCGTCAGGCCACGGCGAGTTCTTCGTCGGCGACAACGACGCGGAGTTCCTGCACCTGTCGTCCTGCCAAGGCATGACCGACCACGACCTGCCCAACAAGTGGCGGCTGTTCGAGGACCCCGTGGATTCACCGAAGAACGGACGGCGGCTCCACGAGGCCACGGGCTTCCACGGGATGATGGGCATCGGCCCGGGCTACGACAGCGACTACTCCATGTTCGCGATCACCGCGCAGTTCGTGTCCATCAAGGACGCCTGGATGGACACCATGCACCACCCGAACATGGAGAACCAGAAGTGCCCCGTCGCCTACGCGATCGGCACGAGCACGAAGGACTGCTTCCACCGGATCGACAACGAGACCTACAAGAACGTCTTCTCCGACCCGGGCCCGATCAACACCTACTGCTACTACTACTATGACAAGTGCGATCCCGCCGCCGGATCCCCCTTCACGCCTCCGCAGTAGGAAGGCTCGAGCCATGAAGCGACTGACGGCATTCGTGCTCGTCGTGGCCTCGGCGGCTCTGCTCCCGGCGCGGGCCGGTGCCCAGACCGACACCTGCCCGGGCTTCCGCGATCTCGTGGAGGCCGGCGTTCCCAAGGTGGTCGGTGACCGCGCCGTCATGGCCCAGCTCCTCGCGGCCCAGGTCGGGCCGCAGCTCAGCCAGAACTTCGACGTGACCGTGGCGGAGAAGGCCCTCGGCGAAAACCTCCGACCGAGCTTCGCGTGCCGCGACGCTACGCGGCCGTGCGTCTATCATGGCCAGAGAGGGTCGGTCCTCCTGGCCCGGCGCCCCGACGGTGTCCTCACCTACCTCAATCCGGCCCGGCGGTTCCAGGCCGAACGCGGCGTCGCCAACCCGGTCACCGAAGACGTGGCCCGTCGCGCGGCCCTCGACGGCATTGCGGCGTTCGGCGTCCCCCCGGCGGAGGTCGGGCCGCCCCTCATGAACACCCTGATGGCGGGGACGCAGGATGCCGCGCTGAAGACACCGACCCAGGTCCTGCGCGCCGAGGTCCACGCGTACGTGTCGCGCTTCGTGGGGGGCGTGCTCGTCCTCGCCTCGCGCAGCATCGTCGCCGTCGATGCCGAGGGTCGCATCGCGCGGATCCACGTCGAGTGGCCCGACTTCAGCCTCGTCCCGGGACTCAGCGTGGACGGGACGCTTCCGCGGACGGCGGTGGTCGAGCAGGTCCTGGCGAAGATGGCCTCCGACAACCCGTGCGGCAG
>Ga0066388_100001676_pt1 | contig 12745 bp, 6 predicted proteins | sample PanSoiMetaGPlot6_FD_64539 | JGI IMG/M metagenome (GOLD analysis project Ga0066388, IMG submission 64539) | Tropical forest soil microbial communities from Panama analyzed to predict greenhouse gas emissions - Panama Soil - Plot 6 (Hybrid Assembly) | ecosystem: Environmental > Terrestrial > Soil... | reverse complement strand
CCGTCCGGTGACAGGCCGGGTGACGCCGCACCCACCGGCCGCGACATCGCCGAGATCATGCGGACCTCGTTCGACGACCAGATCCGGCAGGACGCCGTCGTGCAGCTCGGGCAGCTCATCGACGACGGGACGGCCGCCGCCGTGGCCGGGACCGAGCCTCTCGAGTCGCAGCAGAAGCGGGTGAGCGACTTCCACCGACTGCTGCAGACCCTGCTGCCCACCCAGACGGAGGCGACGTTCGAGGACTCCGGCGAGAGGGCCGTGCTGTACACCGACAAGCCGGAGGATGACTACGCCCGTATCTCCGAGATCTTCGGCAGCACCCCGCCGGGATCGGCGACCCAAGACCTGGGCGACAGGTTCCGGAAGGTGTGGAGAGGCGCGAAGGACACGCTGCGGGTCGCCTCGTACTACACGATGAAGTCTCGTGCCGGACAAGTCGGCCGAGCCGGCCTGGGGCCGTTGCTGGAGGCGCTGCACGCCGGCTCGTCCGGCATTCGGGTCCACCTGGTCGGGCACAGCTTCGGCGCGCGGCTAGTGTCGTTCGCGCTGGCCGGAATCACGTCGAGCGGGGCCAGCCCGGTAGCGTCGCTCCTGCTGATCCAGGGAGCCTTCTCCCACTGGTCGTTCGCGCACGCGGCGGACAACCCGTTCGCCGAGCCCGGCGCGCTGAACGAGTTTGCCAACCGTGTGCACGGCCCGCTCGCCGCGACCTTCAGCGAACACGACTGGGCCGTCGGCCGCTGGTACCCGAGAGCCTCCTTCCTGGCCCGGCAGGACACCTCCGCCTCCGCCGCGGCCAACCGATGGGGCGGTATGGGCTCCGACGGGTTCCAGGCGGTGTCCCCCGGCGCGGACCGCGACCTCCAGCCGGCCGGCAAGGACTACGCCTTCAGCGCGAGCACCTTCTACCGAGTCAACGGCTCCGGCGTCATCGACGACACCACACAGTCCTCGTTCTCTGGAGCGCACTCCGACATACGCCATCCGGAGGTCGCGTGGCTGGCCGTCGCGGCGGCCGCCGCCGGTGGCCACTGACCCGGGCGCACGGGCACCGCAACTCCGGCGGCTGGCGGCGTCCTTCGGCGTCGGGTGCAACCTCCAGGCAGACCTGTGCGTCATGGGGACATGCGGAGGCGACCGGTGTCGGCTCGAAGGAGGCCAGCAATGTGGCGAAGATTGGTGGCCGCTGCCCTGGCGACGGCGGTCGTGTCGATCGGCCTGGTGACGCTCCAGGCCGGCCCAGCTCAGGCGGCCACGTACTACAACTCGCGATGCGGCAACACCTCAGGCCGCGTGCTGCTCACGTTCGACGACTGGGCGCACGGCGACCCGTACCGGGCCACCCGTGTCGGCGCCTATCTGCAGTCGCGCAATATCCGAGCGATGTTCTTCCTCATCAACCAGTACGCATCGAAATACCCGGATATCGTCTCGACGCTCCGGCGGCAGGGGCACTGGGTGCTCAACCACACCTGGTCACACCCCGACCTCACGCAGTTGTCGGACTCCGGCGTGAGCTGGCAGATCCGCAACGGCATCAAGAGCAACCGGCTGCGACCACCCTATGGCGCCTACAACTCGCGGGTGTCCACCATCGCGTACAACCTCGGCTACCGGATCTGCACCTGGACCATCGACACACGCGACTGGCAGAGGCCCGACGGTGTGCATCGCCGCAGCACCGCCAGCATCCGGTACATCGTGCGGACCTCGCCGTGGTCGGCCAAGGCGAGCGGCGTCGTGCTCGGGCATCTGTTCACCAACTACCCGAGCGCCATCCCGGGCATCATCTACGACATCCACCAGCAAGGACTTCTCTTCTGCCGGAACCGCGGCCCGGTAGGGGCCTACGCGCCCTTCCCGTTGGCCTGTACCTGAGGGCCGTTCAGCCCATGGGACGGCGGCCGCGGGCGGTGATCAGGAGGAACGGCAGGCCGCCTTACCCGGTACCCGGGGTGGCCAGCAGGGCCATCACCTCCTCGATCTCGGCGGTGCGCAAGCCGACGTTCGCCGTCCACGGCGGCCGAGGCCCGCATTTTCACGACGGACGGGTCGGATAATTGAGCCCGCCTCCGGCCGATGTTGTCAAGACCCCGGTCACTTTTCGACCGCGAGGGGGCGTGTCGACCGGGTTTTTATCACCCTTCTATCCGTGAACGCTACGCTGGCGACACCCTACTATCCGCAAGCTCTCCGCTGACGACGCACAGTCGATCATTCTGGTGTCCCTTCGCACGTGAGGACAGGTCTAGTGGTCGGGAGTAAACTGGATGCCGCCATCGGTACGTCTATCGCGGAGTTCGACCCGGCGAGCGCGTCCGATGCCGAGATGAACGCACTGAGACAGCTCGTCTACACCGAGAAGATCGTTATACTCAAAGGCCAGCGGCTCACCCCGGCCCAGTTCGTCGCCCTGGGCGCCCGGCTCGGCGAGATCGAGACTTACTACCAGCCGATGTACCACCACCCGGAGTTCGAGGAGATCTTCGTCTCCTCGAACGTCAGCGCCAACGGCAAGCAGCTCGGGGTGCCGCAGACTGGGAAGTTCTGGCACGCCGACTACCAGTTCATGCCGCGGCCGTTCGGGCTCACCCTGATCTACCCCCAGGTCATCCCGAAGGCCAACCGCGGCACGTACTTCATCGACATGGGCCGGGCCTACCAGAAGCTGCCCGCCGAGCTGCAGTCGAGGATCGCCGGCAGCACCTGCCTGCACAGCGCCCGCCGGTACTTCAAGATCCGTCCGTCCGATGTGTACCGGCCGATCAGCGAGATCATGGCCGAGGTGGAGCGGGAGACGCCCCCGGCCGCGCACCCCACCGTGCTGACCCACCCGGCGACCGGCGAGCAGGTCCTCTACATCAGCGAGGGCTTCTCCTGCGCGCTAGAGGACGCCGCGGGAAACCGCCTCGACGAGGCGATCCTGCCCGAGCTGCTGACCTCCACCGGGCAGCTGGACAGGACGTTCACGCACGAGAACATCCACCTGCAGACCTTCGACGAAGGCGACCTGCTGATCTGGGACAACCGCAGCCTGGTGCATCGGGCGCGGCATACCACGAAGCCGGAGCCGGCGGTGTCGTTCCGGGTGACCGTGTACGACGACCACCCGTTCCATGCCGGTGCCCAGTAGTGCCCACGATGCTCGAGAACCCACCCCGGCCAGCCGTGCGGTATCCGACCGACCGGGCGTTGTTGGCACAGGCGCTGCGGCCGTACCGGGCGCACTGCAGATACCTGAAATCGGCTACCGTCACCGCGGCCGGTGACCCGGCCGGGGGCGGCCGGATCAGCGTGGCCGGAGAGTTCGAGATCCCCGAGTCCTGCTATATCGACGACACCGGGCACTTCAACTCGGTCGAGTTCAACATCTGCTACAACCAGATGTTCTACTACCTCGCCGCGAAGTCCGTGGTGGCCGGGCTGGCGGCGCCGTTCAGCGGGTGGACGATGGATGAATACCAGCGCCGCCAGCTCTCCGACTTTCTCATCGTGGATTTCCGCAGCACCTTTCGGCGGTCCATGCGCGGTCGCCGCTTCAGCGGCGAGGTCGCCGTGGTGAGCATCACGGAGTGGTCCGGCAGCGACCTCAACAAGCCGCTCGCCTTCGTGCACACCGAATGCCGGTACTGGGACGAGGGCGGCGGCCGGTGCCACGGCGAGGTCCGGCTGGCCATCCTCGACTCGACCGGGTCCGGCGGCTGAGGTGGTCCAGCCCGTGATCCCCTCCGCCCCGCTGGCCAGGCACCTCACCGAACTCCCGCGACCGGAGCGCCGGGCCGCCCTCGCCGCCGCGGTCGTGGCAGAGCTGGCGGCGGCGCTGCTGGTGTCCCCCGACGAGCACCTGCCGCTCGAGGAGAACCTGTTCGAGCTGGGTCTCACCTCGCTGAAGACCGCGGAGGTCAAGCAGGAGCTGGAGGCCAAGCTCGGCCTCGAGATCGAGGTCTCCGTGCTGTTCAGCCAGCCGACCGTCCAGCAGCTCCTGACGTACCTGGTCGAGGCCCTGCCGGACCTCTTCGCGCCGGCACCTGTCGACTCAGGCGGCGAGGTGGGTGAGCCCGGCGGCGCGGGCCCCGACGAGCCCGACCGGTCCGCGCGCCGGCCGTACCGGATCCCGGCGACCGCCGTGGAGCAGCACCGGCTGCTCGAGCAGCTGCTGATGGAGCGCTGCGAGCCGATCGCGGTCGTCGGGATCGGCCTGCGGTTCCCGGGCGGGAACGACACGCCAGCCGGGTTCGCCGACTTCCTGGCCGCGGGCCGGTCCGGCACCGGCCCGATCCCGGCCGACCGGTGGGACGTCGCCGCGTTCGCCTCGACCGTGCGGACCGCGGGTGGCGGCTTCCTCGACGGGATCGACCACTTCGACGCGAGGTTCTTCAACATCTCGCCGAAGGAGGCGCAGTACGTCGACCCCCAGCAGCGGATCCTGCTCGAGACGGTGTGGGCGGCGCTGGAGCACGCGAACATCGACCCGACCGGTCTGCGGCACGGCACCGGCGGCGTCTACGTCGGTGTCAGCAACACCGACTACTCCATCGAGCTGGACACCTTGCCCCCCGATGAGCTGGACGGCCATCTCGGCACCGGCAACGCGCACAGCGCCATGGCGGGGCGGCTGTCGTACTTCCTGGGATGGCGCGGTCCGTGCCTCAGCGTCGACACCGCCTGCTCCTCGTCCCTGGTCGCACTGCACCTGGCCGTGACCGCCCTGCGCCGGCGGGAATGCGGGATCGCACTGGTCGGTGGCGTGAACACGATCAGTCACCCGCGCGCCCACATCATCTGCTCGGCGGCGAACATGCTGGCCGCGGACGGCAGATGCAAGACCTTCGACGACTCGGCCGACGGGTATGCGCGCAGCGAGGGCTGCGGCGTGATCGTCCTCGAGCGACTGTCCGATGCGGAACGAGCCGGTCACCGGATCCTGGGCCTGGTACGTGGTACCGCGGTCCGGCAGGACGGCGTGACCGGTGGCCTGACGGTGCCGAACGGAACCGCTCAGGAAGAGGTGATGCGGGCCGCCCTGGCCGACGCCGCGCTGACCGGCGCCGACGTGCAGTACGTCGAGGCGCACGGCACCGGCACCGCGCTCGGCGACCCCATCGAGATGGCCGCGATCCGGGCGGTCCTCGCCGACGGCGAGCGTACGGGTCCGCTCGTCGTCGGGTCGGTGAAGACGAACATCGGCCACATGGAGCCGGCCGCGGGGATCGGCGGGATGATCAAATCTCTGCTGCAGATGCAGCGGGCGCAGATCTTCCCGCACCTGAACCTGGCCACGCCGTCCCGGCACATCCCGTGGGACAGCCAGCCGATCGTGGTGCCCACCGAGGGCCGGCCGTGGCCCGCGGGGACCCGGCGGGCGCTGGTGAACGCGTTCGGGTTCGCCGGCACGATCGCGACAGTGGTGCTGGAGCAACCGCCCGCCGGCCCCGCCCCGGCTGGCCCCGCCCCGGCTGGTCCGGCCCGGGCGCCCGGTCCGCATGTGTTCACGTTGTCGGCGAAGAGCCGGGCCGCGCTGCGCGGCCAGGTGCTGGCCTACCAGCGCCACCTCGCCGACCACCCGGACGAGGACGTCGCCGACATCTGCTACACCGGCAACGTCGGGCGCGCCCACTTCGGCGCGCGGCTGGCCGGCGTGGTCGGCGACCGGGCCGAGCTCGACCGGCTGCTCGACGACGGTCTGTCCCGGCTGGACGCCGGCGCCGGGCCGGCCGGCGACGGGTCCACTGGCGACAGGGGTGCGCCGTCGGCGGTCGCCCTGCTGTTCAGCGGGCAGGGCGCGCAGTACCCCGGGATGGGACGGTCGCTGTACGAGCGGTTCTCCGCGTTCCGGGAGCACGTCGACGAGTGTGACCGGCTCTTCACCGACCATCTCGGACTGTCCATTCGGGACATGATGCTGAACGGGTCGGTGGGCGCCGGCGAGCTCGGCCAGACCCGGTACACCCAGCCGGCGCTGTTCACGCTGGAGTACGCCCTCGCGAGGTTGTGGCAGCACTGGGGGCTGCGGCCGGACGTGCTGATCGGGCACAGCATCGGCGAGGTCACCGCCGCCGCGGTGGCCGGCCTGTTCGCGTTGCCGGACGCGGTCCGGCTGGTGTCCGCGCGGGCCGACCTGATGCAGTCGGTGGCGGCCCCCGGCGGGATGCTCGCGGTACCAGTGGCCGCCGAGGAGATCGCGCCACTGCTCGCCGGGATCCCCGACCTCGCGCTCGCCGCGCTGAACGCCCCGCAAGCGTGCGTGGTCTCTGGTGGGCAGGAGTCACTGGCCCGGCTCCAGGAGACCCTGACCGCCAACGGCGTGCGGAGCAAGCCGCTGGCCGTCTCGCACGCGTTCCACTCGCCGCTGATGGACGAGGTGTCCGACGCCTTCCGGGCGGCGATCGGGTCGGTCGAGTTCCGCGAGCCCGAGCTGACCATGGTCTCCAACCTCACCGGAGCGGTCGCCGACCCCCGTGAGCTGTCCATACCGGACTACTGGGTCAGGCACATCAGCGAGCCGGTGAACTTCCTCACCGGGATGCGGACCATCGCGGCGCGGGGCCGGCACATGTTCGTCGAGGTCGGCCCAGGTACCACCCTGATCGGGCTGGGCCGTCGGTGTGTGCCGAGCAAGGACCACCGCTGGCTGGCGAGCCTGCGGCCGGGTGCGCCGGACACCGGCCTGGTCCAGACCGCGCTCGCCGAGCTGTACGCCGCCGGCATCCCGGTGTCCTGGGTGGACTATCACGAGGGCCGGACCCGGCCGACCGTCACCCTCCCGACGTATGCCTTCGACCGGCGCCGCTACTGGCTTCCGGCGCCCGGTCAGGGGCGTCGGGCGGCGGCGTCGGCACGGCGGGACCCCGGTGGCCACCCGCTGCTCGGGACGGAGACCACCACCGCGCAGCAGCGGGCCGCCGGCACCCGCGAGTTCGCCACCGCGCTCGCCCCCGACGCACCGGACTACCTGGCTGACCACGTGGTGCTGGGCCAGGTGGTGTTCCCGGCCGCCGGCTACGTCGAGACGCTGCTGGCCCTGCTCGACGCCGTGTACGGCGACAGCGGCCGGCCGGTCCGCGAGCTGCGGATCCACGAGCCGATGCTGCTGCCCGACGGGGAGCAGACCGAGCTGCGGGTGCGGCTGCAGGAGCTGTCGGCGGGCGAGGCCACCGTGGAGATCGTCAGCCGCCCGCCCGGCGGCCAGGTCCCGGCGGGGGAGCCGGTGATCGAGCGGCGGCACGTCACCGCGGTGCTCGCCGGCGACCGTACGACCAGCGACGCGCTGGCCGCCGCCGCCCGCGTTCTGCGGGAGCGCGCCGCGGTGCCCGGCCTGCCGACCGAGGTACCGCTCACCGAGCTCTATGCCGACTCCGCCGACCGCGGGCTGGCGTACGGCCCGCGGCTGCGCCGGCTGACCCGGCTCACGCGGCACGGCGCCGCGCCGCCGGACCTGGTGGTCGGCGAACAGAGCGGGCCGCCACCGGGGAGCCCGCTGGACCTGTTGCCCCCGGCGATCCTCGACTGCGCGTTCCAGACGGCCGCCGCGGCACTGGACACAGGGGACACTGGGGACACCTACCTGCCGGTGGGCATCGAGGAGCTGCAGCTGGTCCGCAAGCCGCGGGGAGAGCGGCTACGCAGCCTGCTGCGGGTCGCCGGGCGCGCTGACCGCGAGGTGACACTGGACCTGACCCTGCTCGACGGGGACCAACCCGTCCTGCTCCTGCGCGGGCTCACGCTTCGCCGGCTGGCCAGCCCGGTCGCACCGGCGCCCGCGCACCGGCGGCTGTTCCACCACCTGCGGTGGCTGCCGCAGCCGCTCGCCGCCGGCCCCGGCCCCGACCCCGGCCCCCCACCGGCGCGGCACGTGCTCGTCGTGGGCCGGGCGGCCGGGGCGCTCGCCGGCCTTGCCGGCTCCCTGCGCGAGCGTGGCGGCCGGCTGTCCGTCGCGGCCGGCCCGGCCGAGGCCGCGGCGGTGCTGCCGCAACGGCCCACGGACGTGTGCTGGTGCTGGCAGCCCGAGCCGCGCCTGGCCGGCCTGGCCCGGCTGCGAGCCGAGACCGAGGCGAACTACTGCGAGCTGCTGGACCTGATCGGTGTGCTGGACCGCGCCGGCTTCGGCTACGACCAGCGGCTCTGGCTGGTCACCGAAGGCATCCAGGTGCTGCCCGGCGACCCGGCTGGGGCCGACGGGGCTGGGGCCGACCGGGCTGACGGGGTCGACGGGGTCGACGGGCCGGCCGGGCTTGCGGCGGCGTCACTGTGGGGCTTCGGGCTGACCGTGTCCACTGAGTACCCGGGCTACCAGGTACGGATGGTCGACGTCCCCCGCGCCGGCCACGCCGCGCTGCTCGACGAGTGGCTGGCCGCGGACACCGGCGAGGACCAGGTGGCCTACCGCGGGGGGATCCGGTACGTCCGCCGCATCCAGCCGGCCGATCCCGACGGCGCCGCCGGTACGGTGCCGGTGCGGCCGGACGAGCGCTACCTGATCACCGGTGGGCTGGGCGACCTGGGCCTGGCGACCGCGCGACACCTGGCCGACCTGGGCGCCCGGCACCTCGACCTGGTCAGCCGGCGCGCGGTGCCGGCGGCGGAGGTCGCCGCGCTGGCCGGCCAGTTCGGCCCCGACGTCGAGGTCACCGTCCACCGGGCCGATGTCGGCGAACCCGCCGACGTCGAGCGGCTCGCCGCCGCGCTGCGCCAGGCTCCGCAGCCCCTCGGCGGTGTCGTACACGCGGCCGCCACGCTGGCCGACGGTCCCGTCGCCGGCCTGGCCTGGGCGCAGCTCGAGACGGTGTTCCGGGCCAAGGTCTACGGCACCTGGCTGCTGCACGAGGCGCTGGCCGGCGTCGGCAGCCTGCGGTTCTTCGTCGGCTACTCGTCGGTGGCCGCCATGCTCGGCCCGCCGGGGCAGGCCAACTACGCAGCCGGGAATGCCTTCCTGGACGCCGTACTCTGCTGGCGGGCAGCTCGGGGCCAGCCCGGCCTGAGCCTCAACTGGGGTCCGTGGGCCGAGATCGGCATGGCCGCCCGGCTCGGGCCGCAGCGCATCGGTTGGATGGAAGCGCAGGGCATCCGGTTTCTGCCGCCGGCCACCGCGGTCCGGGCCCTGGGCAGCGCGCTGGGCGGACCAGCCTCGCAGGTCATGGTCGGCGAGTTCGACTGGGACCAGGTGGTGGCCGGACGGCCGGCGCCCAGCGCGCTCTACCGCTCGGTCACCAGCGACCGGGCACGCAGGCACACCGGCATCGATGCCGTCGCGCTGCGCGCCTGTCCGCCGCCGGAGCGGAAGGCGAGGGTCAGCGAGCTGGTCCGGGTGACAGTCGCCGACCTGCTGCACTTCGACGGGGCCGGCGACATCGCAGGCGACGCCGCGTTCGTCGAGCTGGGCCTGGACTCGCTGGTCGCGATGGAGCTGAAGAACGCGCTGGAAAGCGCCCTGGGGGTGCTGCTGCCGGCCAGCATCACGTACGACCACCCTACGGTCGCGGCGCTGACCGACTTCATCGACGGGCGCCTCACGCCGACCGGTGCCGGGGTCGTAACCGACCCGCTCCCGGGCGTCGGCGCCGGTGACCCGGCCGAGGTGGCCGGCCTGACCGACGCCGACATCGACCGCGAGCTGCTGGCGCTGTGGGACCTCTGACCGGTGCGGGACCACCGACCGATGCGGGACCACCTCGCGAGCCGGCCACGCCGGCCGGGCGGCGGCGCTGGCCGGACGCCGTCAGCTGGGGCTGACCTCACCCGCGGAGGACTTTCGTGTACTACCCCGAACTGCAGGACTTGGCCGCCACGGCAGGATTCCACGCCCGCCGCCGGCCGGACACCGTCGCGGTGCACTGCGCCGATCGCAGCCTCACCTACGCACAGCTGCACCGGCACAGCAACCGGGCCGCGCACGCGCTGGTCTCGGCCGGTCTCGGCCGGGCCTCCCGCGTCGCCTATCTCGGCCGGGACTGCGAGCAGTTCTACGAGCTGCTGTTCGGCTGTGCGAAGAGCGGCGCCGTGCTGGTGCCGGTGAACTGGCGGCTGACCACCGCTGAGGTGAGCCACATCCTGCGCGACTCCGGCACAGAGGTGCTGTTCGTGGAACGCGACCTGAAGGGCCGGGCCGAGGCTGTCCGGGCCGAGCTGCCGGCGCTGCGGCTCGTGGTGGACCTCGACCAGCCCGGCACCGACGGCGGCGGCCTGCATGCCTGGAGCTCCGGCCAGCCGGACACCGACCTGGAGCCGGCGTCCGGACCGGACGACCCAGTCGTCCAGCTCTACACCAGCGGCACCACCGGCCTGCCCAAGGGCGTCGTGCTGGCCCACCGCAGCTTCTACGCGGTCCGGGACGCGCTGGCCGGCGCCGGTCTACAGTGGATCGACTGGCGGCCGGGCGACGTCAACCTGCTCTGCATTCCGGGTTTCCACGTCGGCGGCTTGTGGTGGGCCGTGCAGGCGTTCAACGCCGGTGTCACGAACGTGGCCATGCCGAGCTTCACCAGCCGAGCCGCCGTCGAGCTGATCCGGCGCCACTGGGTCACCACCACCTGCCTCGTGCCGGCGATGCTGCAGATGCTGCTCGCTGAGCCAGCCGTGACCCGGGCGGACTTCCAGACACTGCGCAAGGTCGTGTACGGCGGCTCGCCGATCTCCGAGACCCTGCTGGCCCGTGCCCTGACGGTGATCGGCTGTGAGTTTGCCCAGATCTACGGGCTGACCGAGACCGGCAACACCGCGGTCTGCCTGCCCCCGGAGGACCACACGCCGGGCAGTCCCCGGCTGGCCGCCGCCGGCCGGCCCTACCCCGGCGTGCAGCTGGACGTCATCGACCCGGCCGGGGTGTCCCTGCCGGCCGGCGAGATCGGCGAGATCCGGATCCGCACTCCGGCTCGGATGCTGGGCTACTGGCGGCTCCCGGCGGCCACTGCGGCGACGCTCGTGGACGGGTGGATCCACACCGGCGACGCCGGGTTCCTCGACGCCGACGGCTACCTGTTCATCCGGGACCGAATCAAGGATGTGATCATTGTCGCCGGCGAGAACGTCTATCCAGCCGAGGTCGAGAACGCGCTGAGCCGGCACCCCGCGGTGGCGGAGGCGGCGGTCGTGGGCATCCCGGACGAGCGCTGGGGTGAGGGGGTCCACGCGTTCGTCGTGTTGCGGGACGGCACCCGCGCCACCGCCCGGGAGCTCATGCTCGCGCTGCGGGGCAGCATCGCCGACTTCAAGCTGCCGACCAGCTACGAGTTCCTGGACCGGCTGCCGCGCAACCCGAGCGGCAAGATCCTGCGCCGGCAGCTGCGGGACCGGTTCTGGCAGCACACCGCGCGGAAGGTCAACTGAGCCGACGGTCCACCGGCTCACGCCCCGGTCGCGGGAGACGTGCGCCTTTTGGGTACCCTTGCCCGAGAGGTCGGGCTGGCTGCCCAGGCTGCAGCGTGAGGAGATCACAGGTGGTCTACACGACGGCGGTGTCTCCGCAGGCAGCAGGTCCGCACCTACACGATCCGGAATGGGTCTTCGTGGACTGTAGGTTCGACCTCGCGGATACGGAGGCCGGCCGTCAGGCGTACGAGCTGGCCCACATTCCTGGCGCCGCCCATGTCCACCTGGACGAAGACCTGAGCGGTCCGGTCGTGGCCGGGAAGACCGGACGGCATCCGCTCCCACCGAAAGAGAAAGCGGAGCAACTACTGTCACGCCTCGGGATTCACCCCACGACACAGGTCGTTGCCTACGACGATGCCGGCGGCGCGATGGCGGCCGCACGCCTGTGGTGGATGGTGCAGTGGGCCGGCCACCGGGCGTCGGCTGTCCTGGACGGCGGGATCGGCGCCTGGGCCGCTCGTGGACTTCCCGTCACCGACGACCTGCCGGACCGGGCGCCGTCCGACTTCGTCGCCCACTGGAGAGACGACCTGGTCGTCGATGCCGAAGCGGTAGCGGCAGCCGCCAGACGAGGTGCTCGACTCGTCGACGCTCGTGCGGCTGATCGGTACCGGGGAGAGAACGAGACCATAGACCCGGTAGCGGGCCACATCCCGGGGGCGGTCTCGTTACCGTACGAGAGCCTTCTTTCCAGCGACAAACGTCTTCTGCCGAGGCGGCAACTGGTCCGGCAGATCGCGGCCGTGACGGGAGGAGGCAGTATCGAAGACGCAATACTCTATTGTGGATCCGGTGTCACGTCGGCCCACACCGTTCTCGCGGTCGCCTACTCCACGGATCGGATGCCGAAGCTGTACGCTGGCTCCTGGAGCGACTGGATAGTCGACGCCGGACGTCCCGTGGAGCGAGGCGACGGACCCGGTCGTCGGCTGGACCACGGTCAGCCGTCCAGTCCGATCAGCCGGCGCAGCGGCACCACACCTTCGACGTCGAGCGAATAGTCTGAGCGCACCAGTGCATCCGGGCACAGACGGACCCGGCGCAGCAGCGCCATCTCGCCTTCGCGGCGTCGCATCCGGACGACACCGTTGTCGGCGTAGCCGACCTTCCGGCTGACCGCCAGCGAAGCGGGGTTGTCCTCGAAGGCACCGGAGGTGACCTCCTGCGCGTCGAGGTGATCGAACAGCAGGGAGCAGACCGTCTGGCGCATCAGCGTGCCGATGCCGCGGCCCTGGTGAGCGCGCCCCAGCCAGGACCCGGTCTCGCCGGTGCGGGTGACCAGGTAGTCGGCGGTGCGCACCGCTTGGACGCCGACAACCACGCCGCCCCACCGGACCACCAGCTCCAGATCCCACTTCGCCGGGCCGAACTCGGC
>Ga0066388_100001675_pt1 | contig 12745 bp, 10 predicted proteins | sample PanSoiMetaGPlot6_FD_64539 | JGI IMG/M metagenome (GOLD analysis project Ga0066388, IMG submission 64539) | Tropical forest soil microbial communities from Panama analyzed to predict greenhouse gas emissions - Panama Soil - Plot 6 (Hybrid Assembly) | ecosystem: Environmental > Terrestrial >... | reverse complement strand
TCGTCTCCATTCTCACTTCGGAAACGGACACTGTCCGCCGCAACTTGGGATGTTCGATATGGACTGCGATTGACGCTACACTCGTTAAGTCTTGACGCTATTTAGCGATCTTAGGCAGCGGCCCGAACGGGTCGGTCGGCGTTCTTTCCTCAGTCGTTGCTGACTGTAAACATGTCAGCAGTTCAACGTAGCCGGCCGCGGCCGCACGGCTTGTCACGATTTGAACGCAACGAGACGCGTCTGCTTGCTTGAATTGCCGCCACTGCCTTGCAAGCTGATCACGCGCCGCCTGCTCATCCTGGGCACATTTCGCCGGAGTCTGCACCGAACTTGACCCACGGCAGGTCACATCGATATCCAACCTTGGCATCTCACCTTCCGCAGCCGCGGCAATTTGCAGGCCGAGAACACCGACACATGCTGAAAACAGGATTGTGCATTTCATGGGCCGCTCCCCGGAACTATTATGCAACGACTAAAATTAGCGCATTGATGCAGATCAACAAAGCGCGGTGTCAAGTAAAGGTCATTGGCTTTATGAAGGATCCGTCAGCGGCTGTAGGTATTGTCTGTGCATCTGCTCGAAGGCGTTACCAGCGGGCATTCGTTGGAAGAAACCGGCGCAATCCTCAGCGTACAAGCGACGGGCGCTTGGGATCAAATGTCCAGTGTGGAATCAAAAATTGCATTGCAACGGCGTCGTCCCGTTTGCCGATTGGCATGCTGTTGTAGCGCCGATGCGCCAATTCGATTTGAGTCATGTCAATTTCGAGACCGAGTCCCGGCCGCTGCGGAACGGCGACCGAACCTTTGACAATCTTGAACGGCTCCTTGGTCAGGCGCTGGCCGTCCTGCCAGATCCAATGGGTGTCGATTGCGGTAATTTCGCCCGGTGCACTGGCGGCGACATGGGTAAACATCGCAAGTGAGATGTCGAAATGGTTGTTCGAATGCGATCCCCAGGTGAGACCCCAGTCGCGGCACATCTGTGCAACCCTCACGGATCCTTCCAGCGTCCAGAAGTGCGGATCAGCGAGGGGAATATCGACAGATTGAAGCTGAATCGCATGGCCCAGCTCGCGCCAGTCTGTGGCGATCATATTCGTGGCTGTCGGCAAGCCCGTGTGGCGGCGAAACTCCGCCAGAATTTCGCGGCCGGAATAACCTTTTTCCGCCCCACAGGGATCTTCGGCGTAGGCCAGGATATTGCGTTGGTCGCGGCAAAGCCTAACCGCCTCCTCCAACGACCACGCTCCATTGGGATCGATCGTGATGCGGGCGTTCGGAAAGCGTTGCGCCAAAGCAGCCACCGCGGCCATCTCCTTGTCGCCTTCGAGCACGCCGCCCTTCAATTTGAAATCCTGGAATCCATATCTATCATGTGCTGCTTCCGCGAGCCGGACGATGGCCGCCGGCGTCAGCGCTTCCTCATCACGTAGTCGGAACCATTCGTCCTTCGCGTCGGGCACGTTGCGATAGGGCAGGTTGGTGCGTCTGCGATCGCCGATATAGAACAGATAGCCAAGCATTTTTACCGTGGAGCGCTGCTGACCTTCTCCCAACAATGCGGCCACCGGAACGCCGAGATACTGACCGAGGAGATCAAGTAAGGCGGCCTCAACGCCGGTGACCGCGTGAACAGCGATGCGTAGATCGAACGTTTGCTGGCCGCGCCCACCGGCATCACGTACGCCAAATTTTGCCCGCATGGCATTGAGGACACCATTGTAAGAGGCGATCGATTGACCGACGACCAGTGACCGTGCTTCTTCAAGCGTTTGTCGTATGCGGTCTCCACCCGGCACTTCACCCACACCGGTGTGGCCGGCATTGTCTTTCAGGACGACAATGTTACGGGTGAACAACGGGCCATGCGCGCCGCTGAGGTTGAGCAGCATACTGTCTTCGCCGGCCACCGGGATCACCAGCATTTCGACGACAATGGGTGCGCCTTTGCCCAAGTCGGTCATGGCCGGGCTAACCTGCAGGGTCGTAAACGGGCATCGGCTTCCTATTCGATGACCTCGTCGGGGCGGGCGAGCAGCGTCGGCTTCTTCGAGCGTTGGGCCAGCGCCGAAACGGGCCAAACAGCTGCTGACGTGAAGACAGCAATTATGAAATTCCGCCGCCGCACGCAACCATCTCCCGATAGCTCGGAATGATTTCGAAGCCTAGCAAAATAAGGCGCAGGAGCAATCGACGGCGCGCTCGGACGGCATGAAGCGTTCGTCCTGAGGCGAATAGTGAGCAGCCCCCGATGTCCGCGCTTAGCGGAGATCGATACTTCTCGCGTGAAGTCCGCTCGATCGTTACCGGGTGGCTCGGCGTCTGTCCAGGAACGCCTTGAGCCTGTCCTGAGCGGCGTCGGTCATGGCGACATTGCAGAAATCCTCAACCGCGTTAGCGAAGCTGCGGCGGTAGTCGAGATCGTTTTGCCGCATGAAAGCAGAGCGGCCGAGGCGCATCACGTCCGTCGACTTTGCGGCAAATGTTTCTGCCAAGGCTTGCGCGTGCGAAGCGAGCTCTCCGTCGGGTACAATCCTGCTGACAAGTCCGAGCCGGTAAGCTTCTTCGGCGCTGAAACTGCGTCCCGAGAACAGCAGCTCGAATGCGCGATGGCGGCCGACTATGCGGGGAAGGTGGACGAAATGGATCGCGGGAATAACGCCAACATCGATCTCCGGATATCCGAACGTCGCGCTTTGTCCTGCCAGGATGACATCGCACGAGATGGCCAGTGTCATTCCACCACCGCGTGCTGCGCCCCCGACAACCGCAATGGAAGGCTTGCCCAGATTGTACTGGGCATCGTGCAGCCGGACATAAAGCTCTTGCAGCAGCGCGCGAACCTTCTGCTCAGATTTTCCGAGCAGAATGTTGAGGTCGAGCCCGGCCGAGAATGCCTTGGTAAGGGCGCTCGTCAGGACGACTGCCCGGATGCCTTCGTCCTTCCCGGCGCTTTCGAGCGCTGCGATAACGTCCCTTATCGTCTCGAGATTGAGCGCGTTGACCGGGGGACTGTTCAGGATGATGCGCGCGACACCCTTTGAAACCTCATAAAGAACCATTTTGTCGGTCATGCCCCGGTCTCCTTCGTGGCCACCAAATTCTTGGCAGGCGGCACGATAGCGGTTTCCTTGCCAGCCGACACCGTTTGGAGGAAAGTTAGGGGGAGAAAGGGTCGTCGATGGACATTGTACCGCTGGGCCCAGGGTTTGCCGCCGAGTTACGCGGAGTAACGATCGCTGAGATCGCATCGGAACCCGCCGCATATTCTGCCGTGCGCGCCGAGTTCGAGGAGCACTCGGTTCTCGTCTTTCGCGGCCAGGAGGTGAACAACGAGTCCCAGCTCTCGTTCTCTCGCTGCTTTGGTCCGCCTGAGGTAACGAAAGTCGGTTCCCAGGGGACCGGCACCCATTTCGTAATTCTCAGCACGATCGACGAAAACGGGAACGTAGTGCCGCCAGACCATCGGCTGGCGTTGCGTAATAAAGCGAACCAGCTTTGGCACACCGACAGTTCGTTTAAGAAAATTCCGGCTCTGACGTCGGTGCTTTCGGCACGCATCATTCCCGTGCGCGGTGGCGAAACCGAATTCGTATCGACCCGCCTTGCCTTTGAGCGCCTTGAGCCGGGATTGCGTCGGAAGCTCGAGAATTTATTTGCCTGGCATGACTACGCTCATTCGCGCGGCCAGATTGCTCCCGACCTTGCGAGCCCTGAAGAGCGCGCGGCTCTCCCACCGCAATGCTGGCGGATGGTGTGGAAGAACCCGGTCAATGGCCGGTCGGCCCTCTATCTCGCGTCCCATGCTTACGCAATCGAGGGTATGGAATTGACCGAGGGAAAGCAGCTGCTCGACGAGTTGACGGCTGCGGCGGCAGCGCCGCGGACGAGCTATGTGCACAACTGGCGCACTGGCGACGTGGTCATGTGGGACAACAGGGCGACTATGCATCGCGGACGGCCTTGGCCCGCGCACGAGGCGCGGCTCATGGTGCGCACAACGATATCTGCCGCCTCAGTGGATGGCCTTGATGCGATGCGTCCGCCATCGCGACAGGCGGCGGAATGACCGATGTGAACTTTCCGATCATTTCCACGCCGCGTTTCACCGTCATGGCCGGGCTCGTCCCGGCCATCCACGTCTTTATTTTTAATTTTTAGACCGATCGTGAAGACGTGGATGCCGGCGACATAGGCGTGCGAAGGCATACCGTCCTTTGGACGGCTATGCGCGGGCATGAGGAGCCGAGTTTGCGGGGACGAAAGAGGAAAGGGGAGCGTCACAGAACGTACCGACACTCCGCTCGTTTTCGCACTTCCGCGGGGACAAGCGGAGTGTTGTGCCCGCGGCCATCGAGCCGGCAAACAACGAATAGCCGTAAGTGAACAGAGCTCGTGGCGATTCAATCTCGAACAAACATGCGCTACCGCCCCTTGAAATTCGGCACGCGCCGCTCGGACATCGCATTCACGCCTTCCTTGAAATCCTCCGTTTTGCGCAGGCGCGTCTGCTCTTCGAGTTCATGGTCGGTTGCCTTGCGCACACGGTCGGCAATGCCATTGCGCATGGTCATCCGTGTGGCGACGAGCCCCAGTGGTGAATTCTCGCCGATCTCGGCGGCGAGCTTGATCGCCGCGTCGCGCACCTGATCTTGTGAGACCAGCACGTCGGCAAGACCCATGGCGTACGCTTCTTCGCCCGGCACGCGCCGGCTGGTATAGAACATCAACGCCGCTTTGCTTTCCCCGATCACCGCCGGCAACGTAACCGTAAGCCCGAAGCCGGGATGGAAGCCGAGGCGCGTGAAATTCGCGCAAAAGCGCGCCTCAGGACACGTCACGCGGAAATCGGCCACCATCGCAAGGCCAAGCCCGCCGCCGACGGCGGCGCCGTGCACAGCGGCTATGATCGGCTTTTTGGTGCGGAAGAGACGGTTGCCCTCGATATAAAGGGGCGCGACGCCGGGCCCTGGCTCGCCGGGGCGACGGCCCTGTTCGTCAAGCGCGGAGCCGTCGCCGAAATTGGCACCGGCGCAGAATGCCTTGCCTTGCGCTGCGAGCACGACGGCACGAATATTGACGTCTTTATCGAAGCCCTCGAAGGCACTGGCAATGTCCTTGATCAACGGGATGTCAAAGAAATTGTTCGGCGGCCGCCTGATCTCGACCAAAGCGACGTGGCCGCTCTTCTGAATGCCAATGTCGCTCATGGTATGTGTCTCCTTATTCGGCCGCAGTGCGCCGCTCAGTCTGCTGCGCGGTGCGTTTGACGATCAGCGCATCCACCAGACTCACGCCGTTACCCTTGGCGTGGACGATGATCGGATTGAGATCGACTTCGGCGATGTCATCGGCGTGATCGCATGCGAATTGGGAGAGCATGACCATCAGATCGGCCAACGCCTCGGTGTCGGCGGCCGGCATGCCACGATAGGGCCCGAGAACGGCCGCAGCCTTCAGGCGGGCGAGCATGGCCGTTGCGGCGTCGCGATCGAGCGGTACCGGCGCTAGCACCACGTCGTGCAGGGCCTCGACCAGAATGCCGCCAAGCCCGACCATCAGCAGCGGGCCCCAGCGGTGATCACGTTTGACGCCGAGGATCAACTCGCGACCGGCGGGCGCCATTGCCTCGATCATGACCCCGTCGATTTGCGCGGAGGGAGCATAGCGCCTAGCGCTCGCAAGTACGCGCTCATAAGCAGTTTGCGCGCCGTCAACACCGACATTTAACTCGACGGCGCCGGCCTCTGTTTTGTGTGGGATGTCAACAGATTGAACTTTCAGGGCGACCACGCGGCCGATCGTTCTGGCGGCGGCTTCTGCTTCGGCCGCCGAGCGCGCAAGCGTGCGCACCCCGCCGCCAATGCCATAGGCGTCAAGCAGGGCACGCGCGTGCCATTCGGTTATTACAGTGCCCTCGGCGGCGAGCGCTACGCGAACCTTCGCGCGGCCCTGATGCGGCGCAGGTACCGCCGGCGACTTCATCAATGCTCGCTCACGACACGCACGATAGTCGGCCATGGCGCGCATTGTGCGAGCGCACCCGAGCGCTGTGGTGAAGAGCGGGTAGCCGGCCTCACTGAGGATTTCAACGCTGCGTTCGGCTGGCAGCGTGTAGGTCCACATGAATACCGGCTTGCTGGAAAGTTTTTTGAGCTCCTTGAGCTTCGGCAAATCTCCTTCGAGAAATGCGGAACGCCGGGCGGTTACGACGACCACGACTTCATCGACGCGTGAAGATTGCGCCACCAGCTGCGCAAACATGGCGTAGCCCATTTTGTGCACGCCCTGCGCGGTGGAATCGACTGGGTTTTGCGAGGTGCCGTAAGAAGGAATGTGCACATCGATTGACTTGCGCGTGGCATCGTCCAGAACGGGGATCTCCAATCCGGCCGCCGCGCAAGCATCTGCCATCCACACGCCGGCACCGCCCGACGAGGTGCAGATTCCGACGCGGTTGCCGGCAGGCAGGCGATCGCCGCAGGCCAGGAAGCCCACGGCAAGGTCGATCATGTCGTCGATCTCGTGCGCTTCGATCAATCCGTAGTGATCGAACATGGCGCGATAGGCGGCCTGCGAGCCGGCAAGCACCCCGGTGTGCGAAGCCACCGCCCGGGAGCCCGGCTCCGATTGGCCGATCTTGCCGACAATGATCGGCTTGCCGGCGCGCAGTGCTTTCTCGGCCACCCGCTTGAATTTCTCTGGCGACTTCACGTCCTCCAGGAGCAGGAGGAAAGCATCGGTTTTGCCTTCATCAAGCATGTAATCGACAAAGTCGAAGACTTCGAGCGCGGCTTCATTGCCGGTGGTGACAACATGACGGAAAGATAGATTGCGCGCCCTAGCGCGGTCGAAAAAGGCAAAGCCAAGCCCGCCGCTCTGCGAAATGACCGACACCTGGCCTACCCCGAGCGCGCGCGCCGGCGTGATCGGCCCGGCATTTCTGTCCATTACCGGGCTGAAAGTGGGGCAGAGCGCCGCCGCGATATTCGCAAAACCTTCAGTGTTTGGGCCGCTCACAGCCATGTCATAGCGGCGCGCAATCGCCGCGATTTCATCCTGCATTCGCGTGCCGGCCTTATTTTCCTCGGCAAAACCGGACGAAAGAATAACCGCTGCCTTGATGCCGACCCGCCCGCAGCGCTCAAGCTCTGCTGGCGTATGTTGGGCTGGGATGATGAGGATCGCGAGATCGACAGGTTCGGGCAGGGCCTCGACCGATGCATAGGCTTTGAGTCCCTGAACTTCCGTCGCGCTGCGGCTGACGGGGTAGACCTTGCCGCCAAAGGGATGGCTCAAAATGATTTCGATAATGCGTCCACGCAATCCGTGAACGTCTGACGAGGCGCCGACGACGGCGATCGATTTTGGCCACAGCATCTTTCCGATATCGGGCATAGCCGCGCTACCTGAGGCCCAGTCCGCGCGCGATGATGCCGCGCAGGATTTCAGTGGTGCCGCCCTGGATCGTCAGCTTGGGCGCAACGGTCGTCGCGAAAGCGAGCTGCTCCTCGAGCGTCGCGCGGTTGCCGATTTCGGGCGCAAGAAACGCGGTAAGCTCGCGCACGCGGTGCGGCAATTTCTGCTCCCAAACGGTGCCAAGGTCTTTAACGATCGCGCCTTCCACCATGGGCTCCTTGCCTGCCTGCAGCATACCGGCCACCGAAACCGACATGCGCCGCAGCCCATGGAGTTGCGCCACCAGCCGACCCAGGCCCTCCGCGCTGCGAATGTCTGGCTCGGGGCCGAGCGCGCGAATGAGCTCAAGCATCACGTAGAAGGTCTCAAGAAAGCGTTCCGGTCCGCTGCGCTCGTAGGCGAGTTCGCTGGTCGCCTGCTTCCATGCGCCGTCGATTTCTCCCATCACGTGATCGTCAGGAACAAAAGCGTCATCGAACACCACTTCGTTGAAGTCGTGCTGCCCGGTCATTTGATAGATTGGGTTGACCGTGATCCCTGGCGACTTCATGTCCACCAGGAACTGCGTGAGACCGTGTCGTCGGTTCTCCTTGCTTGGAGGTGATGTTCTGAACAGCCCGAGCATGTAGTCGGCAACATGCGCGTTGCTTGTCCAGATCTTTGAGCCGTTGATGCTCCACCCCTTGGCGACCTTCGTCGCTTTGGTCTTGGCTGCAAACAGGTCGGAGCCGGAGCCGGGCTCGCTCATACCGATCACGAAGCATAATTCACCGCGACAGATGCGCGGAAGAATGTCGGCCTTGACGTGCTCTGGCGCATATTTGAGGAGAATGGGACCGCTCTGGCGGTCGGCCACAAAATGCAGCCGGACCGGTGCGTTGGCGACACGAAATTCTTCCGTCACCACATAGCGTTCAAGGAAACTGCGCTCGTGGCCACCATATTTTTTTGGCCAGGTCATGCCGATCCATCCCTTGGCGCCGATGCGTTTGCTGAACGCACGATCGTGCGAGTCGCCGTGACCCGGCCTGTACGGATCGAAGGTGCCGCTGGCGATTTCCTCTGCAAGGAAAGCCCGCACATCCTGTCGAAGTCTCTCGCATTCTGGCGGAAGACGGATTTGATCAAACTGCAAGTTGGTGCTCATCGCGAAGCAACCAAAGGCCAAAACTCGTCTGCGCCTCGCCGGGCAACATATTTTCCGAGTTCGGCAGCCCAATAGCTTTCGTTGCCGAAGTCGTCTCGCCACGCCAGCATGCGCAATGTGAAGCGATGCAGGACATGCTCCTTTGTAAAACCGATTGCACCAAAGACCTGATGAGCGATGCTTGCGCCTTCGGTTGCGGCTTCTGCGCAACGGATCTTTGCCGAGGCCGCCTCAAGAAACACCGCTTCATCGAAGACGCCGTTTTGCGCGACCGAGTCGGAGGCGGAGCCGGAGACCGCGAGCGCTGCCGCGACTTCGCCGGCAAGTCGTGCGAGGTTCTGCTGCACGGCCTGAAATTTTCCGATCGGCCGTTCGAAGGCGATGCGATCATTGGCGTATGCGATGCTGAGAGACAGGACCGCTTCCAATGCGCCGGCTGTCTGCACGCTGCGGGTGACAGACCCCATCAGCATCAAAGCTGTGCCGTCAAGGTCGGCGGCCCGCGCGTGACGCAAAGGCTTAACGCGGTCAAATATCACAACGTTGGAAGCGTCACCCGCCGGAGTTTGTCCCTTATCGATCCCGCAATCCTTCGCCGCGACCAACGCAACGACCGTGCCTGTTACGTCCTCGGTCACTACTGCTATGTGCTGGGCATCGGGAGCAAAGGGAATACCGAGCGCCCGGCCGCTTAGCGTGCCATCCTTGCCAAGCGCGATGCGGTCGCGAGGGCGGGCAGGGGCCACAGTCATGGCGTCGCCCGGCGACACCAATCCGGCGCGGGCGAGCAGCCAGCCGGCCATCAGGGTCTCGGCAAGCGGGATCGCAATGGCGAAACGCCCAGCGGCGCCGAGCACTGCGAAGCCGTCAGCAAGGTTCGCGCCCGAGCCACCCAAGTGTTCCGGGACCCAGGCGAGCGGTAGGCCGGCGTCAGAGACAGTACGCCATAATTGCGCTTTCCAGGCATCGTTCTTTGCCCGGTTGATGGTCTGCGGATCGGCGAACTCTGCAAAAATCCGTGCCGCCGTTTCGGCGACGATATGGTCGCTTTCACCCGTCACGATCAATACTTAACCGGTCCCCCGGCCCGCGTTCGGCTTCCCACCATTCACACCAGGCCATGGTGGGGCCAAGTATGAGCCTTGGCAAGGATATCGCTTTTCGATTTCGCGGTGCCAAGGAGGCTTCCCTGCGCGGTTGATTGGAGAAAACACAACGGATAGCGTGACAGACAAACAATCAACAGCACCGGCGGCCATAGACCCAGCGGTGCGGCACCTTGGGAGGATTTTTCATGTTCACCCGGCTCAGCGCGCTGGTCGTCGTCATCTTTGCCTTTGTGGCACCCGCGACCGCAGAAGCCGGCGGGCCCAAACACGGCGGCATCCTGAAGATCTACCACCGCGAAACTCCGCCCTCGCTTTCTATCCACGAAGAAGCGACGTTCTCCGTCAACGTGCCGGCTATGGCGCTCTATAACAACCTCGTCGTCTACGATCAGCACAAGCCGCAGAATTCGATGGGGACGATTGTCCCAGATCTGGCTGACAGCTGGAGCGTGAGCAGCGATAACCTGGCGCTGACCTTCAAGCTGCATCAAGGCGTCAAATGGCATGACGGCCAGCCGTTCACGTCCAAGGACGTGAAATGCACGTTTGACCTGCTGCAGGGCAAGGGTCAGGACAAGTTCCGCAAGAATCCGCGCAAGGATCTATTCAACAATATCTCCGAGGTTACCACCAACGGCGACTTCGAAGTCACATTGCATCTCAAGCGGTCGCAGCCTTCGCTGATCGCGATGCTCGCTTCCGGTTACACGCCGATCTATTCGTGTCACGTACCCCCGGCACAGATGCGCACGCATCCGATCGGAACTGGACCGTTCAAGTTTGTCGAATTCAAGCAAAATGAATCGATCAAGCTCGCCAGGAACGAGAACTATTGGAAGAAGGGCTTGCCCTACCTCGACGGCATCGAGTTCACGATCATCAGCAACCGGGCAACCGCGGTGCTCGCCTTCGTGGCCGGCAAGGTCGACATGACATTTCCGACCGAAATGACCAAGGCGCTGATCGCCGACATCAAGAAGCAGGACCCGACCGCGGTCTGCGAGATCGGCCCGATCAACGTCAGCACCAATCTCATCGTCAATCGCGAGAATCCGCCCTTCAACAATATCGAATTGCGCAAGGCGATGGCGCTCGCCCTCGATCGCAAGGCATTCATCGACATTATCTACCAGGGCGCCGGAGACGTGGGCGGCACGCTGCTGCCGCCGCCCGAAGGCGTCTGGGGCATGCCGCCCGAAATGCTCAAGACGATTCCGGGCTATGGCGAGGTGCAGAAAGACCGCGAGCAGGCGCGCGCGATCATGACGAAACTCGGCTATGGACCGAACAATTCTCTCAAGATCAAGGTATCGACGCGCAATCTCGCCACCTATCGCGACCCCGCGGTGGTGCTGATCGACCAGCTCAAGACCATCTATATTGATGCGGAACTCGACCCGGTTGAGTCGAGCCAATGGTTCGCGAAGGTTGCGCGCAACGACTATTCCGTCGGCCTCAACCTCACCGGTAACGGCATCGACGACCCGGACCAGGCCTTCTACGAGAACTATGCCTGCGGTTCCGAACGAAATTACACGCACTACTGCAACAAGGAGCTCGAGGCGCTGTTCGACAAGCAGTCGGTCGAGACCGATGTCGAGAAGCGCAGGAAAATGGTGTGGGATATCGACAAGAAACTGCAAGAGGACGTGGCGCGTCCGATCCTGATGCACGCGCGGTCGGGCACGTGCTGGAAGCCCTACGTCAAAAACATGACGATTATGAACAACAGCGGCTATAACGGCTACCGCTTCGAGGACCTCTGGCTCGATAGGTGAGGCTTCAGGCGTTGCGGCGCGCGCTTGGGGGCGTTTCCTTTTGACGGGAGGCGAGAGTGGGCACCTACCTGATCAGACGCTTCTTCCTGATGCTCCTGACTCTGTTCGGGATATCGGTGCTCATCTTCACGATGCTTCGCCTGGTGCCGGGCAACATCGCTGATATCGTTTTCAACGCGGCCGGAATGATCGACGTCGCCGAGAAAGCCAAGCTGGAAAAGGAACTCGGCCTCGATCGCCCGATTCCCGTGCAGTACATCGAGTGGATAAGTGGTCTTGCGCGCGGTGACCTCGGCTATTCGTACGTGTCGGAAAAGCCGGCGATCAAAGAAATTCTGCCGCGTATCCCGATCACCGCCAAACTGGCAGGCCTCGCGCTATTGTTTGCCGTGACCTTCGGCGTACCACTCGGTGTAATCAGCGCGGTCAGGCAAAATACGATGCTCGATTATGTGCTGCGGGTGGTCAGCCTCAGCGGTCTGTCGCTGCCATCGTTCTGGCTCGGGTTACTGGTCTTGATGGCTTTCGTCACCTATTTCGGCTCCATTCCGATCTACACCGATCCGCCGAAAGGGTTCTGGAACACGCTTTGGCTGTTCAGCATCCCAGCGGCAGCCGTCGGCTTCCGCTCGTCCGCCCTGGTCATGCGACTGACGCGCTCCTCGATGTTGGAAGTGTTGCGCCAGGATTACATTCGCACGGCGCGGGCCAAGGGTGCTCCCGCCCGGACGGTCAACTATCGCCACGCGCTGCGCAACGCACTGCTACCGGTCGTGACGGTAATCGGCATTGAGGCCGCTTTCCTGATGGGCGGGCTGATCGTGACCGAAACGGTGTTCAACATTCCAGGCGTGGCGCGGTTTCTCGTGGAGGCGATCCGCTGGCGCGATTATCCGATCGTGCAGAATCTCGTAATGTTCATCGCGGTCGTAGCGGTTTCGATTAATTTCCTGATCGATCTGCTCTACGCGGTACTCGATCCGCGCATCCGCTACGCGAGCTAGGCGCATGTCAATCGTCGATCTTCCTGTAACGACAGAAACCGCCGACCGTCGCGAAAGCACATGGTCGACGATCCGCTATCACCTCGCCGCGCATCCGCTCGGCTCGATCGGGGCGGCAATCATGGCGCTGTTCGTGTTTTGCGCGGTGTTTGCCGACTTCATTACGGCCTACAGTCCGACGGCGACCGATTCAGCCATGCGATTGTTGCACCCGGGTGCCGGGCACCTGCTAGGCACCGACCAGATGGGCCGCGACATTTTCAGCCGCATTATCTACGGCGC
>Ga0066388_100001674_pt1 | contig 12747 bp, 10 predicted proteins | sample PanSoiMetaGPlot6_FD_64539 | JGI IMG/M metagenome (GOLD analysis project Ga0066388, IMG submission 64539) | Tropical forest soil microbial communities from Panama analyzed to predict greenhouse gas emissions - Panama Soil - Plot 6 (Hybrid Assembly) | ecosystem: Environmental > Terrestrial >... | reverse complement strand
CGAGGATGCCAAGGTGAAGGTCACGGCCACGCTGGTGCGGCATGCGCCCACGTTCCCGTCGTTCGCCTACCGCTTCGACAGCGCCGACGGCGCGATCGTCTTCTCCGGCGACACCACCGTCACCCCGAACCTGGTCACCTTGGCCCGAGGCGCCGACATCCTCGTCCACGAGGTCGTGGATCCCGCATGGGTCGAGTCGCTCTTCCCGCCGCCCCTCGACCCTGTCGAACAAGCCGCCGTCAACCACCTCCTCAGCGCCCACACGACTATCGAGCAGGTCGGGAAGGTGGCACAGGACGCCCAGGTCCACACGCTCGTCCTCAGCCACCTGGTGCCCGGCGACAATCCCACCGAACGCTGGGAACATGCCCGGGAGAACTTCTCAGGCCGGCTCGTAGTCGGCCGAGACCTCCACCAGATCGGGGTGGGACGCAGCTGAGCATCGACCAGCATCACCGCCAGCCCACCTCCAGCTCGTGCACGACCGCGTCAGTCACTGCCGAACCCGACGCGGCTCGCCCCTGCCCAACCAGGTCGTAGGTCAGCGTCTGGCCCTTGCGCAGCACCTCGCGCACGGCCGCTTCGATCCGCGCGCCCGCAATGACGAGCGCGTCGTCCGCGCGCCGGCCGCCGAGCCACTCGAGGGCTTCGGCGGCGGCCAGGACCGCTGCCATCGGATTCGCGCGGTCCCGGCCGGCGTGTTTGGGTGCCGACCCGTGGATCGGTTCGAACATGCCGTGCCGGTCCCCGACATTGCAGCCGATCGAAAGCCCGATACCACCCTGCAGCGCGGAAGCCAACTCGGTAATGATGTCACCGAACATGTTGGGAGCCACGACCACGTCGTAGTGTTCGGGTCGGCGAACCAGCCACTGCGTGAACGCGTCCACCAGCACGACTTCGCGCTCCACGTCCGGATACTGTTCGCCGAGCTCGTCGAATAGGCGGACGAACAGCCGGCAGCCGTGCAGGACGTTGTCCTTGGCGACACAGGTCACGCGGCGGACGCCGTCGGCGCGCTGACGGTCGTCCTTCATCGCGGTCTCGAACGCGATTCGAAGGATCCGTTCGGTCGCGCGGCGGGTGATGATGCGGCTGTCGACGGCAACCTGAGCCTCGCCACCTGGCGCCAGCATGCCACCGGCTCCGGCGTACAGGTCTTCGGTGTTCTCTCGGATGAACACTATGTCCACGTTCTCCGGCTCCCAGACCTGCTTGAACGTTCCGGAGATCAGGTGCCGCACGCCGGGCAGCAACTTCACCGGACGGATGTTGGCGTACAGGTCCAAGCCGACGCGGTTGCCCACGATGAGGGACCAGCCGGCCATCTTGCCGTCCGGTCGAAGCGCCGTGCCTCGGCCATGCGGGTCCGGCCAGCCGACCGCGCCGAGAATGATCACGTCCGCCTCGGCGCAGCGCCGCTCGGCCCCCTCCGGCCAGTCTCGGCCGTTCGCCAGAAAATACTGTGCGCCACCAGGAATCTCGTCGAAGGTCAACGCGAGGCCGTCCAGCTTGGCCACCATCTCGAGCACACGGCGCGCATGCTCGACGACCTCGACGCCAATGCCGTCTCCGGGCAGTAGCGCAATAGCGCAAGGGGCAGACATCAGCATACCCTTTCGTCAAGACGTGCACTTGTAGGAGGCAGGCGGCCGTCCACGGACAGGCCGGTCGACCCCAGCCAGTCGAACTGCTGATATGTAGGTGCCAAGCCGAGTTGCGCGGCGACCTCCTCGCGGAGGCGATTCGATGCGTTACCACCGATCACGGTCATCGGCGCGTCTCGGTAGAGACGCTCCACCGGATGCGGCGGCGTGAGCCCCCAGGAGCCATGGATCTGCACGGCGCGCTGTGTCGCCCGCACCGCCATCTCGGTCGCATAGGGCTTGAGCATGCCGACCAGGTCCTGCACCAGGGCTCCCTGCGTACGGTGCCACGAGCAGCGGTAGGCCAGCAGTCGCGCGGCCTCGATCTCCGCGCGCATGTCCGCGAGCGCAGCGTGCACGCCTTCCATATGAGCCAGCGGCCGGCCGTAAGCGACCCGGCTGCGAGCGTGCTCTACCGAGTGTCGCAACGCCGACTCGGCGATGGCTATCGCAGAGATCGATATGAACAGCCACCCCCAGGCCTTTCCTTCGGAGAACTCCGCCAGACGCACCGGCACTACGTCCCGGCCGCACACTCGCGTCTCATCGAATATGAGTCCTCCCCACGACATCGCACGAAGCCCCATGTGTGGCATCGAGTAGGTGCGCACGCCGGGCTGACGTAGATCCACGAAGGCAAAGCACCAGCCGGCCTCGTGGCCCTCGAGCCGGGAGAACACCACGCCGAGGTCAGCATTCGTCGCATTGGCGATTCGCGCCTTCTGCCCACTGATGACATAGTCGGCGCCCGCTCTGCGCACCGTCGTGGCGTAAGTGCCGACATCACTGCCCGATGTCAGCTCCACCACGGCGAAGCAAGCCAGCCGTTCCCCGCGCAACAGCGGCTCGAGCAGCCGACGGTGGTCAGGCAGGTGTCCGTAGGTGTGGATCAGCTTGGCGCACACCAGTGCGGACATCGTGGCCGACCAAAATGTGCTGGGGCATGCCCTCGCCAGCGTCTCCATCGCCATCGCCTGGACGACGCCGTCAACCCCCGGCCCGCCGATCTCCGCCGGATGGAAGACCCGCAGGTAGCCGCTCTCAGCAAGATCCCGCCAGTTCTCCTCGGGCACCATGCCGGCTTGGTCGGCGGCTGCCGCTCTGGTGGCGATACCGGTGGAGAACCGCCGATCCAGCTCCGCGACCAGACGAGCGCCCTCCTCGTCGACTGAGAAGTCCATCTACCGCTCCGGTTTCGTGAAGGTGGAATGGATGTCGTTCGATGTTGCTCATCGCCACTCGCCCAGATCTACTAGCCCAGATCTACTAGCCCAGGTCCAGGAGTGCGCCGGCGATCACGGAACGCAGGACCTCGTCACCGCCGCCGGTGCCGGCGAGCTCGAGCACGTCGCGACGGGTCCGCTCCACGAGATGGTGCGGGCCGACTCCAGCGAAGCCTGCGGCGGTGTCCAGGGCGTCGCGAACAGCGCCGACCAGGAACAACTTGGCGGTGGCGGCGTCCAGCCTGGGCGCACGCTCCACCCGATCGAGCTGCCAGGCCGCCAAATACAGCAACGTGGCACCGAGCTCGAGCCGGGTCTGCAGGTCCACTACCGCCATTCGTACCGACTGCGACCGTGCCAGCGGCCCGCCCAGCAGCGTTTGTCCGATCGCGAGCGACGACGTGTGATCGGCCAGCGCCCGCAAGATGCCCAACCAGGGCGCGAGCAGGCAGGTCCGGTCGAGTGCAGCCAACAGGGGGACGAGTTGCCGGTTCGCCTCCCCCGGCGTTCCTAGCACCGCGTCCGACGTGACCTGGCATTCGTTGAGTACCAGTTCGGCGGACGAGGCGGTGCGCATCGTGACGGCCTCGGGCTCGGGCAGCGTCGCGAGCCCAGAGGCGTCACGATCGATCAGGAACGTGGTGCGCCCGCCGTCGCTGCCCGTGGTGGCGGTGAGGAGAAAGAGGTCCGCGTACGGAGCGTTCACCACGTTCGACCGCCTACCCTCGAGCAGCCAACCGTCTCGGTTGCGGACAGCGGTGACCGCACCGCCCGCAGCCGTGGCGTCGCCGTCTATCTCGGACAACGCGAGCCCACAGAGCCGCTTCCCGAAGGCGATGCCAGGCAGACAGCGTTCCCGCTGCAGCTCCGTGCCGAGAGCGGCAATCGGCACACCGCACAGGATGCCGTGCGCTCCCACCGCGAAGGCCATCCCGGCATCGGTCGCGCCTTCGCCAAAGCCTTCCAGTAGCGCGACCGCCTCGAGGACGCTCAGCCCGAGCCCACCGCGGTCGCCAGGTAGCAGCAGACCAGTGAGCCCAGCACCGGCGAGCGCGCCGAACATCTCGGGGTCCCACCTGGCGTGCCGGTCACGGCTGGCCACCGTCGGCTCGACCAGTTCGCGGCCCAGGTCGCGACCGCGATCCCGCAGCCGAGCCAGGGCTCCGTCGAACGAGAACTCCATGACGGGTGCCTGCCCTCTCACATGGTGGCACGACGTGGCGGACCGGCCGGGTCATATACAGCCGGGCCCCGCGAGGCTCCGCGCACGGTCTCCCGACCGGGGACGGTCGTCATCCCCTTGCTCCACATCGTTGGGACGAACATTGAAATCGACTGGTGCTCGAGCGCGATCCTCGATCTGACCGCAGCGAGACGCCCGCGGCAGATTCGCGTCGGGCCGTGGTCGCGTGCTCTGCTCGGAGGATGCCCGGCCGGTTGGAAATTTATCCGGCAAGCGAAACGCCGTCGTGGGCCTACAGGCCCAGTCCACGCCATCTACCCGGACGCTGGCCATGCCAGCCTCCCAGACAAGACAGCGTGCCAGCGTTTTGATCACTAAATGTTTCGGGAGGACAGGAGGCGACGAACTTCCGGTCCCGACCACTTAGCTGCATACAGGTGTATCGCGGTCACCGAACCACGCGGTGCTCGGTGAGTAGTTGCAGGCACATACGTGCTTGGTCGGCGGTCATGCGCTTTCGCGCGCTCTCAGCGGGTTCCTCGGTGGCGGCACCGTATTGCCACCAGGCGTGTCCCGTGCGGCGGTCGGTGACGAGGAACCGGTCCTTGACCGAGGGTCCGCGGACGACGAGGGACGTGGTGTACGGCTCGGCGACGACGGAGTGGATCATGCTGTGGTGCAGGGTGTAGGTGTCGCCGGGCTGCTCGGTGCGAACCATGCGCGGGACGAGGTCGGCCGGGTCGATGTGCTCGCCGAGGCCGTCGTCGGTGCCGTACAGGGTGTGGGTGTAGCTGCCGTGCAGGATGTGACTGGTGTAGGTCCAGCGGTGGTTGTGGGGCCGGTCGTAGTAGCCGGGCAGGAAGATGTGCAGCCTGAGACGCCAGCCGGCGGGGTCGTCGTGGAGAACGACCTTGTTGAGGATGTCGTACTGCTCGCACAGGGCCAGCAGGGCTGGATCGGCGAGTACACCGTTGGCGAGCGCTTGGAGGTGGCTGCGGTCGCTGTCGAGTTGCGCCAGCAGCTTGCTGCAGGTGGCAGTGACCGCGGTGAGGTCGTCCCAGTCCATCGTTGCGAGGTCGGTGGCGTATCGGTCGAGCATGCGGGGCTCCGTTCGGCTTGCGAGAGTCAGCTTGCGGCTAGCGCTGTCGTCGTGCGGCCGGGTAGGACGGTGGCTGGGATGGCGCAGTGCGCGGCGCCGGCGTGGCATCCGGCGTTGAGAGCGGCCTCGACTCCGCCTCCGTTGAGCCAGGCGTGGGCGTAGCCGGCGGAGAAGGCCGCGCCGGCGCCGTGGGTGTGGGCGACGGCGACGGGCGGTGCGGCTGCTCGGTGCAGGCCGCTTGCGGTGCGCGCGAGGGCGCCGAGGCGGCCGAGGGTGACAACGGCCGCCGCAGGGCGCAGCCGGGCCAGCACGTCGGTAGCCAGAGCCTCTGCGTCGGCGGCGTCGGCTTCGTCGAGGCTGGTCTGTACTGCGGCGACCTGCTGGCCGGCAGCAGCGGCGACGACCCGTTCGTCGACTGGGTCGCCGCCGAGGTTGAGCAGCAGCGCAGTGCGGGCGGCCGCGGCGGCACGGGCGGCGGCCGGGGCGAGCACCTCGTAGCAGTCCACGTAGACCAGCCGGGCATCTGTGAGGAGGTGCAGGTTGACAGTGCACAGGTCATCGCGGGCCTGTTGGAGATGAGCGAACCAGGTTCGAGCGCCGCCGTCGTCAGCGATCACGGTCAGTTGCGGTGTCGTGACGTCGGTGACGGCGATGGTGTGCCGGACGTTATCGGCGGCAAGGTGGTCCAGCAGGCGTTGCCCTGCGGCGTCGGAGCCGATGGCGTTGGCGATCAGGCCGACCCGCAGTCCCAGTCGGGCTGCTGTCACTGCGGTGATCGGCCCGTCGGCACCGAGGGCGGTGGCGAGGTCATTGACGACGGCGCCACCGTTTGGCGGCGGGTATGAGGTCACCCGTAGCAGTTGGGTATCGGCGAGATAGCTGACGCATACGAGGTCGAGTGTGCGGTCCACGCCCATCGCATTAGTCCTGCCAGCCGAGTTCTGAGTAGGGCTCGCCCTCGAGGTAGCGCGTGATCGCCTGCACGGCGTAGTCGATCATCGGTTCGGGCAAGGCGCTCAGCGGGAACCACTGCCAGCCGGTGCACTTGTCCGGCTCGGCGTTGGTCGGCTCACCGCGCCACCTGGTGACCTCGTAGAAGATCGCCAGGCGGGGCGCGTCGGTGCGGTGGTGGACCAAGTGCGCAAAGCTCACGTCCGTGACGTCGATCTCGACGCCGGTCTCCTCGGCCGCTTCCCGCACCAGGGCAGCGGTCGCCGACTCTCCGTCTTCGCCATGACCGGCGGGCAGGTGCCAGTAGCCGTCGCGCCAGCCGGTGTTCTGCCGCATGCCGAGCAGGACTTCCTCGCTGCGGCGCAGGACGAGGTGGACGTCGAGCTGGGGGCGCTGTCGGGTCATCGTTCCGCTTCTCCGGTGGGCTGCGATCTGGGGCGGGGTGCGACGAGAGGTTCAGGCGGGGTCGGCCGTCGGGACATCGGCTTTCCACAGCCGGCACACGGGCACGATCTCCGGGTACGCGGCGCACGAGGACGTTCCCATGACAAGCTCCTCGGCTGGGCACCCGCCCAGGCAGGAGGAGGACGCCTTGCAGCTGCCGCAGCTGGCCTCGGCGAGCACCTTGGTGAACAGGTCCAGCTCGTTGCTGCCGTGGTTGAGCGCGACCTTTCCGTCGACCATGGTGGCGAAGTTGAGGTCGGTGTCGAACAGGTAGGAGCACACGTACGCCCGGCCGTCGGGAAAGACCGAGATCCGGTCGAGGGTACGGCCAATGCAGCCGCGGTAGCCCTGCTCCGCGTAGCGGCCGATGCGGTCCCGCCGGGCGTAGGTGGGCTGGTACCAGACCCGGGTACGCCGCCCGACAGCCTCCTGTTCGAGTCGTTCGTAGAAGTCGATCCACTCCTCAGGTGGCATGGCCCAGCCGGCGGCACCGTGTCCTGAGCCGATCACGCTGAAGACGTGGTACTTGACGAGCGACACGCCGAGCTGTTCGGCGATGTCGAGGAGACGCAAGCCGTCGGCAGCGTTGACTCGGTTGACGGTGCAGATGATTCGCGTGTCGAAGCCGAGTCGGACGAGTTCGTCGATGTTGCGGATGGCCTCACCGAACGTGCCAGCTCCGCGGATGCGGTCATGGCTACCCGGTGAGCCGCCGTCGAGGCTGATCTGGACGTAGGCGAAATCTCGGGGAGCCATGCCCCGGAACTTCCGGATCGCTGGCTCCAGCCCGTTGCTGGTGGTGATGACGTGCTCATAGCCGAGGTCGTTGGCCATGCCAACGATCTGGACGTAGTCGGGGTGGAGCGTGGGCTCCCCACCGAGGATCGTCAGCTTGGATCCGCCCATCAGCCGCCAGGTCCGCAGCGTTTGCGCGACCTGGTCCAGGGGCATCTTCAGCGCTCGGTCGAGCCGCTCCCCCATGTAGCAGTGTTCACAGCGGAGCTGGCACCGCTCCGTGATGTACAGGTAGACGTTGCGGAAGCGTCCGTACGGGATCTTGTCGACGCGGTGTGGTTCCGGCGAGTGCGCGCTCGCAGGAAGACGCGCGTGCCCATAGCCGTCGGTGTGCGCAGGGAGGACAGGACTCGGCAGCCAGGTCGTAGTCACTCGGAGGCTCCTCGGGACGAGGTTGGCAGTGAGGTCGGCTGGCACGCGGCGAGGACCGCGTGCACGACCGCGGCCGGCTTCTCGGCGGCGTCGATCACCACGTGCGGAACGCCGCACGCCCCGGCCGCCGCTCGAAGGTCCGCTAGCCGGGTGCGGAACCTGTGCAGCCGAGCTGCGAATCGGTCCGGCTCGTCGCAGCGGCGACGCTGCAGGCCTGCACCGCAGTCTGAGCACACCTCGGGATCGCCTGGGCGCCCCCGAGCGGGCCGGTGGGGGTCACAGCGCGGATCAGGCTCGCACACTGCGCAGACGCGGCGCGCGTTGGAACGCGCAGCGACGACCGTGTCCGGCGCCGCAAGTTCGACGACCCGGAAGATCCATCCGTGTTCGGCAGCCAGTTCGGACAGGAGCCGCAGTTGTGCGACGCTGCCAGGAAAGTTCTCCAACAGGACCCTCCCAGTCAGATCCGGAGGCCCGAACGCGGCCGTGAGCAGCACCTCCACCGCTGGGTCGCCGAACCGACCGAAGGCGTCCACCGGCGCGAACAAATCGTCCAGATACGGGTGATCATGACGAAAACGCCCGCCAAAGTCCCGCAGGCGGAACACCTCGGCCCCCAACGCCCCTGCCACCGAGGCGGTTACCGTGCTCTTCCCGACCGCGGGGGGACCGACGAGCGCGATCACGTCCAGGCCAGCGTCGTCCCGGCCGCTCACGCTGCGCGGGACGTCGTCGATGGCGCCTGGCACCTGCAAGCTGACCGCAGCCATCACAGTCCTGTTCAGTGGTGAGGTCCCTCAGGCCGGCCCAGTGGGACAGCCAGGACAGCTTGCGTCGTGACCCAGGGCCGTGGGTCATAGTCACGTCCTAGTCTTGTGCTAGTTCCGCATCGCGCAGCTCGCTCTGCCTCGACTACCGTGCTCGCGTGAAGACGACCCTACGTAGCCCCTCTGGAGGACACGGTGGCGAGCGTGGGCCGCTGGACCGGCCGCGAGGCGCGAGCCCTGCGCCACGCCAAGCGCATGAGCGTGCGCGAGTTCGCGGACCACCTCGGCCTCACCCCGGCAGCCGTCTCGAACTGGGAACGGCGCGGCACGCAGGCGAACCTGCGCTACGAGACCCAGCAGATTCTGGATGTCGCCCTGGCTCAGGCAACAGAGGATGCGCGAGAACGATTCGGACAGTCGTTGGCCACTGGCCCCGAGCAATCGGCAACAGGTCACGACAGCAAACCCGCAGTGGTGGCAGACGTATCCGGCTGGCATGAGCTCGGCCCGCGGTCGGCCACCCGGACGGACGCACTTCTTGCCGCCACGACCCCACTCCGGTCCTGGTCGTTGCGGTACGTACCGCCCATCGACGCTGCCGCGACCGTTGCCCAATTCGTTACATCCCCATCACGTGTGTTCGTCATCAAAGGGCCACCGGGCAGCGGAAAGACCCGTCTGACCTATCACCTTGCCGAGCAGGCAGGCGCAGTCGACTTCCAACTCCATACGCCGGACACGTGGAGCGGTCACGCCACCGACCTCGCGTCGGAAATCCTCAGGTACGCCTCGGCAGACAGCGGCCACGACCCGCTGCTGACACTGGAGCGGGCGTGCGCGCACCTCAGCCGCCCTCTTGTCGTGGTCACCGACGGCCCCTCAGGCGAGGCCGAGATACGCCACGTATGCCAACAACTGGATTCGATCCTGCGGCAGGTTCTCACCAGAGACCTGCGGTTCTGCCTGGTCCTGAGGACGCCGCCCGACGTCGACTTTTCCGCGTACCCGGTGCTTGCGACGACCATCATGCGACCGACGAACAGCCCGGATGGCACGTCGCTGACCCTTCGGCCCTGGACTACGAACGAAGCACGAGAAGCCTGGGACGCCAGCCGCGACAGCGGCGACTTGGAGTTCGACCGCCTCCCGGCTCGCGCTCGCCAACTGGCCCGCCTCCCGCTGTACATGCGTCTCCTCGAGGAGGCCGGCGCCGGCGCGGCCGGTGAACCAACCGCCTATCGCCTCGTCGACTTCTGTGTTCGCACAATCGCGGAAGCGGTCGACGATGATGTTGACGTCGTCATGCGACATCTGGCCGCATTGGCCGAGTCCGAGTTGCCCAACATGCTGCCATCGCATGGCCGCCCGGAAGAAAGATCCAACGACACTGGTGGAGCCGTCCGACTCGCGAAGCTGCCACTACTACGACCCACCGGAACTGGACGGCCAACGTTCGACCACGACGTTATCCGAGAGTATTTCCTTGCCACCCGGCTCGCCCACATCATCGAAGAGGGCGGCAGATCCTCCGCCAGCGTCGCGGCACTGAACGAAGCCGCTGTTCTCGCCGGCAGGTCAGCGACAGGACACGGAGTGTTCGAGTTCGCTCTCCAATGCCTGGACTGGGTCGCACCTGAACTGCTGTCGGCGCTGTCGATGTCACCGACGATCTCCGTCGCCAGCGCACTGCCACTAATGCTCGACCTCGGCGGAGAAGACACCTCCTTCGCTACCGATCAAGTCCTGCAATCCTGCGCCTCCAGATCCTTGCACGAGGCCGGTCTCCCATTGGCAAGGGCACTCCTTCGCAGTCCGCAACTGCCCGCCGCGCTGGCCGACTACCACGCCCGCTGGACAGTCGAGATCCTGCGGCAATTCGGCTCGGCAATCTGGCCCGACGTAGCGGATCACATCGAGCGACGACTGACAGCATCCGCCGTTCACGCCGTGCTCGATGCAGCAGACCTAACGGCAGCGACCGACGCGGTGTTCTTCGCGTGTCACGCGATCTTGTTCGCCGGTGATGACCCACGCCTCACACAGCCGTTGAAGGCTCTCGAGGAGCACCCCGACTGGCGGGTCCGGGCGGCACTCGCTGACGGGCTTCGTAGCAGCCTCACACCGCACCCCGCGATGGCACGCATCATCAGCGCCCTGGCAGAGGACCGAGACTACAAGGTTCGCGCAGCGGTTGCCGAGGCGGTCGGCCACCTCGGACCAGCCACAGCCCAATACCAAGCGACGCTTGCGGTCGACGAGAACTGGCACGTCCGGGAACGCCTGATCCGCGGACTCATCGCCGCCGCGGCAGGCCTCGACGAACGAGTCTCGACAGTCCTCCTGTCGGATGAGACATGGCTCGCCTGCCCAGCGCACGTCCGAACCTCGATGGAACGGCTCCTGCTCATCAAGGGAACCGCACAACGGCAGCCGACAGATGCCTACGACACCGCGTTGTTCGGCCTGCTTCGCGAGTTGCGTACCGGCGCGCTTGTACTGCCAGAGGACGTCGTCGCCCGCCTGATCCGGGAAGGTCTGGCATCAAGCCACTGGCTGGTCCAGCAGGAGGTAGCCAGCCTCACGACGAACGACATGGGACAGGATCACGTCCGAGGCGGCAAGGAGGGCCTACGGCGGCTACGCGACGGCAGGGCAGTCCAGGTCGCCCTAGACCTACGAGATCTCGACCGGGCAGTGGCTGTAGCACGAGCTGCCGCAGCTGCCGGAGCGCAATTCGTAGAGATCGGCGACCCACTCGTCAAGGCTGTCGGGGTCTCGGCGATCGAACGCATCAAGCGATCCGTGCCCGACATCGCAGTAGTCGCCGAGATGATGTCCGCGGACTGGGGCCGCGACCAGGTAATCGTCGCCGCCGAGGCCGGCGCCGACGTCGTACTCCTCATCGGCCCCGCATCCACGGCGAGCGTTGCAGCCGCCGTGGAGGCCAGCAGAAAGCTAGGCGTACCACTCCTGCTCGACGTCCCACAAGGCAGGCTCGACCAAGCCTGGGTACAGGCCATGGAACGCCTCGGCGTCGACGGCTTCAGCATCACGACCAACATCGACCTCGGGGTCGCCGGACCCCACCCACTTGACCAAGCAAACGCCGTCCGCTCGTGGACCAAGCTGCCCGTAGCCGTCTCGGGCGGATTCGACACCACCGACGACATCATCAACACAGTCCCAGCCTGGGACATCCTCGTCGTCGGCAGAAGCATCTCAGACGCGGTCGACCCAGCCGCAGCGGCGCGGCAACTCATGAACCACATCAACACACTCCGGGCGAGGACCACCGATGCTGATCACTCCACTTGAACTCGCACTCATACCAGCCGTGGAAGACCTCATCCGCCTGGGTAGACCCTACTTACGGGTCCGCACTTCCTCCGACTACTGGCTCTACGCCAACCTCTTCTCTACAACCTGCCCCATCGCCATGGAGGACGAGCACGTCATCGGCGTCATCATCGCCTTCCGGAGCCAGGACAACCCAGACGATGTCTACCTTCAAGACGTCATGACCCACCCCGACCACCGACGCCAGGGAACAACGAGAAGCCTCGTCGACACCATCCACCGGCAGGCCGCAGCCTGGGGCTGCAAGCGTCTCTACCTCACCTCAGAACCCGGCAACAACGCAGCGCATGCGACCTGGCTCGCCCTCGGCTTCACAAATGTTCCAGGCGATCAAACAATCAACGGAATATCGGTGACCTCCAACTACAAAGGCGCGACCAAACACCGCGCAGTCTACGAACTCACCGTCAACTCTCCTCGGTAGCTATGTCGCGCCCCGGCGCAGGCGTGCTGTGGTACCGCGCGCCGCCGAGCTGGGCCACGCCGAGGCAGCTCCGCCTGAGTGATCTCGTCGCCCTTCCTCGCCGAGTGAGGCTCGCCGAACCGTCGTGTGCCGGGTGCGGTGTGGCCTGGCGGTATGGGTGGTCCGCCGGAGCGCCGGCATCCCCCGTGGTCGTGCGTACGGGGGATGCCGGCGCCCGTCTGGGGCTATTCCTTGGTGGCGCAGACCAGGTCGGCGAGGCAGTCCAGGAGCCAGTCCCGCACGACTGGGGTGTCCACCCGCTGGTAGCCGCCGAGGTACCGGCAGTTGCTCGTGTAGCCGTAGCTGGTGTCGCCTACGACGTAGCCGTCGCGGATGGTCGGCCCTCCGGAGTCGCCGAAGCAGGTGCCGCCGCCGGCCCGGATGTCGTGCTCGTTGCCGTTCAGCTGAAGGATCTGGTCGGTCAGCTTCTGGCCGATCTCGGTGGTG
>Ga0066388_100001673_pt1 | contig 12749 bp, 9 predicted proteins | sample PanSoiMetaGPlot6_FD_64539 | JGI IMG/M metagenome (GOLD analysis project Ga0066388, IMG submission 64539) | Tropical forest soil microbial communities from Panama analyzed to predict greenhouse gas emissions - Panama Soil - Plot 6 (Hybrid Assembly) | ecosystem: Environmental > Terrestrial > Soil... | reverse complement strand
TCGCCGGTGATCACCGACTCGTCCACGCTGGCGATCCCCTCGACCACGTCCCCGTCGCCCGGGATGAACTCGCCGGCCTCCACCACGACCAGGTCGCCCTGCTGTAGCAGCGCAGCGGCCACCTGCTCCGCCGCGGTGCCGGCTGGGTCGGCACCGGGCCGCCAGCCGGACAGCCGGCGGGCCACCGTGTCGGTCTTGGCCCGCCGCAGCGCGTCGGCCTGCGCCTTGCCCCGGCCCTCGGCGACCGCCTCGGCGAGGTTCGCGAACAGCACCGTGAGCCACAGCCACACGACGACCGTCCAGGCGAACACCGACGGGTCGCGGACCGCCAGCGCGGTCGTCCACACCGCGCCGATCTCCACGATGAACATCACCGGGTTGCGCCACAGCGTGCGCGGGTCCAGCTTGCGCAGCGCGTCCGGAGCCGACCGCCACAGCTGTCTCGGGTCGAGCAGGCCGCCCTGGACCCGCCGCGGTGCGCCCGGACTCGGCGCGACGGCAGGCCGACCGTCTCTGCGGATGTCTATTGTAGACGCGCTCATGGGTGGATGCCCTCCGCGAGCGGTCCCAGGGCCAGCGCCGGGAAGAACGTCAGCGCGACCAGGATGACCGTGACGCCGGCCACCATGCCGACGAACTGCGGCCGGTGCGTCGGCAGCGTGCCGGCCGAGACCGGCACGGGCTGCTGCTTCGCCAGCCCGCCGGCCAGCGCCAGCACGAACACCATCGGCAAGAACCGGCCGATCAGCATGCACAACCCGAGCGCGGTGTTGTACCAGGTCGTGTTCACGCTGATGCCGGCGAACGCCGAGCCGTTGTTGTTCGATGCCGAGGTGAACGCGTAGAGCACCTCCGACAGGCCGTGCGCTCCGGAGTTCAGCATCCCGGCGCGCTGCCCCGGCAGCGCCATCGCCACGCCGGTCCCGACCAGCACCAGCACCGGCGTGGTCAGGAAGTACAGCGAGGCCAGTTGGACCTCCCGTGACCCGATCTTCTTACCCAGGTACTCCGGCGTTCGCCCGATCATCAGGCCGGCCACGAACACCGTCAGGACCGCCAGGACGAGCATGCCGTACAGGCCCGAGCCGGTGCCGCCGGGCGCGACCTCGCCGAGCATCATGTTGAACAGCAGGGTGGCCCCACCGAGGCTGGTGTAGGAGTCGTGGAAGGAGTCCACCGACCCGGTCGAGGTCAGCGTCGTCGAGGTGGCGAACAGCGCGGAGTCCGGCACCCCGAACCGGGTCTCGGCGCCCTCGCTCGCCGCGCCGACCGCCTGCGGCACCGTGCCGTGGTGGGCGCCCTGGGCCACCTGGCCGACCGTGACGCTGCCCAGCCACAGCAGGGCCATCACCGCGACGATCGCGTAGCCCTGCCGGGTGTCGCCGACCAGCTTGCCGAACGTACGCGGCAGCGCGAAACCGATGACCAGCAGCAGGAAGATCTCCAGCCAGTTCGTCCAGACCGTCGGGTTCTCGAACGGGTGCGCGGAGTTTGCGTTGTCGAAGCCGCCGCCGTTCGTGCCGAAGTCCTTGATTGCCTCCTGGGAGGCCACGGGGCCCCCGGTGAGCGTCTGATGGACGCCGCCGGCGAGCGTCCCGAACGTCTGGTTGCCGTGCAGATTCTGGATCGCGCCGCCGACGACCAGCAGCACCGCGGCGACGACGCAGAACGGAAGCAGGATCCGCACGCAGGTCCGGGTCAGGTCGACCCAGAAGTTGCCGAGCCGGTCGGTCTTGCGCCGGGCGAACCCGCGCACCAGCGCGACCGCCACGGCGATGCCCACCGCGGCGGAGACGAAGTTCTGCACCGCCAGCCCCGCCATCTGGGTCAGGTGGCTCATCGTCGACTCACCCGAGTACGACTGCCAGTTCGTGTTCGTGGTGAAGCTGACCGCTGTGTTCCAGGCCGTGTCCGACCGGACGTTCGACATGCCGATGGCCAGCGGAAGATGCGACTGCACCCGCTGCAGCAGGTACAGCGCCAGCACCGACACCGCCGAGAAGGCCAGCACGCTGCGGGTGTAGACCGGCCAGGTCTGCTCCCCGTCCGGGTCCACCCCGGTCAGCCGGTAGATCACCCGCTCGACGCGCAGGTGCCGCTCGGTGGTGAACACCCGGGCCATGTAGTCGCCCAGCGGCCGGTGCGCCACCGCCAGCGCGGCCACCATCGAGACGATGAACAGCACCCCGGCCGCGGTGGTGGACACCTAGAACCGTTCCGGGAACAGCAGGGCGACCACCAGAAACCCGACGATCACCACGGACAGGACCAGCCCGACCGCATTGTCGATGCTCACAGCCGCTCCACGCCGCGCAGAATCACGGCGAGCAGCCAGAACGCAGCGATCGTCAGCGCCACGTAGGCGAAGTCGACCATGCCAACCGTCCTCTCCTCGCTACCAGGGGGTCACCAGTGAGGGCTACCGCCCGGGGCCGGCGGTCGCCGAGCCGCGAGCCGCCCAGGCCACCGCCCAGACGCAGAGCACGGTCACCGCCACCGGCACGTCCACCCGGGGATGCACGGCCAGGACGCCCAGCCCGTTCTCCCGGAACGCGTTCAGCGACGTCACCGCCGAGCCCACCGCGAGCAGCCCGGCCGGGGCCGTGACCGCCCAACCGACGGCGGCCACGAGCACGGCGAGCACGGCGACCTCGACCGCCAGCGGCAGCGCTCGCCCGACCACCACGCAGACCGCCAGCGGCCCGAAGAACGCGGGCGCGCAGGCCAGATCCGACGGCCACCGCGCACCCGAACGGCGCGCTAGAGGCACATTTCCGCCGCTCATCAGCTCGGCTCCCCTGCGACCCGGGGCCCTCCGCCCGGCCGCGGCCGACTCTCCGCCGCCGTACCGGCGGACCACAAGAAAACTCACAGGACGCTAACGCCGACGAAGCAATTTCTCACACGCCGCTAACTCCACACACGAAGCCCCAAACACGCCGCCGGGCGCCCCCGTCCCAGCCACCCAGTTGTTGCATCGATGCCTACCGGCAGTCGCCCCTACCGGCAGTCGCCAGACTGCGATGGGACCGAAGCGTCCGACGCCGGTACCCGTCGGTCAAGCCGAACGCAGGCAACACCGGGCGGAACGGCCATGCCGGCGGCTAGCACCGCCGGCATGGCCGTCGCGACATGGCTGTCGGTCATTCGGGTCGGAAGTAGTGCCTGATCTCGTAGTCGACGACCGCCTTGCCGATCTTTGCGCCCTGGATGTCGGCCCAGCGGAAGTGGATTCCGCCCCACACACGGGCGCCGATGATTTCCTCGAGGGCCTGGGACAGCGTGCTGAAGCTGCGGACTGTGCCAGAGCTCGGTGAGTGGCCGCTGAACGAAATCGCATCCGTCCCGAAGAACGCCTGCAGGGCGTGGACCGCGCCACTGGTGTTGCAGGTGTGCCCTGAAGTGTACTCCGGCCACGGCGGAGTGGGGATCAGCGGCGTCCAACTGGGGTCGGCGGTGGTGTCCGGATTCCCGTCGGTGTCGGCTTCGCGGATGGCGGTGATCGGCCGCCAGTAATTGTAGTAGTACTTGTTGTAGTGGCAGCCGATCAGTCCATCTGCCTCGGCCATGTTCTCCATGGCGAGCATCCGAGCCGCCTGCGCCGCGGTCAGCCCGTGGTTTCGGATCAGCTGGGTGTTGATCTCGTAACCGAACCCGCCGCTTTGCCACCACAGGGCGGCGTCGGTCTGGTCCGGCGTCCGCACCGTGCTGTTCGCTGCCCCGACCGTCTTCGTCTCGTTCACATCCTGCGCGTACGCCGCACTGCCGAGTGGGTGCGGCGGCACGACGAGCAGCGTGGTCACATCCCGAACCAGGAACGGCTTCACACTGCCCAGGCACGGCGACGGATCGACTGCGAAGTCGGCCGGTGTCGGCCGGTAGATGCCCGGTTCGGTGCCATACACGACGGTGCACGTCGCTGACCGCCCGTCGTTGGCCCGCGTCTGCAGCATGGCGTTGGCCGCCTGCTCGCCGACCCGGACGCCGCCGTCCTTGGCCCTTCCGTCTGGCACGGCGGCGAGCGACCGGTTGTACTGGTCCTGTAGGAACGACCGCTGCGCGGGAACGAGGTCTACCAGCACGGTGTAGGCCGCGGTGGCCGCCGCCGCATCCTGCGAGTACCAGGGTGGAGCCTGGTCCACATCGAGGTAGGGCTGGTGCGAGCCGTCGATCGCGTTGACCGCGTCATACACGGCGCCCTGCACCATCGCCTGCTGCACCATCAGCAGACCAAAGCTCGGCCAGGCCGGCGGCGCAGGCAATGTGCTGATCAGGGTCTGCACGGCGTACCCGTTCCAGTCCACGATCGTATCGACCGATCCGGTACCCGAGGCGGACACGGCCGGGTCGACCTGAGCGGTCGCCACGCCATTGGGTGCCGCCGCCACCGCGCCGAGCGCCGCCACCAGAGCGATGCCTTGCAGTAACCGCCGCGCCGCGTGACGAAACGAGCGCCGGGCCCTCGAGGCCCTCGAGCTCAGGCGCGCACTCCTTCTCGCTCGAAGCATCGACTACCTCCGCCCCTCCTAGCCAGTGCCGTATAACCAAAGTCTCTTTACTCGATGTCGTTGGCGACGAGTTTTCGTGCCCGCCTCACCTCCGTCGGCGCCGAGCGAGAACCGCCCTGCTCATACCGGCCCATCCCACTTGATACACAGTGGACTACGTGGTGCCGGCCATCCCGGCGAGACTATCCCACACCAGCTAGGAATAGTAAACAGGACGTTGTATGAGCCTATGTACTATTGAGGTAGGCATGCCCTTGTTGCTGATCGTCCACCCGTCATGTTCACTGTGTTGTCCCGAGCATATCCGTGTCCTGTTCCAGGCCCAGTACACACGAGAAGCGCACCACACCGCGACAGCCTTTCCGTAGTAATGTCGGCGTCAACGACAATCGCCCATTGCCCAGGGATCCGGTGTACAACTTTCATCCGGGTGAACCGTGCGCTGTCGGCCACTACCCCCCTTGGTCGACAAACGCGATCCCCGGGAAGCTGAACACCAGCCGGCAGGCCGCCCGGATTCGCCCCCGCTCCAGGTCACCTGCTAGCCGTGGGGACGCTCGATGCCCAGCCCGGCGAAGGGACGAAGCACATCGGCCACCATGGGGTTGGCGACGCGCTACGGGCTCCTGACGCGGGTGAGATTCATGATCACTACTGTCATAGATCTGACACAGAGTACCTTGGTTCGTAACCCATAGATACTGGGGTACTCTCCCGCAAGGGGTACGACTTGATCGTATGAGACCTTGCCGGGGATGTATGGATGCTATTGAGTCATTCGTCGTAGGACTACCGAAGGTGGAGCTTCACGTGCATCTGGTGGGTTCCGCCCTGCCCGGCACCGTGGCCGCGCTCGCCGCGCGCCGACCGGGCTCTCCGGTCCCCAGCGACCCCGACCTGCTCGCCGACTACTTCTCGTTCCGGGACTTCGCGCACTTCATCGAGGTCTACGCCACGGTCAACGACCTGCTGACCGAGGAGGAGGACTTCCGGCTGCTCACCCACGACCTCGGCCGTGAGCTGGCCCGCCAGCACGTCCGCTACGCCGAGGTCACCGTGACGCCGACGATGCACATGCGCCGCGGGGTGCCCGTGCTGGCCGTCCTGGAAGGCATCGAGCAAGGCCGCCGGGAGGTGGCCGAGCAGTTCGGTGTGCAGCTTCGGTGGTGCTTCGACATCCCCGGCGAGTTCGGTGTCGACGCCGGCCTAGAGACCGCCCGAGTCGCCCTGACGCACCGGCCGGACGCCCTGGTCTCCTTCGGCCTCGGCGGCTCGGAAGTGGGGGTGCCGCGCGCCCAGTTCCGCGACTCGTTCCTGATCGCCCGCGTGGCCGGTCTACACAGCGTGCCGCACGCCGGCGAGACCACCGGACCGGAGTCGATCTGGTCCGCCCTGTACGACCTCGGCGCGGAGCGGATCGGACACGGCACCAGCGCCGTCGCCGACCCCGGCCTGGTCGGCTACCTGCGTGACCACCGGATCGCCCTGGAGGTCTGCCCCACGTCCAACCTGCGCACCGGGGTGGTCTCCGGGCTCGACACGCACCCGGTGCGGCAGATGCTCGACGAGCATCTGCTGGTCACGATCAACTCCGACGACCCCCCGATGTTCGGCACGGACCTCACCGCCGAATATGTCGCGGTCGCCCGCCTACTGGATCTGTCGACCGGGCAGATAGCGGCCCTTGCCCGCAACGGCGTCGAGGCGTCCTTCGCCGACGCGCCGACCAAGGTCCGAGTCACTGACGAGATCGAGCGGTACGTGCGGGCTCACCGGGCACCGGCGTAGACCGAAGCAGAGCCGACATCGGAAGTCGGCTCCTCCGACTCGCCCTGCTCGAGTCCGTCCTGCTCCAGGGCGGCTCGCAGCAGACGCAGGCCGTAGTAGACCCGGGACTTGACGGTGCCGACCGGCACGCCGAGCACCTTGGCCGCCTCGGCGCAGGTCCGGTCGCAGAAGTACACCTGGTACAGCGCAGCACGATGCACGGGCTGGAGTCGGGTGATCGCGTCGGCGACGTACACGGAGTTCACCACGTCGTTGGCGTGGTCGTCCAGTGCCACCGCCCTCGGCACGACAGCGGCCTCGTTGACCTCGGCCGGCCGGGCGCGCTGGTAGCGGATCCGGTCCACCGTGAGGTTGCGGGAGACCTGCCGCAGCCAGCCCCAGATCGAGCCACGGTCCGGGGTGAGCTTGTCGGCGTTGCGCCAGGCCCGCAGCATCGTCTCCTGCGCGATCTCCTCGGCCAGGTGCCGGTCCGCCAGCAGGCCGTTGACGTAGGCCACCAGGTCGGTCCAGTACTGCGCATACAGGGTTCGCACGACGGCAGCGGGGTCCTGGCCGGGTTCGGTGGCCTCCGGCCTGCCCTGGGCCGCCGGCCGATGCTGCCGGGAGGCCGCAGCCCGGCGTTCTCCGGTCGCGGTGAGGAACGTCAACGCAGTCTCCTAGCCTCGAAGGAGCTGCCGTACCCGCGGTGTGGGTGCCCCTGTGGCAGCCGGTCGTGTTGGCCGATGCCGATCTTGCGCCGTTGCCCGATCGTGCGTCCGATCTGGCTCCAGAGTGGCCGCCGCGCCCCGCCGGCACATCTGTGAACTCACGTATTCCGAACCCACGAGCCACCCCACGTCCCGTAGTAAGGGTCGGCCGGGCCGGCGTGACGGTGCGTACACATCGTTACATCGAGTGGCAGAATGAACTATGCTTGTGACATTTCTGCCCGTCTAGCCAGCTTCGCCGGCCAGGTGACCGCGGGAGGAGGACCATGCACGAACTCATCGCGAGCCCGTTTCTTGGACAGCCATCTGGTGGTGCGACCGGGTGACCCACGTGGGCTGAAGATCGCCGAGCGCCTCGGCCTGCCCCACCACGTGTACTCCAGCACGGCGCCGATCTGGCACCTGACCCGGCCACCGAACCGGTAGTCTCCCCGCCGGTCCATACCACAGGGCCTGTTCCAGCGTTCGACCGGTCGAGGAGTCAGATGCCGCGCGTGTACTGGAATGGGCTGCCTGCAGGTGTTCGCGAGGCGGTCGAAGCGCAGGTTGGTCCCGTGTGGACAGCTCGTACGGCAGCAGAGGGGCTCAACAGTGAGTTCGCTGCTTTCCTCTACACCGCTGCCGGGACGGTCTTCGTCAAGGGCCGGCCGGCCGACCATCCTGGCGTTGTCACCCAGCGCCGGGAAGCGATGATCAACCCGTATGTTCTCGACGTCGCGCCCCGACTGCTGTGCCAGGTCGAGGCCGATGGTTGGAACGTCCTGGCCTTCGAGTACGTCCACGGGCAGCACGCTGACTACTCCCCCGGATCTGGCGACCTCCCCAAGGTCGTCCAGGCGATGCGGCGCCTGGAACGCATCCCGTGTCCCGACCTGCCCCTGAAGCGGGCCGAGCAGCGCTGGGCCTGCTACGTCGATAACGAGACCGCGCTGGAGTTCCTGCGCGGCGACAGCCTGCTGCACACCGATTTCAGCCCGCTCAACATCCTCATCAGCCACGACACCACCCGGATCATCGACTGGGCGTGGCCGACCCGCGGCGCGGCCTTCATCGACCCGGCCTGCCTCGCCCACAGACTGATTACCGCGGGCCACACGCCGGCCGAGGCCGAGGCGTGGGCAGGGCAGTCGCCAACCTGGAGCGCCGCCCCCCGCAGCGCCATCGACACGTTCGCCCTGGCGAACTCCCGGCTATGGACCCAAATCGCGTGCGACGATCCGCAAACCTGGAAACAGAAGACAGCGGTCGCCGCCCGTCAATGGGCAAACCACCGATCCCATTGACAGACGACTGCCGTGCGACTGGTCAGCCTCGTCGGTGCATCCCGGGGTGAACGAGGACGGCAACGCCGCCGGCCGCCGAGAAGCCGGGCAAGCACCGGCTCCTCCTACGCCAGCAGCCAGTGCATCCTCTCGGTACGTTGTCCACAGTGGATCTGTGTTGGACGGACGACGGGTCGAACCGCCGGCCGGGCTGCACGTGAACTCCGGTGTCCGGGTATCCGTGGGACTAGATGAGAGTTCGGCGGGAGGAGGACGCGGGTGAACGGCACCGATGGCGCGGCGGTGAGCGCGGTCGTGGCGCAGCGGTCCGGCGGCCGTCTGTCCGGGTGGGCGCCGCTGCCCGACCTCGCGACCGCGGGACCGGCGAGCTTCTGGCTCACCGCGGGATGGGTCGTCGACCTGGTGCCTGGCGGGCTGCTCGTTCGCCCTGCGATGTCGGCCGCGGAGCCGATGGTGACCCGGCGGGCGGTCGATCCACGGTACGTCGACCTTGTCGTGACGGCCGCCTTCCGAGCCCCGGACAACGTGCCGGTCCCGGTGCTCGGCGCGATCGGCGAGTTGGCCCGCCGCCTGCCCGAGCCGGTGCGGCAGCGGCTCCGGTTGGTCATCACCGACCGGGTCGACCCGCCGGAACTGACTGGGCTCGCCAGCGCACTGCGGCTTCCGCTGTACCGGCTCCCGAGTCATGGTCCCCGTTCTTGATAATGCGATGGTGCGAGAATTGAGTACGTACCTTTGACTTTGGAGATCCCGTGGTCGTTGTCGAGGATCATGTCGTGTTGGTCGGGCGTGATGACGAGCTGGCTCGGCTGGGCGGGCTGGTTGGTGATCTCGTTGGTGGGCGGGGTGGGTCAGTGTGGGTGGAGGGAGAGCCGGGGATCGGGAAGTCGGCGTTGCTGGCGGCTGGGCTGGCCGGTGCGCAACGCCAGGGCTGCCGGGTGTTCTGGGCGGCGGGTGAGGAGTTGGGGCAGCGGTTCCCGCTGCGGGTGATGCTGGACTGTCTGCAGGTCGGGCCGCGTTCGCCGGACCCGGCCCGGCGGGAGATCGCCGGCCTGCTGCAGGGCGGCCAGAGCACGGGCAGGCAGAGCGCGCGTGCGCTGGCTGATCCGGTGCCGGCGGTGAGCGAGCGGCTGCTGGCCCTGGTGGACCGGCAGTGTGCTTCGGCGCCGGTGCTGCTGGTCGTGGACGACCTGCAGTGGGCTGACGAGGCCAGCCTGTCGCTGTGGCACCGGCTGGCCCGGGCGGTGGACCAGCTGCCGTTGCTGCTGGTCGGCGCCTGCCGGCCGGTGCCACAGCGGGCGGCGCTGGTTGCGCTGCGCCGCAGCCAGGTCTCCGGCGACGGGGTGCTGCTCACGCTGGCGCCGCTGCCGGCCGGCGGCGCGGTGGAGCTGGCCGGGGCGGTGGCTGGGGCGGGGTCGGTGGGGCCGCGGCTGCGGCGGGCGGTCGAGCAGGCCGCCGGCAACCCGCTGTATGTGCGGGAGCTGGTCGACGCACTCGGCCGGGACCGGCTGCTGGCACACGCCGGGGGTAGTGTGGAGCTGGTCGAGGACGCTGCGGCCACCCGGGTGCCGTTGTCGCTGGCCACGACGATCTCTGACCGGCTCGGGTTCTTGTCGGCCCCGACGCTGAGCGTGGTACGGGCCGCCGCGCTGCTCGGCGTGCAGTGCACGGTCGCTGACCTCACCGCGGTGGCCGGCACCTCGGCACTGGACCTGGCCACCGCGGTCGCCGAGGCCGCCGCGGCCGGGGTGCTGGTCGAGTCCGGGCAGCAGCTGGCGTTCCGGCATGCGCTGATCCGCCAGGCACTGCACGACGGCACGCCATCCGGGCTGCGGCTGGCGCTGCACGCGCAGGCAGCACGAGCACTGGCCGGCGCCGGCGTGGCGGTGGAACGGGTCGCCGAGCAGCTGCTGGCCGCCATCCCGGCGGATGCCTCCCCGGCACCGGAGGACTGGGTGCTCGACTGGCTGGCAGGCCCGGGCCGGACACTGGCCAGCCGCACCCCGCAGATCGCGGCCGAGCTACTGGCCAGCGCCCTACCCGGCGTCCCGGCCGGCGACCCGCGCCGGGAGGAGCTGACAGCCAACCTCGCCTCCGTCCACTTTGTCCTCGGCCAGCACCAGCAAGCAGCACGCCTGGCCCGGCAGGTGCTGGCCATGACCCACGACCCCACCAGGGCCGCGGCGGCGACCGAGACGCTCGGCTGGGCGCTGATCCGCATGCAGCGGTACGAACAGGCGCGGGCCGCCATCGAACGGGGGCTGTCCGGGCTTTCTCTCGACGGCGGCTGGAGAGTCCGGCTGCGGGCACTGCTTGCGCTGGTCGTCTCGATCGTGGGTGACCTCGACGAGGCGAGAACGCTCGCCGAAGACGTCATCACCGCAGCCGAACGAGCCGGAGAACGAGTCGCCGCCGCGTCGGCGCTCAACACGCTCGCCAGCGTCCTCGTCCGCCGCGAGGACCGGACCGGGGGGCTGGCAGCGGTCGAGCGAGGGTTGGCGCTGGTCGGTGACGACCCTGCGACAGACGACCCAGAAACAACCGACCTGCGGCTGCTGCTGATGCAGAACCGGACGTCGACGCTGCGCAATTTCGACCGGATGCCAGAAGTCCGGGTGGCCGTCCGCGAGACGGTGACCGCAGCCGAACGCTTTGCGGCGCCGCCCCGGCTGGCCGCGGTCCGGGTGAACGCTGCCGAGCAGTGGTACCAGCTCGGTCAGTGGGACGACGCGCTGGCCGAGCTCGAGACGGTCAGCGACATGGTCCTCCCCACCGCGTTGCCCTACCAGATGACGGTGCAAGGGATCTCGGCTCTGATCGCCGCTCACCGCGACCAGCCGGCGGTGGCTGACGCTCACCTGGCTGTAGTGGCCGACCAGCCGATAGGTAAGGACGAAGCCTCCTACCTCGCGCTGTACGTGCTCATGGCTCGGGCATTGCTGGCCGAGCGGCGTGGGCATCCCGACCAGGCGCTGGCGGTGTTCACCGGGATGCTCGACCCCGCCCGCGGCCCCTGGCCGAGCGAACGCCATCTCTGGGTGGCTGATGCCGTCCGCCTGGCCCTCGCCGTCGGCGACTTCGTCACGGCCCGGGCCGTGGCCGAAGCCGGTGAGCCCCCCGCGGCAACCGAGCCGACCCCGAGCCGCACCGCCGCGGCCGAGCACTGCCGCGGCCTGCTCGACGCCGACCCGGCCCGGCTGACCTCCGCTGCCGACACCTATCGCACGATCGGCCTGCCGCTCCAGCTCGCCCATGCCTGCGAAGACGCCGCCACCGTGCTGGCCGAACGCGGCGACCTGCGCGCCGCCCGGGCCGCCTACACCGAAGCCACGGGCATCTACACCAGCCTCGCCGCCGACTGGGACCTGCTGCGCGCCGCCACCCGGCTGCGCCCCTACGGCATCCGGCGCCGCGGCCAAGCAACCCGCCGCCCCATCACCGGCTGGGAAGCGCTCACCCCGACCGAGCTGAAAGTCGCCCGGCTCGTCGAGCAAGGCCACGCCAACCCCGACATTGCCGCCAGCCTCTTCCTGTCCCGCCGCACCGTGGAAGTCCACGTCTCACACATCCTGACCAAACTCGGCGTCCGCTCCCGAGTACAGATCGCCCGCATGGCCGCAGCGCACGGATAGCTGGCGAAGCCATCTCGCCGCCGGTCATATCCGAACAGCGCTAAAGATCGGCTCCCAGCGTCAAACTGGGGTACGGCCTCGACCATGCCAAGCAAACTCGACGTCTCAGCGGCACCCGGTCATTTTCACGCCGGAGCCGGTGTAAACACAGCGCGACACCCGACTGGGGGTTACGGTTCGGGTGCCAGTTCGGACCCGTCGAGAGGCATGTCATGACTGACACCACCCTTCCGTCCCCGGCTCCAGTACGGCCCCGGCAGCACGACGGCGGGCCGGTGTTCGACTCGTTGGCAGGACTGTTCGACCGGTTCACCGCCCTCTCGGACGCGTTCGACGGCCGGTTCACCGACTGGCTGACCGCCCACCTGCCACCCGGCGGCCAGTCGGCGGTGGACCTTGGCTGCGGCACCGGCCGGCACACCGTACTGCTGGCCGAGCGCTACCCGCGGGTGTTGGCCGTGGACATCGCCGAGGAGATGCTGCACATCGCCCGCACCACCCGGCCGGCGGCCGGGGTGGACTACCAGCGGCGCAGCGTGCTGGACGTCGATCCCGAGACGGACGGCCGGTTCGACGTGGTGCTGTCCGTGCACACCCTGCACCACGTCGGCCAGCCGGAGACGCTGCTGCCGCACGTGCGGTCGCTGGTCGCCCCCAGCGGGGTCGCCATCCTGGCCGACATCATCGACCCCGGCGGCTGGACCGACCCGGAGTTCCACCTGGACCAGGCGTTCGCCTGGGCTCGGCTGATCTACCAGCACACCGGCAACCCCGAGGACGCCGCCAGCATGCTCCGGCTGCTGCTGCACCCGGACTGGCTGGCCGTGACCG
>Ga0066388_100001672_pt1 | contig 12754 bp, 7 predicted proteins | sample PanSoiMetaGPlot6_FD_64539 | JGI IMG/M metagenome (GOLD analysis project Ga0066388, IMG submission 64539) | Tropical forest soil microbial communities from Panama analyzed to predict greenhouse gas emissions - Panama Soil - Plot 6 (Hybrid Assembly) | ecosystem: Environmental > Terrestrial > Soil... | reverse complement strand
TTCCACACCAACAACGTGGACCACTGCACCCGGCTGTGCCACGCCTCCAGCGTCGCCGCCCTGTTCGAGGGCATCGGCTCGGGCGCGGTCTCCACCACCTACGGGGACGTGATCAACGCCGACGTCGCCATCGTCACCGGCAGCAACCCGACCGCGAACCACCCGGTCGCGTCGTCGTTCTTCAAGCAGGCCCGCCGCCGCGGCACCACGATCATCTACGTCGACCCGCGGGCCGACAAGATGGCCGACCACGCGGACATCTTCTGCCAGCTCAAGCCGGGCACCGACGTGGCGTTCTACAACGGCGTCATGCACGAGCTGATCAGGCTGGGGCTTACCGACCGCGAGTTCATCGAGGACCGGACGTCGAACTACGCCGCGCTCGCCGAGACGGTCGCCAGCTACCCGCCCGAGCGGGCCGAGCAGATCACCGGGGTGCCCGCGGACGTGATCCGGCGGGTGGCGCGGGCCTGGGGCGAGGCCGGGGCCGGGGTCATCTTCTGGGGCATGGGCATCTCCCAGCACACCACCGGCACCGACAACGCGCGCTGCCTCATCGCGATGTGCGCGATCACCGGGAACGTCGGGCGGCCCGGCAGCGGGCTGCACCCCCTGCGCGGCCAGAACAACGTTCAGGGCGCCTCGGACATGGGCCTGATCCCGATGTTCTACCCCGACTACAAGAAGGCCGACGACCCGGCCGTCCGCGCCAGGTTCGAGCAGGCGTGGGACACGCCGGACCTTGACCCCAAGCGGGGGCTCACCGTCACCGAGATCATCGGCTCCGTGCTCAAGGGCGGCGTGCGCGGGATGTACATGCTGGGGGAGAACCCGTTCCTGTCCGACCCGAACATCAACAAGGTCCGCAAGGCGCTGGCGGCGCTGGAGTTCCTCGTCGTCCAGGACATCTTCCTGACCGAGACCGCCGAGTTCGCCGACGTCATCCTGCCCGCGTCGTCTTACCTGGAGAAGGACGGCACCTACACCAACACCGACCGCCGGGTGCAGCTGGGCAGGAAGGTGCTCGACCCGCCCGGGCAGGCCCGGGTGGACTGGGAGGTCGTGCAGGACATCGCCAACCGGATCGGGCTCGGCTGGGACTACACGAGCGCGCGGGAGATCTTCGACGAGATCGTCGCCGTGATGCCCAGCTACACAAACCTCAGCTACGACAACCTCGGGCTGAGCGGCAAGCTGTACCCGAACCCCGATCCCGAGCACAGCGACGGGACCGTGGTGATGTTCGGCGACCGGTTCAACACCGACGACGGACTGGCCCACCTGGTGCCGGCCGAATGGCTGCCGGCCAAGGAACTGCCGGATCAGCATTTCCCGTTCGTGCTCAACACCGGCCGGTTGCTGGAACACTGGCACACCGGGTCGATGACCCGCCGGTCCTACGCACTCGACTCCATCGCGCCACGGGCCGAGGTGTACCTGAACCCGGAAGACGCCGCCGGGCTGGGCATCGCCGACGGCAGCATGGCCCGCGTGAGCTCGCGCCGCGGGACCATCGTCCTCGCGGTCCGCGTTTCGCACCGAGAGGCCCGCGGCAACTGCTTCATCCCGTTCCACTTCCGTGAGGCCGCTGCCAACCTGCTGACCACCGACGAGATCGACCCGGTCGGCAAGATCCCCGAGTTCAAGTTCTGCGCGGTCCGCGTCGAACCCGCCGGGGCGGACGGCGCGCCCGGGCAGGGGCAGGGCTGATGGCCAAGGCCCAGGCCCGGGTTCCGGGCGTGGAGGCACGGGCGGGCAAGTTCCCCGGCCCCAGCCTGATCCCCGCGCTGTACGCCATCCAGGAGCGGGTCGGCTGGCTGCCCCGCGAGGAGCTAGTGACCCTGGCCAGGGAGGTGCACCGGCCGCTGTACGAGATCGAAGGGCTGATCTCGTTCTACCCGCACTTCCATACCGCCGCGCCCAAGCCGGTCACGGTGCACACCTGCCGCGACCTGACGTGCTGGCTACGCGGGGCGGACGAGCAGGTCGCCGCGCTCCGGCAGCGGCACGGGCAGGACGCGGACATCGAGATCGACGAGAGGTCCTGCCTGGGCAGGTGCGACGCGGCGCCCGCGGTGCGGGTCAACGAGCGCCGGGCCAGCGCGGGCGACGTGGAGGCGCTGATCGCGGCGGCGCGCGACGGCACCCTCCCGGCCGCGGAGGTGGACGCCCAGGCCGGCAGCCCGTTGCGGCAAAACGATCCCTACCCGACAGGGGCGGAACGCTACGGGGTGCTGCGCTCGGTGCTGGCCGGGGAGCGGGAGGCTGACCAGGTCATCACCGCCCTGCACGACTCCGGCCTGCGCGGGATGGGCGGCGCCGGCTTCCCCACGGGCAGGAAGTGGGAGCTGGTCGCCGCTCAGGAAGCGGCGCCCAAGTACGTGATCTGCAACGCCGACGAGTCGGAGCCGGGAACGTTCAAGGACCGGCAGATCCTGGCCGAGCAGCCGCACCTGGTGCTGGAGGGCATGCTGCTCGGGATGCTCGCGGTCGGGGCGGAGGAAGGCTGGGTGTTCATCCGGCACGAGTACGCCGCCGAGGCGCAGGTGATCCGCCGCGAGATCGACGCGCTCCGCGAGGCGGGACTGGTGGGCGCCGATGCGGGCGGCACCGGGCGGCGGCTTTCGGTCGAAGTGTTCATGTCACCGGGCGGTTACATCCTCGGCGAGGAGTCGGCGCTGCTCGAGTGCATGGAGGGCCACCGGGGCGAGCCTCGCAACAAGCCGCCGTTCCCCGGTGTCTACGGCCTGCACGGCCAGCCGACGCTGATGAACTCGGTGGAGACGTTCGCGCACGTCCCCGTCATCGCCAGCCGCGGCGCGTCCTGGTGGAAGGCGCGGGGTACCGGGCCCAACTCCGGCCTGAAGTTCTTCGCGGTCTCCGGGCACGTCGAGCACCCCGGGGTGTACTGCGTGCCGATGGGCACCACCGTGCGGCAGTTGCTGGAGCTGGCCGGAGGGGTGTCCGGGGGCAGGAAGGTCGCCGCGTTCCAGCCGGGCGGGGCCTCGTCGAACTTCCTCGGGCCCGACCAGCTCGACGTGCCACTCGACTTCGCCGCGCTGAGGGACGCTGGGTCGATGCTCGGCTCGGGCGCGCTGGTGGTGATGGCCGAGGGCACCGACCTGCTGGCCGCGGCCACCAACGTGCTGCGGTTCTTCCGCGACGAGTCGTGCGGCAAGTGCGTCCCCTGCCGGGTCGGCTCCAGCAAGGCGCACCGGATCCTGTCCGGGCTGCTCGCGGCCGGCGGCGGGCCCGCCGACGTGGACGGGCAGATCGCCGAGCTGGAGCGCGTCATGCGCAAGACCTCGATTTGCGGGCTCGGCCAGGTGGCACTGGGCCCGGTGATGAGCGTCACGCGGCTGGCGCGGGACGGCCGCGGCGCCGGGAGCGCCGGGGATGGCCGGCGCAGCCAGGACGGAGCCTGACGGTCCCGTGCACACGGCGCGGGAGTTCTTCACCACGCGGACGGTCGGCGAGACACTGGCCGGCTTCCGTCCAGGCCGGCGCACGCCCGCCGAGACGGTGCCGCTGACCGAGGCCCTGCACCGGGTGCCGGCGGCGCCGGTCACCGCGCGCCACGCGCTGCCCGGCTTCGCCCGCTCGACCGTGGACGGCTACGCCGTGCGGGCCGCCGACACCTACGGAGTCTCCGAAGGGCTGCCCGGTTATCTCGAGGTGGCCGGCGCCGTGCAGATGGGCGCGGAACCGGACGTGACGGTCGCCCCCGGGACGGTGGCGAGCATGCCCACCGGCGGTGTCCTGCCACCCGGCGCCGACGCCGTGGTCATGATCGAGTACACGCAGGAGGCGATGCCCGGCACCATCGAGGTGGTCAGGCCCGTCGCCCCCGGCGACGGCGTCGTGCGCGCCGACGAGGACGCGGCCCCCGGCGCCGAGCTGGTGCCGCCCGGCCGGCCGCTGCGCGCCCAGGACCTCGGCATGCTGGCGGCGGCCGGCATCATCGATGTCACGGTGCACGCCCGCCCGCGGGTGACGGTCCTTTCCACCGGGGACGAGGTGGTCCCGCCCGGCACCGCGACCCTGCGCCCCGGCCAGGTGCGCGACGCATCGGCGGTCGCTCTCGCCGCGATCGTGACCGAGGCGGGCGGCGAGCCCGCCTACGCCGGCATCGTGCCCGACGACCCGGGGCAGCTGGAGTCGGCCCTGCGCGCAGCGCTCGCGGCCAGCGACCTGGTCGTGATCTCGGCCGGCTCGTCGGTGGGGGCGCGCGACGAGACGGCCGGCGTGGTGCGCCGCCTCGGCCAGCCGGGGATCTGGTGCCACGGCCTGGCGATCCGGCCCGGCAAGCCGACGCTGCTCGCCGACTGCGACGGCGTGCCGGTCATCGGGCTGCCGGGCAACCCCCGGTCCGCGCTCGTGGTCTTCCGGCTGCTCGGGATCCCCCTGGTCCGGCTCGTCGGCGGCTGCACCACGCCGCCGGCCGAGCCGGTCGTGCGCGCGCGGCTCGCGCGCGACCTGGCATCCGCGACCGGGCGCCTCGACGTCGTCCAGGTCCGCGTGCACGACGGCACCGCGGCCCCGATCTTCGGGCTGTCCGCGCTGCTGTCCGTGCTCACCGCCGCCGACGGGTACGTGATCGTGCCCGAGGAGGCAACCGGGCTCGATGCGGGCGCCGAGGTCGAGGTCACCTTGTATCGTTAGCCAAGGTCATGGCAGACAGCCCGTTCATCCGCGACGTTCCCGCAGCCCGCGCCCTGGACGCCTGGCGCAGTGCACGCGACGCGGCCGGCTGCCCGGCCAGGCTGCCCATGGTGCGGGTCCGGGTGGAGGACGCGGCCGGCCTGGTCACCGCCGAGCCGGTATGGGCCACCCGTTCCTCGCCGCCGTTCGACGCGGCCGGCATGGACGGGATCGCGGTCCGGGCCGCCGACACCCTCGGCGCGAGCGAAACCACGCCGGTCTGCCTGGAGCCAGCGGCCTACGACGTGGTCGACACCGGGGACCCGATGCCCGACGGGCGCGACGCGGTCGTGATGCGCGAGCACGTGCACTACAGCGGCGGCACCGCCGAACTGCGCGCGGCCGTGCCGCCCTACCAGCACGTCCGCTCGATCGGCGAGGACGTGAGCAGCGCCGAGCTGCTGCTGCCCGAAGGGCACCGGCTGCGGGCCACCGACGTTGCCGCCGCGGCGGCCGCCGGGGCCACGCACCTGCTGGTCCGCCGCCGCCCGGTCGTCGCCGTCTTGCCGACCGGGGACGAGGTGCGGCCGATCGGCGAGGAACCCGGCGCCGGGGAGATCATCGACACCAACTCGCTCATGCTCGCCACCCAGGCGCGCGAGGCCGGGTGCGAGGCGCACTGCCTGCCGATCGAGCCGGATGACCCGGCCGCGATCGCCCGCGCGGTCCGCGCCGCCGTTTCCGGCTGTGACCTGCTCATCGTCGTGGCCGGCTCGAGCGCGGGCCGCGACGACTACACGGCCCGGGTGATAGCCGACCTCGGGACGCTGGCCGTGCACGGCGTCGCTGTCCGGCCCGGGCACCCGGTCGTGCTCGGGGTCGTCGACCGCACCCCCGTTCTCGGCGCGCCCGGCTACCCGGTGTCCGCGGCGCTGACGTTCGACATCTTCGCCGAGCCTGTGCTCGCCGAGCTGGAGGGAGCCGCGCCGCGCCGGCGCCCGCGGATCACGGCGCGGCTGGCCCGTAAGCTCGCCTCCCCGCTGGGCATGGACGACTGGGTGCGGGTGCGGCTGGGCATGGTGGGCGGCACGATGGTCGCGACCCCGCTGCCACGCGGCGCGGGCGTGCTGACCTCGCTGGTCCGCGCCGACGGGCTGCTGGTCGTCCCGGCCGGGCTTGAGGGGCATCACCCGGGCGAGCACGTCGAGATCGAGCTGCTGCGCGGCATCGACGAGATCGTCCGCACGATCGTCGCCATCGGCTCGCACGACCTCGTCCTTGACCTGGCCGCCTCGGCGCTGCGGGCGGAGGACCCGCTGATCACCCTGGCGTCGTCGAACGTGGGCTCGCTGGGCGGGCTGGTGGCGCTGCGGGACGGGCTGTGCCACATCGCCGGCTCGCACCTGCTGGACCCAGCCACCGGCGAGTACACGCTGCCCTATCTCGACCGGATCATCGGCGCCGCCGACGTCCGCGTCGTCCGGCTCGTGCACCGCGACCAGGGGCTGATCGTCGCCGCCGGCAACCCGCTCGGCCTGAAGGGGATCGAGGACCTGACCCGCGGCGGAGTGCGTTATGTCAACCGCCAGCGCGGCGCGGGCACGCGCGTGCTGCTCGACCACGAACTGGGCCAGCGCGGGATCAGCCCGGGCGCTGTCGACGGCTACGCCCGCGAGGAGCCCACGCACCTGGCGGTCGCCGCGGCCGTCGCCGCCGGGCGCGCCGATGCCGGGCTGGGCATCATGGCCGCCGCGCGCGCGTTCGGCCTGGACTTCGTGCCGGTCGCGCAGGAGCCCTACGACCTGGTGGTGGCTCCGGACGCCCTGGAAAGCCCGCTGCTGGCCCCGCTGTGGGCCCTGCTGCACTCCGACCGGTTCCAGGCGGCGGTCACCGAGCTCGGCGGGTACAGCACGAAGGAAATGGGCCGGCGAATCAGGTAACACTCTGACCGGGTCAGCGGCGCCGGACGGCCTGCAGGGTGTAGCTGTGGGGGAGCCGCCACGGACGCTCGGCCACGCGCCATTCGCCGCCCTCGAGTTGCTCCATCTGGCCGGGCAGCGCGTCCCAGGGGACGCTGTCGTGCTCGACCAGCCCGGTCAGCTCCATCCCGTTAGCCAGCAGGGCCGTGACGATCTCGCCAAGGCCATGGTTCCACTCGTTGGTGCGGTTGTGGACGAAGACGGCGTCGGTCTCGACATAGGTGCCCCCCTCGTCGAAGACCATCGGCTCGTCCCGCTCGACGTAGGGATACTCCAGCACGAGCAGGTTGTCGTCCCTGCCCTCATCGAGCGCCCACAGCACCGGGTGGCCCTCGCGGATGAACAGGCGCCCACCCACGCGCAGCAGGGCGGCGACGACACCCGCCCAGCGGGCGATGTCGGGCAGCCAGCACAGCGCGCCGATCCCCGTGTACACCAGGTCGAACGACTCCCGGCCCAGGACCGTGACCGCGTCGTACACCTCGGCCTCGACGAACCGGACGTCGGCACCGGCCAGGCCTGCGATCCGGCGCGCCTGCGCCAGCGAGGCGGGGGAGAAGTCCAGCCCGGTCATGCCGGCGCCGAGGCGGGCCAGCGAGACGGTGTCGGTGCCGATATGGCACTGCAGGTGCACGCCACGCAGGCCTCTGATGTCACCGAGCAGCGGCAGGTCGAACCGCACCACCTCGCTGAGGAAGGCGGGGTCGCTGGCGAACCGGTCCACCGCGTAGTCACGCGAGGCCGCGTGCGGCCCGGCCCGCTCGTCCCAGCTCGCGCGGTTGAGGTCGGCGTAGTCTTCCACCGGCCCATGATTCCACGGATCGCCCCGGCCCCGGCCAACCCGCGGTCCCGGGCACCGTCATCCGGCTGGCGGGGCTACGCTCGGTCTCATGCCCCTGTACATCCCCAGCCCGCCGACGAGCGGCTTTCACATCGGACCGGCGTTCATCCATGTCTACGGGCTGATGTACGTGGTCGGGATCACGCTGGCGATCCTGATCACCCAGCGGCGGTGGAAGGCGGTCGGTGGCGACGCCGGGCTGGTCGGCGACGTCGCGCTCTGGGCGGTCCCCGCCGGGATCATCGGCGGGCGCATCTACTTCGACCTGACCACGCCGCAGTACATCCCGCACCACTGGTACGGCGTTTTCGCCGTGTGGGATGGCGGCCTGGGTATCTGGGGGGGCGTCGCGCTTGCCGCCGTGGTGGGGGCGTGGCGGGTGCGCAGGCACGGCGCCAACGTCGCCTTGTTCATGGACGCGGTCGCCCCGGCTCTGCTGGTGGCGCAGGCGGTCGGGCGGATCGGCAACTACTTCAACAAGGAACTGTTCGGCGGCCCCACGACGCTGCCCTGGGGGCTGGAGATCCCGGTTGCCTACCGGCCGCCTGGGTACGCCAGCTTCAGCACGTTCCAGCCGACGTTCCTCTACGAGCTGATCTTCAACCTCGCGCTCGCGGCGTTCCTGGTGTGGCTGGGCCACCATCGCCCGATCAAGCCGCCGGGCCTGTTCGCGCTGTACGTCACCGGGTACTCGGCATTCCGGATCTTCGAGGAGGCGCTGCGCGTAGACCCGTCCGAGCACTTCCTCGGGCTGAGGCTCAACATGTACGTCGCGGCCGTCCTCACGATCGTCGGCGTCGTATGGTTCTGGCGCTCGCAACGGCGCCGGCCCGCGCCGGCCACGCCGGATGGGCCCGCCACCGGCCCGGCCGCGCCAGGCAGGGACGCGGCGGCACCCGCTACCGACGCGGCGGCACCTGCCACGGACGCGGCGGGGCGGGACGCGGCGGGGCGGGGCGCGGACGCGGCCGGTGCAACGGCCGGTGATGCCGCCCGGCACAGCACCTGAGGCCGCGCCGATCCCGCTTTCCCCGGTCCCTCGGCGGTCCCTCGCCCGTGCCGGTCCCGCTTTCCCGGTCTCTCGCCCTCGCCCGCACTCAGTCCCAGAGGATGGCCCCGCACGCGGCGCAGGTGCCGGTCTGCCAGTCCCGCGCCTCGGCCGGGTGCTGGCACTCGGCCTGAGCCGACGGTTCGGGCGCGTCGAGGCTGGCGCCGGGCCCAGCTGGCGGGCCGGGCGTGCCCGCGGCGGGGCCCGCGGACCCGGCAGCCGCGGGCGGCTCGGGTGCCGCAGAAGGCTCCGGTGGCTCGGCTGACCCGCGCGGCTCGGCTGACCCGCGCGGCTCGGCTGGCCCGCGTGGCTGGGGTGGTCTGCGTGGCTCGGCTGGCTCGGGCTGAGCGGCGGCGGGCCGCACGGACGCGCGGTCCGGGCCAGGATCGGGCGCCGGGGCGTCTCCCACGTAGTAGCGCAGCGCCGTGCGGATGATCTCCCTGCACCACTCGGCGCGGGACCATCCGGCGAACTCGGGCCGCGCAAGCACCTCGTCTATCCGCGCGGCGTCAGCCTCGGAGACTTTGAGCCCAATCGTGACGCGGGCTGACTCGGTGAGCCTGGGACGTGCCATGCGTTCAAGGTACCCAGTACCCGGGAATCTGCCCGTCGCCCGCGCTGGCGGCCGGCCCTCGGCGCATCACGGCGCCGAGACCCCGTCCCAGAAGCGTGATCATGACCTCGGTGTACACCTGACTACAGCAAGGCCATGATCACGACGGGGCAGCGCCGGAGTTGCCCCCATTTGCGAGGTTCTGCCGCACGAGGCGGAGCCGCACAGGCCGCGAAGCCGCCCTCCCGGCCTCCGCGGCGGTCCCGCCTGCACGGCGTCTCATTATGCGGACAGATATTATCGGCATGTGAGCGAATCCGCTGACGACGGCCGGGTCGGCGGGCGCCGCACACGCCGCTGGCTGGTGCTGGCCGCCGGCACCGTGGCGGTGACCGCCGGCTGCGCCTTCCAGTACGGCCTGGCCTACCTGATACCCGCCCTGCGGGAGAGCGGCCTCTCGCTCGCCCAGGCCGGGGTGATCGTCGCGTGCCCCACGGCCGGACTCCTGCTGACCCTCGTCGCCTGGGGCGCCGCCGCGGACCGCTGGGGCGAGCGGCGGATCCTGGCCGCCGGGCTGGGCATCGCGGGCCTGGTGCTGCTGGCGGCCATCCGGGCACGGGGCATGGTCGCGCTGGGCGCCTGCCTCGTGGTGGCCGGGGCGGCGGGGGCGTCGGTCCATGCCGCCAGCGGGCGGCTCATCCTGGGCTGGTTCGTGGCCCGCGAGCGCGGGCTGGCGATGGGCATCCGGCAGAGCGCGCAACCGCTGGGGGTGGCGGTCGCCGCCCTCACCCTGCCGTCCCTGGCGGCCCGCGGGCTCCCCGCCGCGCTGACCTTCCTCGGCGGCTTTTGCCTGGTGGCGGCCATAATGGTGGTGGCCGTCGTGCGGGACCCGGCACGAACGGGGCAGCGGGCCCAAGCGCAGCGGGGATCGCCGTACCGGACCGGGGTGCTGTGGCGGATCCACGCCGCGAGCGCGCTGCTGGTCGTGCCGCAGTTCACCGTGGCCACCTTCGCGCTCGTCTTCCTGGTCGACGACCTGGGCTGGCACGCGCCCGCCGCCGGCGCGCTGCTCGCGGTCGCGGCCGCGGGCGGAGCGGCATCCCGGCTCGGGGCCGGGCACTGGTCCGACCGGCTGGGCAGCCGGCTGCGGCCGATGCGGATTCTCGCGCTGGCCACCACCGCCGTCCTGCTGGCGCTGGCCCTGGTGGCGGTGTTCGCCCCGGCGCTTGCGGTGCCTATCCTCGTCGCCGCCGCGGTCCTGGTGGTGAGCACCAACGGGCTCGCGTTCACCGCTGTCGCCGAGCATGCGGGGGCCGCCTGGGCGGGCCGTGCCCTCGGCATTCAGAACACCGGGCAGAACGCGCTGGCCGCACTCACCCCGCCGATGGTGGCCGTGCTCATCGGGGCGGCAGGCTATCCGGCGGCGTTCGCGGCCGCCGCGGCGCTGCCGCTCGCCGCGGCGGCGCTTGTGCCGCTGGTGGCCGAGCGCCGGAGCGGGCTGCGGGCGCGGGCCACCGCGGCGGCTGAGAAGGGCTTAGCCCGGCCGCGGTCCCGCTTGCCGCTACGGCTCCGCGCCCGGAAACGGCGCCCGCGCGAGCAGGGCGGCCGGGTCACGCCCTGGCAGCCGGCCGAGCACCGGCGCCCAGAAGTCACCCCCGGGGGCGGCCTCCACCCGCAGCCGGGAGCCTCCGCGCCAGGCGGCGTCGAACGCGAGCCGCCAGGAGTGCAGCAGGGTGCGAGCCGCACCCACCGGCCCGAAAAGGGGATCTGCCTCGACCGGGTAGCCGATCCACGCCAGGTGAACCCGGATCTGGTGGCGGCGCCCGGTGACCGGGTGGACGTCGAGCAGGGCATGGTCCGCGTCCTGCCAGAGCGTGCTGAACCTGGTGAGCGACGGATAGGTCCGCACGTGCCGGAAAACGGCCCCGTCCGGGACGGACCACCGGCCGCCGGCGGCATCGGCGATGATGCTGGCCCTCGGCGCGGCCACCCGGGCACGGCCCTTGCGGCCGGTGCTGAGCGGCAGGTCGATGACGCCATGGGCCGGCAGGCCACCCGGGCGGGTGATGGCCAGGTAGGCCTTCCCGGCCGTGCGCCCGGCGAACTGGCGGGTCAGCGGGCCATGCCAGCGCAGATCCTTGGCGAACAGGACGGCACCGGAGGTCACCTTGTCGATCCGGTGCACCGGGTACAGTTCCTCGCCCGCGGCCGCGGCCATCCGGACCAGGTCTGTCTCGTGCCGCTCGCCCATGACCGAGATGCCGGCCGGCTTGTTCAGCACCAGCACGGCATCGTCTTCCAGGACCACGTTCGGGCCCCGGATGTCGGCCCACTCGCTCACCCGGGGACTCTAGGGCATCTTTCGGCCGGGCACCCGCCCAGGCAGAATCACGAGTGCGGGCCGCAACGCGAAAGGGGACAGCGCCGTGCCGGACACCACGCTGGAGGAAGCGGGCCACGGCGGGGCACCCGCCTGCGAGCTTGACCCGTTCGCCGATGACTTCCTGCGTGATCCCTTCGCGTTTCACCCGGAGCTGCGGGACGCGGGCCCGGTGGTCTGGCTGGAGCGCTACGGCGTGTGGGCGATGGCACGGCACGCCGAGGTGCACGAGGCCCTCCGAGACTGGGCGACGTACTCTTCCGCGGCCGGGGTGGGCCTGAGCGACTTCCGCAAGGAGAAGCCGTGGCGCCCGCCGAGCCTGCTGCTGGAGGCGGACCCGCCGGCGCACTCGCGGGCGCGCAAAGCGGTCGCCCGGGCGATGTCCCCACGCACTATCGCCGCCCTCCGCGAGGACTTCGCCCGCGAGGCGGATGCCCTGGTCGCGGAACTCCTGGCCCGGGGCACCGTTGACGGCGTCGCCGACATCGCCGAGGCCTATCCGCTGCGGGTGTTCCCGCGCGCGGTCGGCATCACGGCGGACGGCGGCGACCAGCTGCTCGCCTACGGGAACATGGCGTTCAACGCGTTCGGCCCGCGCAACCAGCTGCAGGCCGACTCGATGGCGCAGGTCCAGGGCGTGGCGGCGTGGATCGCCGCGCACTGCGCGCGGGACGCGCTCGCTCCCGGCGGGCTGGGTGACCGCATCTACACCAGCGCCGACGAAGGGGCAATCACCGAGGACGAGGCCGCGCTGCTGGTCCGCTCGCTGCTCACCGCCGGCATCGACACCACCGTTATCGGCCTGGGCTGCACGCTGGACTGCCTGGCGCGCGACCCGGCGCAGTGGCGGCTGCTGCGCGGGGACCCGTCGCTGGCCGGCGCGGCGTTCGAGGAGACGCTGCGTTACGCCTCGCCGGTGCAGACTTTCTTCCGGACCACCACCCGGGAGGTCGCGGTCGGCGGGGTCACGATCGGCGCCGGCGAGAAGGTGCTCCTTTTCCTCGCCGCGGCCAACCGCGACCCCCGCCGGTGGCCCGACCCGGACCGGTTCGACATCCGGCGCCGCGCCGTTGGGCATGTCGGCTTCGGCTACGGCATCCACGCCTGCGTCGGGGCGGCGTTCGCGCGGCTGGAGGGCGAGGCGCTACTGCAGGCGCTCGCGCGCCAGGTGGAATCCCTGGAGCCTGCGGGCGAGCCGCGCCGCCGCCTCAACAACACGCTCAGCGGCTTCGCCGAGCTGCCGATCACGCTCCGGGCGCCCGGGTGAGCCCGGCGGCCGCCGCACCGCGGTCACGGGCACGCCACCACCGCT
>Ga0066388_100001671_pt1 | contig 12755 bp, 12 predicted proteins | sample PanSoiMetaGPlot6_FD_64539 | JGI IMG/M metagenome (GOLD analysis project Ga0066388, IMG submission 64539) | Tropical forest soil microbial communities from Panama analyzed to predict greenhouse gas emissions - Panama Soil - Plot 6 (Hybrid Assembly) | ecosystem: Environmental > Terrestrial >... | reverse complement strand
CCTGGACATTTTCGACGCAGGGCCAGGCGGAGTGCGCCGAGTTCATGGCTGAGCACAACGTCGCCGTCGACAAGCTGTTTACGCACCGCTGGCAACTCGACCAGGCCGAGGAGGCCTACCGCCTGTTCGATAGGCAGACGGCAGGCAAGGGCGTCATCCTGCCAGCGTGAGCGCATAGACCAGAAAATCAAGGGTTTCTGAGGACTATAGCCCCGTTTTCCGTTCCGCAGATTGGCCCTAACGGAACGCCGGCGGAACTCTAAAACGCCTCGCGCACGCGCGCGCGAAGGCGGTAATCCCCCGGCCTGTCACCGTCCGTCACCCGACAGCAAAATGGCCTCGGTTTCCCGAGGCGCCGCCCTTGCGGATCATCTCCGCCGACAGCCCTGGCCACTACCGCCGCAGTGATTTTGCTAGGACTGATGCTCCGGGGTCTCACTCCAAATCTCCCACATCGGCTATCCTTGAACCATTGGACTGAAGGTTAGGGGTGCGGAATGTATCGAGTTGCCCTTATGCTGGGCGCAGCAGCAATTTGCGTGGGCTGCGCGTCATCATCGAACGACATCCGGCCTCAATACGTGTCGCATTTGCAGTTCGCCCACCTGGACTGCCGTCAGATAGCTGCCGAAGCAGAACGTGTGTCACGGCGCGTGGCTGAGGTCTCCGGCGTGCAGGACGGCAAGGCAACCCAAGACGCATGGATGACAGGGATCGCAATAGTGGTCTTCTGGCCAGCTGCCTTCTTCGTGAAAGGCGATGGCGCCACCGCCGCCGAGCTTGGCCGGCTGAAGGGCGAGTTCGAAGCGCTTGAACGGGTGTCCCTTGAAAAGCGGTGCAATCTCCAGTTCCGCCAGCAGAATGTGCCCACAAAGGCGGACAAGGCGGAGCCCCGCCAGAAAGCTGCCTTCGACAATTAAGAGTAGTGGAAACGGCCCGGGATAGGGGCCGCTGCAGTGCACGCTGGGCGAGGGCTACCTTGGCAGCCCCGCCGCTCGGCGGATGATGCTGCCGAGCGCTCTGTCGCCTTCAAGCTGAAACGATCCGATCACCGCGAGCGTAACAAGCTGATCCGGCTCGGTGCACTTGCGGGGCCGGAATATGCCGCTCTTGCCGCAGAGCTTGGCCAGCTCCTCCTCAACCGCAGCCTTGTAAGGCCTCGCGGGCGGCGTCCGCGCGCGTGTGGTATTCCACGCCTCGCTGCCTGGGCGAAGATCATCTTCGCTGGGCGCGTCGGTACGTCTGTAGGCCGCGCGGTAGAGCTTGCGCAGTCTGGCGCGCAGCGGATTTCCGGGGTGAGCTGGAAGGTGGTAAGGGAATAAGGCCCGGCCGCTGGCAAACTTGCGGATGCCAAACCCGGGCAACTCATCATCGAACACCTGCACGTCACGCGCGCCCGCAGGCACCTGAATGCGCGCTGCGAACCCCTCAACCAGCTTTGCCATGAATACCCCCGTCTAGTTGCCGCGGCACGCCAGCGGAATGCACGTTCCGTACGATCTCGCCGCTATAGACAGAGGGCCACCGATTGGGCGAGAACAACGCACAAGGGATGGGTGATATGGCGGACAAGATTCGGCTGGGACTGATCGGCGCCAGCGTCAAGGGCACGTGGTCGTCACGCTCACATCTGCCGGCACTGCAGGCGCATCCCGACGTGGAGCTTGCGGCAGTCTGCACCACGAAGGCCGAGAGCGCCGAGGCTGCGCGCAAAGCCCATGGCGCGCGCTTGGCCTTCGACGATTACCGAAAGATGGTGGCATCGCCGGAGATCGACGCGGTCGCCGTCGTCGTGCGGGTGCCCTCGCACTATGCGCCGGCCAAGGCGGCTCTGGACGCGGGCAAGCACGTCTTTTGCGAATGGCCGCTGGGCAGGACGACGCAAGAAGCCGTGGAGCTCGCAGGGCTGGCCAAGACCAGGCGGCTCGTCACCGCGGTCGGCCTGCAGGCCCGCGTCAACCCGGCCTTGCAGTACATGAAGGAGCAGATCGAGAGCGGTTTCGTCGGCGAGGTCGTGGCCGTCCACGTCTGCCTCCTGCGCGGAGGCGTGCTCGCCCGGCCCTCGCACCGCACCTGGCAGCGGGACGCCGCGCTGGGTGCCAACACGCTGACGATTCCCAACGGCCACACGCTGGACGCCATGCGCTTCGTCGCCGGCGACCCTCAACAGGTGTCCGCCGTGGTGGCGACCCAGGTGAAGCAGTGGTTCGAGACCGACACCAATAAGCTGCTCGACGTCACCTCGCCCGACAACGTGGTCGTGGGCGGCCGGCTGGCGAACGGCGCCGTGCTGTCGCTGCATGTGGGCACCATCCCGTTCGCCGGCAGCGGCTATCGCATGGAGATCTACGGCCGCGAGGGCACGCTGATCGCGATGGGCCCGGACTCGCCGCAGATCAGCGACGTCGTCCTCCACGGCGCGCGCGGCGGTGACGCGCTCGCGCCGATGCCCGTGCCGGAGCGTTTGAGTGGAGCCGCCGGTCCGGCGCTCGGCGAGCCCTACCATGTCGGCCGCTTGTACGCGCAGTTCGCGGCGGCGATCCGGGGCCGCGACAGCCGTCATCCGACCTTCGAGACGGCGGTCGACCTGCACCGCCTGATCGACGGCATCAAGCAGGCATCCGACGGCCGTCGCGCGGTGACCTTTCCGTAGGGTCTTATCCACCCGTCATCCCGGATCGGAGCGCCGCTCGGCTGCGTCTCGCATCGCTCCGTCCGGGATGACGGGTGGAGAGCGCCGTCAGCCAAGCCCACGCAGGAACTCCAGCACCGCAGCATTGACCTCGTCGGCGCGCTCCTGCTGCACCCAGTGGCCGGTGCCATCGATCAGGCGCACGAGCCGCAGGTCGGAGACCTGCTTGCGCATCAGCTCGATCAGGTCGACGCCGGGAATGAACCGCAGCACCAGCTCCAGGCTGCCGGCGACGAACGCCGAGGGTTGCTCGATCGGCTTGTCGGCCACAGCCGCCTGCTGCGCGAAATCGAGCTCCGATGTGCGGTAGCGGTTGAGCGGGCCGCGGAAGCCGCTGCGTTGAAACTCGCCCACGTAGTAGTCGAGATCGGCCGGCGTGAGCCATGCGGGAAAGGGGTCCGGGTCGGCCAGTCCGTCGAGCAGCCGCGCGTCGGCCGCCTTGTCGCCGATGGGCCCGGCTTTGACGCCTTCACCGGAGACCCAGTAGTAGATCTTGCGCAGGCTGGCGCGCACGTCGGCTTCCAGCTCGGCCTCGGCGACGCCGGGCGTCTGGAAATAGAGCTGGTAGAAGAAGCGGCCCTTGTAGATCCTGCGGAAGAACTCGATGCGGGGCGCCGTGCCGCGCCCGAGGTGGGGCACACTGAGGGCCATCACTGCACGCACCTTTTCCGGGTGGAACAGGGCGGTGTTCCACACGATGGGGGCGCCCCAGTCGTGGCCGATGAGGATCGCCCGGGACTCCCCAAGCGCCGCGATCAGTCCGGCGACATCGGCGCACATCTCTTTGATGGCGTAGGCTTCGATGGCCTGTGGCTTGTCGCTGCCGCCATAGCCGCGCACGTCGGGCGCCGCGACGCGATAGCCGGCGGCGGCCAGCGCGGGTATCTGATGGCGCCAGGAGTACCAGCTCTCCGGGAAGCCGTGCACCAGCACCACCAGCGGGCCGCTGCCGGCCAGCGCTACGCGCAGGCGAATGCCGTTGGCTTCGACGATCTTGAAGTCGGGCCGTATGCTCACTGTCCGTCCTCCGCTACCGCCCGTCGCAGCGCGCCAGTATGACACGGCATGCGGCGCGCCGCTTCTCGTCCGTGCCCCGCCGGCAGTCCTCCATCGCGCCGGCCTCGGCGGCGTCCTGGCTCGCCGCCACGGCCCAGCCCACGCCGGTGGTGCCGGGGTCCGGGTCGAGCGCCACCGCCACGCACCGGTCGTCGAACCTCTCCACCACCCGGCACAGGTCACGCGTAGCCTGCGGCGGCTCCTTGGCCTCCCGGCAGCGTCGCAGTGCCTCCGCCTCGGCCGCCTGCTTGCTGGCGTGGTTGACCGCCCAGCCGACCGCCAGGCCCTGCTTGGCCACGTCGGCGGGAAGGCCGACAGCCAGCGCCGCCTCCGCGTCGGCCCGGCCCGCCTGCGATGCCGCACCGGCGAGCAGCAGCGCGCCGCCGACGAGGAGCCTGATGCAACGTATCGGCGCCGAGCCCATGCCTTGCTCTCTCCATGAGCCAAGAATGGAAACGGATCATAGCCCCGGCGCGGCCTTGCCAGAGCGCCGGGCGCATCGCCCATCTAATCGCAGACAGGCCTGATAGGACAAAGTAGAGGCGATATGGAGGCGGATGCGTCTGGCGCCCGACGCGGTCAGGGCGAGCCGCGGAACACGCCGTCCTTGAAGAACACGCGGTAGGGCGTGGTGCCTGTGGCGCCGCCGTCGAAGCTCCGCCACTTGCCGTTCTGGCACAGCGTGCCGCCCTGGGCGGGTACCGCTTCGAACTCGATGAGGTTGGGGTAGACCTTGGGGTTGTCGCCCGGCTCGACCGCCATGAAGGTGGTGATGCACTTGCCGCCGGTGATCACCGGGTCGTAGCCCTTGATCATGATGCCGCCGCCGCCCGTCGAGGGGAAGGTGGGGCGCAGCAGCGGCCAGCTCTCGTAGTTCTCCTCCGCCGAGGCGCCCGCCATGGCGAGCGCGAGGCCCACACCGGCAATGAAACAGGCTGCGAGCGCGTGCATTGATCGGACCTCCCCTTGCCTCGCATCGGACAAGGAGCAATACGGCGCAAACGCCTGCTTGGATCAGGCCGCCGGCGTGAGCCCGAGGTCCGTCAGCCGCACGGCGAACTGCGGCGCGAGCATGGGCTCCAGGCGCTCCGTGGGTGGGGCCTTGCGCGGCTCGGGATAGCCGTTCGGCCCCGGATCGCGGTGGATGAAGGTGGCGAGGCTCATCGCATCGATCACCCAGTACTCCCGCAGGCCAAGCTTCGCGTAGGCCGGAGCCTTCGTCTTCAGGTCGTAGCGGAGGCTGCTATCGGCCACCTCGACGATGAGGAGCGCGGAAGCGGCGCTAGCCTCCTCCAACGGAATGGAGCGGGGCCAGAACAGGAAGTCGGGCTCGCGGAACTCGTCTACGCCGACGTAGAGCGTGGTCTCCGTAATAAGATTCACAGGGCTCCCCACAATCAAGGGGAACCAATGCTCCTGCAGCGCCCTTTTCACGAGCTCATGCCGGACTCCCTTGGGCGACATCGGCACCACCTCCCCGCCGACCAGCTCGAAGCGCTCGTCCTCCAGGATGATGCCCTGCGCCACCATCGCCTGGATCTCGGCCACGGTCCAACGACGGCGCGGCAGACCCTCGGCGGCCTGCGTCGTGTTGGGAAATCGGTTCGGACGAAGGTGCTCGTTCATGGGGCGAACCTAGCACAGGGGCGGTCGGCCGAAAAGTCAGCCCGCTTCCCTTTGCTCTACAGCCCTTTACGCGGTGCGCTTGATCGCCTGCACCGCCTCCTCCAGCGCCTGCAGGAAGCGCGATCGGTCCTGGCGGGTGAAGCTGGCGTTGTAGCCTTTGCTCTCACCGGTCTCGCGCAGGTGCTTCCCGAGATCGCGCATGGCGAGCGCCATGCCGATACCGGCGTCGGTGAAGGGCTTGCCCGTGGGGCCGATGACGCGCGCCCCGGCCTTGAGGCAGCGGGCGGCGAGTGGAATGTCGGCGGTGACCACGATGTCGGTTTTTCCGGCGCGCGCGGCAATCCAGTCGTCGGCCGCGTCGGGACCGTCGGAGACGACCACCCGGTGGATGAGCGGACCCTGAGGCAGCCGCATCCAGCTATTGGAGACGAAATGCACCGCGAGCCCATGCCGCTCCGCCACCCGCACCGCCTCGTCCTTCACCGGGCAGGCGTCGGCATCGACGTAGAGGGTGGTGATGGGCAAGCTGCCGGCTCCATTCCACAGCGGAGTATCGTAGATGCAATAAGCGAGCGCAGCGAGCGCATTGCACCGACTATCGGGCCAGCGGTGCAACCTGCTTCGCCGCATTGCACGCGGCATCACCGCCCGAATGCCGTGGCCACCTGCACAAGGGAGGCGCTGAAGCCGGCGAGGTCGCGCATCTCCTGGCCGGGCGGGACGGCGGTGCGCACGACGGTGCCGCCCGAGGCCAGGATGGCGGCCTCGATCATCAGGTTCTCGGCGCCGTCGAAGTCCTCGATCTGCGCCTCGGGGCAGTCGGCATCCGCGAGCGCCGGCGCGGCGCTGCGATAGATCTCGGCGCGGGCGCGATAGTCGGCGGCGACGTTGGTATAGCCCAGCACCGGCCGCCCCAGCGCCCGCATGAAGCCCACCTCGAAGGCGGTGCCCGCATCCATCGAGACGCCCCGGAACGGCGTCAGGTTGGCGATCAGCGCATCGCAGGAGCGCATCATGCCCTCGCACGCCGCCGCGATCCGCCGCGCCTGCTCAGGTTTGGTGAGCCCGGCGAGGTCGAGCCCCGCATCGAGCGGAAACACGCCCTCCAGCCCATGTTCCGCACACAGCCTCCGCTTCAGCGCCCCCACTTCCGGGGCATCGGGGAGGAACACCTCCGGGCCGGCGAGATAGATGCGGGGTGGGGGCATTCGACCTCAGCCAACCAGTTGGTCTCAGGAGGATGCGGAAGGTGGCGCACGGTCATGCCGCAGCCGTGGCACGGCGGCGTCAGCCGAGACCGAGATCGGCGAGCCGCACGGCCAGCGAAGGGGCCAGCGTCGGGACAAGCGTCTCCGTTGGCTGGAGCTCGTCGCGATAGCCGTACTCGCCGGTCTGGCGCGGCTCGCGAAACACTATGGTCAGTCGGCTGCGCGCGTTGATCACCCAGTACTCCCGCACCCCCGCAGCCGCATAGCGCGGACCTTTGGTGTTGAGGTCGGCGGGGAGGCTCGAGTCGGCAACCTCGACGACCAGCAGCACCGTATCGGCACGCACGTCGGGGGCCTGCAGGCTTGCGGGGAATACGATCAGGTCCGGTTCGGGGGCGTCGTGCTTGCCAAGGCGCAGCGGCGTCTCGGAGGCGATCTTGAGGTCGCGCCCCCGGCGGTCGCCCCAATACAGAGCAAGCTCGGTGCGAAGCACCTCGTGCCGGCGGTCCTTGGACGCCATGGCCACAAGGTCGCCGCCGATCAGCTCGAACGGCTCGGGCTCGCGCAGGATGCCCACCTCGATCATGCGCTCGATTTCGCCGACAGTCCACGCGCGGCGAGGGAGGCCGTCTGCGACCTGTGTCGTTGCAGGTGCCGGCCCCCCGGCGGCAAGGTCCTCCCGCATTTCAATGTCACGACGATGCCCCGGACGGGCGAGGCGTCCCGTCTCGTCAAAAGAGGAAACGTGTGGCTCGCCGCTCTCGGACGTGCTCGGCTTCCCACGCACGTCGGGGCCAAGGTTGCTCTTCGGGCGGGCCATCTGAAGAGTCCTCGTTCTGGGGCGGTTACGTCCTCAATTCGTGGCGAGTCAGTGTAGCGGGGGTCCGGTGCAATGCGGCTTCGCGGCATGCACCCGCTGATTCGGGCTCAGTTGTCCAAAAAGCTCCGCAGCTTCCGGCTCCGGCTCGGGTGCTTCAGCTTGCGCAGCGCCTTGGCCTCGATCTGGCGGATGCGCTCGCGCGTGACCGAGAACTGCTGGCCGACCTCCTCAAGGGTGTGGTCCGTGTTCATGCCGATGCCGAAGCGCATCCTCAAGACGCGCTCCTCGCGCGGCGTCAGGCTCGCCAGCACCCGCGTCGTCGTCTCGCGCAGGTTCGACTGGATCGCCGCGTCGATCGGCAGCACCGCGTTGCGGTCCTCGATGAAGTCGCCAAGGTGCGAATCCTCCTCGTCGCCGATGGGCGTCTCCAGAGAGATCGGCTCCTTGGCGATCTTCAGCACCTTGCGCACCTTCTCCAGCGGCATGGCGAGCTTCTCGGAGAGCTCCTCCGGGGTCGGCTCGCGGCCGATCTCGTGCAGCATCTGGCGGCTCGTGCGCACGATCTTGTTGATGGTCTCGATCATGTGCACGGGGATGCGGATGGTGCGCGCCTGGTCGGCAATCGAGCGTGTGATGGCCTGCCGGATCCACCACGTCGCATACGTGGAGAACTTGTAGCCGCGACGGTACTCGAACTTGTCCACCGCCTTCATCAGGCCGATGTTGCCCTCCTGGATCAGGTCCAGGAACTGCAGGCCGCGGTTCGTGTACTTCTTGGCGATCGAAATCACCAACCGCAAGTTCGCTTCCACCATCTCCTTCTTGGCCTGGCGCGCCTCGCGCTCGCCCTTCTGCACCGCCTTGACGATGCGGCGGAACTCGGTGATCTCCAGCCCCGTCTCCTCGGCAAGCGTGCGGATCTCCTCGCGGATCCCCTCGATGTGCTTGCGGTCGTTGCGGATGAACGGCGCCCAGCGGTTCTTGCCAGGCAGGTTGGCCATGCGGTCGAGCCAGCTCTGGTCGAGCTCGTTGCCGAAGTACTCGTCGATGAACTGCTGGCGCGGCACGCCGTAGTTGTCGGCAAGCCGCATCAGCCGGCTCTCCAGCTGCACCAGGTTGCGGTTGATGCGGTAGAGCTGCTCCACCAGCATCTCGATGCGGGCGTTGTTGAGCGACAGGCTCTTAACGTCCTTGATGACCTCGTCGCGCAGCTTCTCGTAGGCCTTCTGCTGCTGGCGCGAGATCTGCTCCGACGCCACGTGCATCTCGACGCGCTTGTCCTGCAGCTTGCGGAGCCGCTTGTAGGCGTCGGCGATCTTGTCGAAGGTCTCCAGCACCTTGGGCTTGAGCTCGGCCTCCATGGCCGCCAGCGACATGGCGTTCTCGAAGTCGTCCTCGTCATCGATCTCGCCCTCGGGGCGCGGTTCGCCGTCGGCGGGCTCATCGCCCTGCGCACCTGCGGCGGCCGGAGCCGGCGGCGCTGCGGGAGCCGGCGGCGGCGCGCCCATCGGCGGCGCAATCGGCGGCGGTGCCGACTTGGCCTCGGGCCCCTCGTAGGTCGCCTCCAGGTCGATCACGTCGCGCAGGAGAATCTTGGCGCTGTTGAGCTCGTCGCGCCAGATGATGATGGCCTGGAAGGTGAGCGGGCTCTCGCACAGCCCCGCGATCATCGCCTCGCGGCCCGCCTCGATGCGCTTGGCGATGGCGATCTCGCCCTCGCGCGAGAGCAGCTCCACCGAGCCCATGTCGCGCAGGTACATGCGCACCGGGTCGTCGGTGCGGTCGGTCGGCTCGGCGCGCGCCGTGCTCGCAGCGGGCAGGCTCGGCGCGACCAGTGAACGCGCGCTCTCGTCCGCGTCGTCGCCGGCGTCATCTGGCTCCTTCTCGACGTGGCCCTCCTCCGTCTCCTCGCTCTCGACCACGGTGATGCCCATGTCGGACAGCATCGACATGGTGTCCTCGATCTGGTCGGTCGACATCTCCTGGGAGAGCACGGAGTTCAGCTGGTCGAGCGTCACAAAGCCGCGTGCCCGCGCGGTCTTGATCAGCCGCTTCACGGCGGCGTCGGACAGATCGAGCAGCGGCGCATCCTTCTCGTGCGCCTCGCCCTGCGGTGCGCTCTGCTCTTCTGCTCGGGCTGCGTTTGCCATCAGGTCACTCTCCGAAGCGCAGGGCCTGCGCTGTCAAATCTGAGCCAGCTCGGTTCATAGATGCGTGCAGACGGCCGGGCTCCGGCGTCGCGCCGACGCGCTCCACGCGAAAAGCCCGCGTCTGGCGGAAAAATCCGCCACGCCGGTTACTGCACATTGAAGGCCCGCGATGCCGAGGCGCGAAGGCAGAGCACTATGGCTCGCATTGCCTTCATTTGGGGCCGCAGGACGGCATACACAACCAGCGTGCCTGTTGCCAGTCCCTTCGTGCGGCATCAACGCGTCTCGTGGGGAAATTATTCCCGCCTGTGTCTGCCGGTCCGCTGCATTCACTTGTTTCAACACTTTCAAACCGCAGGTCCCGTTCGGAATTGAGCGGCGTTCAGTCGCTGCGCACCCAGGCTTCAATCGCAGTCGCAGTCTGCGAATCCACGCGCCAGCCGGTGCTGCAGTTCCATGATCCGCCCCCACGCCTCCTCGCTCGGGTCCCTCCCCCAAGCCTCCACGGCAGCCTCAAGCTCCCGCGGCAAGCCGACCTTGGCTTCATGCAAAGCCAAAGCATGGCGCCAACCCGCCTCGGCTTCGCTGGCTTCCGCTTCGGGTCGCACAAACTTGTCGCCGGCGCGCGCAACGGCTCGATCCAGCGCGGCGACGGCGCTGTCAAGCCCTACTTGCGTGAGATGGGCGCGTACGCTCATGGGATCAAGGGCGATTCCCTCGGACAGAAGCGCCAGCAGGGCGTCGCGCAGCCGTTGCAACACGGGGGTGGCCAACGTGAGCTTGGCAATATCCTCGCAGCAGCTTTCGAGCAGCCAGGGATGGTTGATGAGGGCCCCGATCAGCAACGCTTCGCGCGGCGGCATGCCGGAAGCGGGCTGCTCCGACAGTTCGTTGCTTCGCGTCAATGCGCTCGGCCCCGAGGCCGCCCGCGGCGCGCCGCCCAGTCGCGCCCGCTCGTTGGCCCGCTCGCGCACGCGCCAATCGAGCTGCGTGTTGTCGCGACGCTTGCCGGCAAGCTGCGGGGAGCGCCGCCCGCCGGCCCGCGTCACCTCGCGTTCGTGCCTGCGTTTCCTGGCGTAGAGAACCTGCCGCAGCTCGCCTTCGTAGTGCGTACGCACCTCGCGATCGCCAATCCGGGCCACCAGCGCCTTGAGACGCGCCCCGAGCGCGGCCTGCTGCTCGGGTGTGACGGCCGGTGCCCCCTGCTGCTCCTCGCGCTCGATCAGCACGTCGAACAGCGCCCGCGTTCGCCTCGCCAGGACATCCTGAAGGCTCTCCGGTCCGTGCTGGCGCACGAAATCGTCGGGGTCCAGGCCGTCGGGCAGGAAGGCGAACTGCAGGCTGAACCCCGGCTTCAGCAGCGGCAACACCGTCTCGGCCGCCCGGAAAGCGGCCCTGCGCCCCGCGGCGTCGCCGTCGAAGCACAGGATGGGTTCCGCGGCCATGCGCCAAAGCAGCTCGATCTGGGTTTCCGTGAGCGCCGTGCCGAGCGGGGCGACGCTCTGCGGGAAGCCGGCTTCCGCAAGCGCGATCACGTCCATATAGCCTTCAACGACGATGATCTGCCCCTTGTCGTGGGCCGGTCCGCGTGCCCGGTGCGCGTTGAACAGGTTGGCGCCCTTGTGGAACAGGGGCGTCTCCGGCGAATTCAGGTATTTCGCGGGCGCATCGGGGTCCATGGCGCGGCCGCCGAAGGCGATGGTGCGGCCCTTGAGATCGGCGATGGGGAACGTGATGCGGTGGCGGAAGCGATCGTAGGGGACCGGGATGTCCTCGCCGGCGACCAGCATGCCGGAGGCAGCCATTTCCGCGCCCGTGAACCCCGCCTTGATGAGGTGCTCCTTCAGGGCCGACCGGTTGTCGGGCGCATAGCCCAGCCTGAAACGGCTGATGGCTTCCGCCCCGAGCCCGCGCTTTGCAAGGTAGGCGCGTGCCTCGCGGCCCGGTGCGGCGCCGAGTTGCTTCTCGAAGAACTCCGTGGCAGCGGCGAGCAGGGCGTAGAGCCGCGCGCGCTCATCCTCCGCCTCTCTGTCGCGAGGGCCCGCCTCCGGCAGCGGCACGCCCGCCTCATGGGCCAGGCGCTCCACGGTCTCGGGAAACGACAGGCCCTCGGTCTTCATCACGAAGGTGAAGATGTCGCCGTGCTCTCCGGAGGCGAAGCAATGATAAAAGCCCTTGTGGTCGTTGACGGTGAAGGACGGCGTCTTCTCCTGCTTGAACGGAGAGAGCCCCTTGAACTCGCGCCCGGCGCGCTTGAGCGCGACCTTGCGCGCCACGACCTGGCTGACGGGCAGCCGGGCGCGGATCTCATCGAGCAAGGACGGCGGAAAGCGCATCGGTTTCGGGACCGCTCCGAATCAGCACTGGGCCGCGACCTCAATACGTGATTCGCGGCGCGCCGGTTTCCATGCGCCGCGCTGTCCCCGGCACCGCCTCCCACTTTCCACATGGGCTTGCGCGCCAGGCGCATCACCGACGGGGAGAGAGGCCGGGCGTTACTCCGGCACCTATCGCGGCGGCGAGTGCTGGGCCATGTCTCCAGCCTGGGCGGGCGCTGCCGGGGCGCTTCAGCCCGACATCGGGTCGGCTCTCTCCGGGCCGTGGACTACCGCTCCGCCTTCCCGACATCAAGGGGGCGTGCGACTCCGCTGACGTGCCGGGCGGGTGGTGGTGGACGACGCCCACGCAGCCCAGGGTGCGCGATACAGCTGTTGTTCGGACCGCCCCAAGTCGGTACAGGAGGCAGCGCCTTGAACGTCGCCAAGTTGGAGGCTCCGCGTGTCTAAAGCGATAGTCTGGTCGCTCACTGTCGTCCTCGCCCTCGCGCCCGGCCTGTGCGAGGCAGAGACGGCATCCGAGCGGCTCGAGCATCTGGCCGCCGAGGCGCAGGAGCGCGGCCTCGATCTTTTTCCAGTCTCGGAGATGTTCACGCGCGGCCCCGGCCTGCGGCAGGACCGGCTCGAGCTCACCTTTGGCGACGCGCACCGCGAGCGCCAGCGCGAGCACCATCGCTGGATCCTGGGCGAACTGCAGCGCGTCCCTGCGGCGGAGCTCTCGCCGACCGAGAAAATCACCCACGCGCTGCTCGGCTGGGGTGCGCGCGATGCGCTGGAATGGCTGTCCTACCCGTTTCATCAGCACTCCGCCTTCACCCCGATCGGCGGCGGGGTCGCCTTCGGCCTGGTGCGGGTGGTCGGCACGCA
>Ga0066388_100001670_pt1 | contig 12757 bp, 8 predicted proteins | sample PanSoiMetaGPlot6_FD_64539 | JGI IMG/M metagenome (GOLD analysis project Ga0066388, IMG submission 64539) | Tropical forest soil microbial communities from Panama analyzed to predict greenhouse gas emissions - Panama Soil - Plot 6 (Hybrid Assembly) | ecosystem: Environmental > Terrestrial > Soil... | reverse complement strand
TCGTGACCGTGCTCAATCGACTCGTCCATGCGGCGCGGCGCGCCGGCGCGCGCCAGACTACGGCAGCGCGCTCGCTGCTGAAGCGGCTGACGGATGCGTTGCAATCGGTGAAGCCGTTGAAGGCGATGGGCCGCGAGGCGCTGATCACGCCGTTGCTCGAAGCCGACGCGCGTCAGCTCAACCGCGGCCTGCGGCGCGAGGTGTTGAACCGCGAAGCGATGCAGGCGCTGCAGGACCCGCTGATGATCGGGGTGCTCGCCGTTGGGCTCTATGCGACGCAGACGCGCTTCGACCTGCCCCTGGCGACGGTGTTGATCGTGGTGGTGGTGTGCGGGCGCATCATCGGGGCGCTCGGCCAGGCGCAGAAGGAGTTCCAGCGCATGGCGGCGTCCGAATCGGCGTTCTGGGCCCTGCGTGCCACCATCGACCAGGCGGAGGGTGCCCGCGAGCGCGCCCCCGGCAGCGCCGAGCCGACGCTGCGCCGCGCCATCGTGCTGCGCGATGTCCACTTCGCGTACGACGGCGAGCCGGTGCTGCACGACGCATCGCTCGCTGTCCCGGCCGGCGAGCTGACCGCGATCATCGGCGCCTCCGGCGCCGGCAAGACGACGGTCGCCGACCTGATCATCGGGCTGCTGCAACCCCACGCCGGGGCGGTGCTGGTCGACGACGTCCCGCTGTCGGCGATCGATGCGGCGCGCTGGCGCGCCTGCATCGGGTACGTTCCGCAGGAGACCTTTCTGCTGCACGACAGCGTGCGCCTGAACGTCTCGCTGGGGGATCCCGAGCTGTCGCCCGCCGACGTCGAGACCGCGCTGCGCGCGGCCGGCGCGTGGGATTTCGTCGCGGCCCTCCCGGAGGGCATCGACACGGTGGTCGGCGAACGCGGCGCACGCGTGTCGAGCGGACAGCGCCAGCGCATCGCGCTGGCGCGGGCCCTGGTGCGACGGCCGCAGCTCCTGATCCTCGATGAGGCGACCGCGGCACTGGACCCGTCGACCGAGGCCGAAGTGTGCGACACCCTGCTGCAGCTCCGCGGCGCGATGACGATCCTGGCCATCGCGCACCGCGGCCGACTCGTCGCGGCAGCCGATCGCGTCTACCGCGTCGAGGGGGGCAGCCTCACGCCTCAGGCTTAGCCTGAGCCTGAGGCTGAGCTGGTCTTGCCCCCTCCTTTGCGGACAGCTCGGCTCAGGCTGAGGCTCAGGCTCAGAACCGTCCCGGTCCCGGCGCCGACGGCGCGGCGCCCTCCATCAGTGGCGTTCGCGGGCGCGCAGGAATGCCTCGGCGGCGGCGAGCTGTGCGCAGGTATCGACGTCGAAGCCCGCCTCCGGTTGCGAGAGGAAGATCGGGCGAACGCGCGCCCCCATTCGGTCCGACACCAGCTGCACCACGTCGTCGACCGTCAGTCGCCGCAACAGGAAGCGCAGCGTGACGCCGACGCCGAGGGCGCCGACCATGCGCCACGGCCGTTTGCGGTGCCGCTCGACCTGCATCCACGCGGCCGGCGCACGCTGCGCGGCCGGCGTGAGGAACGCGTACAGATTGCATCCACAGTAGGCCCCGTCGCGAAACGGCAGCGCCGTCCGGCGCACGGTCGGAAAGGTGCGCCGCACCAGATCGGCGCCGACCAGTCCGACGGTCACGTCGGCGCCGCTCTCCGCCGAGCGGGCGCAGAAGTCGTCGATCAGCGCCGGTGTGAGCAGCGGATGGTCGGCTGTGACGACCAGCAGCGGAGTGGACGGCTGGAGCTGTTGCATCGCCGACAGCACGCTGGCGCTCGGCGTGGCGCGACTGGCGATGAGCGTGAGGTCGCCGCCATCGAGACACGGTCGCAGCTCTGTGTGCGCTGCCAGCACCTCGCGGTCGATCCCGCAGACGGCGATCCGCTCAACCGTGCGCGCTCTGCGCAGGGTGGTAAGGACTCGCGCCAGCATGGCGATGCCCGCCAACGGCGCGAGCGCCTTGTGCGAGACGCCGGTCGCGCGGGCGAGTGCGTCGCCGCCGGGACGGCTGCCCGCCAACACGAGCGCGGTAAAGTTCATCCACAGACGAACACGTATGAACGCAGATCGGACGGTGCCGCGACCAAACTCGGCGGAATGGTCTGAGGTGAGACCTTTCCCGGAGAGTCTGGTTTATCGGTGTTCATCCGTGGTCGAGGGCTTATCCTGGCGGTGCGCCGGCTCGCGCGTCGACTTCTCGTACAGCCGATAGGTCTTGTACTTGCGGGCGCCGATGCGCTCCTTGATACGGCGCATCGGGTGATTGTCCTCGAGCGTCCACGACAGCTCGAGCCGCTCGATCCGATGATCGAGCACCGGTTGCCTTACCGCGTTGATCAGACCGAACGCCAGCGCCGTGGCCAGCGTACTGCGATGGTACTCTTTGCGGACCCCGAGGAGGGCGACGCGGGCGCTGCGCGGGCCGCGCCACTTCAGGCGCCACAGCAGCCGGGCCCAGCCGAACGGCAACAGCCGGCCGTTGAGGTCGCGGATGCATTCCCCGACGTTGGGGACGATGACGATCATCGCCGCGGGACGGCCATCGACCTCGGCGATCTGGACGAACTCGGGCGGCACGAAGAGCCTCAGGCTGTCGCCGAGATCGTCGAACTCCGCCGGCGTGAACGGAACGAAGTTCCAGTTGTTCGACCAGGCGTCGTTGAAGATCTCGCTGAGGACCACCATCTCCTGGCGCAGCTTCGGCCGGCGAATCGGACGGATCTGGATACGCCCCGAGTGGTCGGCGCGGCGCGCCGAGCCCAGCATGACGTCCGGCGGCGCCAGGCTGGGATCGAGAAGATAGGCGACCACGTCCTTGGCCTTGCGGTAGCCCTGCTCGGTGACACGCGCGTCGTAATACGGGTGCCCGTGGCTCATCAGGAACATCGGCGGCGTGTCGAAACCGTGCACCAGCAAGCCGATGTCGCCGTTGATCGACAGGTTGAAGGGGCCGACGACGCGCTCCATGCCCCGGTCGCGCAGCCAGGCTTCCGCGGTGCCGAAGAGTGCTGCGAAGACCTCGGGGTCATCGACCGCCTCGAGGAGGCCGAAGTGGCCGGTGGCGTCGTTGTAGCGCTCGATGTGCAGGTCATCGACTTGCGCGCTGATGCGGCCGACCGGTTCGGCGCCGCGGTAGGCGATCCAGTACTGCCCGCGCGCGTGCTCGAAAAAGGGATTTTTCTTGCCGAGGGAGTGCCGCTGCTCCAATAGGAGCGGTGGAATCCAGTTCGGCTCGTTCGCGTATATCTGCCACGGCACCTTGATGAAGCGGCGCAAATCGCGCGCCGTCTGCACCGGGACCACGCGCAGGGCTTCCCGAACACGTGGTTCGCTGGGGCGCGGCGCCTCCGATAGCGGCGGAGAGCTTTGCGCAGTGTCGGCAGAGATCGGGTGCATGCGACTGGCTCCTTCCGCCCGCTGCAAGTTCGCGCGACCGTAAAGCACAGAAGCCGCAGGGTCAAGTTTTGCCCATGAACTCGGCGACGCTGTCGCGCGGACCACGGGGTGGCCGATGATGCAAAATCTTTCGGGCACGGACACGGGTGGAGCTTGATCCATTTCATTTCAATCCCGCTGCGGTGCAACTTCTCAGAGGTAGGGCGATGAAATTGATCCGACTCGACCGTGCCCGTGCCCGTTATTGTGCCCGTGCCCGATCCCGCCAGGCGAGCTCTGCGCACCATGGCGCGCTGAAGATCGCGGCAACGACCTGAAGATCGCCGTTACGATTGACGCCTGACGGTGTGGTGTCGCTGCCGGCCGCGTCCTGCTAGACAGCGCACGGCATGAAGCTGCTGCTCGTCTTTGCGCGGGCGTATCCGTGGCGCACGGCGGTGATGATCGGCTGCCTGCTGCTGGCGGGCCTGGCAGAGGGCGTCGGCCTCTCCGGGCTCCTGCCGCTCCTGGCCCTGGCTGCCGGGAGCGCCGGCGTGAGCGGCGGCGCGGGCACCGCGGCCGCAGCGCCGCTTGCCGATGCCGTCGTTGCCGTCCTGCGCGCAATCGGCCTGCCGCCAACCGCCGGAGTCCTGCTTGCCGTCATCATCGGCGGCGCGGCGGTGAAAGCCGGTCTGGTGCTGCTGGCCAACCAGCAGGTCGGCTACAGCGCCGCGCGCGTCGCCACCGATCTGCGGCTGGCGCTGGTTCGCGCTCTGCTGAGCACGCGGTGGGAGTATCACGTCCACGCCCCGCTCGGTGCCTTCGCCAACGCGGTGGCCTCGGAGGCCTCACGCACCTCGAACGCCTACCTCCAGGCGACGTCGATCCTCATGTTGCTGATCCAGACCGCGGTCTACGCCATCATCGCCTGTCTGGTCTCCTGGCAGGCGACACTGGTCGCGGTAGTGGCAGGCCTCGTCATCGCCTCCGCACTGCATCGCCTGGTCCGACTGTCGCGCCGCGCCGGCGTGCGTCAGACGAAACTCGGGCGCGCGCTGCTCAGCCAGCTCACCGACATGCTGCAAGCGGTGAAGCCGCTGAAGGCGATGGGGCGCGAGCACCTGCTGGGTCCATTGCTCGAAGCCGAGACCCAGCGCCTGAACCGGGCCCTGGAGCTCGAAGTGCTGAGCCGCGCGGCGATGAAGGCCCTGCAGGATCCGCTGATGGTCGGCGTGCTCGCGGCCGGAATCTACGTTGCCCTGACCGTGTTCGCGCTGCCGCTCAGCACGATCATCATGCTCGTGCTGCTGTCGACGCGCATCCTCGACTGCGTCGGCAAGGTGCAACGCGATTACCAGGATTTTGTCGTCCACGAGAGCGCGTTCGAAGCCCTGCAGGACATGATCCGGCGCGCCGAAGCGGCGCGCGAGGTGATGCATGCGGGAGCGACACCGACGTTGCGTCGGGAAGTGCGGCTGACGGACGTACAATTCGCCTACGATGCGCAGCCGGTGCTGCAGCGCGCGTCGCTGATCGCCCCGGTCGGGCAGATGACCGTCATCACCGGGCCATCGGGATCCGGCAAGACCACCATCGCCGATCTGGTCGCCGGCCTGATTCAGCCGCAGGCCGGCGCGGTGGTGATCGACGGCGTTCCGCTCACCGCGATCGATCTCGGGCAGTGGCGGGCGCAGATCGGCTACGTCCCCCCGGAGCCGCTGCTCATGCACGACACCATCGCCGCGAACGTGACGCTCGGCGATCGCGCATTGGCGCCGGGTGACGTCGCCGCGGCGCTGCGCGCCGCGGATGCGGAGGAGTTTGTCGCCGCGCTGCCGCACGGCGTCGAGACAATCGTCGGCGAGCGCGGGCTTCGCCTGTCCGGCGGCCAGCGCCAGCGCATCGCCTTGGCGCGCGCCCTGGTGCGCAAGCCGGCGTTGCTCATCCTCGACGAGGCGACGCAAGCGCTCGATGCGGAGGCCGAGTCCGCGATTTGTGAGACTTTTCGACGCCTGCGCGGCACATTGACGATCCTCGCCATCTGCCATCAGGGCGGCCTTCTAGGGATCGCCGATCGCGTCTATCGCATCGACGGCACGACGATCGTCCCAGTGGCTCAACGCCCGTCGTACGGAGCCGTCGCAACCGGCTCGTAAGCGTCGTCGCGCGGGAGGGCCGCGCTTCTGCGCGGCCGTATCACCGCCGCTGCCACTCAACCACGACTTGCGACGCAGCGCGCTGCGACTTCGGTGTTGCCGGACGAATCGCGCCCGATGCGGACGAGTTTCCTCTGGAGGGCGCCGCTCTGTCGGCGCCGGGGTGGCGCGGGGTGAAATCGATGCCACAGATGATTTCAACGCCACCGCCACCGCCCCGGCGGCGACGGCGCGCCGCCCTCCAGGAACGGCGATGCTGCGCCCAGGTGTCGGGTTCAGCCGCCCCGGCGGAAGCGGCGCCAGGCTTGGACGATTGCCTGGAAGGGGCCGAACGGGTTCCACTGCGCGCGCCGCAGATCGCCTCGCACGCGATCGACGTGGCGCAACACCGGTGCCATTGCCATCAGCCGGCGCTCGATGTCTTCCCAGGCTTGCCACAGCGTTCGGTCGCCGGGGTCACACTCGTCCGTGGCCAGCCGGCGTAGCCAGGCGTACGCGTCGCGGGTGAGCTGGTTGACGCGTGCGTCGCGCACCAGCTCGCCGTCCGTGAAGACCGTGTGCCGCATGCCCGGCCGCAGAAACTGGTCGGCGTATTGGCGGATCGCGGCCTCGTCGTGCGCGGTGGCGGGCAAGCCGAGGCGCGCCGCGATGCGCTGCAACTGCGGCGTCGGCGCGGCGAGGACGAGATCGTAGTCGACGACGACGAAGGGATGGCCGCGGAGGTCGCGGAAGTACGGCACGACGTTGACCAGCCACTCGAGATCACTCTGCTCCTGCGTGCCGCGCTGCGGATCGAGCCGCGCGCGAGAGCGCGCGACGCTGAGCGGATTGCGCAGCGCCACGACGTAGCGCACGTCCAGGTGCAGGGCGTCGAACACGGCGCGCCAGAACGGCAGCAGCCGCAGCGTGCGCGCGTACTTGTAGCCCCAGAGGGGATACTGCGCGAAGCCGTGGCGCACGGTCTCGATCGCCTCCTGTTGCAGGGCGCGCACGGCCGGGGCCCGCCATTCGTCGGGCTCGATGAGCCGGACGCTGTCGCCGCGGATGTGCAGCAGGCGTTTCAGCCGTTTGTTGATGGCCAGCAGGCGCTCGTCCTCGAAGAACCCGGTCGGGTTCTTTCCGCCGCCCGGCCGCAGATGATCGCCGAGTTCCACGCCGAGCGCCTGCACGCCACGCGTGATGGCGCTCGTGCCGCTGCGTCCGACGCCGACGATCACGACCGCGCACTGCGTGCGCGGTGCAGCGACGGCCGCTCTGACCGGAGTCTCAGCGGTCATGCGGCGCCGGCCAGCGCGTCAGTAATCCTTGGCGGGCTGTCCGAGGACATGGCGCATGAGGTCGCGCGCCGCCGTGCGCACCGCCGCGTTGATCACCACAATGAACACACGCCGCATGGCGTGCGGCGGGCAATGGATCTCGCGCATCCCGTGCCAGGACTGCCGGCCGCGCGCAAACAGCAAGCTGCGATTGCCGAGCGTCTCGGCGGTGGTGATGTGCTCGAAGTCCTCGAAGCGCGGCGCCGATTTGGGCGTCATCCGGCCGCCGTCGTCGAGCAGAACGGTCTGTCCGCCCCACGACGGGTCCCAGTCTGCCGCGCTGTTGAAGTAGAAGATGTGCGAACCGAATTTGGTCTTCGAGTCGCAGTGTGGCGAGATCGAGCAGCCGTTTGGCGTGTAGTGCCAGTGAAAGCGCAGCGAGAAGAAGCGCCGCCGGAGCATGCGCTGTAGGAAGCGCGTGTACTCCGAACCCTGCAGCTCGCGGACGAACTCGTGCCAGCACTCGGCCACCGCCAGCTCGGGATGGTACTCGAGGCCGTAGCGGTCGTGGCTCTGCTGGCCGTGCTTGCGGCGAATGTTGAACATCGGCGTGAACTGCGACACGGGAGGCAGCGCTTCGAGCAGGCGGCGGTGACCCTCGAGCGTGAGCAGGCCGTCGGGATTGATCCACGGGTAGGGTCGGGAGGTGCGGAACGCCACCGCATCGAAGGCGCGCAGGCGCGCGGGATCCAGATAGTTCATGCCGGGTCCGCGCTGCTTCACTTCCCCAGCGCCGCGCGCGAGGCCAGGTCGAGCGGCGGCGGCGCCGACAGCGGGGCCGGACGGCGCGGGCTGTGATCGCGCACATCGGGATGCCCAACGCGCTCCGGGTACAGCGCGTGAATGCGATCGAGCGCGCGCTGCATGTCGTCGAGTGGCCGGCGCGCCGGCGAATCGACCGTCTCGCCCAGCGCGCTCAACAGACCGCGCGCGCGCAGCGCGCGGTGGTAGCCGTCGAAATCGCGCGCCGGTTTGATCAGGCCGAGGTGGACGAGGCGATCGTATAACCTGGCGAACCGGCTCGGCGTCCGGCCGGACCGCGCTTGCCGATCGCGCGCTTCGCCCCAGCGGCGCAGCAGGCCTTTGACGCCGCTGTTGGCGTCCGGCCGCACAGGCCACTCGAAGATCTGCACCGGGTTTTCCATCATGCAGGCCTCGGCGACCAACGAGGCGCTGTCGGCGGTGACGACGAACCGGTCGGCGAGCGCGAGATAGGCGAAGTACGGATTGTCCGCATCGTTTGCGCGCCAGCGATAGACATGGGCGGGGCAATCGATGGCGGCGAGCAGCGCGTCGGCCGCGGCGGCCGGCGTGCGCGCGCTGGTGGTCAGCAGGAGGGCGCCGCCACTGGCGCGGACCTGTGCGCCGACTTCGCGCCCCAGTCGCGCCGCCGTCACCGCGTCGAGCAGGAACGTTGAGCTGTTGCCGCCCACCAGCAGCGCCGTGAACGGCCGCGGCAGGTGCGCGAGGCGCGGCGCCCAGTCGGCGACCGCCGCCGCCAACCGCTGCGGGTCGACGCGGGTGAGCGGCGCCGTGTTGTGCAGGATGTTCGGCCGCTCCGGCAATCGGTACTGCGGCGTCGTGATGATCAGATCGAAATGCTCCCAGGGCGCCTGCGTGTGCATGAGATGCACGAGCCGTGCGCGACCGTCGGAGTGTTTGCGTATCCAGCGCGCCACTGGCGCGCTGCGCCGCGACCCGGCGATCACGAGGTCGGGCCAGGGCGGATCGAGCGCCGACGAGCGCCGGCGGTCGACCCCGAGTACGGACGCGCCGAGCAGCAAATTGGGGCAGTGACTGATGCGATTGTAGACGAGGTGTTTCGTCTCATACGGCCAACCCAGCTCCGCGGCCAGGCTGGTCATCTGGGCGTTGCCGCCCGCGCCGCGGCCGAGCAGCACCCAAACCGTCGGGCGTGCAGCCATGCCGATCACGATCGCGCGGCGCCCGCCCGGCGCCGGCGATCGCCGCCGGCGGCGGCGTGCAAATCTCCGGGCAGCGCCGGCGCCGCGGCGTCGATTTCGAGACTGTGAATACGCTGCAGTCGGGCCGGCGTCTGGTCACTGGCAGCGTCGGAGAATCCCAGCAGCAGGCGCACCCGGCGTGCGACCGCATCGATGTCGCCGAGTCCGCGCCGCGGATTGGGCTCGAACGAGTCGTCGAAGTAGCGCGCCACGCCGGCGCGGATGAGGCGCGCATGCAATCGATCGAGGTGGCGCGGCGGCCGGACGAGGCCCGCTCCCACCAGACGCGCGCACAGATATTCCAGTCCCTGCTGCGGCCGCACCGTCCCTTTGGCCTTGCGCGGCCGCGCCTCGGCGCGCCGCGCCACCCATTCGGCCGGCCACCGGAAGCCCAGCCACAGCTCGAGGAGTGGATAGATGAACAGCGGCTTCCCCGCGGCCACCGCTTCCGCCAGCATCGACTCGCTCTCGCCCGTGACGACCAGCGCGTCCGCGAGCGCCAGGTAGCCCATGTACGGATTGGCCGCTTCGCCCGGCCGCCAGACGTGCAGATGGGCTGCTTCGCCGAGGCCGCTGCGCAGCGCCGTGGTGGCTGCAGCGCCGGTCCGCGGGCTGGTAATCGCGAATACCGAGCCGCCGACCGACTCCGCCAGCGCGCGCACCCGCGCGCCCATGCTTCGTGCAGTCTCCGCGTCGAGCCGATAGCGCGAGGACGTGCCACCGGCGACCAGGACGATGCGCGGACGCGGCGCGCCCTCGAAGAGCGAGTGCCAGCGCTCGGCCGCTTCGGCGAGACGCGCGGAAGTGACCGAGTTGAGCGGAGCAGTGATCTCCATGCGCTGCGGATGGAGCGGGAGACGGAAATGGCTGCAGGACACGACCAGGTCGAAGGCGTCGACGGTTTCGCCGCCGCGGCGACCGAGCTGCACGAGCCGCGCGCGTCCCCGGCTCTGCTGGCCGATCCAGCGCGCCACCGGTGCCGTGCGACGCCCCGTCGAGACGACCAGATCCGGCCACGGCGGCTCGAGTCGTGCCGAATGCCGTCGGTCCAGACCGAGGCGGCTGGCGCCGCGTATGCGGTTGCTCAGATGGTTGAGCAGGTTGAAGCGCAGCGCCTTGACTTCGTACGGGAAACCCAGCGCTTCGGCCAAGCCCACGGATTGGGTGGTGTGTCCGGCCTTGTGATCCTTGAGGACCCAGACCGTCGGCACCTTGCCGTCGGCGCGTCGACCGCCTTCGCGAATCCCCACACGTGGTTGCGCGCCGGCTTCCACATTGATCACGACCTTCCAGTGGACCCCGGGATAGCGCGCGCTGGCGCGCTCGACGTGCGTCAGCCACCACGACCGCGAGCGCGCTCGGCGCGAGAACTCAGCCGTCTCGCTATGGCTGACCGGCACCGCACTTCCGTCGACCGACAAGTAGACGCAGCGGCGCGCGGCGCGGAACAGGGCATCGATCAACCATGGGATGTCTTCGTCCGGCACATGATCGAGCGCGTCCATGCACACGGCCGCGTCGAATGCTTGGCTGGGCAGCGCCGCGATGGCCGAGTCGACCGCTGCAAGTTGGGTCAAGGTTCGGCCGGGCCGCTGCGTGACGGCAACCCGCTGGCCGCTCCGCGAATCGAGCGGGACGTTGAGCACGCTGCCGACCCGCGCCTCGGCGAGCAGCGCCTCGAGCCCTTCTGCAGTGCGGCCGTTTGATGTGGCGCGTGCGTGCCCGTTCGCTTCGTTTGAGGCCCGCAGACCGGCGCGCAATGCCCGATAGCGAACGCTTGGTCGCTCGGCGCTGAAGATCTCGTAGTGCGCCGTATCGGCGGCGCGTTCCAAGTCGAGCCATACGTGCCCGACCGGATTGTGTTGGTAGACGTAACGCTCCGGGAACGGCTGCCAGGGCTGCGTGTGAATGGTCGTGTAGTGCAGCACCTTCGAGCGCCCGGACACGTACTCCTCGTCGCGCGCGTTCCATTCCGGCTGCAACGGCGCCCACAGGTCGCCGTACGCGCGGGTGCGTGCCTCTATCCGCTTGCGGCGCAACCGCTGTACCTCGGGGAGCGTCCACACCGGCGCCATGCGGGCGCAGTCGATGAGCATGACCGAGGTGTCGCGTGCCGTGATGGACAGGTACCCGTGCCCGCGCATGTCCGTGTCGAACAGCTCGGCGGGATCGCAGAGATAGATCTGGTCGACGTCGTTGTAGATTGCCCGCCCGCTGCCGTCGGCGAAATGGGGAATCGCGAAGCGGTAGTTGGTGAAGCCGGTCAGCCAACGCCGCCGGTCGAACCCGCCGAGGTCGGCCATGAGGTGGATTTCGTAGACGCGTGCGGGATCGCGGACCCGTTCCACCGACCACACGAACACGCGTTCGGCGCGATACTGCTCGGGCTCGGTGCCGACGAAAATGCGTACCGGCGGCTTGCGGTTCGGCGTCACGCCGTCGCGCACATCGAGCACGACGCACTCCGGACGCTCGCGCATCCCGTCCGGTCGTGGGTCGTGTCGGTTTGCAACTCTAGCGATCGCGCGCAGGATGCTTGGCATGCCGCTCTCTGCCGAGCACGCTCGGTGGCCGTTCGCCCGGCCGTCGGCACGCACAGCTAGCAGGAAGCGGGACCGCACGCCAATCCACCACCAGTGTCGAGCGTCTTGCCCGTTCGTGCGCGCAGCGTGTCCGGCGACCGCCGGCGGCCCGCCGGCGGTCCCCTCGAGGGCTCTCCCATACGCTCGCCTGCGCACCTCGCGTTGCGCGACCGCGGACAGCGGGCGGGTCGCCCGCGGTCCCAGCGGCCGGTGCTCAGCGCCATGACTCGACTGAGCATGTGTCGGGTGCTCGCGGCGGGCGCAGTCCTGCTGCTCGCGGCACGTGCCGCGCCTGCGGCAGACGCGACGCGCGCGGCGCCGCGGCTGTCGGCGGCGCCGCAGGCAACCGAGTACTGGGAGCTGATCGCCCGCTTCGACGGTGGCTATCGGCTGTTCGTGCGACTGGGAATCACCAATGAGGGACCCGGACAGCGCACGGCCGGTGCGATGTGGTACCTCGTGCATCCGGACGGGCGCGTCTCAGACTTCCGCAACGGCCGCACCCAGAACTGGTGGAAGCTGAGCCCCGACCACCTGCGCTTCGACATCGCGTCGAGCTCGCTCGACCTGCACGCACCGGTGCATCGGGTTGTGCTCGACACGCATACGCAAGGCGCCAAGATCGATCTGCACTTTCCCGCCGCCGCTACGCCGCCGCTCCCCGCCACTCCACCGACCGCGAAGTTCCATAGCGAAGTCATGGAGATTGCGGCCCCGATCGAGGGGACGATCTGGGTGCGGGGCATGCACGCCCCGGTTGCGGTACGCGGCACGACCTCGCTCACGCACGGCTGGACAGACGACAGCGTGCCCGACGTCGTCCAGCAGCACATCGGGTTCGTCGGCGCGGCGGCCGACCTGGCAGTCTACCTATCGGACGTCACCACGCCGAGCGGCGATGACGACCGCTGGCTCGTGCTCGAGCGCGGCGGCACGGTCGTCTACCAGACGGCCGCGCCAGGGGTGATGATCGACCAATCGGCCTCGCTCGCCGCGGGCCATAAGTATCCGCTGCCGGGCAGGATGCGGATCAGCGACGGTCGCGTCACGTTGGACATTCGCTCGGAGCGCGTGGTGCTGCGCACCGACCCGATGGTGGTGATCCCGCAGCCGTTCCGCCTACTGTTCTCGCTCAAGCTGGATCCGCAATGGATATGGATCGATGCGTCTTTCCATCTGACCGTCGCGGCAGATGGCGACCACCCGCCGATCGAAGCCGAGGGTCGGGGAATCCTGGCGCTGAACTTCGTCAACCCGCCACCGCGCTGAGCGCCGTATTCTTGGAAGGCCGCTCCGTCGACGTATGTTGGCGATGAGCTTGGAGGGCGCCGCTCCGTCGGCGCCGTGTTGGCGATGGGC
>Ga0066388_100001669_pt1 | contig 12758 bp, 10 predicted proteins | sample PanSoiMetaGPlot6_FD_64539 | JGI IMG/M metagenome (GOLD analysis project Ga0066388, IMG submission 64539) | Tropical forest soil microbial communities from Panama analyzed to predict greenhouse gas emissions - Panama Soil - Plot 6 (Hybrid Assembly) | ecosystem: Environmental > Terrestrial >... | reverse complement strand
GCTCATCTGGCGATCGCCACTCGTCGGCTTAGCTGAATCTCAATCCGGGTTTCACATCACCGCTTGCCCTTCAGAGTGATCACCGCCGCGCTCGAATTCGTCGACCCGTTCGGATTCGACACGCGGACCCAGAAGCTCGTGATGCTGGTCATCGGCGGCGTGACGAACACAGCAGCGGTGGCACCAGGCACGGGATTCGTCACCACACCGGAGGCGCCGCGATACCATTGGTACGTAATCGGCGCCGTACCTATCGCCTGCACGCTCATTTGCAGTGTCTGGCCTGCGAAAATCTTGCCGCCTCGCGGTTGGACGGTGATTGTCGGGGCCGTCGCCGTCCCCGCGCACGAGAGCGTCGAGAACGTCGCGTCGGCACCCGTCGCGGCAGTGCCGCTGGCGCTGCCGACGGCGCGATAGTGGTAGAGCGTGCCGCAGGACAGGGGGTTTGCCGGAATGGCGACGCTGCCGACGCCGGAGCCGACCGTCGACGTTGCGGTCGTTGAGCCGTACTGCGTCGTTTTTCCATACTGGAACGACGCTACAGTCGGGGTTCCGAGTGTATCGATCGTGGCCGTCAGGGTTGCAGCGGTGCCGGAGATGGAGATAGCAGTGCCCGTCGTGACGACCGGCGCCGGGCACGCCAACGTGGTAAGCGCCGCATTCGCGCCGAGCGCGCTGCCGGCGTTGTTCAACGCAACTCCTCGAAAGTTATAAGTCGTGTTGCAGCTCAGGTTCGCAACGGCGCCGTTGGGGATCGCCACCGCCTGCGTGCCCGACCCGAGGCTCATGAGGGAAGTCTTCAGGCCGTACGCAGGCGTGGCTCCATATTCGAAGTAGCCGCTCGTGGGCGTTCCGCTCGGATTCGCGACCCCGTTTAACATCGCCCCATTGACGCTCACGGCTGAGGCTGTTCCGGTCGTGACCGTGGGCAGCGGGACCAAGGGCGCCGATCGCACTTCGGTCGAGTACGGCCCGATCACGCCCGACGAATTGTAGGCGCGGACGGCGAAGTAGTACGCAACGGAGCTGTCCGGCTCTGCGAACTGATACGACGTCTGCCTGCCGACGTCGATGGTATTCGTGTACTGACCGGCCAGCGTGCCAATCGACAGCAGGTAGCCGGCGAGGTCCGGCTCGGTGTTCGCGTCCCACGCCACCGTCAGCGTTCCGGCTTCCGCCGCTCCCACAGAAACGCACACCCACACTGCCGCCAGACAGACGGATCTCGCGCTGACCATCGGGTCGATCTCCAAGAAAAAGTTGTCGGGATGTGGCGGCTAGGATAGACGCCCGCCGCCGCGCGGATGCGTGACGCAAGAGCTCTGCCGTGAGCTCTGCCAGCGTGTGGTGCGATTGACGGCCGAAATGTTGATGTTTAGCTTAGCCGCGCGTGCTTAGAAGTGACGACGGACGACCATACGATCACAAAATCGTCCATAGCCTGACGGAGATGTTAGAAACGGCGCGCGACAGCCGCAGCGTAAGCGGACGAGTCGGGAGCGAACACTACACGCGTGTTGACACAATTCACTACGTACGCACGTCGCAGGCATTTACCTGAATCGTCTCAACGCGCCCGCAGCTTGGCGTCGCTCAGGATCTGCACGTCCATCAGACGCCACTCGGCGCCCTCACGGATCCAGATCATCGAGATCCACGACACCTGCTGCGGCGCGCGGCCGGCGACGGTGCCCTGCTCGATCATCCGCGCGGTCAGGATGGAAGTCTCGCCGACGAACTGGAACGAGACGCCCTCGAGCGTGCGCCGAACGCCTTCGGCTGAAGCGGGCATCCGCTCGGCGGCCGTCCGCTGATCGGTTACCTTCATGTCGCCTGTCGCCACCGACTGCATGGCGGTCTTGTCCTGCCGATAGTAGGCGTCGAACCAGCGCTGAGCCGCGCCGGTGAGTTCTGCCGCACTCGCCGATGAATTCGGCGGCGCTGGCGCCGACAGTTGCGGCGTTCCTGGCTGGGAACCGCGAGGAGCGGGCGCCGCAGGGGGAGCCGGCGCTTGCGCGACCGCAGGGGCAGCCGGCGCTGGCGCAGTGCTCGGGCTCTTGCCCGCCCCCGTCGTCGGTGTTGCGCCGGCAGGGGGTGACGCCGCTCCGGCCGCCGGTGGACCCGCTCCGGCGGCTGGCGGCGGCGGGCGAGGGGGCGTCTGCTGAGCTTCGGCGGCGAAGCGCCGCGTCATCACAGTGCCCTCAGGGCCGAGAGCTTCCGGCCGCGAACCGTTGACGGACACGAGCACGGCACCGGCGTCGCCCGCGCGGATCGACACTTCGCGATCGGCGAGGACCTGTGAACGCTCGCCGGCCACCATCTGCCGTCCTCCATCCATTTGGCCGTCGATGGTCTTACGCACCCAAACCGCGCGGCGGGCTTCAACAACGACCGTCAATGCATGAGCTGAACGTGCCGATGGGGCGGCTGATGGCGCAAGAGTGCCTGATGGCGTCAGAGGAATGTCGCGTCCGCGAGCGACGGACGATGGGGCCGATTGAGTGGCGACGGGCTGTTGACCTTGCTCGCGCGGCATCGGCCGGCGCATGCGCCAGAACGCGAGGGCCGCGATCACGACGGCCGCGGCCACGACGCCGACGATCCACAACTGCCGCGACCCGAGTTGCGGCCACGCGGGCAGCGTGAACTGCGGCTCGAACTGCCGCTCGAACTGCGGCATCGGCGGCTCCGGGCGTCGGAAGGGAACAGGCGACGGCGGCTCATCGGTCCGGCCGCCTGGCGGCGGGACGCGCGGCGGCAGCACCCATGGCAGCTCTTCGTCCGACGGCTCTTCGGTCCGGCTGATGACCTGCGGTGGGACGCGCGGCGGCAGTGCGGTCGGCGGCCCTTCGCGCGGCGGCGGTACTGGTGGCAGCTCTTCGCGCGGCGGCTCTTCGGTTTGGCGGACGGTTGGCGGCGGGACTCGCGGCGGCAGTACCCGTGGCAGCTCGTCGCGCGGCGGCGGCTCTTCCCGGCCCGCCGGCGCCGGCGCGCCCAGCGCGAGCGCATCGCTGCGCAACGCTTCGATCTCCGGCTTCGCCGCGGCGACCATCCGGCCGATCTCGCGACGCGCCTGCTGCAGCGCCCGCCGCTGGTCGTCAATTTCCGGAACGCCCTCCAGGCGCTTAGATAGGCTCAGCAGGTCGCGGCGAGCCTCGGCGACGATGCGCGCTATCTTGGCCCGCGCCTCCAAGACGATCGCGGAGCTCTCGCGCCCGGCGGCGCTGACGACTTCCCGGTGCAGGTCGGCGAGCTCCCGCGCCTGCGTCTCGAACGCCTCCCGCCGTCGCCGATAGTCGTCGAGCATATCGGGGACGGAAACCCGCGATGGCGGAGAAGTTAGGCGATCATCCTCGTTCATATTTCCTTCGACGCGACGGAGTTTAGTCACCGCCGGCGGTGACTGCTCGCCGACGACAGTCGATTGCCCCACTGCGTGTGCGGTTCATGATGGCGCTCGAGCATATGGCGTACCTCCTGCATCTTGCGCGGGCGCACGGAGGGCTCCGCAATGTTGTGTTCGACCGGAGGCGACCCTCGACCGTCGATTCTGCTCGTCCAACCACTGAAGAGGCGCGACCTACTTTCCGCGCGATCGCTGTTCGAGTCCAGCGGATTTCGCGTGGTGTCGGCATCGACCTTCGATGAGGCGCGGCGGTTGATCGCGACGGACCCGCCCGATGTGCTGGTGACTGAGCTGAAGCTCGGACCCCACAACGGTCTACATCTCGTCCTGCGCAGCCGCCTTGATCATCCGGAGATGACGGCGATAGTCCTGTCGCACTTCGCGGATACCGGGCTGGCCGAGGAAGCCGCTCGGCAGAATGCCACGTTCCTCGTCCGACCGTTCGGCAACAGCGCACTGCTGAAGGCGGTGAACCGCGGACTCGATGCTACTGCGGTTGGGCCTGCTGGCGCAAAGAACCCATCGTCCTCCTCACCTAAAGTTCGCTGAACGGTCGACATGTGCGGCGACGGACGCAAAATCGCGACCGTCGATCGCTTCTAACCTGTCACAGATCCGTGACTTAGCTGCGCATGGCGACGCCGCCGCTCGCGGACGGAACTTTGCTCCGTCGACGGCCGGCGGGTCGGGGTCGTGCTGGGATTCGCCCCGTTCGTCGCGGTTTCGAACCAACGGTTTTGGCTTCGATGTAAGTGAGAGGGCGAAGCTATGTCCAGGCGGTCGCCGGTCCGGGCTCCAGCCCAGCTCGTACCGTCGGTTCGTTCACAGAGTATTTCCGCTGCGGCGATGGCCTGTTCCAGGACGATTCCGGCGCCGCCACCACGGCCGATGAAGGCTTCTTCACGTACGACGGCAGCGCGGTGTGCTACGGGCGGCCCTTCCGTGGCACGACAGTCAAATACCTCAACGGCGATCCGCTGCCAGACCTGGCGATGGAGGTATGCGCGCACTCGGGCGGACCACGTCTGCCGCTCAACCTGTCGGAGGTGGTCACGAACCTCAGGCGCGAGCGCTATCGGCGCATTCGACCGCGCGCCGAATTCGTCGCGGGTGCGAGCTCGGTGCGCAGCCTCTACTACGCGGTGCGCCCCGTACTCGGTGTAGCCGTCCGCAAACATCTGCAGCGCCTGCGGCTGGCGGGATGGAACGCGATCCCGTTTCCGCGCTGGCCCGTAGACGCGAGCGTCGACACGCTGATGCGCAGCGCGATGAAGCTCGCCCTTCGAGCGGGTGAGTCCCGCCGCATCCCGTTCATCTGGTTCTGGCCCGACGGCGCCGATGCCGGCGTGATGATGACGCACGACGTCGAGGGCGATCGCGGGTTGAAGTATTGCGATGCCCTGATGGATCTGGATGAGTCGTTCGGCATCATCTCGTCGTTCCAGATCGTACCGGCGCCCGGCGCGGCGGATGTCTGCGCCGCAATCCAACGGCGCGGCTTCGAGGTCAACCTCCACGATTGGAACCACGATGGCCGGCTGTTCCGCGACAAACGCCTCTTTCTCGAGCGCGCCGAGCTCATCAACGCGCAGGCTCGGCGGCTGGGGTGTCGTGGCTTTCGATCGGCGGTGATGTACCGCGAGCAGGACTGGTTCGACGCGCTCGAGTTCGACTACGACATGTCGGTGCCGAACGTGGCGCACCTCGACCCGCAGCGCGGCGGCTGCTGCACTGTGATGCCGTATTTCGTCGGCGACATCCTCGAGCTGCCGCTTACGACCGTGCAGGACTATTCGCTCCTGCACGTAATCGGCGATTACTCGATTGACCTGTGGCGACGGCAGATCGACCTCATCCTCGCCGAGCACGGTCTGATCAGCTTCATCGTGCACCCCGACTACGTGAATACGAAGCGCGAGAACGAGGTCTATGTGCAGCTGCTCGCGCATCTCAATCGGTTGCGCGCGCAGCGAAAGCTGTGGGTGGCGCCGCCTGGCGACATCGAGCGATGGTGGCGGCAGCGCCAGGCAATGCGCCTCGTGCCTGACGGTGCAGGCTGGCGCGTCGGCGGCGACGGATCGTGCCGGGCGCGCGTCGCTTACGCGTCGCTCGACGGCGACCGGGTCGTCTACGAGGTTGACGACCCGGACGAAGCGCCTCTCGCGTCGTGATGCTGAATCAGATCGACCCGCTGACCGACTCGCGCTGGGCGGCGCTCATCGACGATCACGCCAACGCGTCGATTTTTCACACGCGCGGATGGCTCGATGCACTACGCCGGACGTACGGATATCGCCCTCTCGCGTTCACGACATCGCCGCCCGATCAGCCGCTCCGCGACGCGATCGTTTTCTGCGACGTGCGCAGCTGGCTCACCGGCCGGCGGCTGGTCTCGCTGCCGTTTTCGGACCACTGCGATCCGTTGATTGAGGCAGGCCAATTGGCCGCGGCCTGCAAAGCGATCGACGACGAGCGTCGCCGCGGCCGCTGGCGGTACGTGGAGCTGCGGCCGCGAACACCTGCCATGCAGCGCGCGTTGCCGTTCGACGTGTGCGACGACTACTGCTTCCACATTCTCGACTTGCGTCCCGCAGAGGAGAAGCTGTTCGCCAGGTTCCACCGCACGGCGACTCAGCACATGATTCGGCGGGCGGAGCGCGAGCGGCTGGTCTGCGAAGAGGGGCACAGCGAAGGGCTACTGCGAGCGTTCCATTCACTGGTTGCGCTGACGCGGCGCCGCCATCGTCTGCCGCCGCAGCCGTTCGCATGGTTCCAACACCTGGCCACCACGCTCGGCGACGCCATGACCGTCCGCATCGCCTCGCTCGGCGACTCGCCGATCGCCGGCATCGTCACTCTTCGACACCGACGGACGATGACGTTCAAGTACGGCGCATCCGACGCGCGGTTCCATCGGCTGGGAGGCATGCAGCTGCTGTTGTGGCGGGCGATACGGCACGCGAAAGCGCTCGGTTGCGAGACGATGGATTTTGGACGATCGGATCGCACGCATACCAGCCTGGCGGTGTTCAAGGATCGCTGGGGCGCCGTCCGATCGGACCTGGCGTACTGGCGCTCGCCGCCGAGGCGCCCGCGCCCGGTTTGGGTGATGCGATCCGCTGAGCAGGCCTTGCGACTCGTGCCTGCCCCACTGTTATCCACTGCCGGAAGGTTGCTGTACCGGCACGTCGCCTGACACCGGATCTCGTGTCTACCACCAGGGTCGAGGCATCTTTATGATCACTGATCGAAACGACTTGGTCGTCGTCTGCGGCGCTGGAGGTTTCATCGGCGGGCACATCACCGCCGACCTCCGGCGGCAAGGGTACTGCCGCATCCGCGCCGTGGATATCAAACCGTTCGACGAGTGGTATCAGTTCTTTCCGGACGTCGAGTCGCGGCAGTTGAATCTCCAACGCCGCGACGCCTGCCGAACCGCGCTGCGCGGCGCCGCCGTCGTCTTCAACCTGGCGGCGGACATGGGTGGCATGGGCTTCATCGAAAACAATCGCGCGCTCTGTATGCTGTCGGTGTTGATCAACACGCACCTGCTGATGGCAGCGAAGGAGTTCGGTGTCGGCCACTTTTTCTATGCGTCGTCGGCGTGCGTCTACGCGGCTGACAAGCAGGTCAACGAGGTTGAAACGCCGCTGAAAGAGGCAGATGCCTATCCGGCGATGCCGGAGGACGGCTACGGTTGGGAAAAGCTGTTCAGCGAGCGCATGTGCCGGCATTTCCGCGAGGACTTCGGCATTCGCACTCGAGTTGCGCGTTATCACAACGTCTACGGGCCACACGGCACCTGGGCGGGCGGCCGCGAGAAAGCGCCGGCCGCCATCTGCCGGAAAGTGATCGAAGCGAAGCTGTCCGGGCGCCACGAGATCGAGATCTGGGGCACGGGCCGACAGACGCGCAGCTTCATGTACATCGACGACTGCGTGGAAGGCACGCACATGATTCTGGCGAGCGACGTCGAGGAGCCGCTGAATCTGGGCAGCGACGAATCCGTCACGATCAATCAGCTCGTCGACATCGTCGAGGACATCGCGGGGATTCCGCTCGCGCGCCGCTACGACGCGAGCGCTCCAAAAGGCGTGAACGGCCGGAGCAGCGACAACACCCTGATTCGGCAGCGTCTCGGCTGGGCGCCCAGCGTCCGGCTCCGTGACGGCATGGAAGCGACCTACCGCTGGATCTACGATCACATGACCACGACCGCCTCGACGCACCCGCGTCCGGCAGTCGCCGCCGCCGGCTAGCAGAACGCAAGTTAGCCGGATTCTTGAAGCAACCCGCCGAACCCGCCGCATAGCGATTCGTGAAGATAGTCCACGTAAGCTGTCACCACTACGACGGCGGCGCTGCGCGCGCGGCCTGGCGCGTCCACGACTCGGTTCGGGGGGAACAGGTCGACTCGTCGATGTTCGTCGCCTTTTGCGACGGACATGATCCCGCGGTTCAGCAGTACCAACCGAGCGGGTCGGTCAAGGCCAGAGTCATCCGCACGGTCCGAAACACCATCCTGCGCCGGGCGCTGAGGCAAGCCTCACGATCCCAACCACCCGGCTCGGAGAAGTTCCGCGATGACCGGACCAAGTTCGGGACGGATGTCGCGTCAACCACGCCCTCGGCCGACATCTACCACCTCCATCAGATCACCGAGTTCGTGGATTACCGGGCGACGCTGTCAAGACTCGCCGCCCGCGCACCGGTTGTCTGGACGCTGCACGAGATGACGCCGTTCACCGGCGGCTGCCACTACGCATTCGGCTGCGACGGGTTCGCGGCCGCGTGTGGCTGCTGCCCCCAACTTGGCTCGAGCAGTCATTACGACCTCAGTCATTCGGTCTGGCTGCGAAAGCGCGGCGTCTACAACCGCATCCCGCCGACTCGCTTCCATGTCGTTGGGGCGAGCCGGTGGATCGCCGCCGAGGCGCAGCGCAGCTCGCTGTTCAACCGGTTTCCGATTTCGGTGATCCCCTACGGGATCGATACAGACGTCTTCCGGCCCATGCCGGAAGCTCGCCGCCTCCTGGACGCGTTGGGGGTCTCGCCCTTCGCCCGCATCGTTCTGTTCGTGAGCGATTGGATGGGTAACACCCGCAAAGGATTCGATCTGCTCGACGCCGCGCTTCACTCGCGGCCATTGTCCAACGTTACGCTGGTCTCGCTGGGACGCGGCGATCGCCCGCGGCTTCAATCGGAGATGCCGCACGTTCATCTGGGCGGCTTCACGGAAGACCGTATGGTGGCGCTCGCCCATAGCCTGGCCGACGTGTTGGTGATTCCGTCGCGCCAGGACAACCTGCCGAACACCGTGCTCGAGGCCATGGCGTGCGGCACGCCGGTAGTCGGCTTCAAGACCGGCGGCATTCCCGAGATGGTGCGAGACGGCGTGAACGGGCTGCTCGCCGAGGCGGGCGATGTGGCGGACCTGGCGGACGCGCTCGAGGCGATGCTCGCCGACGAACCGCGCCGGGCCGCGATGGCCCGTGCCGCCCGTGATCTGGCGGAACGTGAATACACGCGCGCGCGACAGGGCAAACGGTATCTGCAATTGTACGAATCAATCCTCGAGCGCCAGACCAGACCGACTCCCGATGTTCGTCAGCCAGCACTCGTCTGACCTCACGATTCAGAGCGACCGCATGCCCCGGGCGCTGCTGATCGTCGTCGGTCTGGGCCTCGCGCTGTGGATCGGCTTCGCCACGTTGGTTGCGCCTCCCCTCATCGAGCGCGCCTATCGCGGCGACAGCCTGCCCGCGCTCAACGCCGTCATGCAGGGCCGGTTCGAGCATCCCGTCGAGTTCTACCTGAACAAATGGAACCGCACGGCGCTTCAGCTGACGCTGGTCACACTCGCCAGCCTACTGCTCGGGGCAGCAGCGACCAGCCGGAGATTCTTCCAAACGTTCGTCGGCGACGCGCCGCCTCAGACGCTCGGGGCGATTCGTGTGGTGACCTGCGCCGTTCTTCTCATCGCCACGTCGTTGGAAGACCTCGGGAGCGTGGCATTGCTGCCGCCCGAAATGCGCACCGGCACGGGCGCAATGGGCCTGCTTCTCGCCGCGCCAATCGGATTCGAGCGACTCCTCGCCAGCGAGATGGGCTTGCGGACGTTGCAGCATCTCACCGAGCTGTTCCTCGTCCTGGGCATGATCGGGTGCTTTACGCGGCTGGTGATTCCCCTGACGGCGGCGGCGCACTTTCTCTCGCTGGGAATTCTCGTCGACTACAGCTTCTTCTGGCACCAGAACCTGGTCCCGCTGTACGTGCTGACCGTGCTCTCGTTCACACCGTGCGGCGATGGTCTGTCGATAGACCGGTTGTGGAAACGCTATCTCGGCCGGCGCGTTCGTGACCGCGACTGGGCGGTCTACGGCTTGTCGCGCTATCTCTGCTGGGTGGTCATCGTTCTGCCCTACGTGCAGTCAGGGCTCGCGAAGCTGCGCATGGCCGGATGGTCGTGGTGGGACGCGACCAACATGCGCAGCATGCTGTATGGCGACACGCTCTCGCCCAGGGAGTACGACTGGCACGTCGCCCTGCGGCTCGTGTCGGCGCCAGACGCGGTCTTCACGGCCCTCGGCGTTGCGACGATCGTTCTTGAGGTGTCGTACGTGCTGGTGCTGTTTTCGCGCACGGCCCGCCGGATCCTGCCGCTGATGATGATCGGCGTGCATCTCGGCATCCTGCTGCTTCAACGCATCCTGTTCCTGGATCTCATCCTCTTGCAGCTGGTGTTCGTGGATTTCGGACGGATCCGCGCGGAACTCCCGGGGCGCGCCGACACACGTGCAGGGTTCGGCACACGATTCCCATTCGCCGCTGCGCTATCGCTGGTCGTCTTCGTGACCGCTGCGTGCTGGCTCCAGAGAGTCGAGTTCTACCCGCTTTCGGCATGGCAGTTGTACGCCATGCTCGATACATCCGGGAAGGTCTCCTACTACAAGGTGATGGGTCACTACGACTCGGGTCGAGTGTCCACTGTCCGCCTCGAAGAAGGCATCGGCGCCCTGGCGCTCGATGGGCGCTATTCGGTCGCGCTCAACAAATGCTTCGCCAGCGCCGCGGATGTCTCGATCTGCGAGAAGTTCCTCGCCGCGAGCGCGTCCGCGTACAACGCACGCCGCCCGCCCGGGGACAGATTGACGCACTACGAGATCCAGACGTGGACATGGGATTTCGTGTCGGAGCCTCGCGATCCTGAACACGGCCGTCTCCAGAAGCGCATCATTGTCGGAGCTGACGGCACACAGGATGCCGGCGACAAGTTCCCCGTTCCGCCAGGCTCGCCAGGCAACCCGTAGCCGGACCGCTCTCGCCGCATCTCCTCGCCCCGCATGCGTTTCCTCATCCTCAATACCGACTACCCCTCGTTCCTGGAATGGTTGTACGCGTCTCATCCCGGACTGGAGCGGCAGTCCTACGCGGCGCAGGCGCAGGTACGCAACGAGACGATGTTCGGGCACGCGGATTTCTGCTCGACCAATCTGCGCAAGCTCGGCCACGAGGCGTGGGACATCTACGTCAACAACGAGTGTGCGCAGAAGGCCTGGGCGCGAGAGCACGGGGTTCGCGTGCCGTGGCAGGTTCGCCTGAGAAGAGGCTGGGTCCCGTGGTTGTCACGACGACCGTGGTTCTCCGAGATCCTCGCGCGGCAGGTCGCGCACTATCGGCCCGACGTGCTCCTCAACCTGGCCATCGAAGGAATCCCGGGTGAGTTCCTGAGGAGCCTGAAGCCGCACATCCGGTTGCTGATGGGGCAACACGCCGCGCCGCTTCCGGCCGACGACGACATCCGGTGTTATGAGCTGTTGCTCTCATCGCTGCCCAACCAGGTCGATCACTTTCGAAAGCTGGGCGTCCGCGCGGAGCTCATGCGGCTGGCATTCGAGCCCAGGATCCTCGAAAAGCTAAAGCTGAAGACCGACGGTCACAAAACCGCCGTGTCTTTTGTGGGCAGCCTGGACCCGGATCATCAGTCGCGGCTTCAATTGCTCGAGCGGGTGTGCATCCGTCGCGACGTCGAAGTGTGGGGACCCGACGTACACGGCCTGCCGGAATCCGCCTTGACGCGTCGGCGATACAAGGGTTCCGCGTGGGGCCTCGGTATGTACCGGGTCCTGAACGACTCGAAGATCACGTTGAACCACCACATCGACATCGCCGAACAGTGGGCGAACAACATGCGCCTCTTCGAAGCCACCGGCGTCGGCGCGCTGCTTCTCACTGACTGGAAAGTCAATCTCAACGAGATCTTCGAGCCGGGCCGGGAAGTCATTGCGTATCGAACCCCGGAGGAGTGCGACGCGCTGATCGAGTACTACCTCGAGCATGACGAGGAGCGCGAGGCCATCGCTCGGGCCGGCCAGCAGCGGACGCTGCGAGAGCATTCCTACCATGCGCGGATGCAGCAGGTCGTGGATTTCGCCGCCGCCAGTGTCTCGTGAGCGCCGCGCGTCCGCGTAGAAACGACATGATTTCGAATCGATGGACGCGGCTGATCACTGCTCTCATGGGAGCAGCCGTCGTGATGCGAAGACGATCGCGACGGGAGGTGAACCGCGACGGCTGGACTGCTTACGCCAAAGCATGGGACAGCATGAGAGCCCGAGGCGAAATCCCGGATCTGGATCCCGCCCGCGCAACGGACCTCGAATACCTCGGCGACGAATGGTCGTTGATGGAGGACGACACGTTCAGCTATGGCGTCAACCCGCGATCCGTCAAGACATTTGGTGAGTATCTCCGCACGAGTCTGCTGGCGCCGTACCTCACTGGACACGATCTCCGCATCATGGAAATCGGACCGGGCGGTGGACGCCTGACGAGTTTGCTCCTTCCGTACGCGCGTCAAATCTACGCCGTGGACATCTCCGCAGCGATGCTTGAACACCTGCGGGCGAGATTCTCCAATGAGCCACGGATCGTGCCGATTCTGACCGACGGCACGAACATCGACGGCATCGAGCCAGCGAGCCTCGACGCCACGGTTTCCTTCGACGCGTTCGTACACCTCGAGCCCTGGGAGATCTTCCGCTACCTGGAAATCACGCACAGATTGCTGCGCACCGGCGGCGTCGCCATCATCCACTTCTCCGACGTCGAGACGCCAATCGGCTTCAAACTGTTCTGCGCCCAGGTTCCCTCCGTCGTTCGCCGGGGACTCGATTGCGCAACCTTCTCCGTTATGAGCAAGAGCATCATGAGGGAGTTTCTGCTCAAGCTGGGCTTCGAGGTCGTGTCGATCAGCAACTCGGCCTTTCCGCGAGATGCCGTCGCCGTCTTTCGGAAGCCTGCTCCAGCCGCCTGAGGTCGATGCACTGGAAACGACGGTTGGCCGCAGCGA
>Ga0066388_100001668_pt1 | contig 12759 bp, 8 predicted proteins | sample PanSoiMetaGPlot6_FD_64539 | JGI IMG/M metagenome (GOLD analysis project Ga0066388, IMG submission 64539) | Tropical forest soil microbial communities from Panama analyzed to predict greenhouse gas emissions - Panama Soil - Plot 6 (Hybrid Assembly) | ecosystem: Environmental > Terrestrial > Soil... | reverse complement strand
GCCTTGCGGCAGGACGTGCTGCAGTCGGACCTCATCCTGGCCGACGGGGCCTCCGTCGTCTGGGCGGGCCGGCTGCTCGGCCGCCCGGTGCCCGAGCGGGTGGCCGGCATCGACCTCATGCTGGCGATCCTGGCGGAGGCACCCCGGCGCGGCTACCGCATCTTCTGCCTGGGGGCCACGCCCGCGGTGCTGGCCGGGGCTACGGCGCGCATGGCCGCCGAGTTCCCCGGCCTCGAGGTGGCAGGCACCCAGCACGGGTATTTCACGCCGGAAGAGGAGCCGGCGGTGGCGGCGGCGATCGCCGCCTCCCGGGCCGACATCCTGTTCGTGGCGATGACCTCGCCGCGCAAGGAGCAGTTCCTCGCGCGCTGGAGCCCGCGCCTGGGGATCCCGGTCTGTCACGGCGTGGGCGGCTCGTTCGACGTGCTGGCCGGCAAGGTGCGCCGCGCCCCCGCAGTCTGGCAGCGGCTGGGACTGGAGTGGCTCTACCGGGTCAAGCAGGAGCCGCGCCGGCTATGGCGCCGCTACCTCGTGACCAACACGCTGTTTGCCGGCATGCTCGCGACCGAGCTCGTCGGACTGGCCCGCCGCCGCGGCTGAGGCCGAGCCCAGGAACGATCGGAACCACACCTCGTTGGTGAGCAGCGTCCAGATCACGTGCGCGTTGTCCTCCAGGCCCTGGCGGTCGGCCTCCACCAGGCGCGCGACCTCGGCCGGCGCGTAGAGCCCCCGGGCGCGCAGCGAGCCCTCCGACAGGAGGTCGCCCACCATCTCCGCCAGCGGTCCCCGGATCCAGGCGCGCAGCGGCGAGCCGAACGGCGCCTTCGGCCGGTGAACGATCTCGGTGGGCAGGTACCTTTCGGCCACCTTCTTCAGCAGGTACTTCTGGACGCGACCCCGGATCCTCATCGAGGGGGGCAGCGTGAACATGTACTCGACGAGCCGGTGGTCGATGAGGGGCGGCCGGCCCTCGACGCCGGCGGCCATGGCCGCCTTGTCGGAGTAGGTGAGGTTGTGGTCGGGCAGGAAGAACAGCGTGTCGTTCCGGCACATCCGCGTCAGGTAGGAGAGGTCCCCGCCCGCGAAGGCCTCGCTCTGGGCGCGGTAGTAGAGCGTGTCAGGGTAGGCCGGGCCCTGCGGCATGAGCGCCTCGTAGCGCTCCGCCGACAACGCGAGGTCCGAGGCCAGGTAGCGCTCCAGGGGCGGCAGGGAGGCGAACGAGACGAAGCGCTTGGCCCACCGCAGCGAGCGCAGGCCCTGCCGCCGCGTGGCCACCGGGACGACGCCCGCCGTCCCTTCCACCGCGCGTCGCAGGAAGGTCGGGACCACGGCCTGGTACGCATCCGCCACGAGGCAGGCCAGCTGCTTGCGATATCCCCCGTAGACCTCGTCACCCCCCATGCCGTTGAGCATCACGACGATGCCGCGGCTCCGCGCCATGCGGGAGAGGAGGTACGTGTTGATGGCCGCGGGGTCCGCGAGCGGCTCGTCGAGGTGCCAGGTCAACCGGGGAAGGAGCTCGACCACGTCCGGACGGATGAGCTCCTCGTGGTGCGCGAGGTCGAAGCGGCGGGCCACCTGCCGGGCGTAGCGCGCGTCGTCCGGCATCTTCTCGAAGCGCTGGTCCTCGGGCGAGAAGGCGATCGTGAAGGAGTGGACGGGCTCGGCGGTCCGGCTCTTCATCAGCGCGGCCACCACCGAAGAGTCCAGCCCGCCGGACAGGTAGGCGCCCACCGGCACGTCCGCGATCATCTGCAGGCGCACCGAGTCCCGCAGCAGGGCGTCGAGGGCCTCCGCCGCCTCCTCCACGGAGGCCCCCGCGTCTTCCCGGGGGCGGAGGTGCCAGTACTGCGTCAGGGTCAGGCGGCTTCCCCGGAGCCGCAGGTAGTGTCCGGCCGGGAGCTTGAAGACGCCTTCGACGCCCGTGCGCGGGGAGACCTGGAACCGCGCGGGGGTGTGGAGCGCTACGAGGTCCGGCCGCGCTTCGACCTGTCCGCTGACGAGCAGGGCCTTGATCTCGGAGGCGAAGGCGAAGCGCTCGCCGTCGTGATGGTAGTAGAACGGCTTGATGCCCAGGCGGTCGCGCGCCGCGAACAGCTCGTCCCGCGACGCGTCGTAGACGGCGAAGGCGAACATCCCGTTCAGCCGGTCCAGGCAGGAGGGCCCCCACTCCTGGTAGGCCTTCAGGATCACCTCGGTGTCGCTCCCGGAACGGAATCCGTATCCGCGCGCCGCGAGCTCCCGCCGCACGTCCTGGTAGTTGTAGACCTCGCCGTTGAAGGTGATCCAGAGCGTGCCGTCGTCGTTGGGCATCGGCTGATGCCCGGCCGGCGAAAGGTCGATGATCGAGAGCCGGCGGTGGCCGAGGCCCGAACGGGTCGCGGAGAACCACTCCAGCCCCGCGTCGTCAGGGCCGCGGTGGCTCTGGATCCCGGTCATCCGCGCCACCGACTCCCGGTCGCCGCAGTGCAGGAGGCCCGCGATGCCGCACACGAGGAAGACTCCGAGGGAGGAGGGACGCCTATAATGCGCGCCCATGATTGCCCAGGTCGGGCGCCGGTTCAAGCGCGCGAGGGCCGCCGCCGCGCGATGAAGGGGGCCGCGGCCTGGCTGACCCACGTAGCGGTGGTGGCGGGCGCGGCGGCCTTCCTGGGGCTCGCCCTCGCCGCCGCGCGCTTCCGGCGGCTCGTCGGCTCGCCCGCGTTCACGCCGACGGGCCGCATCGTCCTGCTCGGCACCTTCTACAACACCCGCTGGTTCCTCTCCCACGTCCGACCGCTGGCCGCCTCCGGCCTCCGCGAGGTGCTGGTGATCACCGACGAGCCCCCGGCCCCCCTGGCGGGCGTGCGCTTCGTCCGCCCTCCGCGCGCCCTCACCGTCCTGCTCGGCCGGCCGCTCTCGCGGACCTTGTGGGCGCTCTGGGTGGGCCTCCGGGAGAAGCCCGACGTCTTCATGGGGTACCACATCCTGCCGAACTCCGCGGCCGCCCTGCTGGCGGCGCGCGTCGTCGGCCGGGTCGCCGCCTATCAGATGACCGGAGGGCCCATCGAGATCGAGGGGGGTGGGATCGGCTCCGAGAACTCCTGGCTCACCCGGCTCCGCCGGCCGTCCGCCCTCGTCGAGCGGCTGGCGACCGAGGTCGCCCGCGAGTTCGACCTCGTGATCGTGCGGGGCTCGGGCGCGCGGCGGTGGGTCGAGGAGCGCCGCCCCCGGGGGACCGTGGCGGTCGTGACCGGCAGCGTCGACCCCCAAGCCGTCCCGTCCCCGGCGGAACGCTCGATCGACCTGCTCTACGTGGGTCGCTTCACGGAGACGAAGCGCCCCCTCGCGTTCGTGGAGATCGTGGCCGGCGTGGCGGCGTCCGGTCCGAGGGTGCGCGCGGTCATGATCGGTGACGGTCCCCTCCTCGGGCCGGCGCGGGCTCGCGCGCAGTCGTTGGGCCTCGAGGAGCTCATCGCCTTTCGCGGACGCCAGGACGACGCGTCCGCGGACTTCGGCCGCGCCCGGGTCTTCGTGCTCCCCTCGCGGAGCGAGGGGCTGTCGATCGCGATGGCGGAGGCGATGATGGCGGGCGCCGTCCCGGTGGTCGCGCGCGTCGGCGACCTCGGCGACCTGGTGCGGGACGGCGAGAACGGCTACCTCGTCGACGTGGACGACCTCGCCCGCTTCCAGGAGTGCGCGGGCCGGCTGCTCGCGGAGCCGCCGCTCTGGCGTCGTCTGTCGTGCGCGGCGCGCGAGTCGGCGCTCGGGACCGTGGGTCTCGACCGCGTGACCGCGAGGTGGGCGCAGCATCTGTCCGCGGCCGTGGCCCGGCGGGCCGGCGGCGGGGTCTGAGGAGGCCCTCAGGCCGCTTCGCGGACCGCCGCCCGCTCGACCCAGACGCGCAGCATGAGGCCGATCCCGCACCACATGCCGACCGTCTCCGGCTCCGGGTACCACGAGCGGCCCGTCATCCCTCCGATGACGAAGGAGAAGGTGAGCGCGAAGGCCGTCGCCCCCGCGGCGACGTACATCGGGTGGCCGGAATCCCTGAAGAGGATGAGCGAGTAGCCCAGCACGAGCAGGTAGAAGGGCGCGATCACCGCGAAGCCCAGAAAGCCGTTATCCAGCAGCCACTCGATGTAGGCGTTGTGGGGATGGGGAAAGGTGGGGTCGATCTCCTCGTAGATGTATTCGGCGAGACCCGACCGCTGGTAGCCGAGGCGGCCGAAGCCGATGACCGGGGCGTCCCATACCTTGGCCAGCATGTAGGGCCAGACGATCAGGCGGCCGGCCGAGAGCGCGTCCTCGTCCACGGCCTCCTCGCTGTCCTCGGCGGCGGGCTTGAAGCCGGTGAGCGTGCGCTCCCGCACTCCCGGCGCGACCGCCAGGACCAGCGCCACCGCGACGGGCGCCACGAGCAGGTACCTCCGCCAGCGCAGCAGGCACAGGACGAGCCCCACGCACAGGGAGGCGAGGTAACCACCCCGGCCGGCCGTGAGGGCCTGGGCGAGGAACAGCACCGCCACGACTCCCAGCAGGGCGATCCGGACCGCGCGGCGCCCGGCGAGGAAGCGCGCGCCCAGCATCGCCCAGCAGGCCCCGCCGAGCATCACCGAGATCGCGGTGCGGTGGTAGCCGATCTCCTCGTGCAGCCGCTGCATGGCCCGCGTCTGGAGGTACTGGCCCCCCACGGCGGCGTTCAGCGGCATCCATTTGATCACCAGGAGCGCCACGATCACGTAGACGGCAAGGAGGCTCGCCATCCCCAGGACGAACCTCGGCCGGTCGCGCGCGCCGTCGAAGAGGAGGAGCCCCGGGACCATGTACTTGAGGGTGTTCAGCAGGTACTCGCGAAGGAGCTCCCCGGTGGACTCCACGATGGGGCCGCGGTCTACGAGGAGACGGACGAAGCCGACGACGATCAGCGTCACGTAGAGGAAGAGCAGGAGGTTCATGTGCCGCGGCATGTCCCAGCGCAGCCTCTCGCGGCGGCGGCCGAGGAGCCAGGCAGGCAGGATGGCGAAGAACAGCAGGTTCCACGGGTTGAGGCCGCCGATCCCGAACATCTCCCGCGGCATGTTGGAGTTGTCCAGGACGGCGGTCATGACGATGAGACCGCAGAGCGACTTGTACCAGTCGCGGGCCGCGTAGCCTACCAGGAACAGCGTGCCTAGGTAGATGACGGCCGTTCTCATGGGGCGGGATCGGCCCGGGGGGCCGGCGGATGGTAGCACGTCGCCGCCCGGGGGGAATTCGATCCGTTGATCGGCCTGCGACGGGCGGTGGTTTTCGGTTGTGTCGGCCCTTCGGTGTGGGCGAGAATGGGCGCTCTTCCTGCCTTCATCGTTCTGGTGGCGTGGCCATGATTTTCAACGACCGCAACCGCGGCCGGCACACCGTACTCTACCCGGTCCGTCCCTTGACCCGGGAGCCACTGTCGAGGCCGCCGTGCCCGCGGTAACCGTCGTCGTTCCCCTCTACAACAAGGCGCCCTACGTGAGCCGAGCCGTCGATTCCATCCTGGGTCAGACCTGGCGCGATCTCGACGTCGTCGTGATCGACGACGGATCGACGGACGACGGACGCGCGGTGGTCGAGCGCTACCGTGATCCCCGGCTGCGAATGCTGCGGCAGCCCAACCGCGGCCCGGGCGCGGCGCGCAACGTGGGCCTCCGCGAGTGCCGCTCGCCGCTCGTCGCGTTCCTCGACGCCGACGACGAGTGGCTTCCCGGCTTCCTGGAGGCCTCGCTCGGGATGCTGCGGACGAACCCGACCTGCCCGCTGGCCGTGAGCGGCTACCTGATGGGGCCGGAGCGGACCGATTGCCGCCGGACGCGATGGGGCCGCGGCGTCGAGGAGGGCGTGTTCCGCCTGTCTCCCCGCGCCTCCCCCCACGAGACGTTCCGCGCGAGGAACTTCATCTTCACGCCGGGGACGGTGGTGGGCGAGCGGGAAGCGCTCCTCCGCTACGGCGGCTTCTACGACAAGGGGCCGTGCGAATACGCGGAGGACGTCTACCTCTGGACCACCATCCTCCTGAACCATCCGATCGTTCGCAGCCCGGAGCCGCGCCTCTGGATCCACACCGAGGCGTCGCAGCTGGGGGTGGGCCGGACGTCACGGGCGCCCGTCGAGCCGCTCCTGAGCGACCCCGACCCCGTGCGCGCCGCCTGTTCCGACGCCTACCACGAGACGCTGGAGCGCCTGCTGGCCTGGATGGCGGCGCGGACCGCTCGCAAGTACGCCTGGGCGGGCGACGCTCGCACGGCGACCGACCTGCTCGCCCGCTTCCCCCGATTGCGGCGGCATCCCATCCACTACGCCGCCCTCCGGCTCTCCCTCCTCGCCGCGCCACTGCGGAGCCGCTACCGGGCGTCCCGGCCGGGCTCCGCGCTGGTGCTATGAGGAAGATCCGGGTCCTGTTCTTCGAGTCCGGCCGGCGCGGCGGCTCGATCTTCCGGCTGCGGTCCGTGCTCGAGCGGACCGATCGCGATCGCTTCGAGGCCGGCTTCGTGTCCTATTACTCCGACCAGGCCGCCGCCACCCTCTTCCGGGTCGAAGGGCTTTTCTGCCGCCACAGCCTCGGCCTGCGGTGGGAGCAGCCGGACGTCTTCAAGCATCCCTTCGGGCTGGCGGTGCCGACGCCGTTCGCCCTCTACTACTTCGTGGCGAGCCTCGTCCTCCTGTGGCGGCACCGGCCCTCCGTCGTCTACATGAACACGGGGATCGACGGGCACCAGCCCGCGATCTGGGCCGCTCGCCTGCTCGGCGTCCCCGTCGTCTGCCACATCCGCACCAGCCGCCCGCTCTCCCGGGACGAGCGGCGCACGGCCCGGCGCGTCCAGCGCTTCGTGGCCTGCACCCGGTGGGGCGTGGAGCACTACCGGGCGCAGCTCGCTCGCCCCGCCGCCGACGTCTCCCTGGTGTACGACGGCATCGACCTCGACGAGTTCGACACGAGGGCGGCGAAGGCGGCCGCTCCGCCCGTGCCCGAAGGGGCGCTCTACGTGTGCCAGGTGGGATCGCTCATCCCGCGGAAGCGGCCCCGCCTGGCCGTGGAGGCGGTCGCCCTCGCGCGACAGCGCTGTCCCGAGCTGCGGCTGGTCCTGGCCGGAGACGGACCCTTGCGCGACGAGCTCGCGCGGCTCCTGAGCGAGGCCGACCTGGCCGCGGCGGTGGTCATGGCGGGACACTCGAAGGAGATCCCCGCGCTGCTCCGCCGCTGCTCCATCGGGCTGCTCGTCTCCGAGCACGAGGGCCTTCCGAATGCCGTGATGGAGTACATGGCGGCCGGCCTCCCGGTGGTGGCCGCGCTCCTTCCCGGACTCGACGAGCTCGTGATGAACGGCCGCACGGGCCTCATCGTGGAGGACCCCACGCCGGCCCGCCTGGCGGAGTCGCTGCTCCAGTTGGCGCTTTCGGGGGAGAAGCGCGCCGCCTTCGGCGCGGCCGCCCGGAAGCGCATCGAAGAGGGGCCGTTCGGGGTCGACGCGGAGGCGCGAGCCGTCGAGGCTGTCCTCGCGCGGGCGGTCGGCGAGCCGGCCGCGCCCTCGTGAGCCGCCCGGGGCCGGCCTATGGGATCTCGCCCGCCGGGAAGCGCAGCGGTCGCCACGGGATGCCGGCGTAGGTCGTCCCCTGCGACCGCGTCCGCTCGCAAGGCAGCTCCTCGCCGGCGAGGTGGACCGTCACGTCGGTGGCGGGAGTCGCGAACGTGAGGCCCTGCAGCTCTTCCGGTTGCGGCCGCCGCGGCCCGTCGAGGGGATCGTCGACCGCCTCGAGCAGGATCCGGCAGCGATCGCCCTCACCCTCGGGGCGGAAGCGGAGATGGTCCCGGACGGTCAGATACCGCAGGAGCCGGCGGGTGGTCGCCACCAGGATCCGGTTCTCCCCGGCAAACGCGGCCAGACGGGCCAAGGCGGCCCGGGAGCCCGGGGGAAGCGGCTCCGCGCGCGAGACCACCTTGCCCAGGTGCGTATAGAGGATGCAGACACCCTCCCGCTCCACGAGCCGGCGCAGGAAGCCGTCGGTCAGGACGTCGGCGACACCGGCGGCGTTGTCGGAGTGGCTGACGCCGCCCCAGGAGGGGTTGCAGCGCAGGAACTCGAGAACGCGCGTGCCGTCCCGCAGCGACACCACGCGGTAGACGCGGTTGGCGGCGTGAGGGGCGTACTTCTCGCTTCCCGCGCGGGCCAGCGCGTGCTTGACGATCTCCTTGCCGAGCGTCACCGCCGACGTCCACGGATGGCCCGCGCTGAGCAGGCCGCCGAACGAGGCCGGCCGGTCCTGCCCGATCACGCTGGTGACCCGTCCGCGCCAGACGTAGCGGACGCCGAACTCCCGCATCAGGTCCGCGTGATAGGCGGGCGCGCCGGGGACGTCCCCCTGGCCCACCATGATGTCGGGACCGAGGTTGCTCGGCGCTCGTGAATGGTCCACCCAGACCTCGACGCGGCAGCCATGGCGCCGCAGCTCCCCCAGCGCCCTCTCGGCGTGGGCGCGCGAGACGGCGAGGTCCCCGAAGGAGTGGATGCAGTCGACGTGGCCGCTCCGGATGAGGGCGCGCACGGCGGCCTGGCCGCGCTCCCCGGCGTTCCAGTAGGCGAACTGCTCCGGGGGCATTTCGAAGTAGATGCTGTTGCCCACCTCCAGGCCGAGCCCCGGCCCCATGCGCGATCCGTCGCGGCCGTTCAGGTAGCGGACGATCTCGAGGTAGACGTCGAGGTCGGGGGTCTCGTCGAGGTCGCTGCAGATGGCGAGGGCGGCCGCGAAGGGATGGGGGAGGTGACGCAGGCGGACGCCGGGCGTCATTCGGGCCGGTCCGCAACCTCCCCGGGCGTTGCCGGCGGTTCTTGGTGGGCCCAGAAGTCGGCCATGGAGACCGGCGCGCCCCGGCGGAGGCTCATCCCCACGGCCAGCGTCGCCAGGGTCGTGTCGATGAGGTCGTCGACGCTCACCGGCAGCGGGCCGCCGCCGCAGACGGCCTCCACGAGGGCCGACATCTCCGCGCGCTGGCCCTTGTCGGACCGGGCTTTCCGGGTCTGCTTGCGGTCGGCCGAGTAGAGGTGGAGGAGGGCGAAGTTGTCGAGCTGGGCCGTTCGGCCGCCCCCGAACACCTCGAGCTGCTCCTTGGGGACGCGCCGGGCCCCCTGGGTCAGGTACAGCAGGCTGCCCACCGAACCGTCGTCGTACGTCACGGTCACCGCGACGTTCTCCCGGTCGTCGGGGGTCGCGCTCGCCGGCCGCAGGGTGGAGGCGCTCACCGTACGAGGCCGCGCGCCGGTCAGGAAGGCGAACACGTCCAGGAAGTGGCCGCCCTCGCCCACGAACCGTGACCCTTCGTCCTCGCGCAGGTACCAGGAGCCCGCCTCGAGCTGGCCGGCGTGGACGCGATAGCTCAGGAACAGGGGACCGGCGCGCGGGGAGAAGAAGTCCCGGAGCTCCACCAGCAGAGGGGCGAACCGGCGGTTGAAGCCGACCATCAAGCGGTCGTTGCCGCCGGCGGTGATCGCCTGGCGCACGCCTTCGAGGCCCGCCCGATCGATGGCGAGGGGCTTTTCCACGAAGACCGTGAGCCCCGCTCGAAGGGCGGCGGCCGCCAGAGGAGCGTGGGAGGAGTGCCGGGTGGCGATCACCACGGCGTCCAGGTCTCCCGAGCTCAGCAGATCCGTCGCGTCGGTGCCGTGCCGCTCGAAAGGGAAGCGGCGGCTTGCGTTGAGCGCGGTCAGGCTGCTCCGGGTGGCCACCGCCACCAGACGGCTGCGGGGGTCCGCGGCGAGGTGGGGCAGGAGCATCGTCGAGGCGTAGTTGCCGGCGCCGATCACGCCGATCCGGGCCTGGCTGCGGCGCGCCACGGCGCGCTCGGCCGTGCGCGGCGGCGGGGGCGGAGCCGGCGCGGGCGTCGCGGCGTAGCGGAACAGCATGCCCAGGCCGCCGGAGCGTCCTTCGGCCATGGCCTGGTAGACCTGCTCGGCCTCCTCGAAGGGATGGATGCTCGTGATGATCGGCTCCAGGTCGATCCGCCGCTGCGCCACCAGGTCGAGGAACGCCGCCATGTTGCGGCGCTCCGTCCAGCGGACGTAGCCGGGGGGATAGTCGATCCCGTCCTCCTCGTAGACGGGGTCATAGCGCCCGGGACCGTAGGAGCGGGAGAAGCGCACCTCCAGCTCCTTCTGGTAGTAGTCGTTCCAGGGAATCTCCACGCGGGTCTTCCCGATCTCGATCACGCGGGCGCGGTCCCGGGCCAGCTCGACCGCCAGCTCGATGGGCTGGTTGGAGTCGCCGCCGGCGGTCACGAACACCGCGTCCAGGCCGCGACCGCCGGTGAGGCGGCCGACGTCCTCGGCCAGCCGTGGATCGTCGGGCACGGTGGCGGCGGCCGAACCGCCGTCCACCGCGAGCCGGCAGCGCTCCGGCGAGACGTCGACGCCGACCGCCCCGACCCCGGCGGCCTTGAGGATGCGCACGAGGATCTGCCCGAGGAGGCCGAGCCCCACCACGCCGGCGGTCTCGCCGAGCTGCAGCTCGGAGCGCCGGAACCCGTGCAGCGCGATCGCGCCGACGGTGGCGAACGCCGCGTGGTGGAGGGCCACGTCCGCGGGCACCGGCACCACCAGGTTCCGCGGCACGAAGACCACCTCGGCGTGATGCGCGTACTCCGCGCCGGCGCACGCCACGTTCTGGCCCCGCTGGAACTCCTCAGCGCCTGGTCCCACATCGAGCACGGTGCCGGCCAGCGAGTATCCCAGCGGCGTCAGCGAGTCGAGCCGGTTCATCACCTTTTGAAAGGTGGCCTGGGGCCCTTGCTGGCGCAGCGTCCGGAGCACCTTCTTCACCTGGTCGGGTCGCGCCAAAGCCTTTCCCAGGAGTGACATGCGGCCTTCGCGCACCTTCATGCCCTCGGTTCCGGCCGAGACGAGGCTGAACGCGGTCTGGACGAGCACACCGCCCGGCTCGCAGCCGGGGGCGTCGGCCTCTTCCAGGCGGATCCGGCCCGTGCGGTAGTTCTGGCTCACCTGACGCATCGATCTCCTTGAGGGCGGGAGGGCCGTAGTCTAGCAGGACGGCGCGTCTTGCCTCCGGGCGGCAGGGGCGATAGTCTGATGCGCCACCGACCATGAACGACCGTCCGCCGGGCAGCCTGCTGGGTGACGTCCATCGCGCGTCGGGCCCCTCCCGGGCCGCGCCGCCGTTCGACCTCCACGAGTGGCTGGAGATCCCGCTCCGGCACCCCAAGTCCGTGCTGCTGCCGTTCATCCTCACGGTGGCGGCGGCGGTGACCGCGACGTTCGTGCTGCCGAAGAGGTACACCTCCAACACGCTGATCCTGATCGAGTCGAACAAGGTGCCGGAGCGGATCGCGCCGAACCTCACGGGGGAGAGCGCCAACCGGCGGCTCCAGGCGATCCGGCAGGAGATCCTCAGCCGGACCCGCCTCGAGCGCGTGAACTCGGAGCTGAGCCCCTACCCGAAGCTCGAGTCCCGGAACGACGCCGTGGAGCGTTTGCGGGCCGCCATCGACGTGAACTTCAAGGGCGACGACGCGTTCAGCATCGACTACACGCACCACGATCCCCACGTGGCCCAGCAGGTCACGGCCCGGCTGGCGACCCTGTTCACCGAGGAGTCGCAGAAGTCGCGGCAGCAGGAGATCGCGGGAGCCTCGGAGTTCCTGGACGGCGAGCTCCAGGCCGCCCGCCAGCAGCTCGACGAGAAGGAAGAGGCGTTGCGGCGCTACAAGGAGCAGCACATGGGCCGCCTGCCCGAGCAGCTGCCGGCCAACCTCGCCACCCTCCAGCGCCTGCAGCTCGAGCAGCAGTCGCTCGACCTCACGATCCGCGCCGCCGAGGACCGGGTGGAGCGGGCCGAGGCGAGCCGGGGCGCGACCGATCCGCTGGGGCCCTCGCCGGCTCCCCTCGAGGCCGAGATCGCCCGCTTGCAGGCCCAGCTCGCCACCCTGCGGACGAAGTACACCGACGAGCATCCCGACGTGAAGGCCGTGATCGCCCAGATCGAAAACCTCAACCGCACCGCGGCGGCGACGGCGAGCAGCCCGGCCGGCGGCGACGTCGTGAGCAAGGGCGCCCTCGAGCGCGCGCGCTCGGAGCTGCGCGGCCTGAACGCGCGGCGGGAGGACCTCCGGAAGCAGATCGAGACGTTCCAGGGCCGCGTGGAGCAGGCGCCGCGGGCCGAGCAGGACGTGGCCACCCTGACGCGCGACTTCAATCAGCTCCGGGAGAACTATTACGAGCTCCTGCGGAAGAAGACGGACGTCCAGCGCGCCGAGCGGCTGCAGCAGCGCTGGCGTGACGCGTACCGGATCCTCGACGAGGCCAACCTTCCCGAGCGGCCGGTCTTCCCGAACCGCACGCTCTTCATCAGCGTGGGGATCCTCCTCGGGCTCGCGCTCGGTCTCGGGACGGCGCTGGCCCAGGAGACGCTCCTCGACACCTCGGTCAAGACCGTACGCGACCTGGAGACGGTCCTGCCCTACCCGGTGGTGGGACGGATTCCCCACGTCGGCCACACCGAGTTCCGGAGGGCGGCGACCCAGCATCAGGCGTCGGCGGCGGTGAAGCCGGCGACTCGGGGTCGCTGAGCCGTGCCGGCGGCCACGGCGGGCGCGGAGGCCTTCTCGTTCGGGCGGAACTGGACCGACTACATCGACCAGGCGCTGGATTCCGAGCGCATCGAGGAGGCCAAGGCGCGCACGTCGGAGTTCCTCGGGCTCCGGTCCCTGGAGGGCCTGAGCTTCCTGGACATCGGCTGCGGAAGCGGCCT
>Ga0066388_100001667_pt1 | contig 12761 bp, 9 predicted proteins | sample PanSoiMetaGPlot6_FD_64539 | JGI IMG/M metagenome (GOLD analysis project Ga0066388, IMG submission 64539) | Tropical forest soil microbial communities from Panama analyzed to predict greenhouse gas emissions - Panama Soil - Plot 6 (Hybrid Assembly) | ecosystem: Environmental > Terrestrial > Soil... | reverse complement strand
AGTCCGTCGCCGAAACCGATGAGCGTGACCTGCATCTGGTCGGACCACCGGTTCGTGACCAGCTCGACGGCCAGCGCGGACAGCGCGGCCTGCACCACCTGGCGGGCGCCGCGCACCGCGATCAGGCCGTGCGCCACCTCCAGGTCCACCAGGATCCGGCCGGATTCGTTGGTGCCGAGGGAGACCAGGCCGGGGTACGGGGCCAGGCTGGCCGCGCCGCCGGCATCACTGCTTATTTCCGGGGCGTCCAGCCCGGCGATGGCCGCGAACGGCAGCCGCCACACCTGGCCGCCGTCGGCGGCCTGCCACGGGCCCGGCGGGTGCGGGTCGGGCGGGGCCACCCACAGGTCCAGGTTCTCCTGGCCCAGGTGGGCCGCGAACACCGTCGGCGGGGTCTTGCCCGCGACGGCGAGCTGACCGGACAGGTACCGCAGGCCGGTGTCGAGCATCCGCACCGCGGGGTCATCGGCGCCGAGCCGCAGCGCCTTCTCGGCCAGCGCCGCGTCCGGGTCGGGACCGGCCATCCGGCGGCCGAACGCCCGCCGCCACAGCTGTTCCCGCCGCTTGCGGCCGAGCGCGGCCAGCACGCCGGCGGCCAGCAGGGAGGCGGCGGACAGCTCATAGGGCCAGGCCAGCGCCTGCTGTCCGGGCGCGGCGGGCGCGGCGAAGATCCCAGTGTCCGGAACGGATCCGGCCGGTGCCTGGACGCCGGGGCTCTCGGTATCCTGGCCGGCGCCGTGGCCGGCCGGGTGCGAGGCGAGGCCGAGCTCGGTGGCCAGCTTGGGCGTGACCGCCTGGATGCCGGGACCGTGCGCGTCCTTGGGCATCAGCAGCATCCAGCCGGGCCTGATCAGGCTGGCGATGGTGAGCTTGGACCCGTCCGGCTGGACCCGCTCCTTGTTCAGCTCGAAGATCTCCCGGTAGCGCCGGCCGTCGCCCAGGTGGTTCTGCGCGATCTCCCACAGCGACTCGTGGAACCGGCCGACCGGCGGCTTGACCAGGTACATCTTGTCGGCGTTGGGGGCCGCGTGCGCGTGTGACCCGGTGACCGCCGGGGCGCTCAGCGGGATGGCCGGGGTGACGCTGTTCATGGCCTGGGCCGACACCGAGTGGGCCGGGCGCGGCGGGCCGTGGCTGACGACCGCGGGGGTGAGCGCGGCGGCCGCGGTGAACAGCAGCAGCGCGGCGGTGACCAGCCGGTGCGCGAGCGACTGGGTGGCGCCGGCCAGCGGGACCTTCGGCCGCGACCCGGCATGGCCCTGTTTATCACCGGCTGCCGCCTTGATCTCCACCAGCACGCACCAGACCAGCTGGATCCAGGCCAGCCAGACGATGACCGACAGGATGCGCAGGATCGCGGTGATGTCGAGCTGGCTGGTCAGCGCGCTCAACTTGGGCAGCGTGTGCGGCAGCGGCAGGCCCACGACGGTGACCAGCGCGATCGGCACCCCGACGGTGAGCGCGGTGAGCGCTATCACGGCGGCGACGCCGGCCAGCACGTCGCCGGCGGTCCGGCGCCTGATCTGGACTGGCTTCCTGAGGCCGGGAATGGGCGGGGCCATCAGCAGGCCACCCGGGCGTTCGCGGTGCCGCAGGCCAGGTACGCCGTTTCCGCCGCGGACACGTTGATGGTGCCGAACGGGTTGACCGGGATGAACGGTTTCATCGACACCTGGACCCGCACGGTCACGTCCGGGGCGCCCGCCGGGCCGGTGCCGACGACGCAGCTTTGCATCGACGCCGTCACGCCGACTCCCTTCTGGTAGGTGGAAACCAGGTCGCTGGCCGGGCCCGGGATGGCGCAGGCGCCCGCGGCGACGGTCACCTGCCCGTTCCTGAGCGCGGCCGGGTCGATGTCGTCCGCGGCGGCGCGGGCGGCCTGCTCGGCGATGTCCGCGGCCCGGGACTTGGCCACGATCACCTGGCCGCCGTCCACGACCAGGATGAGCAGGGCCAGGGTCACGAACGCGAAGATCACCACCCAGAGCGATACCGAGCCGCGGTCGTTTCTGGCGCGCATGGTCAGCCCCGGTCCACGAACGGGTCGAGGGGCGCGGCCGCGGTGTCGGCGAAGGTCTGGCTGACCGGGAAGCCGATCACGTGGAACACGGCCAGGCTGGCCACGCACGACACGGTGACGTCGATGTCCTGCGCGACGGCGAAGTTGCCCGGGCCCACCTCCGCGCCGTTCTGGAACAGCCTGACCGTGGTGGCCGGGCCGCCGGTGCAGGTGCTGCCCAGGTCGGTCTGGGCCGCGGCCTGTGCGTTGGCCTGCGCGTCGGCGAAGGTGCGGGCCACCGACGCGGCGCGGACCGCGTCGCGGGTGGCCGAGCCCACCTTGCCGGTCAGGTTGAGCCACTGGCCGCCCGCGCTGACCAGCAGCAGGAGCAGCACCAGGGCGGGCGCGGCGACGACGAACTCGACGGCCATCGAGCCGCGGTCGCCGCCGGGCCGCCTGAGCCGCCTGGGTTGCTGTCTGAGGGGGGTCATCCGCACGCTGCCCCCTGGCTGGCCTGGGTGCGGAAGCACTCGATCGGCCCGCTGACCGTCTCGCTGATGGTCAGCGGCCAGATCCCGGTCATCTTCCCCTGCACGGTGACCGAGACCATGGTGCCCTGGCCGCGGGTGGCCTGCGCGGTGACCGCGGAGATCACGCTGGTGTTCAGCCCCCGGTAGTAGCTGGTGGCGGCGTTCTCGGCCAGGGCCTGCCAGCCGCCCGGGTTCACCGACGCGTCCTCGCGGGCCACCAGGTCGCCCTGCTGCGCGGCGGCCAGCGCCGCGTGCCTGGCGTCGAACCAGATGGCGAACTGCACGATGAGCAGGCTGGCGAAGATCAGCGCGGGGGCCAGGATGGCGAGTTCGACCGCGCTGGCGCCGCGGTCGCGCCCGCCGCGGCCTGCCGGGCGCGCGCGACCGGTTATGTGCACGGTCGCCCAGCGGCGTCGCAGCCTGCCCCGTGTCACCGTCGCCTCCGGTTATCGCCCCTTATGGCCCCGGTCGCCGGTCAGCCGCCGCCACCGCCTGCCGGGTTCGGCACGTTGGTGTTGGTGATCGCGGTGCCCTGCTTGTTGGCGAAGTTGACCACGATGACCAGGATCGCCACGGCCAGGCCGACCAGCACGGCGGTGATCACCGCGAGCTCCACCGCGGACGCCCCCCGGTCCTTGGCGGCCAGCGCGGCGCGCAGCCTGGCCGCGTGCGCTTGCAGGAAAACCCGCAGGTAGCCAGCTGCTTCGGTGCCGGGCAGCGGGCCCGTGTTCAGGTTGGCTGTGTTCATCGGACTCCTCGTTGTCATGCCTGCAGCAGCAGATGGACGGCCGGATACATGAGGAAGATCAGGAACGCCCCGGCCAGCAGCATCTGCGCCACCAGCATCGACTGGGACTTCTCCCCGGCCTGCCCCTCGAGGTCGGCGAGCTCGCGGCGGCGCAGGCTGACCGCCCGCGCGGTCAGCGACTCCCGCACCTTGGCCCCGTCCTCCGCGACCAGGCTGAGCGCGGCGGACAGGTCCTTCAGCTCGCTCACCTGGACCTCTTCGCCGAGCGCGCCCAGCGCCTGCCACGGCGTCTGGCCGGTGATCCTGGCGTTGGCCAGCGCATCCCTGATCCGCCAGAACGCCCAGCCCTCGCCGATCTCGCTGGCCGCCATCAGCGCCTCGGGCACGCCCCGGCCGCCGGACAGGTTCATCGCGACCAGGTCCAGGAAGGCGCCGATGGCGTGCCTGAAGTCCCGCTGGCGCTTCTCCACCTGCTGCCTGAGCTCGATGTCGGGCAGGAAGAAGAAGACGGCGGCGAACACGAGCCCGGCCCAGACCGGGATGATGACGGACAGGTGCACGCCGGCCAGGCCGATCCCGCCCAGCACGATGGGCGGGAAGATCAGCCCGAACAGGCCAAGCAGCACCTTGGTCGCCAGGTAGTTCTCGAACGACTTGCCGACCAGGGCGAGGTTCGAGCGGAGGGAGCGGAACTCCCAGCCTTGTTCGGCGCAGAAGCGGGCGAGCGCGTGGCCCAGGCGCTTGCTGAACGCGCTCTCGTTCCCGTCGCCCGGGTACCTGACCGGCCTCGCGGAGGACGGGCGGTTCGCGTCGAACGCGGCGATCCGCCGGGCCAGGCCGACCCGGCGCGGGATCAGCGCGAAGATCAGCAGGAACAGGGCCAGCCCGGTGACCGCCCCGACCGCGAGAGCCTGGATCATGGCCGGCTCCCCGCGTTCCCCGCGTTCCCCGCGTTCACCGCGTTCCCCGCGTTCATGCGGCACCCTGCCCATTCCCGGCGCGCCAGGCGGCCACGGTCTCGGGCTCGCTGCCCGCGGACATGGCGGTGGCCGGCGGCTGGGCCGGGCCGGCCGTGTTCGCCGTGCCGAGCAGCCGCTGCGGCATGTCGAAGCGAGCCAGCTTGCGCAGCCAGAAGATGCCGAGGGCGTAGATCCCGACGATGACGGCCAGCACCAGCTGGCCGAACGGGCTGTCGTAGGGCTGCAGGAAGGAGTGGTCGAGCACGGCCAGGCCCACCGCCATCAGCACCGAGACCGCGATGACGATCTGCACGCTGCGCCGGGTGGACCGGCGGCTGGAGTTGACCTTGCGGCGCATGTCGAGCTCCTCGCGGACCGAGTCGGCCAGCGCGCCGAGCAGGCCGCGCAGGCCGGGGCCGCGCAACCGGGAGTTGATGATCAGCGCCGCGATGATCATGTCGGCGCTGGGGTCGTCCAGGTCCTCGGCGAACCGGCGCAGCGCCATGTGCATCGGCACCCGGGTGTGCAGCCGGTCGACCAGCCGGGTCAGCGGCTCCCGGATCGAGCCGTCGGCGACCCGGATGGAGGCCGGGATGGCCTGCTCGAGGCCGACCGCGCCGGCGATCGTGTCGCGCAGCGACTCGGTCCAGGTGGCCAGGCCCTCCAGCCGGGCCATGGCCCGGCGCTCGGAGGCGGCGCCGCTGAGCGAGCGCCAGCTGTAGGCGAGCAGGGCCATGCCGATCCCGGCGACCACCCACCGGGTGATCAGCAGGGTCAGGATGCCGACGATGACCGCGATCGCGCCGCGGACGCTGAAGGCGTCCTTGACCAGGCGTTCCAGCCTGCCCGGTCCCTGGTTCCCTGGCTTGGGCGGCAGTCCGCGGATGGCCGCGACGAGCAGGAACAGGCCCGCGCCGGTGAGCGCGCCGGCCAGCACCGCGAGCAGCGGGAGCGCGGTCGTGTTCACCGCCAGCCTCCCCGCGACGGGTCGTAGCCGAAGGCGGCCAGCTCGTCCAGGCAGGAGGCGGGCGCGTGCGGCAGCGCCCGGCCGTCCCGGCCCGGCGCGAACACCTCGCTGGACAGCACCCGGCCGTCCACGCCGGTCACCTCGCGGACGCTGCTCACGAACCGGCGCAGCCTGCCGCCCTGGGTGTACTCGTTCCGCTTCTCCTGGAACACCACGAAGTCGATGGCGCCGGCGATCAGCATGTGGGTGGCGTCGACCGGGAGGCGTTCGGAGGACTGGATGGCGTAGGTCGAGATCCGGTTGAACACCTCGAGGCTCGAGTTCGAGTGGATCGTCGACAGCGAGCCGTCGTTGCCCTGGGTCATGGCGTTCAGCATGGTGACGATCTCGTCGCCGAGGACCTCGCCGACGATGACCCGGCTCGGGTTCATCCGCAAGGACCGCCGGACCAGGTCGGCCATTGTGATCGCGCCCTGGCCCTCGCTGTTCGGCAGCCGCTCCTCGAACGCCACCACGTTCGGGTGCAGCTCGGGGAAGTGGTCCAGGCCGAGCTCGAGGGCACGCTCGACGGTGATCAGCCGTTCCTCGGGCGGGATCTGGTTGGCCAGCGCGCGCAGCAGCGTGGTCTTGCCCGCGTTGGTGGCCCCGGCGATCATGATGTTCTTGCGCGCCGCCACCGCCGCGGCCAGGAACGCGCCGAGGTCGGGGCTGATGGTCCCGTTGCCCACCAGGTCGGCGAGGAAGACCTTGCCCATCCGGGCGCGCCGGATGGAGATGGCGGGCCGCAGCGTCACGTCCATCACCGCGGACAGCCGGGACCCGTCCGGCAGCCGCAGGTCGAGCTGCGGGTTGGCGGTGTCGAACGGGCGGCTGGACAGGCCCGAGTAGGCGGCCAGCACCTGGATCAGCTCGACCAGTTCCTCGTCGCTCTCCGCGACCGGCTCGCCCAGGACCTCGCTGCCGTCGGCGTAGCCGATGAAGACCCGGTCGCACCCGTTGATGTCGATGTTCTCGATGTTCTGGTCTTCCAGCAGTGGCTGGAGCCGGCCGACGCCGAACAGCGCCGCGTGGATCGCCTCGGCGAGGTCCTCTTCCTCCTGCGCGTTCAGCGGCGGGCGGCCGACCAGGATCTCGCTCCTGGCGTGTTCCTCCAGCACCTGGGAGATCAGCGCCCGGGCGAACTGCCGCTCGTCTTCCCCGGTCATCGGCGGCATCCCGGCCGCGGCGTCCAGGCGCCGCTGCTCGGCGAGCCGGTCGCCGACCTCGCCGCGCAGGCGCTTGACGAGTCCGTGGTCCATCGCGCGTCACCCCCCGCCGGACCGGCTCGGCCCGGGGCGCTCCCACGGGGCGGCACCCCGGCCGGCGTCCTCGGGGTGCTCATGGTCACCGGCGGCCGCGGTGGCCGCGGCGGCTTCGGCGGGCGCGAGCGGGGTCATCGGCGGCCGGGTGAAGACCGAGCGGATGCCGTCCTGGCGGGTGGCGTCCTGGCGGGTGGCGTCCTGGCGGGCTGGGGGCAGGGCGTGGCGCGCGGCGCGGGGCTGGCCTGGGTCGGCGGCGAGCTGGGCACCGGAGTAGCCGCCGGCCTGGCCGGTGGCCGGGCCGGCCACGTGATTGCGTACGTGGCTGGTGGTGTGGTTGGCCGCGTGATTGCCGGCGCGGTCGCCGGAGAACCGGGATCCCGCGGCCGGCGGGCCGGCGAAAGGGGCCGGGGCCTGCGGGCCGGTGAACCGAGGCGCCGCGGGCGGGTTGTGCTGAGCCGCGGCGCTGTGCTGGGCGGCGTTGTACTGAGCGGCGTTGTACTGGGCCGCGGCGGGCTGAGGGCTGGCCGGGTGCGGCGCCGCGGGCTGCGGGCCGGTGGCACGGCGGCCGCCGCGCGGCGCCTTCGCGGACGGGGCGGACGGGGCGGATGGCCCGGCGGGGGCCGCGTCGCCGATCGGCGGCAGGCCCTGCACCAGCTGCCCGGCCACCTGCCGGGCCGTCTTGATCAGCATGGTGCGGTCCAGGCTGCCGCCCCACTCGCCGCTGAGCAGGTCGGCGCCCTTGGTGTCGTGGGCGATGCCGCCGAGCACGGTGGCCGGGGCGTGGGCCTGGCCGAGTACGTGCTGTACCTCGCCGAGGGACGCGCGGAACTTCTTGTGGTCGGTGACGACCACGACGCCCACCCCGAAGTTCCGCCGGCCCCGGCTCTGGGCCGCCGCCGCGAAGGCGGTCGCCCGGTCGCGCAGCCTGATCACGTCGGCCACGTGCACCTTGCTGACGAGCACGACCGTGGTCGCCTCGGCGAGCAGGTCGTACAGCGGGCCGTCGGCACCGAGGCGGCCGCAGTCGGCGATCACGTCCGCCTGCGGCAGCGAGGCGAGCGCCTTGCCGATCGGGCCCCACAGCAGGCTGAGCCCGGCGCCCTGCTCGGCGTTGGTCACGCCGGCCAGCACGTCCAGCCCGCCGTGCAGTTTCTGCACGTGCTCCCAGACCTGCTGCGGCTGCATGCCGCGGCGGGCCACGACGGCCAGGCTGAGCACCCCGCGCCGCGGGTCGAGGCGGCCGCCGCCCGCCGCGGGAAAGCGGTAGACCAGGTCGCCGCCTGCCGGGTCGCACTCGGCCAGCAGCACCGGACGCGGCCACACAGCGGCGAGCGCCAGTGCCGCTGTCGTGACACCTGGCGCTCCCTTGTCGGACGCGATCGCGATCAGCGCCATGCTCAACCAGACCCGGGCGTGAGCGCGATGGCCACGTCGCCGGCCGAGGCGTAGCAGGCCAGGGTGCCCGCGTCGGCGGCGGAGACCGCGAGCGTAACTGCGGCGGTGCTGCCGTTGGTCGAGGTGGAGCCGGTCACGCTGGCGATCGTGCCGGTCGCGATGGGCACGCCGGGGGCCGCCGCGGTCCCGTTGCCCGTGCCGCTGCCGCTGCCGTTGCCGCCGCAGCCGCTGCCCGTGCCGACCGGGTAGGCCTCGACGGTCTGGCCGATCAGCAGGTTGGCGGGGGCCTGCCCGGCCTTGAGGGAGAGCCCGACCTGGACCTTGCCGGAGGCGAGGGTGTTGGTGGCCGTGGTCATGGCCGGCGTGAGCAGCGTCCCGGCCGGTATGTGGACCGCGGCGTACACGCCGGTCACCCGGTTCGCGTACTGCCAGGCCACGTAGCTCAGCCCGGAGTTGGAGGCGATCTCGACTTCCTTGATCGCCGAAGGCGGGATCCGCTGGCCCTGGCCCACGTCCTGGGTGATCTCCACCGCGCCCACCCGGTGCCCGGCGCTGATGACCAGGTACCCGGCGGCCACCGCGCCCAGGGCGACGAGCAGGACGGCCAGCGCGGCCAGGGCCGGCTTGCGCTCACGTGGCGCGCTCGGCATCCGCCGTCCGCCAGGCGCCGTCGGTTCTGCCCATGAGGCTTGCTGATCGGCCACCGCCCCGCGCGGTAGCGTGCCCCGGTCGCTCACCATGAGATCGCGGTCTCCCGTGCCACGCGCGCCCGTCGCACCTCGATGAACGAAGCCATCCTCAATGAACGCACGCGCTATGTCGCTGCTACTTCGCCCCCAACCGTCCGCCTGAACATATCGTGGCAAGTCCCTTCCCGACCCGGATATTAAAAATCCGTAATCACACATGCCCGTACTAGCACGTATGGGGACAGATAGTAACGAGCAGTGCAGCAGTCAGAATCACCCCACGAGAAACAAGCCGGATGGGTCGGGCGGCAGGAGTGCCGTGACCGGGCGCCGAGCCGATGCCGGGCTGGCACGGCGGGCACCACGGTGGCGCGGCACGGCGGGTAGAGGCTCACGGGACGGGCGGGACAGACGGGACGGGCGAGACGGGCGGCGGCCGGACATGCGGAGGCGGGACTGGGCGGCCGGACGGGCAGCGGCCGGACATGCGGAGGCGGGACTGGGGCGGCCGGACGGGCAGCGGCCGGACGGGCAAAGGCGGGACGGGCGGCGGCCGGGCAGGCGGCGGCCGGCCGAACGATTACTGGCACCATCAGCCACTTTCAGCACAGCCGTACCAGTCGAACCTCGGACGATAACCACGACGGTGCCACAGCGTGGTGGTTCTGACCCAATGCCGTTGAGCCGTATGTACCCAGGTGGGGCGTCGCGCAGGCGAGAAATCGGGCATTCCGGTCAGCTCAAGTTGATCACGAGAGTTGGCCCGCCTACCGGACGCTGTGAAACCGGGCTTCCAGCGCGTTAGAACGCACTGGAACCAGGGTTTCATGGCGTTCCGCGGGCGCGGCGCGCCCCGGACCGGGATGCTGAAGGTGCTGGTGTGATCTGTGTCCGATTTTGTGGAGCACGCGGCGCCCGGCCGCAGCCATTAGCTGACTGGAGCCGAGGGCTGGCGGCCTTCCGAGGGTCGTTCGGGGCGGAGGTGGCGATACTCCCGGAGGCGGGAGGTGAAATTGGATAACATAGCGGCACTTGCGGCGGAACGTGATCGAGTGCCCGCGCGGTCGCGGGGCCGGGGATCTTGGGGATGGCTCCCCGGGCGGGGAATCCATGGGGGCGTTCTTCGGGATGCCAGGCGCTGGATTCCGAGGTCGTCCTTCGGGATCACAGGCGCAGAGGCTCGGGATCGTTCTCCGGGAGTCCGGGATCGGTCTTCGGGATACCGGGCGCGGGAGTCCGGGTCGTTCTCCGGGAGGCCGGGCGCGGGAATCCGGGATCGGTCTTCGGGATACCGGGCGCGGGAGTCCGGGGTCGTTCCCCGGGTCAGCAAGGAGGAGCCGGATGCGGATCGCGCTGACCGCTCTCACGCCGCAGGGGCCCGCGGACGTGATCGTCAGCGGTGACGACGGCGCCACCGCCCGGCAGGTCGCCGAGGCGCTGCAGGCGGCCTTCGCCCCGAACGAGCATCTGGCCCCGGTGATCATGCTCCCGCGCGCGGCCCGGGGACGGGGCGCGGCGCTGGCCGGAGCCGGACCGGTGCTGTGGGCGGGCGGGCGGCAGGTCCCGCAGGATGCGCCGGCCGCGCAGGCGCTGCGGGACGGGTCGGTGGTCACCACGCTCGAACGCGCCGCGGCGGCGACCTCGCTGGCCGAGCCGGGCGGCGTGGCCGAGCTGCGGGTCATCGGCGGCCCGGACGCCGGCACGGTGCACCGGCTCGGGCCCGGCGTCACCACCATCGGGTCGGGCCCGGCCTGCCAGGTGCGGCTGCAGTCGCCCGGGGTGCCCGCGCACGCGGGCACGATCACCGTCGCGTGGGGGCTGAACGCGCCCGCGCTCGAGCCGGCCGGGTCGCCGGCGCAGCTGCTGCTCGACGGCCGACCGGTGGGGGCCGCGTGCACCTGGCCGTTCGGCGGGGTGCTGCGGGTCGCCACCACGACCCTGCAGCTGATGCGGCCGGAAACCCCGGACGCGCACCTCTCCCCGGTCGGCGGCGGGCTCGCCTACCACCGGCCGCCGCGGTTCCGGCCGGACCTGAAGCCGGTGAAGGTCGGGGTGCCGGCCGAGCCCAAGAAGGGGCATAGCACGACCGCCATCATGCTGCTCAGCGCGGCCGCCCCGATGGCTATGGGCGCCGTCATGGTCTACCTGACCAAGCAGTGGATCTACTCGCTGTTCATGCTGATGAGCCCGCTCATGGTGCTGGGTCACTGGGCCAGCGGCCGCAGGCAGCGGGGCGGATCGCACCGGCGCAAGATGCGCGCGTACACCAAGCAGATGGCCGAGATCGAGGCCAAGCTGGTCGAGATCAGGGCGGCCGACGAGAAGCGGCGCCGCGACGACGCCATGGACCCGGCGCAGGTCCTGCTCACCGCGACCGGGCCGCGGCCGCGGCTGTGGGAGCGGCGCGCCGACGACCCGGACACGCTGCGGATGCGGATCGGGCTGTTCGACGGGCCGGCCATGGTCCAGATGGTCGGCCCGAAGGACGCCAAGCGGCCCGCGGTGCCGACGTCGTTCTGCGTGCCGGTCTCGATGCCGCTCACCTCGATGGGCGTGGTCGGCCTGGCCGGGCCGGTCGACGCGTCCCGGGCGCTGGCCCGCTGGCTGGTGGCCCAGGCCGCGGTGCTGCACAGCCCGCGTGACCTGTCCATCGTGGTGCTGGCCGCCGACCCCGCTTCGGCCCCGCACTGGAACTGGGTGCGCTGGCTGCCGCACTGCGCGCCGCGCGGCGGCGAGGACTGCGTCGCGCTGGTCGGCACCGACCTGGACTCCGCGGCGCGCCGGGTGAGCGAGCTGGTCACCGAGGTCACGGCGCGGCTGGGCAGCGCGGGCGAGGGGCCGCTGGCCCTCGGCGGGTCCGCCGACCAGGCGGCAGGCAGCGACCTGGGGCCCAAGATCCTGGTGGTGCTGGACGGGGCCCGGCAGCTGCGCCGCATCCCCGGCATGCCCCAGGTGCTCGCGGCGGCGAAGAAGACCGGCGTCTACGCGGTCTGCATCGACGAGTCGCACCGGGTGCTGCCGGAGGAATGCGCCGCCGTCCTGTCCTGGGACATTCCCGGGCAGGCCGCGGCCAGCAGCGCGAACGGCGTGCACTACGGGCCCGGCGGCTGGGCCAGCCAGTCCCACGGCCAGGCCGCGCTGCGGGCGCGGCCGTTCCTGATCCGCGGGCACGGCTCGGTGTTCGGGCACGGCGGCCCGGCCATCCTGGCCGACCAGGTCTCGACCGGGTGGGCCGACCGGGTGGCCCGCGCGCTCGCCCCGGTCCGCGACGTGAGCCGGGACGACGCCGACTCCATGATCCCGGACTCGGCGCGGCTGCTGGACCTGATCCACATGCCGGACCCCTCGCCCGACCTGGTGATGCACGCCTGGAAGAGGCGCGGCCGGACGACCAAGGTGCCGATCGGCGTGGGCGCCGACGGCCCGTTCATCCTGGACCTGAGCGCGGACGGCCCGCACGGCCTGGTCGCGGGGACGACCGGCGCCGGGAAGTCCGAGCTGCTGCAGACGCTGATCGCCGTGCTGTGCGTGGCCAACCGGCCGGACGCGCTGACGTTCGTGCTCATCGACTACAAGGGCGGCAGCGCGTTCAAGGACTGCGCCCGGCTGCCGCACACCGTCGGGATGGTCAGCGACCTGGACGGGCACCTCACCGTGCGCGCGCTCGACTCGCTCGGCGCCGAGCTGAAGCGGCGCGAGGAACTGCTGCTGCACGCCGGGGCCAAGGACATCGAGGACTACTGGGACACCAAGAAGCTGCAGCCCGACCTGGAGCCGATGCCCCGGCTGGTGCTGATCATCGACGAGTTCGCCGCGATGGTGGCCGAGCTGCCCGACTTCGTCGCCGGGCTCATCGACATCGCCCGCCGCGGCCGCTCGCTCGGCGTGCACCTGCTGCTCGCCACCCAGCGGCCGGCCGGCGTGGTCAGCGCGGACATCCGGGCCAACACCAACCTGCGGATCGCGCTGCGGGTCACCAGCGCGGACGAGTCCGCGGACGTCATCGACACCCGCGACGCCGCGTTCATCGCGAAGTCCACCCCCGGCCGGTGTTACATCAGGTCCGGCGCGTCCAGTCCGGTCGCGGTGCAGTCGGCGCGCATCGGCGGGCGGCGGCCGAGCGCGGGGCCGGTCACCGCGAGCGCCCAGGTGGTCCCGCTGCCGTGGCGCGGG